>WNGK01000025.1_pt1 | contig 104380 bp, 92 predicted proteins | sample 5400601 | NCBI WGS metagenome assembly WNGK01 (sample SAMN13153376, study PRJNA577476) | soil metagenome | isolation source: 60 cm soil or saprolite under Garry oak tree replicate 1 | place: USA:California | collected 2016-06-15 | reverse complement strand
CCAACATGGGCGTATCCACGCTGCACCATCATTTCCGGATGCTGACGGCGATGAGTCCGCTTCAGTACCAGAAACAACTCCGGCTCCAGTCAGCGCGGAACCTGATGCTGAACAATGGTCATGATGCGGCCAGCGCGGCTTTTGAGGTCGGCTATGAAAGCGCCACGCAATTCAATCGCGAGTACAGCCGTTTCTTCGGCAAACCTCCGATGCGAGACGTTCGAGCGCTTCTTTCTCCGGGTGCTCCGAAACTCGAACTGGTCGGTAGTCCCTGAGTCAGTATTCGTCGCCTTCATCTATGGCCGCAAGCCTGCGCTCTGGGGTCTAGCCGAACATCATCCGGTGTTCTGGGCGAATCGTCGGCGGTAAAACCCCTGCGAGGCTAGACACTTCAGAACCTGCAATATTACCGCGATAGCTGTCGCGGCTATTTGTCGCCTCTTTCGTCTACCTGGCGGGTGTAGACCTGGCCCGCCGTAGTTTCGACGACGAGACGGTAACAAAGTGCATGCTTGCGCCGGAACTGGCGTGGCAGCCACGCATGCAGTGTGGTCGGAGAGATGTACTCTGATCGCCCTTCCTTATCGTTGTTTAGGTTGATTAGCAAGAATGCCGAGGCCACGGATCATCAAGAGCCACCAGTATTTCGATCCACGCTTTCCAAGAATCATCTATGTCGTGCGCGACCCGAGGGATGTGCTCCTGTCGGGATACTACTTTCAACGCAAGCGCCGTCTGATCGACGACCACTATCCGTTCGAAAAGTACGCAGCCCGGTTCATGGCAGGAGATTTCAACCCATACGCCGCGTGGGGAGACAATGTAGCTTCCTGGCTGGCAACCCGCTATAACCAGCCTGGATTTCTTTTGCTGCGCTACGAAGATATGTTAAGCAACACCGCGCAGGAATTGGCTAAAGTTGCGGTCTTCCTGGGAATCGATCCAGATCCGGAGCGGATTGCAACTGCGGTACGCCGGAGCGACGTCAGTTCCATGAGGAAGCTAGAGGAATCGCAGGCCCTGCTATGGAGTTCGACTCGGGAGACGCGCCAGGATATTCGCTTCGTGCGGACCGCCAAAGCCGGAGGCTGGCGCACCGAGGTGCCAGAGTCGGCCATTTTGCAATTGGAAGCTCAGTGGGGGCACCTGATGACTTTCCTGGGATACGAGCTCCATTCTTCCCCCTCAAGCGACGGGTTTGCGCCCCCTGACAGCTCTACTCGGCGGTGCCTCTCTCGCAGCAAAAGCGCCATTTCAATACTGGGGTCGGCGGGAAACGGGAAGCAAGCTGCCGGAATCCGCTAGAGCGCGAATCGGCGGGGAGGAACATGCTGGGACAGCTGCTTCTGAGGTGCTCACATCCAAGCGGGGAGTGGGAGAATTGGCCGCCACAACGATCCTTAAGGAGCAGCGCGAATGACTGGGCCGATTCGACTCGCCATTCTGGGCTGCGGAGCCATCACGCGCAGCGAGCACATTTCGGTGGTCTGCGCACATCCGGGCGTGCAATTGGTGGCGCTCGTGAACAAGAACCTGCCGCAAGCCCACGCACTAATCCGGAATCATGGGCTGACCTGTAAAGCCGTCGTTGACTATCGCGAAGTATTGGAAGGGGTGGATGCGGTCCTTAATGCTCTGCCCAACCATCTGCACGTGTCCAGCAATATGGATTGTCTGCGGGCGGGAGTACATGTGCTGTGCGAAAAGCCGCTGGCAATTACGGCCGCGGAGGCGCGCTCCTGCACTGCATTTGCAGAGGAAGAGAAGCTCGTGCTCGCCGTGGCCATGAACCGGCGCTTTGCCGGAAGCCATTCCCTGCTGAAGCTGATTATCGAAGCGAGTCTGCTCGGTTCCATTCAAAACTACGATTACCGATATGGCGCTGCGTTCGATTGGCACAGCGTGTCGGGCTTCTATTTTGACCGTGCCAAGGCGGGCGGCGGGGGCGCTCATGGATTTTGGCGTCCATATGCTGGACAGCGTGATCGACTGGTTTGGGCCGGTGAGTGCTTTCGACTATCAGGATGATGACTGGGGCAGCGGCATCGAGTCGAATCTGCTTCTCGATCTGACGCACACGGGCCGCTACGGCGACATTCCTGGACATCTGCAGATAAGCCGCACCTTCGGTCTGAAAAATCGGATACTGGTGCGCGGCGCGGCTGCCAGCGCTGAGATTTCAGTGCACGATCCGGAGGTAGTGGTGATCCGCCGCGCGATCGCCGACACTCCAGTTAGCCAGACATGGCAGCTGGGAAAATCTCCGGGCGGTAGTTCGTATTGGCGAGAACTCGACAATTTCGTGCAAAGCATCGTGAACCGCAACAAGCCGGAGGTGGATGGCTGGCAGGCCGTGCGGGTACTGGAACTGATCGAAAGCTGCTACGCCCACAAGCGTCGAATCGCGGAACCGTGGGCAGAGAGCGAGACAGCAGACATTGAGGCCCGGACATGAACTGGCGCGACGAGACCGTGTTCGTGACGGTGCTACCGGATTCATAGGCGGGCGTGTCTGCGAAGGTAAGATGCAGACCAGAGTGCCGAAAGTCCGCGCGCTGGTACACGAGTTAACGATTCCGGTCCGCGTCTCATTACGTTCGAAAGTTCGGACTCGTCTTAGCCGCGTTCTTCGTAGGATTGACTAAGCCTCAAGCCTACCAACGGCATTCGCCTTGGTCAGTCGTCAACAATTCTCAATCGATGTTTCAAGAGAAATCGTGTTGGTCTTAGATTTTCTGGTCGCAATACGCGAGAGTGGAGGTATAATCGCCGCGAATCGGCCATTGGAAAGTAACGATTTGTTCCGCTGGCCAGCTTGCTGCGGTTCTGCCGCCGCATCTGGCTAGTGCCGACCACCGTGGAGATCGAAACCCTGACCCCTCGGTTGGTGGGGCTGGAGCAAGTCCGGCCCGCTCTTGATGCTGTCTGAATTCGACTGACTCACCGTGCCCAGAACAATGGCACCTTCGTGCGTGTGGTAACCAACGGGAAGGCAGCCGCCGTGTGCTAGATGCGTACGAGGAACCCAAAAACCGTGCTAAAACTGTGCTACCGGGGTGCGGAAGTTAACCTTTTGGGAGGCACCCGCGTTTGTGTTTCTGTAACTTGCTGATTCCAAATTGGCGGCGTTCGTTCGAATCCCACTCTCTCCGCCAGATTCCTCAATCTTCAACGCGGTGCCGATATCTTCGCTGAAGTACACTACCCTTTGCTGAACCTCGGAGATGTGGGCTGATGCGTAGCGTGGAACTGATCGAAGTGCCGGAAACGTCCATTGAAAATTACTGGTGCAGCTCGCTAAGGGTGTGCGGACCGAATCGAGGCCTGGGTGCATGGACGGCCGTGCTTCCCGACTCGTTTAACCTGTTTTAGCCGCAACAAATCTGTCGCTGAAATTACAATCGAAACCAAACATACAAAAACGTCCGAGGAACAAAAATGAAATATCGCAAATTCGGCCGTACTGGATTCGAAGTTGGGGACATCGCTCACGGTTTGTGGGGAATGGGCGGGTGGAGCGGCTCGGAAGACCGCGAATCACTCGAAGCTCTGCAACTCGCGGTCGATCTAGGCTGCAACTTCTTCGATTCCGCCTGGGCCTATGGCGACGGCAAAAGTGATGGCCTGCTGGGCCAAACCATTGCGAAGAACAAAGGGAAGCGTCTTTATGCCGCTTCAAAAATCCCTCCGAAGAATCTGCAATGGCCTGCGTCGCCGAAGTATAAGTACGCGGAAGTGTTTCCACCCGACCACGTTTTCAAACACGCCGACCTCATTCGTAAGCAGCTCGGTACCGATTCCATTGATCTTCTTCAGTTCCACGTGTGGGACGACCACTGGGCTAGCGAACCTGATTTCCGCTCGACAGTAGAGAAGCTGAAGCGCGATGGCGTCATCCGTTACTTTGGTTTGAGCCTGAACCGATGGGAGCCGGAGAACGGATTGAAGGCCATCCGCACAGGTTTGGTGGATGCGGTGCAGGTCATCTACAGCATCTTTGATCAGTCGCCGGAGGATGAGCTGTTTCCTGCTTGCGAGGAACTGAACGTCGGAGTCATCGTCAGAGTTGCGCTCGATGAAGGCAGCTTGGGAGGGAAGATGACGAAGGACACCAAATTCCCATCCAGCGACTGGCGCTCTCGCTATTTCAATCCCCAAAATCTCGCGAACACGCTTGATCGGGTAGAGAAACTCAAGCAGATCCTGCCGCCGGGGATGTCGCTTCCGGAACTCGCATTACGCTTTGTTCTGTCGCATCCGGCGGTGAGCACTACGATCGTGGGAATGAGGAAGCTCGAACACGTGCGTGAGAACATCGGACTGAGTGACAAGGGGCCGCTCAGTCCAGAGTTGTTGCAGAAATTAAAGCATCATCGCTGGGACCGCAAACCGGCGCCTTGGTCGGACTGAATAGCAGATCAAGATCGCAATTAGACGTGTTTGCTGCGTCCCTTGGACTTATTGCCCTCGGGATCGAAACTGCCTTCCGTGGTGATTCGCGTGGCTTTGCAGACTTCCTTCGCCACTTTGAGCGCGGCCTCGCGCATGGGCGCTCCGTCGGCAATGACTGAGCTGGCAGCCAGCGTGAATAGAAGGGCATCTTCCTGTTTATCGAAATAGAGCACGACCTGACTCGCTGCCATGGTAGGAGGACCTCCGGGTTTCTTTCCAACATCATAGAGCCGGAATTGGGAGTCAGGCGTGTACTGTTTAGGTGCGCTTTCGAGCGGTCCTACCCAGAAGTGCACCCTGCACCTTAGAGCTGCCTACAGCATCTTAGGTACAGCGATTCTCTCCGGCCAGGTGTAGAAGAACCTTAAGATTCAGGAGGCTTAGGTTCTGCCCTCGAGAGCATTGCCCTTTGAGGCTGAATCGGGTTTCCATATCTCCGGATTTGCACATCTTAAAGACCGGCAAGGAGTCCACCATGAGACGCTGGTCAGTTCCCATAATCGCCGTTATTTTCTCCGGTGCAATGACATATGCACAGCAGCCACCTTCAACTCACGATCAGCTATTCTCGTCAGACCTGATCGCATGGTCCTTCATGCAAGAGCCTCAGCCGGCGCAGACTCAATCGCACCAAACGCCCACCCCTGATCCACGTCCGGAAACACAGCCGTCGCAGAATCCAACTCCGTCGCAACCCGGACAACCCGATCAAGCGGCCCAATCCCAGAGTTCGTCGACGGCAAAAGGATCGCAGGGCCAAGCTCCCACCGTACAGACTTTTACAGGGCTGATCAACAAAGAAGCGGACAGCTTTGTATTAAAGGTCTCCGAAACCACCTCCTACAAGTTGGACAACCAGTCCGATGTGCAGCAGTATGAGGGGCAGAGAGTGCGGGTCACGGGAACGCTGGACGAATCCATCAACTTGATCCACGTGGACAAGATCCAGCCGTTGACGTAAAGAAAGACCAAGATTTTGCCTGCCTTTCGCGGCACTCTGTTTCTTCTAGACGAGTCCACAGAGCCAAATTCCACGTTTCAGGTGCTACATTAATTCTTCATGGCAGCGCCTGATTCACGCTTTGTTCGCGCCTGCAAAGCCATGGCCGTGGACCGCACGCCAGTATGGTTCATGCGCCAGGCCGGGCGCTACATGGCCGAGTATCGGGCGGTTCGCCAGAAGCATTCACTGATCGAGATCTGCAAGAATCCGCAGCTTGCCGCTGAAGTCACTATCACAGCCGCTGAAATTCTGAATGTGGATGCAGCGATCATTTTCGCTGACCTGCTGCTGCCGCTCGAGGTCATGGGGCTGCCGTTTCATTTCTCGGCAGGAGAAGGTCCCATCATCGAACGGCCGGTGCGAAGTCATGAAGATGTCGCCCGCCTGCGCACCGATTCAGCCGCCGATCTGGGCTACGTGTCGGAAGGCATCCGTCTGGTTTCCACGCATTTCGGCACGAAGTTGCCACTGATCGGCTTCTGCGGCGCGCCCTTCACCCTCGCCAGCTACATGATTGAAGGAGGAGGCTCGCGCCATTACATCAACACTAAGAAGATGATGTACTCGCAGCCCGGGAACTGGGACGAACTACTTCGGAAATTGGTCTTAGTTACTTCGGAGTGTGCAACCGCCCAAGTCCGCGCCGGAGCAGACGTTATTCAGGTTTTCGATAGCTGGGTAGGATGTCTTTCAGTCGAAGACTATCGTCATTATGTGTTGCCTCGAACCTCCGAACTCGTGCGGAATCTGAAACAATCTGGGGCCCCGGTCATTTATTTCGGCACCGATACCGCTACGCTGCTTACGTCCATGAAAGAAACCGGGGCGGATGTAATCGGACTTGACTGGCGAGTTCCGCTCGACGAGGGATGGTCGAGGCTGGGCAATGATGGAGCGGTGCAGGGGAACCTGGATCCGGTTGTGCTGTTTTCCGCCTGGAAGAACGTGAAGCTCCGTGCCCAGGAAATTCTCGACCGCGCCGCCGCACGTCCGGGACACATCTTTAATCTGGGCCATGGGATTTTGCCCGAGACCCCAGTCGAAAATGTGAAGGCGCTCGCGGCATACGTGCAGGAATATTCGGCGAAGGCCGCCCGGGAAAAATGAACGATCCGCACCAACACACAGGTGTGCTCCTGCTTGCGCACGGCAGCCCGAACTCCGTGGATGAAGTGCCCGATTTCCTGCTGCGGGTAACCGGGGGGCGCCCGCTTCCACCTGAAGTGATCGAGGAGGTCAAACATCGCTACGCGATTATCGGCCGCTCGCCGCTGACTGAGATCACGCTACGTCAGGGTGAATTGTTGGCAGCGAAACTCGGGAGGCCGGTTTACGTTGGCATGCGGAACTGGCATCCATACATCTCGCAGACTCTGCGTCAGATGGTGGCTGACGGAATCCGGCGCGCCGTTGTGATCTGCCTCGCTCCCCATAATTCCCGCACCAGCGTCGGCCTCTACCGTAACTCGCTTGCGAAATGTACTGACCCGGGGTTGAGCTTCGATTTTGTTGAGTCCTGGCATGACGAGCCTCTGCTGATTCAAGCATTCGCCGAGAAGCTGATCGCGGGACGGGAAAAAGCGAATCAAAAGGCGGGTGCCTCAATGCCCGTCATCTTCACCGCACACAGCGTTCCGCAGCGCACTATCCTGGAAGGCGATCCTTATGAGGGCCAGACTCGTGAGACTGCCGAATTGGTCGCAACCGCGGCTGGGCTCGAAGGATTGGACTGGCGGTTCGCTTTTCAGAGCCAGGGAATGTCCGGAGGCGCATGGCTGGGCCCTACCGTCGAAGCAACGATTCTTGATCTCAAGCGCAGCGGGTATCCCGGAGTTTTCATCCAGCCGATTGGTTTTCTCTGTGATCACATCGAGGTCCTCTACGACATTGACATCATCTTCAAGGGGTTTGCCGAAAAAGAAGACCTGCGCATGTCGAGGGCAGAGTCACTGAACACCTCTCCACTCCTGATCTCCGCGCTCACCGAGATCGTGCACTCGCGATTGCGGACCGCGCGGGAAACGCGATGAATTACGCATGAAGAGGATCGCCATCATCGGCGGCGGTATTTCCGGACTGTCTGCCGCATTCGCACTGCAGCAACAAAAAAGCCGGGGAGCACTGCTCGAGTACGTTCTCTTCGAATCGAGCCCCCGCTTCGGCGGCGTCATTCATACCGAGCAGGTTGATGGCTGCATAGTCGAATCCGGACCGGACTCCTTTTTGACCGAGAAACCGTGGGCTGCGGATCTTTGCCGTGAGCTGGGACTGGCGGACCAGTTGATTGGATCGAGGGATGCGGAAAGAAGAACTTACATACTGGTGAAAGGCCGCCTGGTGCCGCTTCCAGACGGGCTGCTGCTCATGGTCCCGATGAAACTCATACCAGTATTTACTTCTCCGCTATTTTCCTGGCGAACAAAGTTACGGATGGTGCGCGAGTGGTTTTATCGCCCCGGCCGCAGCAGTTCGGAAAGCACGGTCGCGGAATTTGTGGAACGCCACTATGGACAAGAAATGGTCGCTCGGGTCGCCGACCCTCTGCTGGCGGGCGTTTACGGGGGCAGCGCCGATGAGCTAAGCGTCGAGTCAGTGCTGTCTCGCTTCTTAGAGATGGAGGCCAAGCATGGCAGCCTGGGCCGAGCAATGGTCGCAATGCGAAGAGGCCACGCAGACCAGATGTCAACGCGGCCCCTGTTCACGTCGCTCCAAAATGGTATGCAACAGATGGTTGACGCTCTGCTCGTGCGAATTCCCGGAACAGCGCAACGTTTGAATGTGCGGGTTGAAGCCGTAACTCCGGAATCTGGCAAGTGGCTGGCGGTCAGTGGCGGACGTCGAACAGAAGCATTCGATGCCGTGATCGTGGCAACTCCGGCTTATGTGGCCGCAGAGCTTCTCTCAAGCGCCAGCGCAGGATTGCAAGACGAGCTGAGTGCGATTCGTTATAGCTCCTCGGGTACCGTGGTCCTGGGATACGATCAGAAGACTCGTGCAGCCCTCCCCGCAGGATTCGGATTTCTGGTGCCACGAAGTGAGAACCGGCGCATTCTCGCAGCAACGTTTGTACACAACAAATTCTCACATCGGGCGCCTGAAGATCGGTCACTGATTCGCTGTTTTCTGGGAGGTACGCGCGACGAGGGCATCTTGCAGAATTCCGAAGATGAAATCCAGGGTATTGTCCGCCATGAACTCGAGCAAATTCTTGGAATCCGCGCGGAGCCGCTCTTCGTGCGAATTTACAAATGGAAACAAGCGATGGCCCAATACGGCGTTGGCCACAACCAGAGAATTGAACGCGTGCGGAAGCTTCTTGCGGCGATGCCGGGATTGGCACTCGCCGGTAACGCTTACGGCGGAATCGGGGTGCCGGATTGCGTTCGTTCCGGATCAGAGGCGGTGACCAAAGTCCTGGCCGATCTCGCAATTGATCGCCAAGCGGCTGAGACTACGAGTTAGTTCCGAAACATTGAACGTGCCCGCTGCCTGCATTTAATCTAGCTGCCTCATGCAAACTCTTGTGAAATCCCTTGACCGCACCCGGCTGGCTTCGCTCATGCAACGCGAGCAGAAGCGTTTTGGGGACGAACGTCCGAAGTCCAAGGCGTTGTTTGAGCGTGCTGGCAAATCGCTGCTGGCTGGCGTGCCGATGAACTGGATGATGAAGTGGGCAGGAGCCTTTCCGCCTTTTGTGCGCGAAGCCCAGGGCGCATATTTCTACGACGTGGACGGGCATCGCTACGTAGATTTTTGTCTCGGCGACACCGGCGCAATGACCGGGCATTCTCCGTTTGTACTGATGAAAGCCGTCGAAGAGCAGATGAAGCGTGGAATCACGTTGATGCTGCCTGGCGAAGATGCCATCTTCGTCGCGGAAGAGTTGCAACGGAAATTTGGATTGCGCTATTGGCAATTTGCGCTCACCGCTACGGATGCGAACCGCTTTTCCATTCGCCTCGCCCGGCAAATTACTGGACGTCCCAAGATCCTTGTCTTCAATTGGTGTTATCACGGAACGGTGGATGAAACTTTCATCACCTTGCTACCGGACGGGGCGGCTCGCGCACGCAGCGGCAACATTGGGCCGCCGGTGGATCCGTCCGTTACGACTAAAGTCGTCGAGTTCAACGACATTCCTGCACTAGAGCAGGCGCTTGCGCCCGGTGACGTTGCGTGTGTTCTGGCCGAGCCTGCGATGACCAATGTGGGCATCGTGCATCCTGAGCCCGGCTATCATCAGGCGCTGCGGGAGTTGACGCGCAAACATGGCGCGCTGCTCATCATCGATGAGACGCATACGATTTGCGCTGGGCCGGGCGGATACACGCGAGCTGAAAATCTGGATCCTGACGTACTCGTTTTTGGAAAAGCGATTGGTGGTGGCATTCCCGGAGCCGCCTACGGCTTTCCCGAGGAGGTTGCCGCGCGAATCACCGCCAAGCAGAGCCTCGAAGATTGCGACGTTGGAGGAATCGGCGGGACTCTGGCTGGAAATGCGCTGTCACTGGCCGCGATGCGCGCCACCCTGACCAAGGTGCTTACTCAGGATGCGTTCAATCGAATGATTCCCATGGCGGAGCGCTGGACCGCCGGCGTGAAAGCTGCCATCGCTGAACTTGGAGTACCGTGGCACGTTACTCGTCTGGGATGCCGTGCTGAGTATCTGTTTTCGGCAAACCCGCCCAGCAATGGGCAACAGGCACACGATGCCATGGACTTCGAACTCGAACGCTTCATGCATTTGTATACGATGAATCGGGGAATCCTGCTTACTCCATTTCACAATATGGCACTGATGTCTCCGCAGACCGAAGCGTCTGATATTGATCACCATTCAAAAGTTTTCCGCGAGTGCGTGAGGGAGTTGGTGGCATAGGGCCCATGGAGGACGTTGTCCCTCGATCCGGCATGTTGCTTGCGGGTGGTACTCTGTTCGCGATCAGATGAGTCTTGCGAAGATTAAACTTGGCCTCGCCCTGACTGCGATTGCGCTACTTGCGGACTGCGGCACTCCCGGGGTGCCGTTGCCACCATCGCTTGAATTGGCGCGGCCGGTGACAGACCTTCAAGCAATTCGCCAAGGCGACAAGGTCCATCTGAGTTGGTCCGCGCCGTCACTAACCACTGAGCATAAGAATATCCGCTATGCGGGGCCGACGGAAGTGTGCCGGGGTGTTGGGACGAAATTGCAGGAGTGCGGTACTCCTGCGGCGGAAATCCCATTTCAAAAATCTGCAGCGGCTAAAGGCACCGCACAAAAACCCCAGGTGAGCTTTACGGATCAGTTGCCACCGAACCTGCAATCTGCATATCCGACCTCGAATGTTGTTTACGCGGTTAGCGTGCTGAATTCTTATGGGAAAACGGCTGGTCTTTCCAATCAGGTCCAGGTAGCTGCTGCGCCCACGTTGCCGCCGCCCAGCGATTTTCAAGCGCAAATTACGGCAGAAGGTGTAAGGCTTTCGTGGAAGCTGGTTGCATCGCCGCAAGATGTTCCCGGGCTGAGATATATGTATCGCGTGTATCGCCGCGAGCAGGGAGCGAACGTTGATTCAGTTGCAGGAGAACTGGCTGACATGAACGAATCGTCGCCAAGTCTGCTGGATCGTGGTTTCGAATGGGAGAAGACTTACGATTATCGCGTCACAATGGTGACGTTCATCGCACAGTCAAGCGGCATCGAGCAGCAGGTGGAGGGTGAAGATACGGTTTCGGTCAGAGTTTTCGCGCACGATGTGTTCGCTCCGGCAACTCCTTCCGGCTTGCAAGCGGTTTTTTCTGGCCCGGGGCAGAAGCCATTTATTGATCTGGTCTGGGCACCAAACACTGAACCCGATTTGGCTGGCTACAACGTCTATCGCCACGAACAAGACGGCTCGGCAGTCAAATTGAATTCAGAGCTTGTGAGGTCGCCAGCATTTCGGGATTCTGCAATCCTCACCGGCCGTCGGTACTTCTACGAAGTTTCGGCAGTTGATGTGCGAGGAAACGAAAGTCAGCACTCACCGGAGGCGACCGAGACCGTTCCTTGATCGCTAACGACTCTTACTACTTAAGCCAGCAGATCACCAAGCCGGCGGTTGTGGCAAATATTGCAGCTGTGGTTAGCCAGCCTAAGATGTTGAGGGCCCGGGTGTTCACCCAGCGTCCCATGATCCGGTGGCTATTCGTCATCCGCATCATTAGTAACATCAGGAATGGCGTCGAAAATCCCTGGACGACTCCCGCCCACACTAGCGCCTTAATGGGATTGAGCCCAAGAAAATTCATTCCCATTGCAATTAGCGTGACGACAATGATCACTCCATAAAACCCCCGCGACTCTCGGGCAGGGGTGTGCAGGCCGTGTTTCCAGCCAAAAGTCTGACAGACGTCATACGCTGCGCCTGCTGTCATGACAGGAACGGCGATGAAGCCAACGCCAATCACGCCAATCGCGAACAGCAGCTCAGCGAATTTGCCGGCCAGAGGCCGCAACGCTTGGGCCGCTTCCGCCGCGGTATTGATGTCCATCTTTCCAGCCTTAAAAAGGGTTGCGCCAGTGGAAAGGATGATGAAATACATCACCAAACTCGAAAAGAACATGCCTACGGCGATGTCTCGCGCGGAGTGGCTCAGTTCTTCTTTGGTGGTGCCCATTCGATCCACCAACCGCCGGCGGCCCATGGAAATGTCTTCTTCCACATCCTGGTTCGATTGCCAGGTATAGAGATAGGCGGAGAGGGAGGTGCCGATGATTGCAACCAGCATTTCCAAAAATTCACGGTCCAGCCGAATGGTCGGGATCAGAGTACCTTTGAGGGTCGGGATCAGTCCGGGATGAGCTAGTACTGCAGATCCCAGGTAAGCCAGTAATGCAAGGGCGAGCCATCGGAAAATGCTTCTGATTAGGGTGTACGAGCTCCAAATTTGGAGTGCCAGTACAGTGACGGTGATTAGGATCACCATCGCGGCCGCCGGAACCGGGGCTATGAGGTTGAGAGCTGCTGCCATTCCTCCGATGTCTGCTCCCGCTTCAATCGTGTTTCCGACTACCACTCCTATCAACGCAAGGTACAGCAACCATCGCGGGTAATGCTGCCGGATTACCGCGAATAGACCCTGCCCCGTAACCTGACCGAGCTTGGAGGAGAGGTAAACCACGGCAAACATCATGGGGAGCGCAACCGGAGCGATCCACAAGAACGAAGGGCCGAACTTCGCGCCTGCGGTCGCATAGGTGCCAATTGCCGAAGGGTCATCGTCCGCCGCCCCGGTAATCAACCCCAAGCCTATCGACCGAAAAACGCCTTCCGGTACAGGCTTTGGAATTCGGCCCTGATACCGACCTTCTAGAGCAGGGTCGTGTTTGCGCCGTTCCGGGGAGACACGAGGCTCCGCAGCCATATCTGATTCGCTCGCCGGCACTAAAGGTCTGATCGCCATTGTTTGTTGTTCCGGCTACTGTCAGAAGCCGAACTGAAGAAATTGCGAGGGCCGCTCGGTCGCTTCCTGAATCCCAGCGGGAAAGTCTGTATAGCGCATTACTTTGAAGGCAGCCAAGACGAAGCTCGCCAAGATTTAACTCATTGAGATGCCCGGTTATGAAACGGGTTGTTTGCTGCTGCTTATTTATGGCGACGATTGCGTTACCGGATTCCGTTCTGTGCTATTTTCTAGCGTACTTCGTCTCACACTCATAACAACATGGACGCAGCCAGATGAAATATTGTCGTTTTGAGGTAAACGGGCAGGCCCACTACGGCCTTGTGGAGACGATCGCCGGCGCGGATTCAATCACTCGACTGTTACTGGTCCCGCGAGACACGGACCATTGGCAGGTAGAAGATTTTTCCAGCAAACGGGTTGATCACGTCCTCCTCACCGAAGCCGTGCTCCTGGCGCCGGTCCAACCCTCAAAGATTGTTTGTATCGGACGAAACTATCGTGAGCATGCTGCGGAGCTGGGCCACGATGTTCCTCCAGAGCCGCTGATCTTCCTGAAGCCACCGTCTTCTCTGCTGGCCCCCGGCCAAAACATCATGCGGCCGAAAATCTCAGCCCGCGTGGACCACGAAGGAGAGTTGGGAGTCGTCATCGGAAAGCGCTGTCGCAGCCTGCATCCTGAGGAAGATGTGCGACCATACATCCTCGGTTACACATGTGTGAACGATGTAACTGCGCGCGATCTGCAGAATAAAGACGGCCAGTGGACTCGATCCAAGGGGTTCGATACTTTTTGTCCGGTGGGTCCAATCGTGAGTGACGAACTCGACCCGTGGCCGGGGGTTGCGGTGGAAACTCGGGTGAATGGAGAAGCGCGGCAGCAAGGCAACACGCGCGATTTCATCTTTCCGCTGGATGTGGTCATCCGGCATATTTCTCAAGTAATGACGCTGCTACCCGGAGATCTGATTGCGACCGGAACCCCCAAAGGGGTGGGCCCGCTGCAGGCAGGCGACGTCGTGGAAGTTACAGTGCAAGGAGTTGGGACGCTGAGAAACCCGGTCGCCGACGAGCGATAGGGCGCAGCCCGCCAAACAACCTGTCATTTCGAGCGGGGTGACCCCCTTTTCCCGCTGGGAGCATAAATCGTGGGTGCCCCATTACTTTCGGCGTGACCCCGGTCACGTCGGGTAATAACACCTTTGTACCTCGGATTGTCCTTTTGCGCAGTTGCTGTGGCTGCTTTCCCGCGCCAGAATAGGGTTTTGGCGAACGGTGCCTGAAAAGCACCGCGACCTTGCCCTGAGTTTCAGCGCAAGGATTGGCGGGCGAGACGCCCGCCCCACATGGAGTCAAAAGCGTCAGACAAAGTTCCGACCCACACAGTTCGTCTAACGGAGAAAGCCTTGGGAAACTCTCTCGTACCTTTATCCTCCTCTAGAAAGTTTTCAGCTCGGGCAGCGCTCGTTGACCTGCATGAACAGTCCAGGAGCTTGCTCACAGAATGCTTCCGGCAATTTGGCATCGACAGTGTATCGATGACTGCCGACAACGCTCAGCGGCTTTCCACCGAGAAATTTGAGGCTTGCGTGATCCGCGTCGGGACCCACGCTGCCTCCGTGCTTGAGTCGGCGCGGAATTCGCGTTCCAACAGCCGCATGATTATCTACGGACTCGGAGGCACGCTGAAAGACACGATGAAGCTCTCGCAGTACGGAATCAACGCGGTCTTCAATGAGCCTCTGGAGCGCCCAGCGGCCTTGAAGCTGGTCCGGGCCACGCAGATGCTGGTGCTACATGAATTTCGTCGCTACGTTCGCATCCCAGTGATCACCGAGGTTTCCGTGGTCGCGGGACAAAACCGGCATATCACGGCCAGCAGTCTTGAACTGAGCAGTGGCGGGATGTCGCTGAAGAGCGGAGAGGAAATCGCAACCGGTTTGCCGATTGAAGTTTCGTTTGCGCTTCTGACCCTGCCGCGCATCTGGATTCGCGGTACGGTAAGCTGGGTTAAACCAGCGAGCAAGATGTTCGGCGTTCGCTTTGATCCTCAAGATGAACGCCGGCTGCGGATCAAGGAGTGGGTTGATTCCTATCTCGAGAGCTGAACCCGCCATTTCTTCAGGTCAGGCGCCGGCACGGAGCGGGTAAGACTCTTCTCGAACCCCCAGGGGAACTCTGGCGCGCACGGCGGTTCCGTCGCCGTCGGAAGTCACTTCAAAATCTCCTCCGAGCTCGTGGATTCGCTCTCGCATTCCGGCGAGTCCCACGCCCAGGTTGAGACCTTCTCCATCAATCTGCTGAAGGACGTATGCGGGTATTCCTCGGCCGTGGTCCCGAATTTCGATGGTGATCTGTTCCGCATCGGCTTCCATCTTGATCTCGGCTGACGGGGTGTGCGAATGCCGATGTACGTTGGTCAGGCTTTCCTGCAGCACGCGGAACAGTGCAATCTCGACGGCCTCGGGCAAGCGCGGCAGGTCAGGGGGAAGGTCCAGGGCAACAGGAATTCCGCTACGTTGGGAAAAGCCAGTGACGAACCAGCTTGCCGCCGAAGCGAGACCAGCCTCATCCAGCAGGGGCGGATGCAGCAAGTGAGAGAGAGTGCGGGTCTCGGTAATGGACTTCTCAAGAATGTCGCTGCACTCAGCAAGCAGCGCGTCATTTTTTCCGGATGGCGATCGGCTCAGCATTTCGATGGCAATTTTCAGTCCGGCCAGGTATTGCCCGAGGCTGTCATGAAGTTCTCGGGCAATTCTTCTGCGCTCCTGATCTTGAATTCCTAGAAGCCGCCCACTCAGTTTGCGCAGCGCCTCTTCAGCGTTACGGCGGGCGGTCACATCGACGGCGATGACGCCAATCTGTGTAGACGCGCCGTTCTGGTCGGGAATCGGGAAATAATTGACCACCCAGTGCCTAAGTTCCCCGGGCTTTGCAGGCAATTCATCCGACACTTCGCGGTCCAGCAGGGGCTGCCCCGTCTGCAGCACTTCCCGCAGCACAGCATCTGCGCGAGCTCCACGCTCGCCAAAGATTTCGAAAACGGACTTGCCAAGCAGGGCCGCGGGCTCTAAGCCTGCCATTCTCGGAAGCACGTCATTGGCCCGGGTATAGCGGAATTGCGAGTCCAGAATGCCGAAACCAACCGTCGAGGAGGAAAAAAATGCATTCACAATTTCCTGACTTTGCCGCGCGGCATGCTCCGTACGCTGGTGTTGGAAAAATTCGTAGCTCAGCAGAATCATCTCGGCAAGCAGCAGCACCAGCGCGATGATTAAGGAGGTAGTGATCAGGTCCAGGGTGTGGCGGTAGTTTTTGTGCGAAGCCGCCTGCCGCTGGGCCAGCAAGTGGTCTTCTTCATCGCGCATTTGTTGCAAAGTCTGTTGTATGCGATCGCCAATTGCAGCCGTTTGGCGGGTGATGTCAATCTCTTTTTCGCCACTCGATGTGCCCCGCTCCCCGGCCACCAGGGCATTGTTAATTAGCGCCAGTTCCTGCTGGATATCCGCCTGCAACGCATCGAGTTCTTTCTGAGAGGAAGCTCGGTCAGAAGTTAGGCGGCGCAGATGCTCTAGATCTCCGGGGATCTTTGCAACCGCCGAACGGTAATTCTGCAGCATCGATGCGTCGCCCGTAATGACGAAGCCCCGGCGGGAATCTGTGGCCTGGAAAACGTCGGAGCCGAAGTTTTCCAGCGCAGTTTCAACTTCATGGGTGTGGGCGACGAGAACATCGCTGTCAGAGAGCCGCCGCGTGGCCCGAAACAGAAAAATGCTGCTGCTTACCAGCAAGACGACGGCGATGGCAAACGCCGTCCACGCAATACCTCGGAGGGAGAAGGTCATTGCAAACCACTTCGATGGCTAAAGCCCGCTCTTCGCTAGCCTTGCACGTAATATAGCATTCGAGTCAGCCTCGCGCAGATCGGCACTGCCCTGTAGAATAGGCGCATGGGCAGCGCGCTCCAACTGGTGCAAATTGAGATTGGCCCGGCTCTGAGGCGGCCTAAGCCTTCCTGGCTCAAGGCGAAAGCTCCCGTAGGGGAGAACTTTCATGAGCTCAAGAAGCTGGCACGTGGTCTTGGATTGCACACGGTCTGCGAGTCGGCGCAGTGTCCAAATATCGGGGAGTGCTGGAACCATCGCACTGCCACGTTCATGTTGCTTGGCGAATTTTGTACGCGTAGGTGTGGTTTCTGCGCCGTGCCGAAGGGGCATCCCCAACCGTTGGATTTGGACGAACCGCGCCGGGTAGCGGAGGCAGTGGCCACCTTGGGACTGAAGCACGCGGTAATTACAAGCGTAAACCGGGATGATGACAATCTTGGCGGAGCACGGATTTTTGCGGAAACAATTGCGGAGGTTCGACGAGTCGCGCCGGAATGCCGGGTCGAAGTTCTGATTCCTGATTTCCAGGGAATCGATGAGGCTCTTCGCATCGTGCTCGATGCACGGCCTGATGTTCTGAATCACAACACGGAATCTGTCCCCCGGCTTTATCGCGTGGTGCGGTCAGGAGCTCGGTATGAGCGAACGCTGCGCCTGCTCGACAATGCCAAGAAATTCTCGCCAGGTTTGGTGACGAAGTCGGGAGTCATGGTCGGGCTCGGCGAGACTATGACGGAGCTCGTGGATGTTTTCCGCGACTTGGCGGAACGGCGTGTGGACATTCTCACTGTTGGACAATACCTGCGACCATCTCGCGATCATCTGCCGATTGCGCGCTTCTACACCCCTGATGAATTCCAGTATCTGAAAGAAGAAGCCCTACACCTCGGCTTCCGCCACGTGGAGTCGGGCCCGCTGGTGCGGTCGAGTTATCACGCGCATGAGCAGGCGGATGGGGTGAAAGCGGGAAGCTCAGCCGCCTCTTAGCCTTTTCTACTTTCCCTTTACTTCCTTTCTGAACTATCTAGGGGGGTAAGCTCGCTAACTCTGCGTATCAGCTATAACTGACCTTGCGATCGCCCTTAACGATCCGGCCCACCGCGTAGTACTTTTCTCCGGCGCGGTCAAGCACGGTCTCCGCCTTCTTAAATTTTTTTGCCGGAACCACCAGAAGCATTCCGATGCCCATGTTGAAGGTTCGCATCATTTCGTCGTGAGGGACGTTGCCAAGGGTCTGAAGATGGGCGAAGATCGGCAGCACCGGCCAGGAGCCATATTCAATTACGGCTGAAACTCCGCGGGGCAAGACTCGCGGCAGGTTCTCTGTAATTCCGCCGCCGGTTATGTGCGCCATCGCGGAGATACACTCTGCAGTTAATAGTTTCTTGATAATCGCCCAATAGCTCCGGTGAGTGCGCATGAGTTCGTTCCCGACCTTGCCTTTGATTTCGTTGACATAGGTCTCCGGAGTGTATTGGGCGACCTCGAACAGCAGCTTGCGGGCGAGTGAATAGCCGTTGGTATGCAGGCCGGTCGAAGGCAGGCCGAGGATGATGTCTCCGGCTTCGACGTTTTTGCCGGTGATGATGCGGTCGCGCTCGACTACCCCGACGATGAATCCGGCAAGATCATATTCGCCATTCGGATAGAAGCCGGGCATCTCCGCGGTTTCTCCGCCGATCAGGGCGCAGCCGTTGTGCTTGCATGCGTCCGCCAGCCCCTCCACAACTTTTTCGGCAACTTCAGGTTCAAGTTTGCCAGTGGCGAGGTAATCCATGAAGAAGAGCGGCGCGGCGCCCTGGACGGCGATGTCATTCACGCAATGGTTTACGAGGTCGGCGCCGACGGTGTAGTGGACCTTCATTTCGAAGGCAAGTTTCAGCTTTGTGCCTACGCCGTCCACGCTCGAAACCAGGATGGGGTCGGAATACTTCAGCCGGTCAAGCGCGAACAGCCCCCCAAATCCGCCGATTTCGCTCAGAACACCCTTGGTGAAGGTCTTGTGGGCCAGATATTTGATGCGCTGCTTGGTGCGGTTGGCCTGGTCAATATTGACGCCTGCGTCCGCGTAAGTAATGGTTTTGGAAGAATTTTGGGCCACGGTGCGTCCGTTTACGATGTGCGGGAGCCTGATACTCTCAGGAGAAAACCTGTAAGAGCGGCTCATTGTAGCACGTTCACGGGGGAGGAAAGCGGGCTGCATCGAGGAATCCGGGAATGGTTTCCTTCGTGCTCCTTCGTGTCCTTCGTGTTTTATGATTTGGCGTTCGATTTTGGGAACATTTTGGGGGAAATTTTTAGATTCGCCTTTTATTCGCTTTAGATAAGCGGTATACTCCAGCCAAGGTTCAAGTTGTTCTCATAGGAGAAGCATTCATGGCTGACGAGCGGAATCGGGCAATTGATCTGGCGTTTGCGCAAATCGAAAAGCAGTTTGGCAAGGGCTCCATCATGCGGTTGGGGTCGAAGGAAGCGATTGTCCCTATTTCAGTGATCTCGACGGGCGCGATTTCATTTGACGCGGCGCTCGGGGTGGGAGGCTTTCCGCGCGGCCGAGTAGTCGAAATTTTCGGACCGGAATCTTCCGGCAAGACGACTATCGCTTTGCAAGTCATCGCCTCGGCGCAGGCGCAGGGCGGGATGGCTGCTTTCGTGGACGCCGAACATGCGCTCGATCCCGGCTACGCCAAAAAACTCGGTGTTGATGTGGACAACCTGCTGGTTTCGCAACCGGACTACGGCGAACAGGCGCTCGAAATCGCCGAAGCCCTGGTGCGTTCAGGCGCGATTGACGTACTGGTGGTGGATTCCGTCGCGGCTCTGGTCCCCAAAGCCGAACTCGATGGCGAAATGGGCGACAGCCACATGGGCCTGCAGGCACGGCTGATGTCGCAAGCACTGCGCAAACTTACCGGCATTGTTTCGAAGTCCCACACCTGCCTGGTTTTCATCAACCAGATCCGCGAGAAAATTGGCGTGATGTTCGGCAATCCTGAAACCACGACCGGCGGCCGCGCGCTGAAGTTTTACGCGTCAGTCCGAGTTGATATCCGGCGCATTGCCGCGATCAAGGAAGGCGACGTGGTCGTCGGATCGCGCACCAAGGTGAAGATCGTTAAAAACAAAGTCGCAGCCCCGTTCCGCGAATCTGAGTTTGATATTCTTTATGGACAAGGGATTTCAAAGGAGGGCGATCTGCTCGATCTGGCAGCGAACCAGAATATTGTGGAGAAATCCGGGTCCTGGTACAGCTACAAAGGCGAACGCATTGGCCAGGGCCGCGAAAATGCCCGCCAGTTCCTCAAAGACAACAAAGACACCATGGTCAAGCTCGAAGCGGAAGTGCGCAAGGCAATCGGGCTGACTAGTGCGGGGCCACAACCAGCGCCGGCCGCACCGCAGGCCCAGGCCGCCCAAGTCGCAAGCCAGGGGGCGAGGGTGACGACTATGCCGACGGGGACTGATGCGGCCAAGGGGCCAGCGGCACGACGATAGCCCTTCGCGAGAACTCGAATTTTGATTGGCATTTTGCTTGGTTATCATCGGCAATTGCCATTTCCCTCGCCTGCCGAATAAAATCAATGCATCTGCCGCCCGCCCTGTTTCCGCGTGGAAAAACGAGTACCTGACGCTTTCGAGTTTCATAAAGAAAGAGGCTGATTGAAAAAAGTCACTGCCATCTATCCCGGCTCGTTCGATCCGCCCACCAATGGGCATTTGGACTTGATTGAGCGTGGCAGCCATATTTTTGATGAGCTGGTGGTGGCGATTCTGCGCAATGCCGAGAAGACTCCATTGTTCAGCGTGGGCGAGCGCCGCAGAATGCTCGAGGAACTTACTGCGGACTTTAAGAACGTCCGCGTGGATGTGTTCGACGGGCTGACCGTGGACTATGCGGCCAGAGTTAAGGCGAGCGCGGTGCTGAGAGGGATCCGGGCGCTGAGCGATTACGAGTACGAGCTGCAAATGGCGCTGATGAACCGCAAGCTGCGGCCCGATCTTGAGACCGTGTTCATGATGCCTGCCGAGCAGTATTCATATCTCAGCTCAAGGCTGGTCCGTGAAGTTGCCCGGCTGGGTGGGACCATCACCGGACTGGTTCCTGATATCGTGGAACATAGGCTGAAAGAAAAACTTGATCCGGCATTCAAACTTTCAATCCGCAAGGTAAAGGCAGGAAAAGCATGACTTCATTTACGGAAACCGCCACGGCGCCAGTTACGGAAGCCGCAGCAGCGGCGCTTAAATTCACCAACCGCATCAATCGCATTGAACCTTCGGCCACCATGGCCGTAGTCGCCGAAGCCGACAAGCTGCGCCAGGCGGGCGTGGACGTCGTTGACCTGAGTGTGGGCGAGCCGCACTTTCATACGCCACAGCACATCAAGGACGCGGCCATTGCCGCCATCAATAACAATTTCACGCGCTACACAGCTGTCGGCGGAACGATCGAGCTGAAGGACGCGATCGTTCAGCGTCACGCGCAGGATTTCGGCTCAGCCTACAAGCGCGAAGAAGCCATGGCCTCGGTGGGTGGCAAGCACGTGCTGTTCAATGCGATCCAGGTCCTGGTGGACCACGGTGATGAAGTCATCCTGCCGGTACCGTACTGGGTTTCGTTCAAAGACATCGTCTGCTACGCGGGCGGTAATTGCGTGCTGCTGCACAGTGATGAAGAAGAGGGCTTTCGCGTGACCGCCGACATGGTTGCGCGCCTCGTCACTCCGCGGACCAAGATGATCATCCTGAATTCGCCGTCGAATCCGACTGGCGCGGTAATGTCACCCGAGGATTTGACCGAAGTGGCGCGGTTTGCGGCGGAGCGTGGGATTTGGGTGATCTCGGACGAGACTTATGTCTATCTGAACTACAGCAGCCGCGAGTTTTCGCTTGGGTCGTTGCAGGAGCAGCGTGAGCGAATCATCGTCGTGGGATCGCTTTCGAAGACCTACGCTATGACCGGATGGCGCATGGGCTTCGCGCTCTCCCCAGCGCCCGTAACCAGCGCCATGCAGAAATTGCAAAGCCAGTCCACCTCGAACCCGACCTCGATTGTGCAGAAAGCAGCAGTCGCCGCGCTGACCGGTTCGCAGGCCTGCGTCGCCCAAATGCGCAAAGAATATATCCAGCTTCGCGATCACATGCTGGAGGGCTTGCGCGCGATCTCGGGAGTAAAGTGTACGAAGCCCGAGGGCGCGTTCTATGTCTATCCCAACATTTCGGCGTTCTTCGGACGCAGTGGAATCCATTCTCCCGCGGACTTCGCGAAGCGACTGCTGCATGAGGCGCACGTGGCGACCGTCCCCGGCGAAGGCTTTGGGACGAACGAGCATGTGCGGATGTCCTACGCCACCTACCAGACAGAGCTTGATCGCGGCTTGGAGCGCCTGCGGGGATTTCTGGGCGCTCTCTAAATCAAAATCTTTACCACAGAGGGCACTGAGGTCACAGAGGAAAACCGGATATTGGTTTCTCTGTGTTCCTCCGTGCCCTCTGTGGTTCACGCTTTTTGCGGGCAGCCTCTCTGCTGGGTTAGGCTTCTAATGCGGCTGGGGCGAGGCGCGTATCGTTCCCGCCACTCGCTATGAGCGAACTCTATCCGCTGCTGATGACGCCTGTGTTCGACCCACGTCCATGGGGACGGCTCGACCTGTCGCCCATTTATCCACAGCTTTTCACGGAGAAAATCGGCGAATCATGGCTTACCGGCGATCACTGCAAAGTGCAGAACGGCCCGTTGGCGGGGAAGTCGCTGGCGGAACTGGCATCGCATTACAAACCCGAACTCGTGGGAAATGCTCCCAGGGACGATGATCGGTTTCCGCTTCTCGCGAAATTTTTGTTTCCCCAGGAGAAGCTTTCAGTGCAGGTACATCCCGACGATGATGCCGCGCGCGCGATTGGGCAGCCCTGCGGCAAGACCGAGTGCTGGTATATTGCGCATGCTGAGCCAGGGGCCGAGCTCGCTCTCGGACTGAAGCCGGGAACCACTCGCTCTGAGTTTGAGCAGTCAATTGGTCAGAACCGGGCGGAAGAGCTGCTGAACTGGCTAAAGATTTCGGCCGGCGACATGATCTACGTCGCTGGAGGCACGGTTCACACACTGGGCCCGGGTTCAATTATTGTCGAAACTCAGCAGCAATCTGACACCACGTTTCGTTTGTACGACTACGGCCGTCCGCGCGAACTGCATTTGAAAGACGGATTGCGTGTAATAAAGGAAAAGGTTGCGTCGGGGAAGGTCAAGCCTCAGCCATTCTCGAAATTGGGCAAGGACGGCAATCGCCTGCAGTCGCTAGTGTCATCTGCCTACTTTGGCGTAGAAAAGTTTGATTTGCAGGCGCAGCAAGAGTTTGACTTGCGCAGTAAGGAGAGAAGCTCTGCACAGATTCTGGTTGCGATCGACGGAGCCGCCTCCCTCGAAGCGCATGGCTGTCGTCCGGTCCGCCTCGCGAAGGGGGACGCGGTGGTTGTGCCGGCAGGCATCCAGCAGTTTAGAATTCAGCCACAGCCTGCGGTGGAGTTTCTGAGATCATACGTGCCCGGTGTGCCGGTCCCGGAGCCGGAGGTGAGTCTGTGATTTTAGATTGGAGATTTCAGATTGCAGATTTTGCGAATGTCAAGCTGAAATCTAAACTCTACGATTTGAAATTTACATGGCTTCCAACTTCTATCCCGTAATTCTTGCTGGAGGCCGGGGCACACGGTTCTGGCCGCTCAGCCGTAAGAAGCGCGCCAAGCAATTGCTAGCGCTGGATGGCAAGCAGACCATGATCCAGCAGACGGTGGCACGCTTGCTCCCGCTGGCTTCCCTCAAACGGCTCTGGGTTATTACGAATGAGGACTTGCGTCCCGAAATTCTTCGCCAACTTCCCCGGCTCCGGCGCGAACAAATCATCGCGGAGCCAATAGGGCGCAACACTGCGCCGGCAATCGGCTTGGCTGCTTTCATTCTTCAGCATAGCGACCCCAATGCGGTCATCGGGCTTTTTCCCTCAGACCATGTAATCGCCGACGACAAGCGCTACCGTCAAATTTTGCAAGCAGGAATCAAGATTGCGGCATCAGGCGCGAACATTGTGGTGCTGGGAATCCAGCCGACTCGTGCGGAGACGGGATACGGCTATATCGAGGCCGGGTCGGCGGCCAGCGGCGATGTGCGCCACGTTCGCCGGTTTACGGAAAAGCCTGACGCGGAATGCGCAGCTGAATTTCTTCGCGCTGGAAATTTCTTCTGGAATAGCGGAATGTTTTTGTGGAGCGCGAGAACGCTGACCAACGCCCTGGAGGAGCATCTACCGAAGACAGCCGCCCTGCTCAAGAAAATCGCGGCTGACTACGGTACACGGAAGTTCGCCGGCACTTTGCAAAGGCTTTATCCAAAATGCGAAAACATCAGCGTCGACTACGCGATTCTTGAGCCCCGCTCAGCCAAAGGAGAGCAGGGGGCAAGTATTTTCTGTTTGCCCGCGGATTTCGGCTGGAACGATTTGGGGTCCTGGACAGCGCTTCATGAGCACCACGCGGCAAAGCGTCCGCCTGCGAACGGCAACCTGATTTCTGCGCAAGGCATCTTCACGCTAAATGCCAGCGGGAATTACGTTCACGCGCCGGGCAAATTCGTGGCGGTCGTCGGAGTCGATGACGTGGTGGTGGTAGAAACGGAAGACGCACTGCTTATCACTACTCGCGAAAACACGCAGGACGTCGGCAAAGTCGTGAAGTACCTGGATGAAAAGAAACTGAAGAAGCTGGTGTGAGGAAAGCGGTCGTTGGTCGTTCGTCGTTGGTCCTTGGCCAACCAGTTCGATGCGAACTTAAGGTGATAGACAGATCTCGATGACTAATCCCGCAACGCCAACGACCGCTATCAAGTTCGGCACCGACGGTTGGCGTGCCGTCATCGCAGACGACTTTACTTTTGATAATGTCCGCCGCGTTGCGGGCGCCATCGCTGCTTACGTCCTGAAGCACGAAGACCCGTCTCGTGGAGTGATCGTCGGCTACGACACTCGTTTCGGATCACCACGTTTCGCCAGGGCGGCGGCGGAGACCGTCGCAGCAGCCGGCATTCCAGTCCGGTTAGCGGATGATTACATCCCGACTCCTGCGGTCTCCTTCGCGGTCAAAAACACCGGGGCCGCTGGCGGAGTTGTAATAACTTCGAGTCATAATCCCTGGAACTGGAACGGCGTGAAGTTCAAAGGAAAATTCGGGGGCTCTGCGACTCCCGCAATCATGAAAGTGATCGAGCAAGAAACCGCCGCTGGGTCGATGCCGAACGGGAATCACGCGACCATTGAAGAGGTGGACCTGAAATCTGCTTACGTGAGGGCCATTTGCCGTTTTGCTGATTTGGACCTGATTGCCAAGGCGCGATTCAAGTTCGCGGTTGATTCGATGTACGGCTCCGGACGTGGCGTTCTGTCCGATATTTTCGGTGAGCACGGCATTGCGTTCAATGCAATCAGACAAGAGCTCAACCCTCTATTCCCCGATATCAACCCAGAGCCGATCGAGCCGCACGTGCGGATGTTGCAGGAAACGGTTGTCCGTGAAGGTTGCCACGCGGGATTTGCGACGGATGGCGATGCTGATCGCATTGGAGCAGTAGCGGAAGACGGCGGCTTTGTGGATTCTCACAAGATTTTCTCGGTGCTGCTCGACTGGTTATTGCGGCGGAAAAACTGGCCTGGGGACGTGGTGCGAGCGTTTAATACGACGCGCATGCTGGATCGGATTGCCGCCAGGCACGGCCGCAAGCTCCATGAGTGTCCGATTGGCTTCAAATATATTGCTGATCTCATGATGGAACGTGAGATTCTCATCGGCGGCGAGGAATCAGGGGGGATTGGCTATTCGCGCTTTCTCCCCGAACGCGATGGGATCCTCAACTCTCTGCTGCTGGCGAACGTTATGGCGGAAGAGCAGAAGCCGCTGGGGGAGCTTGTCGCGCGGCTTCAACAGGAGTATGGGCCGCATTACTATGGCCGCCGCGACTTGCACATTTCCGATGACGTTAAGAGCAGCACCATCGACCGCGCGAGCTCTGACGGCACGAAGCGGTTAGGGAAATTTGGCGTCGTCAAGAAAGAAGGCATGGACGGAGTCAAGTTCTTCCTCGATGCCACAACCAACGGAAACGGTGCCGAGCCCTGGGTGCTGTTCCGGGCCTCCGGAACCGAGCCCCTCTTGCGCATCTATGCCGAGGCTGCTTCGCCGGAATTGGTTGAGGAAGTGCTTGCGTCCGCAGTGGCGTTCGTTCACTCGTCGTAGACTCAACGTCCTACGTACTGCGAGTTGGAGCCGGGCACATCTCCTTTCGTGCAATAGTCCTCCACGGTGCAATAATAAAGACAATGGCAACCACTCAGGTAGTTGCGCCACCCGATTCGCCGCAGGTGCGGAAATACAATCGCATACGCCGGTGGCTGGGCATAGGCGAGTTTCTGCTTGGGTTGGCGTTGCTGTTCGTGCTGTTGATCACTGGCTGGACTGGCTGGATCCGTGATCTGGCCTACAGGGGCGCGTTTCAAATCTATCCGCTTGCGGTTTTCCTTTATGTGCTGATGCTGGTACTGATCAGTAAATTTCTTAGCCTGGGGATGGACTATTACAGCTTCCACTTGGAACATCGTTACCAGCTTTCGAACCAGAAGCTAGGGGGGTGGGTCTGGGACGAGGTCAAAGGATTACTGGTTAGCGCTATTCTTGCCGGACTGCTGGTCGAGCTCCTGTATTTCATCATTCGCGAATTTCCGCAACACTGGTGGGTAATTGCTTGGATCGGCTTCCTCGGAGTGGTTGTTCTTCTTGCACAGCTTGCGCCGGTAGTGCTTTTCCCGATCTTCTATAAATTCGAGCCACTGCAAGATGAGGAATTGAAGTTACGGCTGGTTCGACTGGGGGAGCGCGCGGGCACGCGAGTGCGTGGAGTCTACAAATGGCATTTGTCCGAGAAGAGTAAGAAAGCCAATGCCGCCCTGACTGGATTGGGAAATACCAGAAGGATTATTCTCGCCGACACGCTGCTCGACAACTACACGCCCGATGAAATTGAGGCGGTGCTGGCCCATGAGCTCGGCCATCATGTTCACAAGCATATTCTGAAGCGCGTCGGCATTCAGGCAGCAATTACGTTTGTAGGTTTTTGGGCGGCCAATTGGGCGCTGCATTACGCCCTCGACCGCTGGCACATATTCGAGACGCTCTCGGACTTTGCGAACCTGCCGCTGCTGGTTCTGACCTTCACCGTGCTCTCCTTTTTGTTGATGCCTGCCCTAAACGCGTTTTCACGATTCAATGAGCGTCAGGCGGACCGATACGCGTTTCAGAACATCGCCGGTGTTGCTCCGTTCATTTCTTCGATGAACAAACTGGCGGAGCAGAACCTCGCCGAGCGAACTCCGTCGCGGTGGGTGGAATGGTGGTTTCACTCGCACCCTGCAATCGCGCGAAGAATCGCCGCCGCCCAAGCCTGGGAGAAAGCCAACGCCTAATCCTTGGTGAGGATTTCCTGCACACGCGCGAAATCTTCCTCGGTGTCCACTCCGACGCTGTCGTATGGGGTTTCGGCCGCGTAGATGGGAATCCCATTTTCCAGAAAGCGCAGTTGCTCCAGTCGCTCGGCACGTTCCAGTGTCGATTCGGATAGACCGACAAACCGGTCCAGCGCAGGTTTGCGATAGGCATAAATCCCGAGGTGTTTGAAGTAACGCGGGCGAGAGCCGTCACGGTCGTACGGGACAGTCGACCGCGAAAAATAAAGCGCGCGTCCGGTCATGTCCGTAACGACTTTGACGGCATTGGGATTGGAAATGTCTTCGGGTGCGGCTGGAGTTTTTAGGGTTCCAACGGGAACATTGGAGTCTTCCATCAATTCGATCAAGGCAGCGATGTGGTCGGCCCGGATCATCGGTTCATCACCCTGGACGTTGATGTAGACCTCCGCACCCACAGATTGCGAGATTTCATGCACACGCTCGGTGCCACTGCGGTGCGCGCTGGAAGTCATACGCGCATTGCAGGAATGCTTTCGACAAGCTTCGACAATTTCTTCGGAGTCGGTGGCGATAATAACGTCTTCTAGCAGAGGCGATGAGTGGACGGCCTGATACACCCAGACGGCAAGCGGCCGCCCGTTGATCTCCCGCAGCATTTTTTGTGGCAGCCGCATGGATGCGAGCCGGGCGGGAATAACCGCAATCACTTTCATGAGCAGCTAGTGTCAATGTTTTGAGGACAGGTTGCAAACTAGCCGGGAGCCGACGGGATCTGTCCTGAGCGAATATAAAAATGGGCCAGGGGCGCGAGCGTTTGACACTCCTTTGCGCTGGCTCTTAGAATCGAAATGGCCGGAGAAACTTGGCCAGGGCAGCCTGCGCGAACGCAATTCCCGATTATTCCTGTCGCGTTCCCTTACAATCTTCACTGTGGCGGTGTAGCTCAGGTGGCTAGAGCAACGGTCTCATAATCCGTAGGTCGTTGGTTCGAGTCCAACCGCCGCCACCAAATCTCCTCAATACCCCAGCAGTTCCGCGTCAGCAGTGCTTACCTCTGTGGCGCGGAATTGCACAGTATTTCTGTGTGCCCTCTTAGTCGATCCAGCCCTGCAACCTTACTTCTTACCACGCATCGAACATGCCGTGCTGCGCCATTTTCGCCTGGTCAGGTTGTCTGGATCGAGAACCAAACCTTCATGAAGCTACGATGCGTGTTATAAGGAACATTCAGTTTCGGACTAGAAGCGTGTAAGATTTTTTAATCTGGCCCAAAAACCTATCGGAGGTTGCAGGAGATGCACCTTGATCTAAAGCAGTTCGCTAGAACCGTGACAGCCTGCGGTTTGGTTACTATCTTTGCTATCCCGCAAAGCCTGTTCGCGCAGGCCGCCGAACATGTAGTGAGTTCCGCGGAACTGCAAAAGGCCGCCGTGGATGCCACCAGGGCAAGGCAGCAGAACCTGGAAACCTTGAGAGCATTCTTCTCCTCGGAGAAGGCACAGCATGCGTTGAAATCGGCTCATGCGGACCCGCAACAAGTGAAGAATGCAGTTGCCAGCCTCAGCAATGATGAATTGGCACGGCTGGCTTCCCGGGTTCAAAAAGCGCAAGCTGATTTTGCGGCCGGTAAGCTCAGCGACCGCGACCTGATTGTTATCCTCATCGCCATCGCGGCGCTCATTCTGATCATTGTCGCAGTGCGCTGAAAAAAATCCAATGTTGCTTCGCGTGTTCAGAACCGTTGTCCTGCTGCTGTGGCTCAACAATGCGCTCTTGGCCGCGGACCCTTCGGGAGTCTGGCTCGACGTTCCGTTTGTGAAGCAGGAGACGAACGGCTGCGGAGCGGCGAGCATCGCTATGGTGATGCAGTACTGGCAGCAGCAGCAGGGCCAGTCAAGGGCCCCGAACGCGGAGGCCGAGCGGATCCAGCGTGCTTTGTACTCGGACACGGCGCAGGGGATTTATGCCGCCGGAATGGAAGCATATTTTCAGCGCAATGGATACCGTGTCTTTGCCTTCGGCGGGGACTGGCAAGATCTGGAGCAGCATCTGAAAAAGGGGCGTCCCCTGATTGTGGCGCTGAGGCCTGGTTCGACCCGGCCGCTGCACTATGTGGTAGTCGCGGGATTGGACCAGAGGCGCCAGCTTGTGCTCTTGAACGATCCCGCGGAGCGCAAACTCGTCAAGGAGGAGCGATCCAGGTTCGAGCAGAAATGGAATGCTGCCAGTGCTTGGACTTTGCTGGCTCTTCCCGAGACTGATTCACACTGACCCAGCATTCAGCTTCACCGACACTGTTCGATCTTCGTTCGCATCTTTGCTCTCGGCTCTCGGGGTACTCGTTAATCCTAAACTGCTCCGCACCAAGTCACGACGCAAATGCTGAAAACCACAGCCTGCAGGCGTCTAGCCCGACGTCCGCCGCAGATGATGAGGTTGGGCATTGTCATTGCCCTCCTCTGCGGTTGCCTCCGCTTGGGCGCTCAGACCGCTATCCCTGAAGTTCCTTCGACGGAAGAAGTCCGGCAACTTGCAGCCAAACATCGCTGGCAGGATATCGCGCTTCTGCTGGGACCGTTGCGGTCACGGTCCGCTGACCAGAATTTCTACTACGGCACGGCACTGGCGCGGCTGGGACGCTGGCACGAGTCCGAGAACGCCTTTCGGACGGGACTTCGCCTGGCTCCCAACGATCCGAGATTTCCGATCGAACTGGCGGGGGTGGCTTTCAAACTGAAGCGCTACCCCGAAGCGACTCATCACTTGCGGCGGGCGCTTATGCTCGCCCCGCAGGATGCATATGCCAACGATTTTCTGGGAACAGTTTATTTTCTGCAGGGGAATCTTGAAGCGGCGCTGAAGTACTGGAATCGCGTCGGCAAGCCTCAGGTTGTCGAATTGCGAACAGACCCGGTGCCGAAAGTCGCGCCCGCGTTGCTTGATCGGGCTTTCGCATTTTCGCCTGCCAGCACTTTGCAGTTATCGGACTTTCTGACCACGGACGCGCGCATCCGTGGCTTGGGAATTTTTCCGCGCTACCAATTCGATCTTCGGGCCCGCGAAGATGACAAGTTCGACGTCTGGTTCCGCAATCAGGAACGCAATGGGTTCGGCCCGACCAAGTGGGAAACACTGTTATTAGTCTTGCGTGGATTACCATTTCTGAGTGTCAATCCCGAGTTCTATAACTTTCGGCATGAAGCCATTAATCTTGAGTCTTTCTTTCGCTGGGACCCACAGAAACGCAGAGTCCGCGCGCTACTTTCTGGCCCCTTCGAACACACCGCCAAGTATCGCTACGACGTAGTTGCTGACCTGCGCGATGAAAACTGGGCCCTTAGGAAATCGTTCACAGGGCCTGCCCCAGCATTGGGGAGCTTGAACCTTCGTCGCGAGGCGCTGGATTTCAGTCTCGCTTCGTTTGCCAGCGGCCGATGGCGCTGGTCCGCGTCGGCGGAAATCTCTCATCGCGATTTCCGCAGCATCGTCGCTGGCAGCGTCTTGACACCTGAATTACTGGCCAAAGGCTACCAACTCAAGCAATCATTACAATTGAACGTCTTGCTCTGGCACATGCCCGAGAAGCGATTCACCGTCGAGGGAGGAGTCTCATCTCAAACAGCCCGATTGTGGTCGCAGCCTGAGGAATCCTTCGAGAAGCTGCAGGGCTCGGTAGAATGGCACTGGTTTCCCCAATCACGGGGGGATGACTATGAGATGCGGCAACAATTCCGCGCGGGCAAGACTTTCGGTACCGTGCCCCTTGACGAGCTCTTCATGCTGGGCCTGGAGCGGGACAACGATCTTCCGCTGCGAGGACACATTGGCACCCGTAACGGCGAAAAGGGCAGCGCTCCTCTGGGCCGTGATTACTTCCTTTCGAATTGGGAAGCGGACAAGAACGTCTATGGAAACGGGGTTCTGACCCTGAAGCTTGGGCCTCTCATCGATACTGGGAAGATCACCGATCCGTCCCCATCACTAGGTTCCCATAAGTGGCTTTGGGACGTTGGGGCACAGGCCAAGCTCCGCGTATTCGGTACGGGAGTTGTGTTTTCCTATGGAAAAGATCTGCGCTCCGGAAACAACGCCTTCTATTTGGCTATGCTGAGGTAAGGCGAGGAATGCAATTTTTTTGGGGAGCGCGATGCTCTCCCTTTTCTTGCTTCGGAGCCACGGCGTTCGTGCCTTATTTCTGGCCATAGAGACCTCATGCAACGCGAATACCCAGACCGCCCGCTAGTAGGAGTCGGCGCCATTATTGTGGACGATGGCCGAGTGGCGCTGGTGAAACGTGGCCATGCTCCGCTGCTGGGCGAGTGGTCCATTCCTGGCGGCATGCTCGAACTTGGCGAAACCCTTCGCCACGGCGCGGAACGGGAAGCGCTGGAAGAAACCGGGCTTACGGTTCGCGCGACGGAACTGCTGGGTGTCTTCGATCGCGTGGTGCCGGACTCGAAAGATGAGAAGCGCACCCTCTATCACTATGTGCTGGTCGATTTCCTTTGCGAACGACTCTCCGGAGACCTGCGTGCCTCGGGGGATGCCGCCGATGCACGCTGGTTCACGCCGGAGGAAATAAGCGGGCTGCCGCTTCCTCCAGATACCGCCGCAGTCATCCGTTTGGGAATTGAGAAGGCAAAGGACACATAGACGCTTCCGGCCTCTAAGTTTCGGAACATTTGCCGTACTAGCAAATTCCTGGAACAAATACTTGAAGACGACACCGGAGGTCACGCGTCGGCCGCGTCCGCAGGGGGATCCTGCCAACAGTGACCGCACGCGTGGCATAGCCAGTCATCACGAAGCAGAGGGACTGGAACACCCAGCCATGCGCTGGTGTAACTCACTTTCTTGTTCAACTCGGCAAAGGCCACATCCAGCGAGCTGCATAGCGGACACTGCGGCTGGACGTAGCAACCGACGCCATCAACCTCCAGCTCTTGCGGAATCGGCTCATTCAGGATGCGTACTACTTCGCTGAAATCCGAAGCGTCCACCAGCAGCTTGACTCCACCCAAAAGGTTCGAGATAAACCAGTCCATCCGCACCATGTTGTCGTCGGCCAGAAAAGATTCGATGCCGGCAGACTCAATGCTGCCTTTGGCCAGTAAAGCTTCGGGCAAGTCGCGAAATCTGCGTACCATGACCAGATTTCTTTTTTCTGGCACAGTGATGCGAGGCAGACCTTCCGGCTCGGGAAGATCCAGCCCGCGGCGGTCCAATTCGTCTTCCAGCGCGTCCCAGGCAGCGTCACTCAACGCCCACGGCTGGAGCGCGATTTCGAGTAGCTCCCCGTCGCTCATCTGGGTGTAATGTGAGGCGAACTGCTCTTGCTCGTGGTCAGGATTGGGCGGTCTCATCTCAGCCGGTTGCCCCGTTCTTTCGCTTTCTGTGCGAAAGGGTAGGTTACCTACTCACTCCACCTTTTAAACAACAACGCCCCATTCGTCCCGCCAAATCCAAACGAGTTCGACATGGCGTATTCGAGAGAGGCCTTTCGCGAGTGGTTGGGGACAAAGTCCATGTTGCCGGTGCCGGGGTCTTGATTTTCAAGGTTAATAGTCGGAGGAAGAATCTGGTCGCGCAGGGCCAGCACAGTAACGCCGGCTTCGAGGCCTCCAGCACCGCCCAGCAGATGTCCGGTCATGGACTTGGTTGAGCTGACCGCGATTTTATGGTCGCCGAAGAAGTTCCGGATGGCGTGGGCTTCGAGCGTGTCGCCGATCGGAGTGGAAGTTCCGTGAGCATTGACGTAGCCAATATCAGTGGGCTTGACTCCTGCGTCCCGCACCGCATTTTTCATCACTCGGAAGCCGCCTTCATGCTCGGGCGCGGGTTGGGTGATGTGGTAAGCGTCTCCGCTCATACCGTAACCGACGATTTCGGCAATGGGTTTAGCACCCCGGCGGCGGGCGTGTTCGAGTTCTTCCAGGATCAGGATTCCCGCGCCCTCGCCGATGATGAAGCCATCGCGTTCCTTGTCCCAGGGGCGGCTGGCTTTTTCAGGCTCGTCATTGCGAGTTGATAAGGCGCGCATAGCGGCAAAACCACCAACTCCCATGGGAGTGATCGCCGCTTCGGAGCCACCAGCAATCATGACGTCGGCGTCGCCGTGATGAATGATTCTGAAAGAGTCGCCGATGGAATGCGCGCTGGTGGTGCAAGCTGTGGCCGTGGCTTCATTCGGCCCCTTGGCGCCAAAGCGCATGGAAACGTGCCCGGCCGCGAGATTGACGATGGCTGCCGGAATAAAGAAAGGGGAGATTTTGCGCGGGCCGCCTTGCATCAGCGCGGTGTGCTCGCGCTCGATGATGTCGAAACCGCCGATCCCTGAGCCGATGTGGACTCCGATGTTCTCGCAGTTTTCCGGAGTCACCTTGAGGCCAGACATGCACATGGCTTCATCCGAGGCTGCAACCGCCAAGTGGATGAAGCGGCCCATCTTCTTGACTTCTTTTTTTTCGATGAAATTCAGCGGGTCGAAATTCTTGACTTCGGCCGCGATCCGGCATGCATGCTGCGAGGCGTCAAATTGAGTGATCCTGCCAACGCCGCTCTTGCCCGCCAGCAGGTTGCTCCATACTTCTTCGGTCTTGTTGCCAACTGCGCAGATCAGGCCGATTCCCGTGACGACAACTCGACGCACCAGTTACTTCCCCGCTTTCGCGTGCTTGCCGATATAGTCCACGGCGTCCTGCACAGTACGAATTTTTTCCGCGTCCTCGTCGGGAATCTCTATTTCGAAGGCTTCCTCGAAGGCCATGACCAGTTCGACGGTGTCCAGCGAGTCGGCGCCAAGGTCGTCCACGAACGAGGCGCTGGAAGTAACTTCGCCCTCGTCCACTCCCAATTGTTCCACGATGATCTGCTTTACCTTCTCTTCAACGGCTGCCATTGTTTTTCCTCGCTTAGAAAATTGTAGAGACTGCCGACTGCCCAAAATAACCAGGATGACTTGGAAATCCTAATTGCTGTTAGTCGTTAAGGTCAAACGGGCCCCCGCAGAATCCACATTTGCCATCTGCTGCCTGAAGCTGCAAAACTTGGCGGATGCGTGCCGTTGTCCAACGCGTCCACCATGCCCAAGTCACCGTCAATGGAGAAATTGTCGGGAGAATTGGGCCGGGATTGCTGGTGCTTCTAGGCGTATCGAGAGTGGACACTCGGGCCGACGTCGATTATCTGGTAGCGAAAGTTCTGGGGCTGCGCATCTTCGAGGATAACGACAGAAAGATGAACTTGTCGCTGACCGACACGCATGGAGCGGTCCTGGCTGTTTCCCAATTCACGCTCTACGGCGATGTTCGACGCGGAAAGCGGCCTTCTTTTGACCAAGCTGCTCCCCCCGACCTCGCGCGCGAACTCTATGAATATTTCGTAGAGAAGATTCGTCGGACGGGTTTTATCTGCGAAGCCGGGCGTTTCCAGGCGATGATGCAGGTTGAACTCGTAAACGACGGCCCGGTCACCCTACTGCTCGATTCCGCGCGGATTTTCTAATGCTTTAGCTCGCCGCCACATCAGCGATCTTCAGCGCATCTACCACCGCCTTCACGTCATGAGTTCTGATGATGTGCGCGCCCTTCATCGCGACCGCGACTTCCGCTGAAAGGGTTCCATACGACCGTTGGTCGATGGTGGCGTCCGTTCCATTCTTTGCCAACGCGCGCCCGATGAATGATTTTCGCGAGACCCCAGCGAGCAGCGGGAAACGCAACTCGTGGAACTCCCCGAAGCGCTTTAGCAATGGATAATTCTCTTCAAATCGTTTACCGAACCCGAAACCTGGGTCCAGCACGATTCGGTCGTGTTTGATACCGGCCAAGATCGCAGTGTCGGCGCGTTCCCGGAGTTCCCGTTTTACCAGCACAACCAGATCGGCGACTTGAGGCAGCGAGCTCCATTCGTCCGGGAGGCCACGCGCATGCATTAAAACCACGCCGCACTTCAGGCCCGCCAAGGTCTTCGCCATTTCCTTGTCCCACTGGAACCCAGAAACGTCATTGACGATTTCTACTCCAGCCTCGACCGCAGCCCGGGCTACTCTTGACTTGTAAGTGTCCACGGAAACCACCGCCAGCGGCTTGGCTTGCTTCACGCCGGCAATGACTGGCAGCACGCGCCGCAATTCTTCTTCCGCGCCGACGGATGGATTGTCCTTGCCTACTCTGGCTCCCGGGCGCGTGGATTCGCCGCCAATGTCGACGATATCTGCGCCTTCGTCCAGCAGCCTCAACGCATGCGCGACAGCAGCGTCCGGTGCAAGGTGCTCGCCGCCGTCAGAAAACGAGTCTGGCGTGACGTTCACGATCCCCATCACCAGCGTGCGCTTGCCAAGTTCGAGCGAACGGCCACCCAGATTCCACTCAAATATCGGACGCATGTTCCCGATTCTAAACGAGCTGATTGGGTGAGGTTGCCAGTGCTAAAATCAGGCTTGTAGATGCTTCGTCGAAGACTGTTCCAATTACTGATCTGTGTTTTGCTGGCGAGTTCGGCACAGGCCGCCGCCCGCAAGCCGCACGTCTCGCTCAAGAAACAAATTGAAGCCATTCTTGCGCAGCCTGATCTCTCGCGGGGCTTCTGGGGAATTGAAATAACATCGGCCAGCAGCGGGAAAGTCCTCTATTCGCTCAATGCCGACAAGCTGTTCACGCCTGCCTCCAACACCAAGCTGTTCACCACAGCTGCGGCGCTGGCGCTAATTGGGCCGGAGTACAAATTTCGTACGACGATTGAAACGAATGGGCCACTCGACAAGTACGGACGGCTCTCAGGCGACCTGATCCTGGTGGGACGCGGAGACCCAACGCTGTCCGGACGCGAACTCCCCTACAGCATGCGGACCCAGCGTGACGCTAACCCGCTGCGCGTTCTCGAGCATCTAGCTGATGAACTGGCACAAAAGGGAGTGAAGTACATTGATGGAGACATCATCGCCGACGACTCCTACTTCGCCTTTGAGCGATACGGTGAAGGCTGGAGTCAGGACGACCTGGTCTGGCCCGAAGGCGCTCCGGTTTCCGCTCTCACCATCAATGACAACGTGATTTTTGTGAATATCCTGCCCGGAACGCATCCTGGCGATAGGGCCTTCGTCAGCGTCACACCTTTTGCTGATTACTACACGATTGACAATCGCCTGATGACGACTCCTGCCGGAACTGGGCGCAAGATCTACATCAACCGCGAACCCGGCTCGACCCAGTTGACGCTCTGGGGAACCATGCCGATCGACGACGCTGGCGCTAACGAAGGGCTTGCGATCGAAGATCCCGCCGAGTTTGCTGCCAGCCTGTTGCGCCATCTGCTCGAAGTGCGCGGCATCGCGGTCTACGGAAAGCAGCGGACGCGGCACACGGAGCTGGCCAGTCTTTCAACTTTCACGACTACAGTGATCGCTTCCACCCGCGGTGGCGACGAGCACTCGCTCACGTCACCTGCAGGACCGCTGGTTTTGGCCGAGTATCAGTCAGCCCCACTCTCCGACGATATTGAGGTCATTAATAAAGTCAGCCAAAACCTCCACGCGGAAATTCTTCTGCGACTGCTCGGGCGCGAAAAAGGCACCGGCGGAACAGTACAGGCTGGGCTGGAAGTGCTTCGGGGCTTCCTCAACAATGCGGGCCTTTCCGGCGATGATTACGCCTTCTACGACGGTTCAGGCCTATCCCGACAAAACCTGGTCACACCGCGCGCTGTTGTTGAACTACTGCGCTATGCTTCCGCGCAACCCTGGGGCAAGGAATTCCGCGATTCGCTGCCGGCTGCCGGTGTGGATGGCTCGTTGGCCGACCGTTGCAAAGATCTCGATCCCGCTGCGCACGTCTATGCGAAGACCGGCTCTCTGGGCGGGGTGAAAACTCTCTCCGGATACGGAATGACTCCTAAAGGTGAACAGATCGCGTTTTCAATTCTCACCAACAACCTCAGCCTGCCGGGAAAACGCGTTAACGACGTGATTGACAGCATTGTGGAAGCGGCCGTGAATGGGTCAGGAAAATAACCGCGCTGGAATCCTCTGGCGTCACCCCACTGGAAAATCCCAGAAGAATGCCCTGTGAAGTCGGACGTTAGCGTCGGCGACCAGTCTTACGCTTGCTGTTCCGCCAGGACTGGAAGCCGGCGACAACCTCTTCTTCACGGAGACCTCGCTTTTTCATTTGACGCGCAACCTCAGAACTCAGCACGGCAAACATCTCACGTCTCACAGTACTTGTTTTCATACGGCACCCGTATAGCTATAGTTTATACATCGCGTGCTCGACTCGGCTGCAAATCGACCCATACCCGAAAGCTCGTGTCGCAAGCTTCTGGCGGTTGCGACGGGTGCTCTTCTGTGCTGCCTTCTTTCCCTGATGGCTTGCGAAGTCGAGCGCAGGAAGAGTGACGCCGAGTTGGGACTGAACCCGCAACAGGCTTCAGGACGGCACATCTACGATCAGTATTGCGATCGCTGCCATGCGGCCTATTCGTCCCGTGGCCGCAAGGGGCCGGGTTTGAAGGCCGTGTTCAAGCGTCAGTATCTAAAAATGAGCGGGATGCCCGCCAATGATGACCGAGTGGGCGATATCATCCGCCTCGGCAGGAACAAAATGGAAGGCTTCGGACAGGTGCTCACTCAGGACCAGATTAATGATCTACTCGCCTACCTGCACACTTTGTAATTTCAACACCTGCGATTAAGATTCAATCTCTTCCACTTTTCCTTGAGGTCGGCCATGCCTGAAACTGCGTTCACGTCTGCACCCGCTAGCGGAAACTCTTCTTCCGCGAACTCTCCTTCGTCCGAGGTCTATGCGGTCTTCGGCGCTGAACCCGAAGTGCAAGCCTACGCCATGGCCAAGTATTCGCGCTCGGCCCTGTCGATGAAAGAGTCGCTCAAGGAAATCAGCGCACAGAAGGCAGAGAAATTCCTGAACACTTTCTATTTCCAGTACGGACATCGTTCGATTGCCGATCTGGCTCACATTGCCCTCGCAGTTGAGCGGCTGTCCATTCTAGCGGCCATTGTGGTCGCCGATGAGCAGCGCTGGGATGGGCAGGAGCGCTCCACTCGTTATCAGGATTTCAGAAAAAGCGGCTACTACACACCGGATTTCGGCCCAGATGAGAGAGCAGGCGAACTCTACCGGCGAACCGTTGACGGTCTTTTTTCGGAGTATGAATCGCTTTCGGAAAAGATGTTCCGCTATCTCGCAGAGATTACGCCCAAACCTGCGGAAATGAAGCAGGAGACTTATGAGCGCACTCTCAAGGCCCGGGCCTTCGATATTTCTCGTTACCTGCTGCCGCTTGCTGCCAACACTTCTCTCGGCGAAATAGTGAATGCCCGGACCCTGGAAACGCAGATATCCCACCTGCTCTCCCACACTCACAGAGAAGTGAGAGACCTCGGCGGACTGCTCAAGCGAGCGGCAACTTCAGCAGCTTACAACGTGAATCATGAGTCGCTTCGCAAACTGGTCGAATCCATCCGTGAAGTTTCACCTGACCTCGGTGGCAAAGCTGAAGCAGAGCTCCTGAAGGAAGTCCGCGTTTCTCCGACTTTGGTCAAGTACGCCGACCCCAATCCTTACGAAACGGAAACGCGCCGGGAATTGCGGCAGATGGCATCCGAGCTGATACGGTCCGCGACTGTCAGCCAGGCTCCCCCAGTCGATTTGCTGGACGACGAGCCTCTAGAAGTGGAACTCGCGGCCACGCTGCTTTACGAGCACTGCGGCCACGCATATCGCCAGATTCGAGGCGTTGTCGAGGACATTGGCGAAGCCCGTCGCCGCGAAATTATTGCCACCGGCCTGCGCCATCGCGGACGCCACGACGAAATGCCGCGTTCGTTCCGGGCAGGACAGCAGTTCCGCTTTGACATCCTGATGGACATTGGCGGCTTCCGTGACATGCACCGTCATCGCCGCTGCATCCAGATCGAGCAGCAATTCACAACGAAACACGGATATGAGGCCCCGAAAGAACTCGAACCGGCCGGCGCCCTCGATACTTACAAGGCCGCGATGGAGCAAACGTCAAAAGCAGTTCAAACTTTAGCGAATGGCGCTGCTTCAGAATCAGCGGAGAATTCGCAGTACGCCATCCCGCTGGGGTTCCGCAAGCGCACACTTTTCAAGATGGATTTCGCCGAGGCTGTGTACATCTCGGAGTTGCGGACTGGCCCCGCCGGGCACTTTTCTTATCGCAACGTTGCCTACGCCATGTTTGAGGAAGTGAGGAAGAAATATCCGTCGCTCGCGCAGCATTTCCGGGTGCACGATGTTCATCAGCCGGTGGACTTACTGCAACGCTGAACATGTAACCCCAGACGCCCTCGTCTGGGGGGCAGGTGAGGGCACCCGCCCCTACATGAATAGTTCCAGTTCCGGATCGCCTAAAAAAGTTTTAGATGTATGGTCAGATACTTCTTTGGATTCTGACGGATCGCCTTGATCAGTTCCTGGGTATCGGTGAGGAGTTTGTTCGTATTGTTGTAAACACCAGGATCACGGATGAATAAGGCTGCACTGCCATTGCCGTTGTTGAATTTGTCGATCAAATCTGATAACCGGTTCATGGTGTTCTGCAACTTATTTGCGAATTCCTGGTCTTTCGTCAACTTTCCAATGGCGCCCTTGCCGGAGTTAATGTCATCGCTAAGCTGCTTGAAATTTGCGATGGTCTGATTGGCGTTGTTGTAAAGGGAAGGGTCCTTCAGCAACTTGCCCGCCGTTCCGTTCCCGGCATTCAGGTCATCGATCATCTTATTGACTTTGTCGATGGTCCCGTTTGCTTTCTGATACAACTCGTCGTCGTTAATCAGTTTCCCCAGGCTTCCCTCGCCTTGGGATATTTCTCTAACGAGATTCTGGAACTCATTGACCGTAGAATTTACGCGATTGTACAGACTAGGATCGTAAATCAACTTGCCGATTGACCCCTGGCCGCTTTCGACAAACGCAATGATCCGGTCGGCGCGCTTGAGCAGCGCATCCATATTCTGCAGCGTGCTCTGGCCCGCGCGCATTACTTCTTCATATCCTGGCACCGCCGCGCTAGGCAGTGTGTCCCCATCCTGCGCCGCCGGTCCTGTGGCTTGTGAACTGTCAATATTAATATAGGTTTCGCCCAGCACTCCGGCGGTGGAGAGCAGAGTCTTCGAGTCTTTACGAAGGTCGAAGTCGTACTTCATACTGACCTTCATCGTGACTTCGACCGGCGTTAGTGGCTTGGCGACCACGCGGATTCCCTTGACATTGCCGATATCGACGCCGCTAAGGCGGACGGGGGCTCCCTCTCGCAGCCCGTTAGCATCATCAACATAGGATTTTAGAGTGATCTTCTTAGTGAAAAGTCCGCCGGTATTGCTCATCAGGAAGATCAGCACCGCCAGGGTGATGCTGGCCACTATCACCGTGATGCCGACCTTCAGTTGAGACCACTTCAACTGCTTCTGGCTAGGCAACGATCCTCCCAAGCAGCCCTGACAGATTGTGAGATCTGATCATTGGGCCATCAGCTAATTCAAAATGGCCTTCACATGATCCGATCACCCGATGGCCCGATCCCTCAGGATTTTCCTGATAATAGCAGAATACAGAGGCTGCCTAAGCCGGACGCAGGCCTGGGTGTAGCTTCCTTCTCAACAGAAGTGCCATGAGATAGGCGGCGGCTCCGCAGGCTAGAGTGATGTTCAAGCCGAACTGGATGGCAAGCACAATGGCAAGCACCGAGCCCAGGACGCTGGAGGCAGCGTTCATCGCCCAAGCCCACTCGATGGAATTCTGGCCAGGTTGCGCATGCTCATTGTTTGTCAGCGCGCGGAGTCCCGTGGGAAATGGCATGCCCATCGCGAAACCGAGCGGCACCAGCAACCCTGCACTGATCAGCAATTTCACGGGGAACGCGGCCCCCACCAAGCGATCCAGAAGGGTTGGGAGCACCCCAACATATGCCAGTACTCCCAAGACAATGAGTACCAGCGGCAGCCAGACTCTGCGGCCATCCGAAAGCCACTCTCTCGAGGCAACGCTGCCGGCGCCGCTTGAAAGCAGTATTAGGAACACCACCACCGTGAGCGCGTAGGTCGGATGCCCGAGGAACAGAACAAATCGCTGAATAAATGTAACTTCAACCAGAATGTAACCGAGTCCGACCGCGACAAAGTAGAAAAGCGCCCGCGTAGGATGCTCCCTAGTTCCTCTCTGCGCCAGCAGCGGTAAAACCAGGAACACGAGCACCGCCAGCAATGAAATTACCAGCAGCATGCCTAGTACCGCCACTCCCAGGTTCACTTTCCAGTCCATCGCACTCATGTTTGAATTCAAATGGAGAAGACGCTTCGGTTTCAGGGTGAAAAAGAAAAATGGGGCGTTGTCGGTCACCGGAGTGACATTGTAGGCGTAGTCCCGAGTGAATGCTTCGGGACTGTTGCTCTTGATCAGTCCGGCAAACGCGTTCGTCCCTCTTTCCGACGGAGCATACAAAAACTTCAACGGCGAATAGTCGCGAAGGTGTTGTTGGACTGCTTCTTCCTCTTCAGGAGTAAACGCGCTCTTTTTTGCGAGGACCGCGACGGGAATCCCATCTTCGTCAAGCTCGCCCTCGGATACAACGAGGAAATTCCGCGACACATCCGTCACTCCGAGCTCATGCAGAGCCTCCATCGCGACCGAAACCACGCGCAGGGCCTCTCGCGGCTCGCGGAATTCCCATCGGGTGACGGCAATAATGCCATCTGGCTTCAGATGTTCAAAATATTCCCGGAATGCCTGCGTAGTGTAGAGACTGTTCTCACTCAAGGCAAAGGCTCCGGCTGCAGTGGACGCCCAGGTATCAACCAACGTCATCTGCACGACATCGTATTGTGCAGTCGCATTGCGAATGAACGACCGCCCATCGCCCACATGCAGGTGCACCTCGGGACGCTGGTAAAGATGCTGTGCGAAGTCCGCATAGCGCTCCCGCATAATGGTGTTCGCGATGATCGGATTGATTTCGATTCCGGTCACGCTGGGGCTGCCATTGGCGACCGCGCGCAACACGTCCACGCCGCCGCCCGGCCCGATGATCGCGTAATCGCCATGCGGCCGGAGCGCATTCACCACCGCTGGCGGCGCAGCCATCAGGTCATCCTGCCATTGCGATCCCTCCCAGCGCTTCGGATCAGCATTCATGATGAAGGTGTTCGCGTCGGCATCGATAACGATCACCTTGGCGCCGGAATTCTCGCGGTCCACTTCCACTCGAGAGATGGCATTCCAGCGCGAAAACTCGACATTCTCTCTCCGAATTCCCTTGGCCCAGACTACGTCAATGAAACGTCCTGAGAAATTCACAATGATTAAGAGGCCCAAGGCAGCGCTCAGCCAGAGCGTCCCGTTTCTCACTCTGGACGTCGCGCTCCACACCACCGCCGCGATTCCAGAAACAAACGCTGCGAATAGAATTGCGTTCGGTCCACCAATCCAGTTCAGCAGAGGAACGATTGCCAAACATGCCAGTGCTCCGCCGGTGAGGTCAGCTCCGTAGAGCCTCGGGATGCGGGAGCATTCTCGCGCGAAGATCACCGAGAATTGCATTCCGGTCAGAAAGAACGGGACCGCCGAGCAAATGTAAATTGCAGTGAGCCGAACAAAGTTGCCTCCGCTCAGCTCCAGCGATACCGGCACGTGCAAAACGATCTCCAGCACAATCGGGATGACGGCCGCATTGAGCGCGGTGCAAGCTGTGGCAATGCCGCGTAGATCCCACGAATTCAGCCGCTCTTTCCCCAGATGCGCGAAGACTCCGCCTGCCCCAAGCCCCAGCAGCGCAATGGAGATGGCGAGAAAAGCAAAATGATAGAAAAGAACAACAGAAAACAGTCGCGTGAGCGCGAGTTCCAGCAGCAGAGCGGAGAAGCTGCTGAGCGCAATGCCGGCGAGTAAAGTCTTTCCGCATAGCTGATTCGCAGCTGCGGGCTGGAGTTGCGGGAGCGTTTCGTTTATAGCAGACATGAAAGCGGCCAGTCTATCAGAACCGTCGTTGGTCGTTGGCTGTTGGCCGTTGGCGGCATCTACCGACTGACGATTTTTTGGTTTCCTCCGCGATCTCAGCGATCTCGGCAGTTAGATGGTTCGCCAACGACCAACGACGCACGACCAATGACTAGCTTTCCAGAATCACTTGCGCGATTGCCTGCTCGGAAGTGTGTGAAAGCGAAAGAGCCACATTCTTCGTGTTCATCCGGGCCGCAAATTCCGCGGCTTTGCCGTGAAACTTGATGGTCGGCCTGCCTCCCGGCTGGCGGAAGACTTCGATATCACGCCATCGAACCCCGCGGCTCCATCCCGTTCCCAGGGCCTTCATAGCTGCTTCTTTCGCCGCGAAGCGCGCCGCGTATCGCTCGATGCGGTTGGACTTGGACTCGCAGTACTGGATTTCGCTTTCAGTGAAAACCCTACGCAAGAAACGATCGCCAAAACGCTGTATGGATTCGGCAATCCGTGGCACTTCGGCAATATCAATTCCAGTGCCGACAATCATGGGGATACGTTAGCACAGGCGTGGTGCTGCACTTTTCACGGCTGAAGACATACTCCGGGTGGAGCAGGGCTTTCAGCCCTGCATTTGAGCGGCAATCTTGTTGACGGCTTCAGCCGCTGCGGTAGGTGGTGCCAGTCTGTGCTATGTACCTCAGCGGCTGAAGCCTTTCCTTTCTGCTAGCCTTTATGCGGGCCTGAAAGGCCTGCTCCACCCGGCAGCGCACGGCCTACAGCAGCCTTGTCGCCACGATAAATCAGTTGTCCGTTAATCAGTCTTACCTCCGCCATCAGCTTGTGTGGCTTGGCTGGCTTTTCGTCGTCAATGTGCAGCACCTCATGTCCGTGTGCGACCAGCCAATCGGAAACCAGCATGCGGTGGCAGCGGAAATACACGCGCTCGGCACACATGTAGGCGGTGCGGGACTGTTCGGCAAGCTTGATCAACTCGGCAATGGCGCTCTCGAAATCAGGCGCAAGCATGTAATCTGCATAATTGCGGAAGCTCTCGTTGCGGAGCGCAACATTCGGCGAGTCCTCAAGAGACTTCTTCCGCCGGCCGCCCAAGCCTTTCATCCAGACATACTGGATTCCAGCCTCAGGCAACGACTTCTCCAGTGATTCGCGGTTGAAATGCGGCAGTCGGCGCGACATCGGGAAGGAACGAATGTCTACCAGAGTTTGGATTGAATGCGCATGCAGAGCTTCGATCAGCTCGTCGAGACTGCGGGTGGAATGGCCGATGGTGAAGAGGGTGGCCATGGCATCGCATAGTCTACGCCTTCGGCTTGGTATTAGGGGTTGGGCGCTGAAACCGGGAAGGGCGCGGCTTCAGCCGTGCTGATAGGAGTTGAAGGGCTCTACGGCACGACTGAAAGTCGTGCCCTTCCCCAGAACTCGACTCCTATCCCCTGAAATATAGATACGCCACCAGGATGCACACCAGCACCAGCCCCGATCCCGCCACCTCTTTCCACCCCCAGCTGGCACGGGTATCGGCGCGGTCTGCGCCGGTTGTAGTTTCAAAGGTGAGGTTTTGAATTCGCTGATAATCCGGCTCGGCGGTCAAGTGACTCACCACCACCATGACCACCGCTGAAACAATCGTGATCAGCACACTGAAATACTGGAAGTAAATATTGTTGATGATCCAGAGAAACGAGCCCTGCTGATACCCATTCTGAAGGCCGCCCAGCCCTAGGCTCACAGGCGTATCCACCAGCATGCGGAAAACGCCTAGCGCGAAGCCCACGATCATCGCCCAAAGCGCCCCCTGGGCATTCAGCCGTTTGAAAAACACGCCGAAGAAAAACACCACGAAGATCGGCGGCGCCAGATATCCCTGGACCGCCTGCAGGTAGATATAGAGCCCCGACGCGCCCTTGATAACCGGTATCCAGGCCAGCGCAACCAAAACCATGGCGGCAGTCGCCATGCGCCCCACGCGAACAATCTGGTGCTGCGACGCCCCTGGCCTCCACTTTTCGTAAAGATCAACCGTAAACAACGTGGAGCATGCGTTGAACACTCCGGCCAGCGAACCCATAAGCGCCGATAAAAGTCCAGCCACCACCAGACCGCGCAGGCCGGGGGGCAAAAGATACTGCACCATCATAGGGAACGCACCCTGAGCGACCCCTGGAATCGCCTTTCCGTCGGGGCCGACGATGCCGGCCAGCGCTGGAATCTTACCGCTCTTGGCCAATGCATAGCAGATCAGTCCCGGAATGATGAACAGATAGACCGGAAACAGTTTCAGGAAGGAAGCAAAAATCGCCCCTCGCCGCGCCACCGCTTGATTCGGCGCTCCCAGCGCGCGCTGCACAATATATTGGTCGGTGCACCAATACCACAGTCCTATGATCGGAGCGCAAAACAGCATGCCCAGCCAGGGGAAATATCCGTTGAAGTACCAAGCTTCTTTGACGATGTTACCGGCGGAATCTGTCTGCAAGACCGGCGCCCACGTGCCCTGCACACCCGGAGGGATCAGCGGCTTCCACAGATTGAACATGTCCGAGCCGCACCAATAACGCAGTTCGTGCCATCCGCCGAGCTTGACCAAGCCGTAGGCTGTAAGCGAAAACGATCCCAGGATCAAAACAAATGTCTGCACCGCATCGTTGTACGCCACGGCCCGCATACCGCCTAACGCCGTGTACAGACCGGTCAGTGCGATTACCAGCACAGAGCCGATCCAGAAGCTGTCGATCGTGGTCCCACCGACAGTGATGTGCAGCTCCGGAAGCAGCGTACCGAAGACCACCCCTCCGGCGAAGATGCCGACGGCAATTTTGGAAACGATGAACGTGATGATGGAGACGATGGAGAGAACATAGCGCGACGCGGGACTGAAGCGGCGCTCCAGAAATTCCGGCATAGTGAAGACCATGGAGCGCATGTAGAACGGTACGAAGACCCAAGCCAACACCAGCAGGCACCAGGCGTGCAACTCATAGTGGGCCAGAGCCACCCCGCTCGTAGCTCCCGCACCCGCCAAGCCCACCACATGTTCCGAGCCAATGTTCGACGCGAAGATGGACGCGCCAATGATCCACCATCCCAGGTTGCGTCCCGCCAGAAAGTAATCAGCGGCCGAGTCTTTTCCCCTCTTGACCACCCACCATGCCACGCCGAGCAGAATGCTGAAGTAAATCGCGATTACAAACCAGTCAATCCCTGTAATCTGCGACTCGAACTTGGCACTGAGCAGCGCCACGGCAAGGCTCGTCTTCATCACTATCATTGCGCCAATTCATCCTTCCGGTGGGATTCAACAGAAAAAGTTGCAGCTAGATTTCTACACTGCTGGGATGGGCAATTCAAAGAAAAAACGTTTTAGCCGGACTTGAGGCAGGTTTCGACCTTGGGTGGAGCAGGCCTTGCAGGCCTGCATTTAATAGCAGAAAGCATGTGGGCTTCCAGCCCCTGAGGTACTTCGCAACGGCTGTGACAGAAGTACCTCAACGGCTAAAGCCTTCAACATGCTGGTAATCGTAATGCAGGGCCAAAAAGCCCTGCTCCACCCTTAGTCTCGGCACGAATTCAGCTGGGCCGCGATCTGCATGAGGATCTGGCTCACGGCCTCGTCTTGCTCAGGAAAGACCGTACGCAGATCGAGCAACACGCGAGCTTCTTCGACTCGCGCAATCACTGGAGGATCCGACGCGCGCAGACGGGTGGCCAGCTCGCTGGCGCTGAGACTATTGCACGTGACCGCAACCAAGGTTGTCGGCAGGATCGCGGACGGCGCCGAGCCGCCTCCGATCAGCGATTCTCCATCAATCAGCTCTGCTCGCAATTTGCATGACTCTAGCTGCGAAATTAGCGCTTCCGCACGTCGCGCAATCTCAGCCTTCGAGAGTTCCATCATACGAACAACTGGCACCGCCGCGTAATCGCGTTTGACATAGGTGAGAAGAGTGGCCTCCAGCGCGGCGTAGGTTAGCTTATCCACACGCAACGCGCGGAACAGAGAATTGCTGCGCATTTTCTTGACCAGATCTTCGCGTCCGCTGATCAAGCCTGCCTGCGGTCCGCCAAGCAACTTATCTCCGCTATATGTCACAACGTGCACGCCAGACCGCAAGCTGTCGAGCACGCCGGGCTCGTCGTTGATCCCAATCGCGCGCAGATCAAACAACGCACCGCTACCCAGGTCTTCCATTAGCGGAAGCTTGTGCTTTTGCGCGAGGGCCACTAATTCCGTGACGGATGGCTGCTCGGTGAATCCGATGATCTCAAAATTCGACCGGTGAACTCGGAGCAGGAGTCGAGTTCGTTCATTGATGGCGCGCTCGTAGTCCGCGATTCGGGTCCGGTTAGTGGTCCCAATTTCGCGGAGGGTTGCCCCCGACTTGGCCATTACATCCGGAATGCGAAACGAACCGCCAATTTCGACCAACTCTCCGCGAGAGACGATAACCTCCCCGCCTTCGGCGAAAGTGTTCAAGGCCAGCAGAACCGCCGCGGCATTGTTGTTAACCACGATGGTAGAGATTTGTGCTTGTGATGGAATAGGTGCCTGTGTGGGGACGGGCGCCCTCGCCCGTCCTGCCGAGTCAGGCTCGGCAATTTGATCTGCAAGCAGCCTACGAAACAGCCGGTCAACGTGTACATCCCGCTTGCCTCGCTCCCCGGAGTCCAAATCGAATTCCAGGTTTGAATACGCCCCCGCAGTCTCTCGGATATGCTCCAACGCGGACGCGGACAGCGGCGCCCGGCCAAGGTTGGTGTGCAGGATCACTCCGGTGGCATTGATGACGGGGCGAAGGGAATAGCGAACGGCCTTACAGAGCTCTTTTTCGACGGCCGCGGGAATGCCCGATAAGGCAATTGCCAGCTTACCGGCATCAAGGTGTCCAGCATAAATTTCGGCACGAAGATAGCTGAGCACGGCGCGGCAGGCATCTGCGACTGCGGCCCGGCCTTCCCGTGCGATTAGCCCCGCGATGCCCGCCTCGCGCAAAAGCTCGTCGATTGCCGGCAGCTCACGGTATAGGTCAGCCTGCGTAGTCATGAGCGATGATTATCTCTGCACGGTACAGCGCATCGCAAGTATGACGAGTTTGGCGAAGTTTCGTCCGTGGCAGAATGCCAGAATAACCTCAGTAACTACCCGTGACGTGAGGCTTCCAGCATCTAATATTTTGGGATCGGAATTCACAAATACGAAGGATTTCTCAGATGGAAATGGAGATTGTGGAAAAGGACGGGAAATTCGATTTTTTACGAGACGGAGAACTTGTGAAGAGTTCCGTCCCCAGGGCGATGCTACAATGCAGCCTATGCATACGGAATTAGCTTCGACGACAATCTTCGCAGTCAGTTGGCAGCGAATGGAAAGGCTGAAGTAACAGTCTCGCTAGGCAAGTTTTTTCAAATAGGCTAACGCGACCGCGCTGTTCACCTGGCCTTGTCAGTGGGCCGCAAACGCGACGTGATACTTCAGTTTCTCTAGCCCGCGTTTTTCTCGGCAAGAGAGTGCCGTCGGGGCTATACGTGACCTTTTCGACAGGAAGCTCGACGTATACCCACACCACGTCTTTGCTGATCTCGGCTTTGTAGTCCCCCGGGCTGAAGATCGGTACAATAACGCAAATGCTGCTCACACTAAATCGTGGCCTTCGAACCATCTGGCACGGTAACGTCAGCAAACGCGCTGAATGCAACGTTCGGATATGGATGCCAGTCGATATGGCTGCCGGTGACGTGAATGGTGACTGCTACGAGGCTTGGCCATCGCTATGGCAGTCAACAAAACATAAGCAATCGACGCGCGCTTCACAGCCACACACGTTAGACTGCTGAGTACACCACACACAACTCCCTTTTCAGCTAAGTGAAACAAAAGCGAAGTACGCCGCGAAATGTCGGCGTACCACCTCTCGCGGACAAGAATGTCCGCGCCACACGGTTCAGCCCACCTCCACCAATCCGTACGTCTTTTGCCACCGAGTGCGCATCTGCCGCAAAGCGCTGTCTATCTCAATTTGCGAGATTTCTGAGTTCGGCCCAGACAGCACCGCACCGGCTTCCTTCTTGGCCAGTTCCAGCAGATCACGATCACGGATCAGACTGGCAACTTGGAAGCTGGGCAGCCCTGCCTGGCGGGTGCCGAAGAATTCTCCTGGGCCGCGCAGCTCGAGGTCTAGTTCAGCGATTTGAAAGCCGTCGGTGGTGCGGACCATGGCATCCAGACGGCGTTCGCCTTCTTCAGAGACTTTCCCGCCCGTCATCAGAATGCAATACGACTTCGCCGCGCCACGACCAATGCGTCCGCGTAACTGATGAAGCTGGGTCAGGCCGAAGCGTTCGGCGTGTTCAATCACCATGACCGCCGCATTGGGAACGTCCACGCCGACTTCTATCACCGTCGTCGAAACCAGGATGCTGATCTCGCCCTTCTGGAACAGCCGCATCACCTGCTCTTTCAACTCCGGCTCCATTCGCCCGTGCAGCACCGCTACGCGAAGATCGGGAAAGACTTTCTTGCTCAACTCGCCATACATCTTCATGGCAGCTTTGAGCTCGGTCTCTTCGTTTTCTTCGATCACCGGATAGACGACGTAGGCCTGATGTCCCGCCGTTATTTGCTTGCGAACGAATTGCCAGACCTCGTCTGAGCGCTCATCGCCTACGCGGCGAGTGATGATTGGGGTCCTTCCCGGCGGCATTTCGTCCAGTACACTGATGTCGAGGTCGCCGTAGAGCGTAAGGGCAAGGGTGCGGGGAATGGGAGTCGCGGTCATGACCAGGACATCCGGCTCTGCCGCGGTCGTTATCGAGCTCCGCTCTACTGGACGGCCGAGGGCGTCCGTCCCCACATGGCCGCGTGTCTCCACATCAGCATCGCCAGCGCCACCTTCTCCGCTCTTCCTCATCAGCTTAGAACGCTGTAGGACGCCGAAGCGGTGCTGCTCGTCCACAATCACCAACCCTAGCTTTGCAAATTCAACTCTCTGCTCGATCAGCGCGTGCGTCCCTATGATCAGTTGCGCGTTTCCTTGCGCAATGTGGCGGCGGGTTTCACGTTTACGGTCCTCCTCAAGGGAACCGGTCAGGAGCACAATGCGATATCCAGAAGGCTCCAGAATTCGTCTGGCAGAGAAACAATGTTGCTGGGCCAGAATTTCTGTCGGCGCCATCAGCGCTACCTGGTATCCGTTCTCAATCGCAATGATGGCGGCCTCGAAGGCGACCAGCGTCTTTCCCGATCCCACGTCACCTTGCAACAGTCTGCGCATCGGGGATGACGTCCCCATGTCCACAGCGATTTCTTTGAGCGCCCGTTTCTGGGCTGCCGTGGGATGGAATGGCAGGATCTTCTTGATCGCTTCGCGGACCCCGTCGTTGAGCCGGAAAGGAATTCCTGTCTGGGCTTTTTGCTCGCGGCGCTTCAGTTCGAGGCCGAGTTCAATGAAGAAGAGTTCTTCAAAGATCATCCGGACGTGCCCCGGTGTGCGCGATGCCTGCAAATCCTGGAGACTCTCCCCCGCTTCCGGCCAATGCACTTTCCACAGCGCCTCGCGCGGCGGCAGTAGGTTCAGCCGCTTGCGCACTGCGCCGGGAATGGCCTCCGGCAGCTCGGGCGTAAGGTTTTCCAATGCGGCATGGATAATGCGGCGAAACCAGCGTGAGGTCAGCCGTCCCTGACCCGCCGACTCATAGATCGGAACAATGCGCCCGATTTCGAGTGATTCCGCGACCTTCTGTTCGGCCTCGCCCTCGCCGTCGCCGATAATCTCGAACTGCGGCTGCACCAGTTGCATCTCGCCGCGGTTGTCCTCCACCCGCCCATAAAGGGCAACCATTTGGCCAGGTTGGAACTTGTCGCGAAGGTAAGCAGCGTTGAACCAAATGCACTTCAGGCGGGCGCGACCCTGCCCGGCAGTCATCTGAAAAATAGGCAGACGGCGAGTACGGAATAGCCCCGAGGTGCGCACCTCGGCAATGACCGTGGCCATCTCTCCTGCCCTTAGTTCTGCAATCCCGCGAGGATTCCGGCGGTCTTCGTAACGGAAAGGGAGATAATGGAGAAGGTCATCCACCGTATGGATGCCCTTAGCGGCAAGAATTTCAGAGAGCCGCGGGCCAATCCCTTTCACATATTGAACAGCGGTGCAAGGTTCCAGCATCTGAAGGGATGGTAACAAAAGCAGCACTTAGCTATTGGCTTGGTATTCAGCCATAGTAGCTTCCCCGGGAGTAAACGAAAGCTAGACCAAATGCGGGTTGTCCGGTGTCAAAACCAGCTATAGAGAACTTCGTCCAATCTCTGATCGCCGTGGTGGCGGGGAATGTGGTGTATTTCTTGCTCATGCCCCATCTCCCGCCGGTGGCCCGCCATGTGCCGATGCGGTTTGATCTGGGGGTTGTGCTGGACTTCTGGCTCTGCCTCGTGGTCCTCGGGGCAATCAAGACCTTCACGCGATGGGGCCGCAGCTCGCGCCAGCAACAGCGGTGAAAGTCGGCGTTCGCAACCGCTAGATCTCTGCTTCCGATTTCCACTTCTTCATTTCGATCTGCAATTCCTTCTGCTCTTCTCGCAGCTCCTGCTGCATTTTCTCCATGTCTTTTTTCAATTCACCGCGATGACTCAGGATTTCCTCCTGGATGTGCTTCTTCGCGCGTTCCAGTTCCGGCTGGATTCTCTTAATCTCAGCCGTCATCAACTCCGGCGCTAATGCGGCCATCTTGCGCGCCTGGTCGATCTCGATGCTGGTTTCGGAATCAAGGGCTTCATCGCCACTGTCACCGACGGACCCGGAGCGTTTGGGCTCCGGTAGCGTGATCGTCAGAGTCTGCTCCTTGCGGTCTCGCATCACTGTTACCGAGGCTTTGTTTTCATTGCGCGCCCGCAACAGCCGGGTAAAATCACTGGCGTCGTTGACCGCCGAGCCGTTGACGCGAATCACGACATCACCAGCCCGAAAGCCGGCCTGCTCGGCCCGGCTGCCCTTTTCCACCGAGCGCACCAGCACCCCGCCACCGTTCTTCACCCCGAAATAGTCTCCGAGTTGTGGACAGAGGTTCTCAACCAGCAAGCCACTGCGCTTAAGCGAATGGATTACCACCACGGTGAACGGATCCATCTCCGGCATGTTGATTTGCGGAATGTGGATGGGTGGGATCGCCGGCATGGTGAAATTGAAATTGTGGTTAGCGCTCAACGACTTGTTGCGCTCGGCGAGCTGGGCTTTCAGAGTCGTGGTCTGGCCGTCGCGGCTGATGCCAATGTCAATCGTGCGTCCGGCAGGGATTTCGCGAATCATCCGCCGCAACTGCTCGACGCTTTCAACCGACTGATTATTGATGCTGAGAATGACGTCATGCTCTTTCAGCCCGGCTTTGCCGGCAGGAGCGTCCTGGTCCACCATAGTGACCTCAACGCCGCGCTCTTCCTTCAAGTGAAGCGCACCTACGCGATCAGGCGTTACATCTCGGGTATCTACTCCGAGGTACGAACCACCCCAGGGCTCTTCGCTGTAGAAGACGTATGGCTGTCCCCCCGGCTGCGCCAACGACGCGCCCGGCAAGGCCACTATTCCCAAAAGGACTGCCAAAATCGCCAAGGTTGTTGTTCTGATTCTCATAATTCTCCCCCCTCTATTGCGCACGGCGGATATAAATGTTGCCCATAGTCGTACGTACCTTCAGGACTGGTCCGCCGCCGTTCAGATTCCCTTCTGCCGTAACCAACTTCGTCCACTGTCCGCCTTCCGACGAAATTTTGATCTCCGGAAAATCGGACACGATGTGATGGCCGTTCGCGGCTTCAATGCTGGCTCGAACGGTCATGTTGATGTTCGGCACTAGGTACACAGTAATATCTCCCACGCCAGTCTCCAGCATCGAGTCACTGCGTTCTCCGCTGGACGAGATGAACTTGGCGATGACCGATCCAGCGCCGGTTTCAACATGCGCCGTAGGCACTCCCCACAGTTCGATACTGCCACCGCCGGTCCCCGCCTTGACCGGGCCAGTAGCGGAGGAAATCTTGATGCTCCCGCCCCCAGTGTCCATCTGCGCCCCGCCTCCGATCTCGCCGAGTTCAATTCCTCCGCCGCCGGTCGAGGCCTTCACCTCTCCAGTGCACTTGTCCACATGAATAGTGCCACCACCGGTTTGAAGCGAAGCTCCCTGCGATCCCGAGACTAGCACCAGGTTTCCGCCACCGCTCTCGGCAATCACTTTGCCCTTCGCGGAACCAATATGAATCGTCCCCCCGCCGGTGCGAACCGTAAGGTCTCCACCAACGTTGCCAACGTCAATCCCACCGCCGCCGGTTTCCGCGCTGATCGCTCCGCCAATGTCGTCTAAATGGATCCCGCCTCCACCGCTCTTCGCCTCCAACCGGCCCGAGATGCCGGTGGTCACAATTGCGCCGCCTTCGGTCTCGATCTTGACCAGTTCCATGTCACGCGGCACGCTCACCGTCACATCCGAAGAAAACTTGTGCGGGCGCCCGCCTTCCCACTCGCCCACAATCCAGGCGGTGTCGCCCCGCACGTACGAGCTGATCTTGTAAGAGTCGAATTGCCGCCGGGCGCGGTCTTCGGAAGATTCATTCGAGTAGTTGCGGATCACATACGTGATCCCCTGGTTCGAACCGCCCTCGACCCGTACAGCCCCAACCTGCACCTTGATGTGCAGGTTGCGGACGCCGGAAAGCGAGCCATTGGCTACGCTCGTCCAGTTACTGCCTTCTTTCTGTACGGATGTCTGCTGTGCTGCACATAAGGTAACAAGCAAGGCCAGCAGTCCGAATTTGGATAGGTTTTTCAGCATTGTCGTTTGTGTTCTTTTCACTCCTTCAATTCATTTCAGGCAATTGCGCGATCAACGTGCGCGCCTGCGAACGTATGTAGCGGTTTTCGTCTCTCGCAGCCAAACGCCGCAACACAACCTGCACGCTGCTGTCCGCGCGCACCGGCACCAGCAGACGTAAAGCTTCAATCCTGACACCAGGATTTGCATCCGACATCAGCGCTTCCAAGACCGTGTCGCGGACCTGCACGTCATCCTTTACATACGGGCCCAGGCCATTCAGCGCTTTCAAGCGCACGCCAGTGTTGGAGTCGTATCTGAGTGCATACATCAACGCCTCCCGTACATGGGCCTCATTCGGCTGCTGCGTGAGCAAGTCCACCGAATCCATCCTCACGCCAGCATTGAAGTTGTTTCTCGCGGCGTACAGCAGCAGCTGCTGGATATTCGGGTCGTTGAGCGATCCAGTACGCACCTGGGGAGAGACAGTGTCATATTTGACTGTGACTTGGTTGGAGCCAGGCTGTTGTGAGACGGACTCGATGGTTCCGATGGAAGCCTGCGTGGGGGCCCCAGTGGTCTGAGTGACGGGCCCAATTTCGACGGGAGTGCCTTTGATCATCCTGTAGGTCGCCCCAATACCACCCGCGAAGCCTACGATAAAGATCGCCGCGGCCAGCGCGGGAGCAAAGCGTATCTGGTTCAGCCAGGCAAGAGGATCAAAGGCAATCCGATGCCACCAGCCCCCTTGCTCGGCTCCCTCGAGCGCTTCCTGCAGCCGCAGGCGCGAGGTAGCAATAAAATTCGCGCTCGGCTCCTGCACTGGGAGCTTTGAAAAATCCGCTCGGAATTTCTTTGTGGATTCGACCTCAGCCGCGCAGGTCGTACACCGCGAGACATGCTGCTCCAGTTCGTACCGGGCATCATCCGGCAGCTCGTCATAAACGTACAAAACAACGTTCTGTTGTACCCATTCACATTTCATAGTTGCCTCTCAAACCACCGAGGGTGCCCCGTCCTTCTCGCGTTCTTTGCGAGCGGGCGGGGACTGTCATCTGATATCCGCCAGCGCCCCACGTAACTTCTGGGTTGCCCGAAACAGCGTGTTCTTGGCGGTCTCTTCCGTCGTATTCAGCACTTCACCGACGGTGCGCAACTTCAGTCCGTGATAATGCTTCAGCTCGAAGACCATGCGTTCACGCGGCGTCAGCTTGTCCAGAGCTCGCGTAATGCGCCCGCCCAACTCGCGCCGCATCAGGTCCCGCTCCGGATTCGCTCCGCTGCGTCCGTCCGCCACCTGTGCCAGCACATCGTATTGCTCGCCGTCAGCATCCGTTGCAACCGGCGCATCTTCCTTTCGCACGTGCTTCTTGCGGATCTGGTCCAGGCACAAATTGGTCACGATCCGGTAAATCCAGGTGTAAAACGAGCACTCGAAACGGAACCTGCCGATGTTCTTGTAAGCCTTCAGGAAGGCTTCCTGATAAATGTCTTGGGCTTCGTGTTCCGATCCGGTCAAGTGCAACGCCAGGCGAAGCACTGCCTGGTCGTAGTGGCGCACCAATTCCTCGAAGGCGGCGCGACTGCCGCGCTGCGCCTCCCGCACCAGCATAGTGTCGTCAATGCGGCGTGGTACCTGACTTAACATGTGGTCCCGCGATTGCGATTCCCGCGTTCCACTGCTTCGTTCCACCTGGCCGCGACTTGCCGCCGGATGAGAACACTTGCCAACCGGAAATGATACAGCCCACGCTTCGGCCGGCATCTCTTTTGTCCTCAGCGAAGCCGGGTCAGCTTAGCTTCCCCGGCTGCATGGAGATAGACGTGGAAAGAGCAGGTTGGTGAGCAACTGATTATAGAGTTTGGCCAGGTAGTTGCGGACGGGCGCCGGGGTGGCTAAATGGGGCTGCCCCATCTTTCCCTGGTCTTGGAAAGGTGGGTGGAACCAGCCCACGAATTCCGAATCTTCACTCCGCCGCCTCACGTCAGTCACTCGTGAGAGCCGACACTGCTAACATGAGCGTGTGCTGCTCGAAATCCAAAATCTGAGCGTGGAATTCCCAGCGACACCGCGCGCACTCACCGCTGTCCGCGATGTCAGATTTGCCCTGTCGCGGGGAGAAGTTCTTGGCCTGGTCGGTGAGTCCGGCTCAGGAAAATCAGTAACTTCCCTGGCGATCATGCGTCTGCTGCCGCCGCAGGCTGTGGTCAGCGGAGAGATATTATTCGCAACCAACGGCAGTGCTCCACGAAATTTGACTGGACTGGATGCGGAAGAAATGCGCCGTCTGCGCGGCTCACGGATTTCCATGATTTTCCAGGAGCCGATGACCGCCCTGAATCCCGTCATGCGGGTCGGAGAGCAGATCGCCGAAGCGGTTCGTGCACATGGCGATGTCTCAAAAGCAGAGGCGCGGGACAGGGCAGTCGAAGCTCTGCGCGAAGTAGCGATTACTGATCCCGCACGCCGTGCTCGCGACTATCCCCACCAGCTCTCGGGCGGAATGCGGCAGAGAGTAATGATCGCAATAGCAATCGTTAACCGGCCAGAGTTGCTGATCGCAGACGAACCCACCACAGCATTGGACGTCACCATCCAGGCACAGATCCTCGACCTTTTGGCTAGCCTTCGTGAAAAGTTCGGACTCACCATGCTTTTCATCTCCCACGACCTCGCGGTAGTTTCCCAGGTCGCAGACCGGGTCGCAGTGATGTACGCCGGAAGCCTGGTTGAACTCGCTACTCGCCAGGAACTCTTCCGCGCGCCCGCGCATCCCTACACCCGCGGACTGCTTGAAGCTGTTCCCACCCTAGCTACGGAACGCAACCGCCCGCTGCAGACGATTGAAGGCACAGTTCCTCCATTGCATGGTATGCCCAGCGGATGTCCTTTTGAACCACGATGCGATTTGCGGGTGCCCGAGTGCGCCCGCCACCTGCCACCTTTGACGGAAGTCAGTTCTGGTCATTGGGCCCGATGCCCGGTAATGAACGCGTGAGCTTTATAATCCCCAATTCCGAGTAAAGATGCGCATACTCCTGCTCAGTGACATTCACAGCAATCTGGAAGCCTTGCAAGCTTGCCTTGCGGCAGCGCCGCCGCACGATGCGACCGTGAATCTAGGCGACATCGTCGGTTATGGCGCCAGTCCCAACGAAGTCACTGCGCAGGCGCGGGAGCTCGGCGGAACCTTCGTTCGCGGCAATCATGACAAGGTGGTTGCCGGACTGGACAACGTCGAGAGCTTCAATCCGATCGCTGGTCTTGCCGCACTCTGGAACCGCGATCAGCTCACCAGCGAGAATCTGAATTGGCTGCGTGCTCTGCCTCAGGGCCCGGTGTTGCTTTCGGAATTGTCGGGCGTTCAATTTGTGCATGGCTCGCCGCTCGACGAAGACCAGTATGTGGTCAGTATTCAGGAGGCACTACAACCGCTGATCGAGTCAGACGTGAGCCTCACGTTTTTCGGCCATACACACATTCAGGGGACGTTTTCGCTTCGCGGCGGACTGGCCGAGGCCATCCACCCAACGTATGCCAGCATCGGGCAGATCGACACCTCTGATTTTCAACTGGAAACAGGAGCCAATTACATGGTCAATCCAGGATCGGTGGGGCAGCCACGCGACGGCGACTGGCGGGCGGCGTTCGCGGTGTTCGATTCGGAGCGCCGGGTTGTGACGTTTTGCCGCGTTCCTTACGATGTGAGGTCGGCGCAAGAGCGAATCTTCGCCGCCAATCTTCCGCAACGGCTCGGCACCAGGCTGGCGGCTGGAAGGTGAAAGCCATGAAAACTGCACCGGAGCACTACCTCATCGCGCATACCGACGGCGGTGCTCGCGGCAATCCTGGGCCGGCGGGTTACGGAGTTGTCATCCATGACTCAAAGGGGAACAAAGTCGCTGCACTGAGCAAGTACCTGGGACATCAGACGAATAACGTCGCGGAATATCAAGCGCTCATCGGCGCGTTGGAGTATGCCATCGAGTATGGACACAAAGCCCTCAAAGTGATCAGTGACTCGGAACTTCTCGTCCGCCAGATCAAGGGCATTTACAAGGTGAAGGAGCCTACTCTGCGTGATCTACACGCCCGGGCCAGCCACCTCATCTCACAACTCGAGTGGTTCAACATCGAGCACGTTTTGCGAGGCCACAACCGCGAAGCCGACCAACTGGCGAACGACGCTATGGACCAAGGATCAGGACGGGTGACCGCGGCAGCACCACTCATTCGAGTGGCCACGCGGCAAGAGTTCAACGGAGTCGTGCGCGGAGGAAAAATCGAATTGCTGGACGGATCACTTCCCGAAGGGACTGCGGTTCAAGTGCGGCCCAAGGGCTAGAATTGGGCGCGGCGTTTCGACTTGTCTTTAACTCGAAATTATTGACTTGAAATCACTTTGCGCGTTCAGCACAATCGTGAGCGGCGTTATGCGCTCAGGTCTCACGTACCGGTTCACCAGGAAGCGCTTGCCGTCTTTGGCGACGTGTCGTAGCTGAAAACATCGGTGGAGGAGATCGGCGCGCGCCCGTGAAACTGGAAAAGGGGCGCAGGCGTGCCCGTAGAAAACGCGCCTTCAGTGCTCACCGGCACCGCGGTCAAAATGCCCGTTGGTCCCAGATAGAAAATTCCCTTGCCATCACCGCGCCAGCGCGGCTTGGTACCACCTCCGCGCGAAACCTGCCATTTTCCCGCAGCCCCCCGGGCCGGGTGCCCCATCCTTTCGCGTTCTCTGCGAAAGGGTGGGAACCACGATTGTGAGCATCATGGGCATTCCTTGAATCCAGTCCCACAGCCTTACAAAACAGAACGGCCCGCAAGCTTTCGCCTGCGGGCCGCCCGGTGGACTGTTTGGGATTGACCAAGAGGTGGTCACTCAAGGAGTGGCCTCTTCGGCGAACTCCGGGTTCCCATCATTGACGCCCCCGGCGCGACCTTAGACGCCGGACGGAATCAATCCAAACTCACCGGTCGAGTTGCGAAGCACTCAGAGCGACCGCCCTAAGTCTCAGCCACCTCACCTGGTCTTTGGTTACATCTATTACTGTCAGAACTTGTCATCCGACCACCTCCTTTCCGGTGTAGCCGCAGAATATTACACAACGAACTTGGGATCAAGTAGGCAGGACGGCGTCGGTGCCAGAAAGATCAATCGTCGGAAAACCAAATGGAAGAAGCCAACTGGCATTGCCAAGAACAGGCCCATCTCGAAACCTCGTTGTGGAGCAAATCGGAGTAGAATGGCAACACTTTTTCTGGCCAGGCTATGCAAGCATCCGAATCTGGACCCTCTTCCCCTCGCGCGCCGGCATTGACAGGCACAGTTGCTGGGCGCTTCGTCATTCTCAAGCTCCTGGGCGTCGGCGGCATGGGGCAGGTCTATCAGGCACAGGACACGAAACTTAAACGTGTGGTAGCGATCAAGCGCATGGCTCCGCGGCTGCAGCAGGACGAGCGTGACCGTCGCAGATTTCTTCGAGAGGCACAGCAGGCGTCGGCACTGAATCACCCGAACATAGCCGGCATTTACGACGTCATTGAGGAACAGGGTGAGATCTTCCTCATCATGGAATACGTCGAAGGCACGCCGCTGCGGGCCATCATGCAGGGCCATAAGGGCTTCACTACCGAGGAATTTTTCAAACTGGCGACTCAAGGACTTGAAGGCCTGAACGCCGCGCATGAGAAGGGGATTCTCCACGGTGACATCAAGCCGGAAAACATCATGCTGACGCCGGAGGGCCGGGTTAAGGTGCTCGACTTCGGCGTAGCTAGGCGGTTCTCGCTGGGCGACTGTGATCAGGGGACGCCGCCGGAAATCAAAGTTCAGTAGTAGGAACCGCTGAGTCTTCATTTGACAACCCTCCCTCGGGGGGGAGAGTTGCCGCTTCCCCACGCGCCAACTCAAGTAAGGAGAATCGAAAGAATGAAGAAAGTCGTGATGTTGCTTATCGTGGGTGCGGTTCTGATGTCGGCGGTCCCAAGCCTCTGGTCCTCCGGCGATTATAGTGCAGTCATCAGTACCGGCTCCCAGCTGGTTCTCGTACCTGCTCGGTTATTCCGCTAACCGTAGTTGGCCAACCGAGAAGCCCTGCCGCGACGCAGGGCTTTTTCATGTGAAGAGGGTTCAAAATAGCTGCGCCCAGATGTTTGTGCGCTGACAAATATCTTTACTGAGTCTCATGGGCAGATGAAGATAGTGCGCAGAGTCACTATCATGGAAACAGGGCATGTCCTCGACCTACATCCTCGGCATGGAAAGCTCCTGTGACGAAACTGCTGCCGCGGTCGTTCGCTCGGGGGAGGAAATCATTTCGAACGTCATTGCTTCCCAGATTGCCACCCACCAGCCCTACGGCGGAGTCGTTCCCGAGTTGGCCTCGCGCGAGCATCTGCGTGCGATTGTTCCGGTTGTGCGCCACGCGTTGGCAGATGCTGGACAGAGTTACGAATCCATCGATGCGCTCGCTGTAACCCAGGGACCGGGACTCGCTGGATCGTTGCTGGTCGGGATCAGCTACACGAAAGCGCTGGCGTTTGCGCTGGATAAGCCACTGATCGCGGTGAACCACCTTGAAGGCCACATTCACGCAGTGCTGCTGGAAGAGCGCCAAAAGGGAAATCGCGATCTTCGCTTTCCCGTGCTCGCCCTGGTAGTTTCGGGCGGGCATACACATCTCTATCTAGCCGAGCAGCGCGGTGAGAGCTGGTCGTATCAGAACATCGGCCACACACGCGACGACGCAGCCGGGGAGGCCTTCGACAAGGTTGCCAAGGTGCTGGGCCTCGGATATCCCGGCGGCCCGGCGATTGACAGGCTCTCAGCCCACGGAGATCCGCGAGCCGTAAAGTTTTCGCCGTCGCAAATCAAACATCCCGACCGAAAGATTCCCACCATTTCGCAAGAGGCGCGAAAGGATGGGTGCATGTCCAGAAACCACGCTGTCGACGGTGGTTGTCCGCGATTTGATTTTTCCTACAGTGGAATCAAGACCGCGGTCCTGCGTTATGTGGAAACCAGCGGACTGGCGTCGTCCATCGAAGCCCGACGAAAGGCGCTTGCCGGGATCACCAAGCCTAAGCTCGAAGATTATCTGGCAAGTTGCGACAAGCAGACGCTCGACCTGGTCGCCTCGTTCCAGCGGGCCATGGTGGAGGACCTGGTCGGCAAGACTCTCGCAGCTGCCCGTGACTACCACGTCGCGACTCTATTAGTAAGCGGTGGCGTCGCGGCCAACAATGAATTACGCCAAACGTTCGAACAGCATGCTGCACGAGAGGGATTGCCGGTGTATTTCCCGTCCCGCCCACTTTCGACGGACAATGCCGCGATGATTGCGGCAGCGGCATATCCCAAGTTTCTCGCCGGGAAATTTGCTTCCATGGATTTTTCTGCGGAAGCGGGAATGGTCTTGCGCTGAACCTAACTTTCCTCTAGTTGCTTAGTCTCTTCGATGTCCATGTCCTTGAACTCGCTGGCTTCGAAGATTTCGCCACACTCCAAGCATTCGACAAACTCTTCGTCTTCTTCGCGGGCCACGATTCGCACGCGCGGATGCTTGCACTTTGCGATGTCATTACTCGTTTCGGGAGGTTGAGGCGGACGGGATGGAGTCATGGACGGCGGAATGGAATTATAGATTCCGGTCTTCGAATCACTGGCCAAATCACCCCAAGCAATGTGAACCGGAATTGGCCGTATTCTTAGCCGGAAGCGCGCGATTGTCAAGCCAGAAATGTAGCTGGGAATCTGAACCCGGGCGCTAGCCCCATTATTGATCGATCAATCGGAATCTCAATATCCGACCAAAATTGTCGTAAACCCATAACCCATTCATCTGCTTGGAATTACCGTTAAATGCGTGTCCTTGCCATTGGCTGTCTGGGCTTGTGCCAGGGGACGCAAGTCTATAGAATTTAAATATCCGACGATAAAGGTCGGATATGGTCCCATGCTGAAGCTAACTAAAAAAGCCGATTACGGCTTGATGGCGATGAAGCATCTGGCTGAACGCGCACATGAAGGCGCGTGCAGCGCCAAAGACATTGCGGAAAATTACGGCATTCCTCCTGAGGCGCTGGCCAAGATTCTGCAGCGACTGGTCAAGGCAGGGCTTCTGGTTTCGCAGCACGGGACTAACGGGGGGTACACGCTGGCGCGCAATTCCGAAACGATTTCGGCGTTTGAAGTGATCCGAGCGATTGACGGACCATTATTTATCACCTCGTGCATCACGGTGCGTGGCGAGTGTGACCAGACCGATCGCTGCACCATCCGCGAGCCGTTGCGGCGAGTGAATGACAGCATCGAACAAGTGCTGCGCCGCATCAAGATATCGCATATGAAGGAAGAGGAAGTTAGCGAGCCTAAGGCAGAGATAGAGATGAAGACCGAATTGGTCAGAATTAGAAATTAGCATTAGCAAAGAGGCAATCATGAGCACGGAAGTGACGACTTTCCCCCAGGTAGAAACCGAGGTACACGCAAAGACGCGGCCAACCAACGGCCATGGAGTGAAGCTGCCGATTTACATGGATAACCATGCGACCACGCCCGTAGATCCGCGGGTGCTGGAAGAAATGTTGCCGTACTTTACCGACAAGTTCGGCAATGCGGCCAGCCGGAACCATTCCTTCGGATGGGCTGGCGAAGAGGCGGTCGAGACGGCGCGTGAGCGCATCGCCAAGCTGATTGGCGCGACCACGAAAGAGATCATCTTTACCTCCGGCGCGACTGAGAGCGACAACCTGGCTATTAAGGGCGTCGCCGAGATGTACCGCGAGAAGGGCAATCACATCATCACCGCTGTCACCGAGCACAAGGCGGTGCTTGATACCTGTAAGCGCCTGGAGAAATATGGCTTCCGGGTGACTTACATGCCGGTGCAAAAAGATGGATTGATCGATCTCGATGACCTGAAGCGCGCCATTGATGACAAGACCATCCTGGTCACGATCATGGCGGCGAACAATGAAATTGGCGTGCTGCAGCCGATTGCCGAGATCGGGAAGCTTTGTCACGAGCGCGGAGTGATCTTCCACAGTGACGCGACCCAAGCTGTGGGTAAGGTTCCGATTGATGTGATCAAACAGAACCTGGATCTGATTTCGATTTCGGCCCACAAGATGTATGGCCCGAAAGGCGTGGGCGCGCTTTATGTCCGGCGAAAGAACCCGCGAGTACAGATATCGCCAATCATCGATGGCGGTGGCCATGAGCGTGGGATGCGCTCAGGAACTCTGAACGTTCCTGGCATTGCCGGTCTGGGCAAAGCGTGCGCGATCTGTTATGAGGACATGCCTCAGGAATCCCGTCGCATGGCGGCGTTACGCGATCGGCTGCGTGAAAAGATCATGTCGAGCTTGGACGAGGTCTATATAAACGGTTCGGCCGAGCACCGTCTGCCTGGGAACTTGAACATCAGCTTTGCTTATGTTGAAGGCGAGTCGTTGCTGATGGGCATCAACGATGTTGCGGTTTCGAGCGGCTCGGCATGCACCTCTGCGACGCTGGAGCCATCGTATGTATTGAAGGCGCTGGGCACCGGAGACGACTTGGCACACAGCTCGATCCGCTTCGGTCTTGGGCGCTTCAATACCGAAGCTGAAGTGGATTACGTTGCCGAACGCGTGATTGAGACCGTTCAGCGGCTGCGCGAACTTTCGCCGCTCTACGAAATGGCGAAAGAGGGAATTAATCTGAAGGACGTGAAGTGGGCAGGTGAGTAGCAAACCGATGAGAGACGTTGCTGGTTATGCTCTCTCGGATTTCAGAAGGTCTTAAGGGAGAAAGGCGAGTCATGTCATATAGCGATAAAGTAATCGATCATTACAACCATCCTCGCAATGTTGGTTCGATGGACAAAGCGAGCACCGATGTGGGCACTGGCCTGGTCGGTGCCCCGGAATGCGGCGACGTGATGAAGCTGCAAATCAAGGTCAATCCGCAAACCAACGTCATCGAAGACGCCAAGTTCAAGACGTTCGGCTGCGGCTCGGCCATCGCTTCGTCTTCGCTCGCCACCGAGTGGGTAAAAGGCAGGACGATTGACGAAGCACTCACGATCAAGAATACCGAGATCGTGAAAGAGCTTTCGTTGCCTCCAGTGAAGATTCACTGCTCGGTGCTGGCAGAAGACGCTATCCGCGCGGCGATCGGCGACTGGAAGAAGAAGCAGGAGTCAGCAAAGCCGGTAGCTGTCGAGGCTAAGTAGTTCCCACGGCTTTTCGGGTGTTTTGGCCATGACAACGATTACGGCAGAACCCGTAAGAACTGCGCCTGCAAAGGGCCTTCAGGTCAGTGAGAAGGCCATTGCCAGGATTCGCTCGGCCATGGCGAAGGAAGGCGTTTCGCCCGAGCAGGGCGGCTTACGCGTGGGTGTGCAGGGCGGGGGATGTTCCGGCCTGAGTTACAACATTCGCTTCGATTCCCAGCCTCGGGAGCGGGACCGCATTTTCCAGTTCGGAGATGTCCGCGTGTTCGTTGATCCGAAGTCGTTCATCTACTTGCACGGAATGACGCTTGATTACCAGGAGAGCCTGATCCAGCAGGGCTTCGTCTTCGTGAACCCGAACGCGAATAAGTCCTGCGGCTGCGGAACATCTTTCTCAGGCTAAGGCGGGGGTGGAGCGCGCTCCTTCGACTTCGCTCAAGACAGGCCCTCTTCCGCGAAGTCATTGCCCCAAAGCCGATTCTTGAACAGGCTGGGGTGTCCGCAGAGAAATATTTATGAGCATTGACACAAGCACGGCTACGGTTGCAGCAGCACAAGCCTGCTGGTCGTGTGGCGACATGCGCGCGGCACAGTTCTGTACGTCGTGCGGAAAGGTACAGCCGCCGAAACCAGTCGACTATTTCACGTTCTTCGGCTTGCCGCAGAAACTGAACGTTGACGCCGGCATCCTCGAACGAGAGTTTTATTCGCTGAGCCGCAAGCTGCATCCGGATATTTATGCTGGTCATGAATCGCGGGAACAGGAATGGAGTTTGGAGCAGAGTTCAAGACTGAACGACGCTTATCGCACGCTGAAGGACCCAATCCGCCGGACCGAATACCTGCTCCATCTGGAAGGCGTGGAACTCGAAGGACAGTCGAAGGCCGCGACTGAGGAAGCGCGCAAAACGGGAGAGAAGAAGCAGATCGTCCCTCCTGACCTGCTGGAAGAGGTTTTTGAGTTGAATATCCAACTTGAGGAACTTCGCGTCAACCAAAAGCTCGGCGAAAAAGATCCGGGATTGGTTGAGGAACTGCAACAGCATAGAGCTGTGCTGGAAAACAAGTTTAGCGCGCTCTTTGAGGAGTTGAAGGGCTACTGGAACGAATGGGACGCGATCGCGGATTCAGGCAGTACCGAGAAAAGACTCAAAGTCCGCGACAAGATGGTGGACTTGCTGAACCGGAGGTCGTACATCAGGAACTTGGTAAGGGACGTGAATGAAGCACTGGAGAATTGACCTGTCTCGTAGAGACGCTGCTGGCAACGTCTCCAGACGTAGCGGAGCTACGTCTCTACAATTACGATGAGCACTAATCGCATCGTCGGCATTGATCTTGGCACCACGAACTCGCTCGTGGGCTTCATGCAAGGGGACAGCCCTGTGATTATTCCGGGCGAAGATGGGTCTAATCTTGTGCCTTCGGTGGTTGCGCTCGACGAAAGCGACAAGATCATCGTCGGTAATTCGGCGCGCAAGTACCTGATCGAAACCCCAGACCAGGCCGTGTACTCAGTTAAGCGGCTGATGGGACGCGGGGTTGAGGACATTCAGGAAGAACTGAAGCTGTTCCCCTTTCGCCTGGCAGAGGATATTCAAGCAGGGGAAGTCCTGCGCATCAAGCTCGGAGACAAGACCTTTACTCCGCCTGAGATTTCCGCCTACATTCTGCGGCAACTCAAACGCAATGCTGAGCGTTTCTTCGGCGCGCCTGTCACCAAGGCGGTCGTCACCGTCCCGGCTTATTTCAACGACGCTCAACGACAAGCCACCAAGGATGCTGGGCGGATTGCTGGACTGGAAGTCCTCCGTCTGGTAAATGAGCCTACTGCGGCTTCACTCGCCTATGGTCTGGATAAGAAGCAGAACGGGATCGTTGCGGTTTACGACCTTGGCGGCGGTACTTTCGACATTTCGGTTCTTCATCTACACGACGGGATCTTCGAAGTAATCGCCACCAACGGCGACACCCATCTGGGTGGCGACGACATTGACAACTTGCTGATCCGGATCGCGCTGGACGACATCCGTGGCGATCTTGGGGCGGACGTTTCCCGCCGCAGCGAAGTGGTGGCGGCAATTCGCAAAGCAGTCATAGAGGCGAAGATTGTTTTGTCCTCACAACCCTCGGCCAAACTCGACATGGAACTTCCTGACGGCAAGCGCTACCAGCGTGAAATCACTCGCCAACAATTTGAAGATCTCGCGGCGCCGGTCATAGATCGCACCATCGCTCCATGCAAGCAGGTGATGAAAGATGCGGGCCTGCGGCCTGAGCAGATCGATGAAGTTGTGCTGGTCGGTGGGTCAACGCGCATCCCTAGAGTCCGTGCGTTGGTCGAGCAGATGTTTCAGCGCACGCCTCACACCGAGTTGAATCCGGATGAAGTTGTTGCGTTAGGCGCGGCGGTGCAAGCGAACATTCTTTCCGGCGGCTCCGATGCTACAGAAAACATGCTGCTGCTCGACGTGACACCGCTTTCTCTCGGAATCGAAGTTGCTGGTGGAGTGACCGACAAAATTATTCTGCGCAACTCGACCATTCCCGCTTCCGCAACCCAGCACTACACCACGCAAGTGGACGGACAAGCAAATGTCGCGATTCACGTCCTACAAGGCGAGCGTGAACTGGCGAAAGATTGCCGGTCACTTGCGCGCTTTGACCTGAAGGGCATTCCACCGATGTCCGCAGGAATGTCCCGGATCGAAGTGAAATTTCTGATTGACGCGAATGGAATCTTGCACGTCTCGGCCCGCGAGCAGCGCAGTGGCAAGGAAGCAGAAATTGAAGTGCAGCCGAGCTATGGCCTCACCGATGATCAAGTCGAGAGCATGATTCTGGAGTCCTTCGACCAGGCGGAAGAGGATTTTCGCCAGCGCCAGGTGATCGAAGCCCGCAACGAAGCGCAGACCATCATCGCTGCACTCGAAAAGGCCAAGAAAAATCCGGCTTGGGGGCAGCTCACCACGGATGAAAAACAGCGCATCGCCAGGCTAGAGCGAGCGCTGCGAGAAGCCGGAAAGGCGGAAGACCGTCAGGCGATTCGGCAGGCGATCGACGCTCTGAATCAAGGCACGGAGCGGCTCGCGGAATTGATGATGGACAGCGCGGTAGCCACGGCGCTGAAGGGCAAGAAAATGGATGAGACGGACATGGGAGAAGGGCCTGAATCTCCACATCCGGTGGCGAAGGCAGAGTTTGAGTAAAGCGGTCGTTGGTCGTTGGCCATTGGTCGTTGGCGTGAACAAACCGGTCTTCAGCAGGAGATCAAATTGATAGAAGACAATACAAAAAGCTCGGGAACCGCGACAATCGAGGCTTCCGGCGAAAACACGGTCGAAGTCGTATTCCTTCCCGAGGGCAAGGCGGTGCAGTTCGAGCACGGCAAGTTGCCCTATAAAGACCACGGCAAAGAGCAGTCCCTTCTTGATGTTGCGCTGAACAACGGCGTTCGCCTGGACCATGCCTGCGGCGGCAATTGTGCCTGCACCACCTGCCACGTGTGGGTAAAAGAAGGCGCGCAAAACCTCACCGAGATGGACGACGACGAAGCCGATCGCCTCGACATGGCCGCCGACCTGCAACTCAATTCGCGTCTGGGATGCCAGGCTGTGATCACCAAGCCCGGCAAGGTTGTCGTGGAAATTCCGGCGTGGAACAGGAATTACGTTTCGGAAGAACACTGAAAACTGAAAACCAGCACTTGGCATTTAGCACTTAGCATTTGGCCAGAGCGTTTCAACGAAACTCAAAGGGCCGAATGCTAAGTGCTAAGTGCCAAGTGCTAAGTGCCAAGTCCTACTTTTTGGAGCCCTGCATGCCAAAAGAACTCACCTGGGACGACGCCGAAGATATCGGCATCCTGCTATTAGAGAAGCATCCCGACACCGATCCGCTAACCGTTCGCTTCACCGACTTGCACCGCTACGTAACTGAACTGCCCGTGTTCAAAGACGACCCAAAGAAATCGAACGAAGGCAAGCTTGAAGCCATCCAGATGGCCTGGCATGAAGAGCGTGAAGACCGCTAAGTGGGTGCGCGCTAAAACGAGCGGGGCAGTCCGCAGCTGACCTCAATTTGTAAATTCAGATCCTAGATATGACGTTCGACGATCGTTAATGGCTCTCATCGCCGGCCGGCGCCAGGTCGGATGTGTCTACTTTCTGCGCGCTGCTGCTCGGGGGCAGGTCAGGCGGCGGTTGGAACTGGCCGGGATCCTTGCCGGCGAGTGCCGTAGTCATGAATTGCATCCAGATCGGCAATGCAGTTCGAGCACCGGTTTCCTTTGCGCCGAGCGATTTCTTTTCGTCGTATCCCACCCAGACGCCCGCAGTCATTGACGGCGAGAAGCCGACAAACCACGCATCGGTAAAATCATTCGTGGTGCCGGTCTTTCCCGCCAGGGGGATTTTCAGTTTTGTGGCAGCAACGGCTGTGCCATGCTGAACTACCCCTTCGAGCATTGAAGTCATCAGACGCGCGGTGCGTGAGCTGATAACGTCTTTCACTTCCGGATAATCTTCCTCGAGTGCTCGACCATCGTAGTCCGTGACCTTTATGATCAACCGCGGTACCAGCCGCACCCCATCATCCGGAAAAACGCTGTACGCAGAAGTCTGCTCGAACAAACTGACTTCAGCAGCGCCGATTGCCACTGGCAGGTAAGGTGGTAGCGGCGAACTAATTCCGAAGCGCCGGGCGTAATCCTCAACCGTGCGAATGCCAGTCTTGTCCGCCAGCTTCAACGCGGGAATATTGCGTGATTGCGCCAGCGCGCGGCGCAGAGTGATGGTGCCTTCATACTTCTCATCAAAATTGTGCGGAGAATATGGGCCTGACGCAGTTCGAAAAGTGACAGGCGCGTCGAGAATTGTGTCATCGGGACGCGCCCCCTGATCGATTGCGGCAGTGTACACATAAGGCTTGAACGACGACCCGACCTGGCGCAGAGCCTGAGTCGCACGATTGAATTTCGAAAGATTGAAGTCGCGTCCACCCACCATGGCGCGCACGTCGCCGCTGGCGTTGTCAATAGCCAGCAACGCGCCTTGCGCTCCTGAATCCTGCTCCAGACTCACTCTAGCTTTGGCGCCCGGCCCCAGCGCCAGCAGCTTCACGTAAATCATGTCACCTGGAGCTAGCATTCGCGCCATCGGTTGCCGCGCCCATGCGATGTCGGCCGCAGAGAGAGTGGCTGTGTAAGAAGCGATTTTGAGGGTCGCGGTCGATGCCGAGACTTCAGTTACCAGTGCGTGTGCATAGCTGCCAGGATCGAGTTGCCCTTCCCAGTCAGGATGCTTGTAACTTGCAAGTGTCTGTCCTTCCAGCAGAACATTTTCCAGATGTCCCTGCCAACCGTGGCGGCGTTCATAGACGGCTAGGCCGTCCAGCACCGCCTGATTTGCGGCCCACTGCAAATTTATATCGAGCGTGGTGTAGACTCGCAGCCCGCCTTCGTGGACTTGGTCGGTGCCGTATTTGCTCTCCAGATACCGGCGAACTTCTTCCACGAAATAGGGGGCGAGCGAACTCAGATCATGTTCGAGCTTAAGGCCCAAGGGTGCATTGCGTGCGCTAGACGCCTGAAAAGCGGTCAGCTTGCCGTCTTCGAGCATCGAGTTGATGACCAGATTCCGGCGATGTAAAGCGTGGTCAGGATGATTGATCGGCGAGTAGTTAGCCGGAGACTTTGGCAATCCGGCAATAAGTGCGGCTTCTTCCAGCGTTAGCTGCCTGGCCGGCTTGCTGAAGTAAAACTCCGATGCGGCTTCGAAGCCGTAGACTCCATGGCCCAGATAAATCTGGTTGGCGTACAGCGTGAAAATTTGCTCTTTTGTAAATCGCCGCTCGATCTGGATGGCCAGCAGCGCTTCCTGTATCTTTCGGTGGAAGGACCGGTCGGGGGAGAGGAAGAGGTTGCGCGCGAGCTGCATGGTGAGAGTAGAAGCTCCCTGCACTCTGCCTCCCGATTCGATATCGCGGTAAGCGGCTCCCGCAATTCGCCAAACGTTGATGCCCCAGTGCCGGTAGAAATCTTTGTCTTCCGTGGAAATCAGAGCGTCGCGGAGAACTTTGGGGAAGTCATCGTAAGAAGCGACTACGCGCCGCTGCAGGGAAAAAGAACCGATGATGCGCCCTTGAATGTCATAGATCTCAGTCGTAGAAATAGGACGGTAGTTTTCCAGCTCCCCCACTTGGGGAAGGTCCGTCGAATACACCAGCAACAACCCGCCCAAAGCGCCGACTAACGCAGAAAGCAGCACAAAGAGGCCGAAAACGAAACGGCCCACCAGCTTCGTGTGGCTGGAATCAACCGCTACCGCTTCCTCTAGAACCGCTTTCATGGAAAATCTTGGGCTTTAGGATAGCAGGTGACGCGAAAGCCCCGCGCTCGGATCGCAGCACATCGGGTTTTCTCGGCCGTGCAGACAATAAAAATCGGGCAATTGGGCGAATTACTCAATTACCCGATTACCCGATTTCACAATTACGCCAATATTCTTAGCTCTGCCGGCTCTTCAGAACTTCGACTGCCTTATCGAGTTGCTCGTCATGTTCAGGGGCAGTCTTCTTTTCGATGTCGGCCGGAGCCGTGTTCTCGTCCTCGTCAGGCACGGCGGCATCTTCGTTTCCCTCAGCAACCACAATGTTGGGAGTCACCGCGGCATCCTGAATAGCTTTTCCCTGCGGCGAGTAATATTTGGCAACCGACAAGATCAACGCCGATCCGTCGGGTAGTTCGATCAACTTCTGGACTGAGCCATCGCCGAAAGTCTTGCCACCGACAACGTCGCCACGCGCGTTATCGAGCACTGCCGCAGCCACAACCTCTGCCGGACCCGCAGTCCCTTTGTTAACTAGAACCACTAAAGGCAAGGTTGTAACCGCCTTTGAGGGCTCTGCGTTGAACGCCTCGCGAGGATACTTCTGTCCTTGCAGATAAGTGATGGTGCCATGGTTCAGGAACAGATTCGCGGTAGCGATGCCCTCGGACTCCTCACCCTGGGCGCAATCTCGCAGGTCAAGAATGAGCTTCTTCGCGCCAGACTTCTGCAGTGACTTGAGTTTGTTTGCGATTTCCTGGGACTTGCCCTTGGTCAGAGCATCAACTCGAATTTGGACAATCCCGTCGTCGAGCATTTTGTCTTTCACCGCCGGAATGCTGACCACATCACGCGTAACCACAACCTTCTGGGGCTCAGCCCGGCGTGCGCGCACAACTGATAGGTTCAGGTTGGAGCCGGGCTCGCCAGAAAGCAGGCTGTGAATCTGGGCCAGCGACATCTCGCGGGTACTCTTGCCCTCGATTGCCTCAAGGATGTCGGTGTCCTGGAGCCCAGCTTTGTCTGCCGGCCCCCCTGGAATCACTGAGACCACCGAAGCATAACCAAAGCGCTTCGAGACCGCCGCGCCAATGTCACCCTTCGCACTGGTCTTGTGCTCTTTGTAGTCTTTATATTGCTCTGCATTCAGATAGCTGGAATTGGAATCGAGTGACTCCAACAGTCCGTGTAGAGCTCCGTCGGTCACAACCGGAAGGTTCGGCTCTTCCACGTACTCGCTGCGCACGCGCGAAAGAACTTCGCTGTAAACTTCCATCTGGCGATAGGCGCCATCGTTAGACGCGCGCACGCCGCTGATACCGCCTGCCAGGGAAAAGAGAAGAACGCCGGCAGAGGCGAGAAGGATAGCTGTCTTGATTTTTGTGGACATCTGACTCCGGATTTTCAAAGACCGCCACAAAGGCGGTCGAGTTCACTAATTATAGCTGGTTTGATGCGAATCTCAGGAACTTCGGTGCACGAGAAATTACTGGTAGTAACCCGGCCACCGCATCTCTACTATCTGGTGTAACATATCGTGTTTTGAGGTGCCTATGCAGCGCTGGCTTGTCCTACTTACCCTGCTCGTCCTTCCGATCGTTGCCTACGCCCAGACTGATGAATGGAAACAGCTTTTCGACGGCAAAGACCTGACCGGCTGGAAGCACGTCGGCCCCGGCTCCATGACCGTCGAGGATGGCTTGATCCGCACCCACGGCGGCATGGGCCTGCTTTACTGGACGGGCGGCAAGCTTGGTGATTGCGTTATCCGGGTCGTCTACAAGATGCGCGACCACAACGACAACTCGGGCGTCTTCATCCGAATTCCGATTGAGCCCCGCGAAGAGTGGATGCCGGTGCACTACGGCTACGAAGTCCAGATCGACAATGAAGCTGCTGGCGAGGACGAGTATCACATTACGGGAATGCTCTACTCGCTGACCAAGCCCCTGGCGCGCTCTGGTAAACCGGGTCCCGAGTGGAACACGATGGAAATCACTCTTGATGGCCCGCGCACCGTTGTCGTTCTGAATGGCGTAAAGGTTATGGACTACACCGAAGGTCAACCGGTTCCTGAAAGAAAGTTCAATTTTGAACCGCAACGCGGGCCCCGGCCTAACGACGGCTACATTGGCCTGCAAAACCACAGCGACAGCGACGTGGTCTTCTTCAAGGAAGTTGCGGTCAAGATGCTGAAGAAGTAAATCCCGGCATCTGCTTGCCTCTGTGATCCTCTGTGTAAAAGGCCTTCTACCACAGAGGGCACAGAGGTCACAGAGGAGAATTGGAGGCCTGGCATGCAAACTTCTCGCCGAAAGTTCCTGGGACTGAGTGCCACCACGGCTGGTGCAACCTTCGCTGCAAAGACGATTTTCCTTGATCCGAACCCGCTTTGGGCGATGCCGCAGGCGGTAGCTCCCAGCGACCGCGTTCGTTTCGGCATGATCGGGATAGGCATGCAAGGTTCGGGGCTGATGGGCACGTCAATCACGTTGCCCGGGGTTGAATGCGCTGCTGCGTGCGACCTTTACGACGGGCGGCATACCCTCTCCCGCGAAATCGCCGATTCTCCCGCGCTCCCTACGACTCGGCGCTATCAGGAGTTACTGGAAAATAAAGAAATTGATTGCCTCATCGCCGCAATGCCTGACCACTGGCACAAGCAAATCGTTGTGGACTCGGTGAACGCTGGCAAGGACATCTATTGCGAAAAACCCATGTCGCACAGCCCGGCGGATGGCGTCGAAATGGTTGCCGCGGCAAAGAAGACCGGTCGAATTGTCCAGATCGGATCGCAGCGGGTGAGTTCAGTGGTCCTGGCCAAGGGGCGCGAACTCGTACAACAGGGACTTCTTGGCGATCTCATGATGGTTGAAGGAGTACTGGGACGCAACGATCCGAACGGCGCCTGGGAGTATCCGCCCCCTCCCGATCTTTCGCCGCAGAACTTGGATTGGGACACTTGGCAAGGCACGGTTCCGAAGCGTGCTTTTAATGCCAATATCTTTGCCCGCTGGCGCTGTTGGAAGGAATATGGTACCGGCGTCGCTGGCGACTTGCTGGTCCACTTAGTCAGCGGGATGATGTATGTCCTGGGATTTAATGAGCCTCCGAAACGTGCCATGGCTTCTGGAGGAATCCTGCGCTGGAATGACGGGCGCAATATGCCCGATGTCCACTGCACGCTGTTCGAATACGGCCAAAACCCGGTCTACATGCGCTTGAATCTCGGCACCGAGACCCCGGAGGCCTACCGTTTCATGGGTTCCAAGGGCATTTTGGACATCTCCGAGCAGCAAGTGACATTCACCCCTCAGTCAGGGAAAGATGAATCGCCCAGTTATTATGCGGGGAGTTTTCCGAGGGCGCTGCATGAGGCTTACGTCAAGCAGTGGCACGCGGACCATGATTCGGTTCCCGGACACGAGCCGGCGCCAGAAAGCGTCGTATTCCGGAGTGTGTCCTTTGACGAAGTGAAGCCGCACTTGTGGAATTTTTTCCAGGCAGTGAAAACGCGGAAGCCGGTAACGGAAGACGCAGTGTTTGGGCACCACGCTGCGCTAGCCTGCCACATGGCGAATGAGTCCTATTTCCGCAAGGGCGCGGTGTCTTGGGACGAGCAGTCGAAAACAATCAAGAGTTAACGCTGTGGAGTTACAGAAGAGGGATCTGGCAGGGCGGGACTCTGGCTTCGGCCTTGTGTGCCCGGGCCGACGCCGGTGATTTGGTAATCGGTATAGTCGATGGTCAAATCAGCCATCCCACCCATGCGAATGTGGCTTACAGAATGGTTGTGCTGGGTGAGCCAGAAGCTGCCCACTTTCCCCCAATTAGCGTCGATCTGTGTATCTTTGATCCAGAATGACGGGGATTTCGCGGGTTGGCCCTGCATTCTGACTACTGCGAAATCGTAAGCGTCAACCCAAATCTTTCCACGGTAGAGAAATTTGTTGTCCTTGCGAGGCCGCACCTCGAGCACGTAGCAGGGATTGCTGTCAGTCACTCTCTCTACGCCAAGAAAATCGAAATCGTAGTTCGCCGGACTCAACTCGACCTGCCGCTGGTTCCGAAACGCCTCGCGTTCGCTGTCTAGCAGTTTCAACAAAACACGGTTGAGTAGTAGCTTTGAGCCAGTCTGGGAGACCACCGTGAAGTTTCGCTGGTCCGGAGCACTGAAGGTCGCCAGCACCTGCATGGTCGCTTCGCGTGTTCCCAGGAATCCGTGATATTGCAGGCGATAGAAACGCGTTCCGCGATAGCCCTGCAATTGCGCCGAACGGCGGGCACTAGTGGACATCAGCTTGCCCACGATGACGCCGGCAGGAAGCGCAGGCGGGTCTTTAACCCGCAGGTCGATCGCAAGCAGCCGTTTGGTCAGTTGATCTTTGTCAGGCGAGTCTTTCTTTGGATGAGTCTGGGCCAACGAATTGCCGCCGGCCAATAGCAGCGACACAAGCAACAAAGGCGCTAGCCCGACTCGTTCGGGCCAGTGTTCTTCCACCGAGATCCACTCAGAGCGGAGAAAGTTCATCTTCTCTCTCCTTGCGCTCCCTCTCCGGAAACTGGTCGCGTGCAAACCGTCGTTCCAAGTACTTCCGCGCCAAATCTTTCCCGCCCAGCCCGAACGCCAAGGCCAGCCCGAGCATGAGTGATCCAAAGGTAAGTGCGAAGGCCACAATCACGGTGCGCGACCCTACGCCGAGTTCCTCGAACGCCATTGAGACGACGAAGAGAATAATCATTGTGCGCATCGCCCAACTAATCAGGCGCGGCGATGGTAAATCGGCGTTCACCGCTCCCAGCAAAACTGCACGCGAAAAGAAACTCGCACCCAAGAGGCCGAAAAATAGGATGAAGAGTGCCGCAAAAAGTCTGGGCAGAAACCCGAAGAAGCTGGTAACGTGCTGTTCGATTCCCACAACTCCAAGAACGCTGATTCCGAGCAGGATGAAACCGAGCCATGCAACCCAAAAGACAAAACGGCTCACCAGTTCGGTCAATGATGGTAATGCAGCGCCTCTCAGCAACTGCGTTGCGCCGGTATGCTCGGAGAGCTTGTCGAAGCGCGCAATCTTCAGAACGCTCCGCAATAGGGTCCGCAAGATGAAAGCAATGACCCAGCCAATCACAACGATGAACAGCATTTCCAGAAATCGCGGCAGGAAACGGGCGAAGCTCCTCAAAATTTCGTCCATGGCTCTGGCTGCTTCCGCAACAAAGTTCTGCCACATACAGACCTCACTTCCCGCCGTCCCACAGTTGAAGCAGGTACGGCTTCTGGCGTTCGAACGTCTGGCACAAGGCTTCGATGTTGGCTTCGACCTCCTCGGCGGAGGCCTCACGGTTCTCGGTCAAGAATGTATACGCCCTGCCACGAAATAGTGGAACCAGGGCTTGCACGACGTGATCGCGTCCGATCACAGCTTTGTGGTAAGCGGCCGCAAACTCATAGACAGTGCGGGCCCACAGTTCCGCCGGGTACGCGAAGCTTTCCTCTGGCAGTTTCCCGATTCTCCGCAGTTCATCGTGAGTGGCAGTAGAGAGAATAGATAGAAACACCGGTTCCAGTTCCGTAATCCCGAATGCAAAAGCCTGATAGAGGCGCTTGCGATTCAGTCGTGACGGCTCCAGGCTCACTGCCGGCTCGCAGCCCTGGCATGGAGCTTCCAGCGGCTCTCGCGGGGAACTCCAGTACGAGAAGTTGGTGTCCAGAGAAGAAAAGAGAATTCCGGCTGTTTCCCGCATCGCCTTCACCAGATTCGAAGGCGCATCTTCAGGACGTGTTTTGGTTCCCAGGAACGACTGGACCACTTTGAACCTCCCGACCACAGCCGACAGTGTCAGCCAGAGTTCAGTGCCTCTCCGGCCCTGCTCCTGCGTCCAGATGTCTTGCGAAAGGAAGTGGCTGCCCAGAGTTCCGGAAAAGGCGAAATCTGAGGGATAGGGCTCGCGCACCGAACAACCGTAAACCGCGCGTGCCATAGGATAAACCAGGTTCCGGATCAACAAACCGTCGAACTTGTGACGCCGGTAGACCGGAAGTACCAAGTCCTTGCTGTCGCGAATTAGCGGTCGCAACAGCCGCTCGATCCACTCCGGTTCCAGCGTCGTAGACTCTGGAGAAACCACCGCGCAGGCTTTGGCCCGGAGCAGATCGGCGGCGGCCAGGATCGCGTGCAGGGCAATTCCGTTCGCCGGGCCGCCCTCATAATGCATGCTGATACTGTGCAGTGTGCGCAACGCATGCACATCTGATGAATGGTTCAGGTCGCTGATGGAGGCCGCTCGAACCAAGTCTTGAGTGCTGTCATGAGAGCCGCCGTCCGCATTGATGATGACCGCTCGCGCTCGCGGAAAATACTTTAGCAGGCCCGCGCGCACCGCTTGCACAACCGGTCCAACCGTCCGGCCATCATTGTAGGTGGGCACTGCGACGAGGATGTCCACTTCGCCGACATTGATCAGCTCGCGAATGAAATCATCCGAAAGTATGCTGCCTTCAGGCAAATCAGAACCTCCAGCAACGGCCGCAGCGAGGGCCTTTACAAAATTTGCGAATTGCAGGATTTGCGAATTGTCGAATCGAACCCATTTTCAGGTTCGGGATTCCATGATTCTAAAATCTGCAATCTACAATCTGAAATTCGACAATTCCCCAATTCGACAATTCGTCAATTTCTCCTCACACTCTCCTCAACCTGAACCAATAAAACTGATATGGCCCCATAGTCAGCAAATAGGGCAAATCCCCAATGCGCGGGAAGATGTTCCTGCCGAACATCTCAACCAAAATGTTTCCGCGGTACGCCTTCAGATCGAGTTCTACCGCTTGGGCCGCGCTGGAGAGGTTGTTCACGACCAGGATGATCTCATTACCCAACTTGCGCATGTACGCCAGCACGCGATGATTCGCGGGATACAGAAACTCGATGGAGCCACGTCCAAATACCGCGCTTGATTTCCGTACCCGGATCAGCCGCTTCATCCAGGAAAGCAGAGAGTGCTCGAAGCGCTTCTGCGCCTGAACGTTGATGGCTTGGTATCCGTACACCGGGTTCAACATCAGAGGGGAATATACCGCTTCTGGATCGGCCGCTGAAAAGCCGCCATTCCACCCTCCGTCCCACTGCATAGGAGTCCTCACGCCGTTCCGGTCTCCGAGATTGACGTTGTCTCCCATGCCTATTTCGTCGCCGTAGTAGATGATGGGCGTTCCCGGCAGGGACATCAACATGCCATTCATAAGTTCCATTCGCCTGCGGTCGTTGTCGAGCAAGGGGGCCAGTCGGCGCCGGATTCCCAGGTTCAGCCGCATAGCTTTGTCGCCCGCGTACTCGTCATACATGTAGTCCCGTTCCATATCGGTCACCATTTCAAGCGTGAGCTCGTCATGGTTTCGCAGGAACAGGCACCACTGGCATACCTCAGGAATTTCAGGCGTCTGCTTCAGAATTTCTGTGATCGGCTTCCGGTCTTCCAGCTTCACCCCCATAAACATCCTGGGCATGAGCGGGAAGTGGAAGGCCATGTGGAACTCATCCCCGTTGGAAAAATATGCACGCAGGTCAGCCGGCCACTGGTTGGCTTCCGCCAGCAGCATGCGTCCGGGAAATTCCTGGTCGATGCGGGCGCGCAATTCTTTGATGACGGCATGGGTCTCGGGAAGGTTTTCGCAATTGGTCCCTTCGCGCTCGACCAGGTATGGAACTGCGTCCAGCCGGAAGGCATCCACTCCCATCTGCAGCCAGAAGCGCATTATGTCCCACATCTCTTCTCGGACTTTGGGACTGTCGTAATTGAGATCAGGCTGGTGACTGAAAAAACGGTGCCAGTAGTACTGCTTCGAAACCGGGTCCCAGGCCCAATTGGAAAGCTCGGTGTCCAGAAATATGATTCGCGTTCCCTTATATTTTGTGTCTGTGTCACTCCACACATACCAGTCACGCCGGGGATTCTCGCGCGAGCTGCGGGATTCCTGGAACCACGGGTGCTGGTCAGAAGTGTGATTCAGCACCATCTCAATGATGACCCGGATTCCGCGCTGGTGGGCGGCGTCGAGGAACAGCTTAAAATCGTCGAGCGTGCCGTAAGTGGGATGAACCGACCGGTAGTCGGAAATGTCGTAGCCATCATCGCGCAGGGGTGAGGGAAAGAACGGCATCAGCCAGATCGCACTGACGCCGAGGTCTTGCAGGTAATCGAGCTTCTGCGCCAGTCCGCGGAAATCTCCATTTCCGTCGCCCGTGCTGTCGTAGAATGCGCGAACGTGGACCTGATAGATGACCGCATCCTTGTGCCAAAGCCCGTCTTTTGTAGGCAACTCTCTTTCCCCGAATGTGATTTATTAGGGCTCGCTGCCGGCGGTGTGAATCCCGGTTAGATGCCGATCGTGCTCTGCCCAAGGGCCTGAGATTACTTTAAGCTACCGGGCTGAGGAAAACCCAGTATTGCTCTGAGCGGCCTGCTTATAAAGCACATGGGCTGGAGGGCGTGCCGGGATGAAGTCCTGGTCTTCGCTGGAACAAACTTGGAACCGACCGGACTTTGCGTGGAAGCAGCGCTTTCAGCGCTGCGGAACCCGACATTTGCGCTGCCTTGCGCAAGCCTAGAAGGCTTGCTCCATCCAACAACTTATCGCGCGTCTCCATCCTGACACACTGTGTTTGTCCCCACACGTGCTCCCGGCAGAATTCGCTTCTAAGTCACTCATTATCAATAATATGCACTCTGGGCGAGAGATTGCCGCTGTATCCGCAGTACCAAGGGAGAACTTGTATGCAACTCGCAATCACATTCATGGCAGTAGTCGCAGGATTGGTCTTTTCGGTGGCAGTTGCGCTTCTGGTGGAAGAGTTGATTTTCGGCCAGGTCTTTCGGTTGTTCTTTACCCCTCAGGCGGTGAGGGTCAAGCCAGGACAGCAACAATCGTGGCCAGCCAGTGTCACCTCCTAGTTGAGTGGCAAAGCAACGCTGTGCGACCGGAGGCTTCGATGGCTGAACTCTGGGTTTATAATGCGCCCAATCCGGAAATGCTGGCTCCGTCCTCACGCGTGTATTGGGCTTGGTGTGTTCTCCTCTTGTTCTCGCAAATTGGTCATGCGTCAGACTGGCGGAAAACCGAGGCGCAGCTGGCAGAAAAAATCGCGGCGATCACTGGCCCGGGAGTTGTGGCGCTCGAAGTCACCAACCGCTCCTCGATCAGTCCATCCGAGGCGGATGAGATTCGCCGCGGTCTGATCGGTTCCCTGGCAAATTCCGGCGTTCGTGTTTTTGAACCGGACCAGGCTGCAGCCACCGCGCAGGTCACGCTGTCTGAAAGCCTGCAGAATTATGTCTGGGTCGCAGAAATCCGGCAGGGGACGAATGACGCAATCGTCGCCATAGTTTCCACGCCGCGTCCGGATTCTGCCGTCAACCCTCAAAGTGCACCCCCACTCACCATCCGTGGAACGCAACTCATTTCTCAGCTCAAGCCAATCCTCGACGTTGCCATTCTCGAGGGCAGCCCGCGCCGGATGCTGGTACTCGGCGAGGGTGCAGTCACCGTCTATGAATTCAAAGACGGGCATTGGGTTCCGGGACAGTTTCTTGCCATCAACCACGACCGTCCGCTGCCGCGCGATGTTCGCGGAAGAATCATGCTTCGCAAAGATCATCTCTTCGACGTTTATCTGCCCGGCCTGATTTGCCGCAGCAGCAATGCTTCTCTTCTGGCGTTGAACTGTTCGCGCAGCGATGATCCGTGGCCCCTGCAGACCGAAGACTTCGGTGTCTCCGCTTTCTTCGCTCCGGCGCGCAATTTCTTTACCGGCGCTCTGGTTCCAGGCATTGGCCAGCAGAAGTTGGGCCCGGCGTTTTATTCCGCGGCCGCCGTCCCGCGAGGCAAGTACGCGCTCTGGATTTTCGCCGGTGTTGATGGTCAGCTGCATTTGCTCGATGGCATCAATCAGCAGACTGCAGCCAAGATTCACTGGGGCAGCGACCTAGCCGGTGTACGCGCCGCCTGCCGGCAGGAGTGGCAGATAATGGCCACCTCCGCGGCAAGCGGGACGGGTGACTCGATACAGGCATTCGAGTTTCCCGACCGGGAACCGGTTGCGGTAAGCCAGACACTGCCGCTGAGCGGGAACATCACAACATTGTGGACAGCAGGGAACGGCGACAGTGCGATTGCTGTATTTCGCGATTCGGAAACTGGTAGCTATGAAGCGGTGCAACTCACTCTTACTTGCGGCCAGTAGCCTGCTTTGGCCGGCGGTCTGGCCCGGCGTGGCGTCAATGCCGGCGTTGGCCGCCTCGCGTCCGCATTACGGCGGCACTCTGCGTCTGGCGGTGAAAGAGGCGCCGCAAACGTTGGATCCCGCGGCCTCAGGCATCCCGGCTGGTCTCTCGCGGCTGGTTTTCGAAGCGCTGGTTGCCCTGGACGGTAGCGGTCGTCCGCAGCCCCTTCTCGCAACCTCCTGGCAATCCGACCCGGGTAGCCAGCGCTGGCGCTTTTTTTTGCGCGGCGGTGTCAGTTTTCATGATGGCGCTGCTCTCGACTCGGGCACCGTGGCCGCGTCTCTGCGCAACAGCAATCCGGAGTGGAAGGTGATTGCTGCCGGCGACATGGTCGTGATCGAAACCGAATCCGCGGCGCCTGAGCTTCCGGCAGAGTTGGCGTTGGATCGCAACAGTATTGTCCGCCGCAGCGGGGGCAAACTCAGTGGCACCGGGCCGTTCGCGATTGCGCAATGGGACGCCGGCAAGCGCGCCACTCTCAACGCCAACGAGCAGTACTGGGCGGGCCGGCCATTTCTGGATGCAGTTCAAGTGGAGTTCGGCAGAAATAATCACGAACAGATGGTCTGGTTGGACGTTGGCAAAGCAGACGTGGTCGAAGTCGCGCCGGAAAAGATCCACCGAGCCGTCGCAGAAAATCGCCTTGTAATGAGCTCTAAGCCAGAGGAGTTGATCGCTCTAGTATTTGCCAGCGATCCTGGCTCGGAAGACGAAATTCACGCGCGGGAATTGTTGGCTCTGCACATTGATACCGGCGCTGTTAACAACGTCGTCCTCCAGGGCGGGGGAGAGCCAACCAGCGCACTTTTGCCAAATTGGATTTCGGGATACGCATTCGTATTCTCCCCCGGCGAAAATACCGAACGCGTGAGCCAAGAGCGAATGCAGGCCAAACATCTTCCCGCTTGGACGCTGGCATATGATGCTTCCGATACGGTCGCGCGCGTCATCGCGGAGCGCGTTTTGCTGAATGCGCGGGACGCGGGAATTACGCTGCAATTAACTGGCTCCGCCGATTTCGATCTGCGCCTGGTACGAATCCCGTTGTCATCTTCCGAGCCACATGTGGCGCTCGCCGAGCTGGCAAAATCCCTGCAGCTTCCTCGACCCCATTTCGGCAACGGCTCCGTCAGTGATCTGTATTCCGCCGAAAGAACTCTCTTACAATCGCACCGGGTCATACCACTGCTTCACCTCCAGAGCGCGGTGGCGCTACGGACCAATGTTTATGACTGGAACACGGTGCCAGATGGGACCTGGCAATTGAGCAACGTCTGGCTATCAGGGGAGAAGCCATGAGCCTTCGGCGGAGGCTGCTAGTGCTATTCGCGCTGACCGTCGTGGTGTCGGTGGCCGCGGTAACCTTGATCGTCTCGGCCATGGCACGACGCGCGTTTGACCGCGCCAATGACGAGCGTACCGCCGCGCTGGTTGCACAGTTCCGCCGCGAATTCAGCCGTCGGGGAGAAGACGTAAGCCGGAGAATTCAAGCGATCGCCGTCATTTCCGAGGCCACTCGCATGGTAGTGGCCGCGGCCCAATCTGCTCCAAACTACAGCGTGTTTCTGGACGACGCGCAAACTATCGCGGAAGCACAACGGCTTGACTTTCTGGAATTCGCAGACGATCGCGGCACGATCATCTCTTCAGCGCAGTGGCCGGCCAAGTTCGGGTACAAAGAACCGCTGGCCGCCCCCGATTCGACTTCCAGCCCGTTCTTGAAAGAAGAGGATACACCGGCTGGTTCTTCTCTGGGCTTGTTCGCAATTCGCACGGTTGCGGCGGGTGAACATCGGCTTTACGTTATTGGCGGCATTCGCCTCGACAAAAGTTTCCTCGCCAGCCTAGACCTTCCAGCCGGCATGCGAGTGATGTTGTACGAGAACCTGGATCATGGCACCAATGCGTTTTCCGCGAGTCGTCTGATTACCGCGGACGATTCGCTGCGGAATCCTGAGGAACTCAAATCGCTGGTTCAGGAAGTGCAACGTGATGCTCGCGAGTCTGGCGCCATCATTCACTGGAACTCTGACGATGACGAAATGGTAAACGGATTTCCGCTGAGCGGAGAGAATAATCAGATGCTTGGCATCCTGCTGGTGGGTAGTTCGCGGCAGATCTACGCCGAATTGCGCGGACAAATTCGGTCGGCGGCGTTGCTGGGTGCTGCCGCTGGATTGCTGTTAGCAGTGCTGCTCAGCAGTTGGGCAGCAGCGCGGGTAACCAAGCCCGTCGAAGAACTTGCTCATGCGGCGCATGAAATTGCAGGAGGCAACTGGAATACCCGAGTCACTGTTAACTCGAATGACGAAATCGGAGAGCTTGCCGATTCTTTCAATCGCATGACGCGCGACTTGCTTGATCAACGCGAGCGGTTGGTGCAAGCCGAACGCGTTGCTGCCTGGCGCGAGTTGGCGCGGCGCCTGGCCCATGAACTAACGAACCCGCTCTTCCCACTGCAGTTGACGGTGGAAAATCTTCTCCGCGCGCGCGAGCACGGGCAGCAACAATTTGATGAAACGTTTCGCGAAAGCGCCACCACCTTACTTACTGAGATTGCAAATCTCAAAACCATCGTCGGCCGCTTCAGTGAATTTTCCAAAATGCCTCAGCCGCAGTTTCAGGAGGTCAGGCTGAATGAACTGGTTGAGGACGTGGCGAAATTGCACCAGGCGCAGCTGAACGTCCCTGGTCGCCCGGCCATCGAGTGCCGGCTGGAACTCTCCGCCACAGAACCAATCGCCGCTGATCCCGACCTTCTGCACCGGGCGCTTTCAAATTTGGTGCTCAATGGGATCGAAGCCATGCCTCAAGGCGGGAAGCTCACGTTGCGAACTCGTCAGGTAGCAAGTTCTGCGTACATCGAGGTGGCCGACACCGGGCCGGGAATGGCAGAGCAAGATTGTGCCCGGATATTTACGCCTTACTACACCAATAAGGCGCGCGGCACCGGACTCGGGCTTGCAATCGTGCAGTCCATTGTCAGCGATCACGGCGGAAGAATCAGCGTGAGTAGTGCGCGCGGCCAAGGTACAACGTTTATCATCGAGCTGCCTGCGAACGCAGACAAGTTGTCTGCCGCGGGAACACATGTTTCAGGGAGAGATGCGTGAAGGCCAGCCTGCTGATCGTGGATGACGAAGCCAATACTCTGGCTACGCTGTCACGCGCCTTTCGCCTTGCGGGGCATGAGGCGATCGTCTGCGACAATGCTGCCAAAGCCATCGAACTGGCTAAGTCAGATCATTTCGACATGATTTTTTCGGATGTCGTTATGCCAGGGAAAGACGGAATTTCGCTGCTCGAAGACTTGCGATCACAGGGCGTTATCACTCCTGTGGTGATGATGTCGGGTCAGGCGCACATTGAGATGGCAGTGCGCGCGACAAAACTAGGCGCTTTGGACTTCCTCGAAAAGCCCATCTCGACAGACAAACTTCTGCTCACTGTCGATAACGCGCTCAAGCTCCAGCGCCTGGAATCAGAAAACCGACAGCTTCGCCAGCGTCTCGGAAAACACGAAATTATCTGGGCTGGAGAGGCGATGAAGAAGGTGATGGCGCAAGTGGGACGAGTCGCGGCCACCGAAACCCGAGTCTGCATTCTCGGCGAAACCGGCACTGGCAAAGAACTGGTCGCGCGCACGCTGCATGAGAAAAGCCCGCGCGCATCCGGGCCATTTGTGGCGGTAAACTGCGCGGCGGTGCCCAGTGAGCTGATCGAATCCGAACTGTTCGGCCACGAAAAGGGGTCATTTACCGGCGCCGCAGGAAGGCACATCGGCAAATTTGAGCAAGCGGAGCGCGGAACACTCTTTCTGGATGAAATTGGCGACATGCCTCTGCCCATGCAGGCCAAGCTCCTGCGCGTTCTCGAAGAAGGCGAGGTCGAACGCATCGGCTCTGCCAAGCCGGTAAGTGTTGACGTGCGCGTGATCGTGGCCACACACCGCAATCTCGAAGCGCTAGTGCGTGATGGCAAATTCCGCCAGGACCTATTCCATCGCGTATTCGTTTTTCCACTCTCGCTTCCGCCGTTGCGCGACAGGCGGGACGATATTCCGGCGCTGATTACGCATTTCGCAGCGCAGGTGTGCGCCCAAAACAACTGGAAGCCCATGAAATTCCCTTCGCAAGCAGTGGAGGCATTACAGCAATACTCTTGGCCCGGCAATGTCCGCGAACTGCGCAATATGGTCGAGCGCCTGATGCTGCTGGCGTCCGGCGACGAAGTCGATGCTCAAACCGTTCATTCCGTATTGGCTCCCACCTCGGAAGGATCCAGCGTCAGTTTAGGTTCGGGAACGCTGTCTGACCGTGTAGAAACCTTCGAGCGGGAGGTAATCCTCGCCGAATTGAAGCGTTCCGGCTTCCACATAACCAATGCCGCAAAGATCCTAGGCCTTGAACGCAGCCATCTTTACAAGAAAGCCGAGCAATTGGGGATTGATATTCGCAAGCAGCGGCGGGAAGAGGAGAGCTAGATCCGGTCGGAAGTGGCCCAAATTGAAGATCCACAAGGAGTCATCGTGCCGGCTACCACGCGGTGAACTTCTCCAAGTGCTCGCGCTCGCGGCTTCTCTGCTCGTTGTCACGACGGCTCTGCTCTAACGACATCTGGATCGCAGCGTGCAGTCTTGACTGATCGTCTTCGTGGATCGCGACGAAGCGGAAGGGCTGCCGGTCCCAGGCAACCGGACTTAACATCTGAACCGAGCCAAGCACGGATCCGGTCCGCGCCAGGAACATTAGTTTGACGACTGAGCCCTGTTGTATCGAAGGAGACAAGCAGAGCAATCCGCCCGTCACAGAAATCACTTGCAATTGGCCGGAAGAGCGGCGGCCGTCTGGAAAGCGCAGTACGACCGGAGTGGCTTCTTCAAATCGTACACGTTCAGCACGGCGACGCGGCTGCGACTGGTCAAGATACGGCATAAAATGGACCATTCCAGTATGCGCGGTTCTCTCGAGGAATGGCAGGTTACCGAAGGCCAAGAGGAAGTGGCGGCGGTTGGACTCGCTCGACCGCGTCCCAGAATTGAGTCCCCTATGGCTTGGGAGAAGGGACGGCCAATGGCCTCGCCTGTTTGCAAGTGAATCCTGTTCCGCCCCTTGCAGCCAGACGGCTAGGTGCGTTATCTATGTAGTTCGGCTCGTCAGGCAGGAGTCCTAGTCACCGAGCATCTCATTCCACAGGAGAATGCATGAGCAAATCCAAGTTCGTAATTCTCGGCGGAGGGATGGTCGCCGGATATGCGGCCAAGCAGCTGGTTGAATTGGGCCTGCAACCGGGAGAGCTGACAATTCTATCGGCAGATACTTCCATCCCTTACGAACGGCCTCCGCTTTCGAAAGGCTTTCTCGCCGGCAAAGATACCGAAGAATCCATTCGGATCAGTCCCGAAGAGTTTTATCGCAAGCACGAAATCGAGGTGAAGCTCAATTGCGAGATTTCCGGTGTGGACCCTAAACGAAAGCAGCTGGTTCTGAAGTCGGGTGGCGAGTTCGGATTCGACAAGCTCATAGTGGCGACCGGCGCCAAGCCGAGAATGTTGGAAATTCCAGGCGCAAAACTTCGGAATCTGTATTATTTGCGCTCCCTCGACGACTCCGAACGCATTCGACGCGCGGCCGACACCGTGAAGCGCGCGGTCGTGATCGGCGGCGGGTTCATAGGAATGGAAGTAACGGCGGTGCTGGCGCAGAAGGGCATCGAGGTGACGATGGTTGTGAGTGATGACCACGTCTCCAAGCGGCTCTTCACACGACAGATGTCTAGTTTCTTTGAGGACTATTATGCGGCGCGCGGCGTGCGGTTTATTAGAGCTGCGACAGTAACCGAGGTACGCGGCGATGAAGCGGTTAATGCCGTTGTGCTCAACGGCGACCGAACGATCGAATGTGAGATGGTCGTTGCAGGGATCGGAGTACGGCCAGTAACAGACGTGCTCGCCAACAGCGGAGTCGACGTAGCGGACGGCGTAATGGTAAATGAGTACCTCGAGACGAGCCAGACCGGAATCTATGCCGCAGGTGACGTTGCAAACTACCAGGATTTGCTCTTTGAAAAGCACCGGCGTGTCGAACACTGGGACAATGCAGTCTCCCAGGGCCAGTACTGCGCGCGGGCTCTGATGGGTGACCGCACACCGTTCAAGCACGTCCCGTATTTCTTTTCTGACGTCTTCGATCTCTCCTATGAATATTGGGGCGATTCATCCGGTGCGGACCAAGTTGTTCACCGCGGCGATCTTTCTAGCAAGAGCTTTAGCGTATGGTGGCTCCGAGAAAAACGATTGATCGCCGCATTTACAATGAACCGTCCGGAAGAGGAGCGAGGCCTGGCGCCGAAGTGGATCGAAACCAAGCAGGTGGTGTCTGACGCAAAACTGCAAGATGCCTCAGGTTCGGTTTCAGCCGCGCTGGAATCCGACTGAAGTGCTCTCGGATGGGCAGGCGTGTGGCAGAGTCAAACGGACGACTCGTGATTTACTTCTGCCACGCTTGCTTTAGGCTCGGCTTTACACTCACAGCGGCGATACTCGAACTGTCCCAGCCTCCGCCGAGCGCTTTGACCAGCAATACTGAAGTTACAAGTCGTTGTCCCTGGATTTGCGTGGCGAGTCGTTCGTTGGTCAGGACCTGCTCCTGCGCCGTGATCACGTCCAGATAGGTGACCAGCCCTCCGGTGTAGCGCGCATTCGCCAAAGTTAACGAGGTTTGCGCGTCAGCAACAGCCCGCTGTTGCGAGTCGGATGCGGTTTCCAGCGCGTTCAATCCGGAGAGAGCGTCTTCGACTTGCTGGAAAGCCACGAGCACTGATTCGCGGTAGTTGGCAACGTCTTCGTCGTAAACAGCCTTCGAGTTCTCCAGCCGAGCGCGGTTGCGGCCTCCAGCAATAAGAGGCTCCAACGCCGATAATCCCACCGACCAGATGGCGCTGGGGCCATCAAGCAGTTTCGTGATATCCGCGCTCTGAAAGCCTCCGGTACCTCCCAGAAAAATGCTGGGATAGAATGCAGACCGAGCAACGCCAATTTGGGCGTTCGCAGCCCCAACCTGTCGCTCCGCTGTTGCTATGTCCGGACGCCGCTGCAGTAACTCCGAAGGCAAAGCGACGGGAATCTTCGGCAGTTGCGGATCCAGGGAACGAACCGGCGCCTTGAATTCAGGCGCAGGCAGTCCCTGAAGCGCGGCCACGGCATGTTCGAATTGCGCGCGCTGCTGCTGAAGCAATGCCAGCTGCGTGTAGGAGGAATCGAGGACCGTCTGTTGCTGCGCGACATCGAGGCCAGAGACCGCGCCACCCTGGTGTCTGCTCTCTACCAGCTGAAGTCCTTGTTTCTGAAAATCAACAGCCTTCTGTACAACCGCCATTTCGGCATCAAGCTCACGCAACTGAAAATAGTCGGCGGCCAGTTCGGAGCTGACCAGCAGGCGAACATTCTCAAGATCGGCAGCAGATGCCTGAAGCGATGCATTCGCGGCCTCCAGGCTGCGCCGCACGCGGCCGAATAAGTCAACCTCATAATTTAGCGTAAACGGAATGCTGAAAGTGTTCTGAGTGATGGCTGTAGGTACAATGCGGGCGCCGTTGGTTGGCCGATTCGCAGACAGACGCTGCCTCTGGCCAGATACTCCCGCATCCAGTTCGGGATACAGACCAGACGAAGTGACTCTGGCAAAAGCCCGGGCCTGCGCCAGTCGCCCTACTGCGGCCTTCAGAGTTTGATTATTCCCCATCGCCCGATCTTCATATTGATTGAGCTCGCTATCGCCAAAGATCGTCCACCAGGCGTTTTTCGGAAGAGAGTCAACCGGATTCGCTGGCTGCCACGACACCGGTGATTGCCAATTTTGCGGGACCGCTGTGTCTGGCTCTTTGTATTTCGGTCCACCGGCGAACGCGGCAACACTCCACAGAAACATCACGACCAAGAAGAAGCGCGACCTCATGAGTGATTGCCTTCTTTCGTCACGTGCACGGTTTGTCCTTCCTCCAGAGAGTCACTGGGGTTCAGGACGATCTCCTCGCTCGGGTCAAGCCCGCCGAGGATTTCAACGTCGGTGCCGTAGTCGCGGCCAATCACGACCGGCTTGAGGTGCGCCTTGCCATCTCCGCCTACGACGACGGCTCGCGGACCCTCCGCGCGGAATAACAATGCGTTGACCGGAACCGACATGCGAACCGAGGCGACCTTCACCCCAAAATGTACCTGAGCATAGGAGCCGGGAAAGAGCCGGCCATCGCGGTTGGGCACATCAATTTCGGTTCGGAGAGTGCGAGTACCCGGATCGATAGCGTCGGCCGTCCGCGTTACGCCGCCGGAGAAACGCTGTCCCGGAAATGACGGCAATTCAATAGTCGCGCTGAGGCTGGGACGGATAGATGCCGCATAGATCTCCGGAACGTCCACGTAAACCCGAATTGGGTTGACTTGCGCAACCACGAACAGTTCCTGGCTCGATCCGCTGTTTCCGGCATTGATCAGAGCGCCGATATCGGTGTTTCGCTTGGTGATGATTCCTGCAAACGGAGCATAAATATGCTTGAAGGATTCAAGCTGTTCGAGCCGGCGCACATTCGCAGTAGCCGAAGCCAGCGCTGCTTGCGCCTGGGTGTAGCCGCTCGACCTCTCGTCCGTTTCTTGCTGGGCAACGGCATCCATCTTACGGAGAGTGTCCCAGCGCTCCGAAGAGGTTTTCGCGAGACTTAACTGCGCTTCCGCCTGGTTGCGGGCGGCGCGCGCCTGCATCAGTTCCTGATCAATCTCAGGAGTCTCGATGTCGGCCAGCAACTGGCCCTTTTGCACAGCGCTGCCGATATCTTTGTACCAGTGCGCCAGATAACCGTTGGTGCGCGCGTAAATCGGGGACTCGGTATACGCCTGCAGGCTGGACGGAAGCACCAGTTCTTCCTGCGGAGGCTCTGGCTTGGGCTTAATCACGATGACGCTAGGTACCGCCAGAACTTCTGTCTCCTTTGCGAGCGCGCGGCGCTCCCCAAGACGAAGGACAAACGTAATCGCGGCGCCCGTGACCAGCAAAATCGCCACCACCACCAGCACGAGGTAGTTTGGTTTCGGCTGCGTCCTCGGGGATTGCCCCGAAGGTTCCGTTTCAGTTTGGGGCGCTACGACCGTTTCATAAGCCATAATCGGGCCTCATAAGAAAACAAGATCAAGATTGCTCTGGCAATTGTGATGGAGCACGTCTTGCTAACCAGCCGTGAAAGATGCTGAATATAACGGGAACAAGAAACAATGTGGCTATGGTGGCAACCGTGAGGCCGCCGATCACTGCCCGGCCCAGGGGAGCGTTTTGTTCACCACCTTCACCGAAGCCAAGGGCCATCGGCAACATGCCGATGATCATGGCAAGCGCGGTCATAATAACGGGGCGCATGCGGGTGTAACCTGCTTCGATCGCGGCCCGAACCGGATCTGATCCCTCCGCCATACGTTCGCGTGCAAACGAAATCAGGAGAATGCTGTTGGCCGTTGCTACTCCCATGCACATCACCGCGCCGGTGAGTGCAGGCACACTCAACGTAGTATGCGTAAGGAAGAGAATCCACAAAATGCCAGCCAGCGCTCCAGGAAGAGCGGTGATGATGATGAACGGATCAAGCCAAGATTGGAAGTTGACCACGATGAGCAAATAGACCAGCACGATGGACATGCCCAATCCAATCTCCAGGCCCGTGTATGACGACTCCATGGTTTCGACTTGGCCGCGAATGTGCAGCTGAGTCCCTCGCGGCAATTGTTTCTGAAAGGGCCCTAGAATTTTTGACGTGTCGTCGGCGACCCCACCCAGATCGCGCCCGTCCACACTGGCGTACACATCCACTGCGGGAGCCACGTTGTAGTGGCTCACAACCGCGGGCGTGGTTTCAGGAGTAACCGTGGCCAAGTTCGCCAGCACTTGGGGTCCAGCTGTTGTCGCGGCGCCGTTGATTGGTGTATTCATCAACGCTTGCAGAGAGTCCACCCGGTATTGTGGCGACATCACTGCCAGGCTGTAATTGACTCCGTTCTTCGGATTGACCCAAAAAGTTGGCGAAGTCTGAAAGCTGGAACTGAGCGACACCAACAAGTTCTGAGCCACATCCCGTTCGGTCAGTCCAACCTGCTGGGCGCGCACTCGATCCACATCCAGATGAAGCGTTGGGTTATTCATCAACTGCTGCACATGGACATCAACCGCGCCGGGCACATGCCGCAACCGGTTCGCAATCTGTTGGGCAATCACATAGTTCTGGGTGTAGTTTTGGCCTGATAACTGGATGTCAATCGGCGCGGGATGGCCGAAGTTCAGGATCTGGCTGACGATGTCGGCAGGCTGGAAAAAGAATTCCACGCCGGGAAAACTATTTGGCAGTTCGTCTCTCAAACGGTGAATGTAGCTTTCGGTGGGGCGATGCCCGGGTTTCAACGACACCAGAATCTCAGCGTCGGATGTGCCGATCGTCCCCCCATTGCTGTACGAGAGGTTGATTCCGCTGTAAGGCAGGCCAATGTTGTCCAGCACGGTATTAATTTCCGTCTTGGGCACTTGCCGCCTGATCTCTTGCTCCACCAGATCAACCAGTCGAGCCGTTTCTTCGATTCTCAAACCTGCTCGCCCACGAACATGAAGACGGAATTGCCCGGCATCCACGTTCGGGAAAAAATCGCGGCCCAGCAAAAAGGTCAACCCTCCGGAGAACAAGCAGAAACCCAGGAAGCCCGCTACAAAAGCTCGCCGATGCTCCATGATTGCTTCGAGAGCCCTACGGTAGGATTCACGCAGACGCCCGAACCAGTTTTCAAAGCGTGCCTGCAAACGTCCGAAGATGGTCGTAGGCGGGCGGTGTGAATCCGCTTCATGTCCCCGCAACAAGTACATGACCAGTGTCGGCACCAGCGTCCGGGAGAGCAGATAAGATGCCAGCATCGCAAAAACGACAGCCTCGGCCATGGGCACGAAGAGGTAGCGCGCAACACCCGTGAGGAAGAACATGGGAACGAAAACGATGCAGATAGCCAGCGTCGAGACGAAGGCAGGGATGGCGATCTGTTGCGCGCCATCCAGGATGGCCTCCTTCAACTCTTTCTTCATACCGAGATTGCGTTCGATGTTCTCGAGTTCCACCGTGGCGTCGTCCACCAAGACTCCGACCGCCAATGCCAGGCCGCCCAGCGTCATAATGTTGAACGTTTCACCCAGCGCGCTTAACAGAATCACGGAGGTGAGAATCGAAAGTGGAATGGAAATTGCGATAATCAGGGTGGTACGCCAGTTACCCAGGAAGAGGAGAATCATGGCCGCAGTAAGGCAGGCTGCGGTTAGAGCCTCCTTCAGCACTCCCTGGATGGCCGCACGCACAAATAAGGACTGGTCGAATAATGGCGTGAGCTTCAAGTCCTCGGGCAACGTCTGAGCCACCTGGGGGAGCATTGCCCGGATGTTTTTTACGATATCGATGGTAGAGGCGCCGCCATTCTTCATTACACTGAGCAGCGTTCCACGAACGCCGTCCTGGCGGACGATGTTGGTCTGCGGCGAGTAACCGTCACGCACATGTGCAACGTCGCGTATGTAAATGGTTGTGCCGTTCACCGTCTTGATAGGAAGATCGTTCAATTCGGCAACGGTCTGCGGACTGGCATTGAGTTCAACCTGGTGCTCCAGCGGCCCGAATTTCGCGGTGCCGGAGGGCAAAATCAGATTTTGCGCGCTGATGGCATTGACCACATCTACTGGAGTGAGACGCTTTGCCTGCATCGCAGCGGTGTCGAGATCCACCGAAACCAGCCTCGACTTGCCGCCGTACGGAAACGGAATTGCCGCACCTTCGACCGTTATGAGTTGGGTGCGCACGAAGTTGAGGGCGTAATCGTTGAGCTGTTGCTCGGGAAGAGTTGGGCTACTCATCCCGATTTGCAGGATGGGAACGCTGGAGGCTGAATACTGAATGATTAAAGGCGGAGTGCTCCCCGGTGGCAAGAAGCGGATGCCGGTTTGGGAGATTGCCGTCACCTGTGCCAGCGCTGTTTGAATGTTCGCCGAAGGACGAAAGAAGATCTTCACCACCGCTACGCCGTTAAGGGACTGCGACTCGATATGCTCGATGTCGTTCACCAGCGTTGTGAGACCGCGTTCTGTCACCGAGGTAATTCGATCGGACATGTCCTTGGGCGAGAGCCCCTGATAATTCCAGACTATGCTGATGACCGGAATATTGATGTCCGGGAAAATATCCGTCGGCGTGCGCAGAAGCACCACCGGGGTGAGGATCAGGATCAGCAATGCCATCACGATGAAGGTGTACGGCCTGCGTAACGCTAACGCGACAATCCACATTGATGATTATCCCGACCGCTCGTGAGAGTCCGTAAGTGGTGCACCCAGTAGCTCGCGGTCGCTCAAGTATAGATAAAATAGATGCGAGACGGTGCGTATCGGATTTAATTTTGATAATGTAGCAAGGCCATGTCGAGACCCGCGTCGGCTGTGGATGTTGTGGCACGTGGACCCGGCCGTCCCCGGAGTGAGAAGGCCGGCAAGGCTGTAATCCGGAGCACCCTGACGCTGCTTCAGCGTGTAGGATTCAATGAACTTAGTATCGAATCGGTGGCCGCGCACGCCGGCGTCGGCAAAGCCACAGTTTACCGTTGGTGGCCCAACAAAGCGGAACTTGTGATTGCTGCCTTTGTCTCAGCGGTCGAGAAAGAACTTCGCTTTCCTTCAACCGGGCCGGTCCTGGAGTCCATTCACAAGCAAATGAGAAGGTGGGCGGTGATATTCCGCAGTCCGCTCGGCCAAGTTGTTGCCACGGTGATTGGGGCGGGACAATCCGACCCAGAAATACTGCAGGCCTTTCGGTCCCATTGGGTTGAACCAAGGCGAGTCGAGGCGCGCAAATTGCTGCAGCAGTCGATTAAAAAAGGTGAGATTCGCGCCGACCTCGATCCCGATACAGTTCTCGACATGCTTTATGGTCCTCTCTACCTTCGCTTGCTTCTGAAGCATGCTCCCTTGGACGAGAATTTTGTGGACACAGTATTTAAGGTCGTGAGCCCCGTTCTGTCCGCGAGCAGCGAGGCTTTATCCGAGCCGGTTTTCTTGCGTTAGGGATTCCCTGCACGAAGATAAGCTCGGCTCGCGCTGATTGCACATCACGGGAATTGTCTCAGCCACCACTGACCGCGGGGACGATCGAAATCTCAGATCCGGAGGAGACCGGACTCGCGAGTCCACCTGTATATCGGACATGTTCGTCTCCAATGAAAATATTGATATGTTCCCGCACTTGCCCTTGCTCGGTTATGACACGATCTCGGACGCCGGGATAGAGTGCCCAAAGAGCCGACAGTGCGTCGGCCAGAGTTGTGGGTGATTGGGCGATCTCGACCTTACTGCGTCCGGCGGTAAATTCGCGCAGGACACCCGGAATGTGAAAAGTGACCGGCATGGATTACCTCTTTGGTCGACGCGTCTTGCTTTTCGATAGAGATTTCGTGTGTCGTAGGGGCGTGGACGCAGCCTTAGGCGCTGCCGGCACTAAACCGCCAGAGGCGTCTTCAACGACTGCATGGCGCACGCACACCACTGACGGCAACCCGTCGAGTATCTTTTGCCATGTCCTTCCTTCATCGGGCGAGCCAAAGAGCTGCCCGCTCCGCGTGCCGAAGCAAATCCCAACTGGGTCTAATGAGTCTGCAGCTATTGCATCCCGCAGGACAGTTTCGTAAGCGCGTTTTTGTGGCAGACCGCGCACCAGAGGCTCCCATGAGGCGCCGTTGTTGCGGGTTCGATAAACACGCAGACGGCCATCGCACGCGCAACGAAACTGGTCGGATTCGACTGGGACGATATATACACAATCGGGATTTCTGGGGTGCATGAGCATGACAAAACCAAAATCCGATGGCACTCCATTGGCAATGTCCACCCAATTCTCCGCACCGTTGTCGGAGCGATACAATCCCCAATGATTTTGCAGGAAGAGGCGTTCAGGACGATCCGGATGCAACGCAATTTTGTGTACGCATTGTCCGAACTCGGGATATTTGTCGGGCGTAGATGTACAGCGGATACCCTGGTTCTGCGCGGTCCAGGAACTCCCGCCATCGGTGGTACGGTAAACACCGCCGGCTGAGATGGCCACGTACATGCGCTGGTTATCGGCGGGGTCGAGCAGAATGGTATGCAAAGCCAGTCCGCCATTTCCCGGCATCCAGCGGGGACGATGCGGATGATCGAACAGTCCGCGCACTAGCGACCAGGTCTCGCCTGAGTCACGGGTTTCGAAAAGCGCGGCCGGCTCTACGCCGCAATAGAGCACGTTCGGCTCCTCGGGTCGGCCGAGCACTATCTGCCAGATATTCTTCAGAGAAACGCCGGTATTGGGGGGGAAACGAATGGGAGCCTGCTGCGGATTGGTCCAGCTTTTCCCGAAATCGTCGCTCGAGCGCAACAGTGTGCCCCAGTAACTCGCCGTCGAAACCCATATTCGGTGTTGGCCGGCGCGGCCATCAAAGGCCATCGCGTAAACACTCTGCCCGTGGAAATAGGGACCACCGACCTCCCAACGGCTGCGCTGAGCGTTCGAGCGAAGGATGAATGCTCCTTTTGTCGTTCCCACTAACAAAAGATGGTCTCCCTTCTTGACCTGTGCATGTTTCACACTGTGCAACATGGTGGCCCTGGGTGCACTCGCATCGGCCGTAGGCCCAGTGGAAACGATGGCAGCAGACTGAACCGCTTCCAGTGCTGCTTGAACTTCACCTGCACGTTGATAACGTTGTATCGGTTCCTTGGTCAGGCAGCGTTGAATGACGGCCCATAGTCCAGGAGGGACGGGAGGACCGAGCGGATTCGGGATTTCGCGCATGATAGCGGAGCTGATCTCAAAGCCGGTGCGTCCCTCAAATGGCAGGCGTCCGGAAGCCGCTTCATACAGGACAACTCCAAGCGCCCATAGATCACTGCGATGGTCGGCCGCTTCGCCACGCAGAATTTCGGGCGCCATGTATGGCAAAGTGCCACTTACGCTGGACGTGTTCTCTACGGTTGCAAAGGACTGGGTGGGTCCCTCGAATATGCCGTTGCCTACCTGTTTGGCTAAACCGAAATCGAGGACTTTTGCCAGACCGTCTGCAGTGATGACGATATTCGCCGTCTTCAGATCTCGATGAACGATGCCGCGGTCATGAGCGCGGGCGAGTGCGCTCGCGATCTGAACCCCATATCGCAGGACCGATTCTGGCGCCAGCCCCACGGCTGCGCTCATGGCAGCCAGAGACTTGCCCTCGACCAATTCCATTACGATGTAGAGGTCGCCGTCAGTTTCGCCAACTTCGTGAATGGTGCAGATGTTGGGATGGGCGAGAGAAGAAGAAGCGCGCGCCTCGTGCAGCAGACGCTGGCTCGATGATGGATCCAGACTGGCACCCTTCTTGACGACTTTCAGGGCCACGTCGCGGTGCAGCACCTCATCGTAAGCGCGATAGACAACCCCCATGCCTCCTTCCCCAATATTCGCGACGATACGATAATGACCGAGCACCTGACCGATCACAGGACGCTCCTTTCCCGACCCATGCTAGGCTGCGCTTTACACTTGCGTCAACGAGCCTGCGAAGAGACGTGCCGATCTTACGACCTGGTTACAATGTTCTTGTGGCCCTCGAGGAATACAAGCGTAAGCGGCGCTTTTCGGAGACTCCCGAACCTCCGCCCAAAGTGGAGAAGAGCAAAGGGCACCGATTCGTAGTGCAGCGTCACCGCGCGACTCGCCTTCATTACGATTTCCGCCTGGAGATGGAAGGAGTGCTGAAGTCCTGGGCGGTCCCCAAGGGGCCGTCGCTCAATCCCTCCGACAAGCGACTGGCGATGCAAGTCGAAGACCATCCAGTTTCGTACTTCGACTTTGAAGGCATCATTCCGGAGGGCAACTACGGGGCGGGCACGGTTATGGTGTGGGACGTCGGCACATGGGAACCTCTCTCGCCTGAGGCAGTCAACGGAAAATATCTCCCCGGAACGGAAGCCGAGGCTGCTGCAATGATCAAGAGAGGAGACCTGAAATTCCGGCTTCATGGCAAGCGTCTGAAAGGCGACTTCGCTTTGATTCACATGAAAGCCCGTCGTCCGGGAAGTAAAGGTACGGAATGGCTGCTGATCAAAAAACATGACGACTGTGTCGCAGAGGGTTTTAATATCGAGGAATATGAAACTTCGGTGCTCAGCGGCAAAACCATGGCACAGATCGCCGGAGATGAGGATTCCGCCGAATGGCAGAGCAGTAAGAAGGCGGCGCGTGGAAAGCTGAAAGCTCCGTGGCTGGCGCAGAGTTTGGCCAAGTTGGATAAGAAGAAGAGAACCAACACCATAACCACAGAGGACACAGAGGAACACAGAGGTAAAAAAAAAGATAACGCAGTCAGTGCCTCCAAATCAGCCGGGGCACGCTCCACCGCTCAGAGAAACACCAAGAACAAGAATTCCTCTGTGACCTCGGTGTCCTCTGTGGTTAGAAATTTACAAGCCGCAGCGAAACGTCCGATGCCCACTGTCATCCATCCTATGCTTGCAACGATCGTCGAACATCCCTTTGACGATCCGGAGTGGCTTTTTGAGATCAAGTGGGACGGCTATCGAGCAGTTGCATTTATTGAAAACGGAAAAATCCGCCTGGACTCGCGCAATCAGAACGACCTCACGCCGCGCTATCCCGAGCTGCGCGATTCGCCGAAATTCGTGAATGCAAGGACCGCGATTCTCGATGGAGAAGTCGTTGTCCTCGATGAGCACGGCCGCTCTTCGTTTAGCCTGATGCAGCAGCGGACCGGTCTTCGCAGTCATGGCCGCCAGGCCGCTCCCCGATCTGATCTGCCCGTTCTTTACTACGTTTTCGATCTTCTCTATGTCGACGGCTATGATCTGCGACGCGTTTCATTGGATGATCGTAAGCGGGTGCTTAAAGACGTCCTGACACCAGGCGAGATCGTGCGCTACTCGGACCACTATGCCGGTCAGGGCATGGCTTTATTCGAGGCAGCCAAGCAAAAGGGACTCGAGGGCATCATCGCTAAGCACGGTAAAAGTAGCTACGAAGAGCGCCGCAGCCGCGAATGGCTGAAGATCAAGATCACACAAACCGTGGACTGCGTTGTCGGCGGATATACCGAGCCGGAAGGTGCCCGCGAGTATTTCGGTTCCCTGGTGCTCGGTCTCTACAATGACAAGAAGCAGTTGATTCATGTCGGCCATGCCGGAACAGGTTTCAGTCAAGCGACTCTGAAGCAGATTTCGGAAGTCCTCAAGGAAATCGAGAGCAGTAGGAATCCTTTCACCGGGCCAGTCGAAGCCCGCAAAGTGCACTGGGTGAAACCAGTGCTGGTCGCGGAAGTGAAGTTTTCTGAATGGACCCACGAGACCGCGGATGGCGGGCTGAAACTGCGCGCGCCGGTTTTCCTCGGTTTGCGTGAAGATAAAGCACCTGAGGAATGCAGTCTCAACAGCCAGACTTAGATCAGGAGGGACCATGCAGCATGCTCCGCGCTTTCTGAAAATTGTGGACGACGCCAAGTCTCGTATTAAAGAGATCAGCATCGACGAAGTGAAACAGAAACTCGATTGCGGCGAAGAATTCGCGCTGGTGGATGTGCGGGAAGAGAGCGAATTCGCCAAAGACCACCTTCCCGGCGCAATTCACCTCGGCAAGGGCGTAATCGAGAGAGATATTGAGGGGCGTGTTCCTGACCTCAACACTCCTCTGGTTCTCTACTGCGGCGGCGGCTTTCGCTCGGCCATGGCTGCCGACAACTTGCAAAAGATGGGCTACACCAAAGTGCTTTCGATGGATGGCGGGATTCGCGGTTGGCGCGAAAAGGGTCTTCCCTTGACTCGGGAAACGGCCTCTAGTCGGCCGTAAGCCTGAGCACCTCGGTAACTTGCCGCGTCCAACGCCAGCGTTCAGCATGAAACTGAGGGACATTAATCCTCAGGGGGAGACGCATGGGCAAGACTTCCGGAACTGGCTCCGCTGCAGCAGCGGCCCGTGTCCTTGCGCCTCATGCGCTGATCGAGCTGAACCTCGACCGCTGTGGTAGTCCCGAGCTTGCGTGCGCAGAATTGGCGAGAACGTTCAACGTCGGTCCAGCCGAAGTTGCACTGATGCGGCTAGAAAAAGACGTTTTGAGTTTCTTGTTTCCTGTGGAACTGAAAGCCGCCGGATTCATTCCACTATCGAGTTCTAAAGCGGTGGCAGCCCGGACCGCGAGCACTCGTAAGGTGGAACTCTTTAACAATTTTGTCATCGTGCAGCACGCTAATGTGTTTGAGACCATCAAGCTCACTACCCTCGGACAATCCGAAGGGCCGGGCGCAAGTACGATTCAGAAGCTCATGTCCACTCCGGTGGTGGATACAGAGCACGATGTGCTTGGGGTCGTCCAGGTCTGCCGCAAAGGCTTTACGCAGGATGAAGCAGGTCCGGACTTCACGCTTAACGACCTGCAAAACCTGGAACTCGCGTCCAAGATTCTGGCCAAACTTCCCTTCATGCACGTTGCTCACTAGGCGTGCGGCAAGACCCAAGTCGCAATCTTCTCACCGATGAGTGCGGAAATTGACTGGGTTAAGGCCCGCCAACCGTTTGCACTTTGCCGCGAAGCACAGTCAAGGAAGCAGCCGGCAGGCTGTACCGGGTGTTCTCGTCACCGACAAGGGTGGACGTCAGTGCTGGGCCGTCCGGATCTGCATAGCCGGCTTTTCGCTTTGGGTGCCATTGGTATTGCGCCTTCCCAAACGTAATCATTGTTACTGGTCCGACGAAAGAATTCACTCGATTGTTTTCTGCATCGTGAAGTGCGATGCGGACCTGATGAGGGTTGTCATAGTCCTTGTTGATCAGCATAAGCGACCATTGACCATCGGGGCGTTGGAGAGCGTAAGCGGTCACCAGCACGTGTCCCTCTGAATCCTTCACATCGCTCGAGGCGGCGAAGAGCTGGTGGTCGGCGTCTTTCGGTTCTGCCCACTCCTGCGTAATAAGTTGTGCGGCGACAAATTGGGAAGTGCGTTGCTTAATCTGATAGTGCTCGTCCACCATGAACATGTGGTAAGTTCCCCAGCTGTTGGCGCATGCGGGATGAGGCGGCGAATAAGGCAAATCGTGATAGTAGTGCGTGGACTTGCCGCCCGCGGTCAGAAAACCTCCGAAGGAATCAGCCAGCCAGAGTGCACCAAAAATGTCGACTGCAGCCTCTCCGCCGTGATCGTTCGTCTCCGTGTCAAGCAGGGGAAGTCCGGGCGGCAGCCCGTCGTCGCGCCACACTTTCATGATGTGAGTAATCAACTCGGGCTCCTGGTAAAGATTCTTCCAGGGCGTTTCGCATCCGTCGTAGGGATAATGTTCAAAGGACATGAATGCAAGATCCTGAAGGCGGTCATGGGACTTCAGATAATCGAGAAGGCGTGCGAGCCACGAGGTTCTGCCTTGCGCGTCAGGCCAAACCTTAATGTCTTCCGTGACTCCTTCAAAGACTGGCCCGCCCAGCTTGAAAGTCGGGTCGACACGATGAAGGGCCGTGGCGAACTGTAGATACAGAGTGGCATAGTCCTCCGGCAGCATGTATTGACCATCGGGCTCTTCTCCCATCTCAATGTACGAAACCGGATAACCACGCTTCTTTATATAAGTCATTTGTGCGGCCGCGTCTTCTGGTGTGCTGTACAGCATGGCTATCGGAATGATCGCGGGCAGGCCACGAGTGATTCCGCTGGTGAAAAAGAGATCGAAACCAGGCTGATCTCCTGATTCCATGCGGTCAGGCGCGACGTAGAGATCCGAAGGCTCGTGCCAAGGGTCAACCGATGAGCAGAGCGTTAATGTTTGTTTCTGATCCGGCGAGTGGTGGAGGATGTCAGTAAATCCTGCCTTTGCTGTAATTGTGCCGAGATACACTTCACGAATTGCATAGCCGACGCAATTGCGACGATCTGCGGAACCGTGCGTGTCGCAAGTGTTGGAGGAGCGCATCATCAGGATGCGTACGAATTTCGTGCTGACTGGCGAAGCACCGAAGCCCAGCGTTGTTATCCCACCTTTCGCATCCGTTGCGGTTCCGGAGGGGAACGTCTTCCATGAACCCTTGTCCTGTTCGTCCATAGCATCGCCGTCGCCGACCCAGTACTGCACTTCGAACGATTGCGCGTAGGGATCTCCCCAATGGATGCGGATTGCATTGACGTCCTCTTTCTTGTCGAGAGCGATCACCACCCATTGCGGATGAAGCGAGTCGTCCTCCCCGGTGAATTCCTTTGTCAGATAGGGATTACTTTTCCAGTAGGAATTGAGATCGCCATCGTCAAGCCGCGAGAAGCCGTCAAACTCGCTGCCACCGTTTCGAGTGAAGCCGCGATGACGAAGTTGATAGCCGTAGGAGTGGCGAATCATCTCTTGCGTAGGTGTCGCATCGCCGGTGAAATATCCCTTGCCCGAGGGATCGCTCCATGTGCCCTTGGGATTCCAATGCCAGGCTTGGACAAACAAATCTGTGTTCTGCCTATAACTGATCACTCCCCAACCTGCCGACTGGATCTGCTTGATCTGGTCAGGCCGGAAGAACACATCGGTGGCGTTGCTGGGCACGCGGTCTACTGTGGAACCCAGAGCGTAAAGGGGACTGAAAGTGTTCACCACATGGCTGGGTGTCGCATCCACCTGCACAGTTTGAGCGGTGGCAGTCGCGGAAAACATGCACAGGGTAAATAACAGTCGGTTGAGGAGAGACGAATTCTGATGCATGACGTCGTCCTTAATTAAATTTTGATTGCGATCCCGCTTAGAGTGATACAACAAGTGGCTGGACTTGCGCTATAGCCGCGCTGAAAGTTTTCACGTGATGAAAATTCGAATTCGTATTAGCGTTCATTGTTCTCGGCGTTTTGTATAATCGAGCGGTTCTGAAGATCGAAACTCCTTCTCATAGCCAGGAGAAGACTTCTCGGATGGTGCTCAAGATATTCAGCGATAGGACCTCCTTGAGTAAGGCGGCAGCCGAACAGGCGGTGGCCGCGATTCGGCGCGCGATCGCCGAGCGGGGCCGGGCGCGAATAGTTGCCGCTACTGCGGCATCTCAGATCGAGTTTCTGGATGCGCTCACGCGGGCGTCGGAAATCGATTGGGCCAGAGTGGAGGCATTTCATCTCGACGAGTACATCGGCTTACCGGTTACCCATCCTGGCAGCTTCCGCAAGATGCTGCTGGAGCAACTGGTTCGGAAAACTGGAATCGTCAAGTATCACTTGCTCGACGGTGACGCGGATGATCCTGTCCAAGTTGCGCGCCGCGTGGGTGGAGAGCTGGTTTCCGCCCCGATTGACATCGCATTTCTGGGCATCGGCGAGAACGGCCACATCGCCTTCAACGATCCGCCTGCTGACTTCTCTACCGAAGAACCGTACATCATGGTGAATCTTGACGAGGCCTGCCGCCGGCAGCAGGTTGGCGAAGCGTGGTTCGCGGACCTTTCGCAAGTGCCGAAGCAGGCGCTCTCGATGTCAGTGCGCCAGATTCTCAAAGCCAAGGAGATACTCGCCGTTGTACCCGACAGCCGGAAGGCGCAAGCGGTGAAACTCTGTTTTGAAGGCGAGATCGGCCCGCTGGCTCCAGCATCGGTTCTGCGTACACATCCCAATGCCACGGTGTATCTGGACAAGAATTCAGCGTCGTTGCTGAATTCGACCTTGCAGAATCGGTTTAAAGACGAATTGCCAGTGGCCGTTAACTGCTAGCGGTCCAATTACCCGAAGCCACTTATGGCGACGACGCTGAAGCCGGCTGCCACTCGCGCTGTCCCATCCCTCCGCTGGTGGATTGGCGGAATATTATTTGCTTCAACCGTCATCAACTACCTTGATCGCCAGACGCTGTCGCTTCTAGCTCCTTACTTAAAAATCGAATACGGTTGGACGAATACCGATTATGCCAACATCGTCATAGCATTTCGCGTCGCCTATTCGATTGGGCAAACCGTTTTCGGGAGGATGATGGATCGCGTTGGCACTCGCCGGGGATTAACCCTGACCGTCGCTTGGTATTCGCTTGTGTCTATTGCGACCTCATTGGCAAGAGGTCTATACAGCTTTGCTGGATTCCGGTTTATGCTCGGCGCCGGAGAATCCGCAAACTGGCCGGCCGCTACTAAGGCGGTTTCCGAGTGGTTTCCAAAGCACGAACGCGGATTGGCGACCGCACTGTTTGATAGCGGTTCCTCCATCGGAGGCGCCATCGCGCCTTTCATCATTCTGCCAATCTATTTCCGTTGGGGATGGCGTCCAGCATTCGCCATCCCCGGCTTGCTTGGGTTCATGTGGCTGATCGGCTGGCGCTGGATCTATCACCCACCAGAAGTGCACCCTCGCATCACTCAAGCTGAACTCCGGATGATCACGGCCGATAAGGCGGAATCCAATTCGCAGCCCGTGAGTAAGGCACGAACTCACTGGAGCAATCTTCTCAAGCTCCCGCAGACCTGGGGAACCATGATCGCTAAGACTTTTACCGACCCGGTTTGGTTCTTCGTGACCGATTGGTTTCCTATATTTCTGGTGGCTAAAGGCATCGAGCTCAGGAGCGGCCTAATCGCCGTGTGGGTACCGTTCATCGCCGCCGATCTGGGAAACTTCTTCGCTGGTGGCATTTCTGGATACTTGATCAGGCGCGGCTGGACACTTGGCGCTGCGCGCAAGGCCCTGGTAATTTTTGGAGGCATCGGGGTCACACTGCTCATTCCGACTATTTTTACCACTAATCTCTACCTGATCACGGCATTGTTCGCGATAGCGACTTTTTCTTATGCGTCTTTCACTACCATCGCGAACGTGCTGCCGTCTGACCTTTATAACAGTGATTCGGTTGCATCGGTCAGCGGCTTCAGCGGCACCGGTGCTGGGATTGGAACAATTATCGCGTTCAAACTGATCGGCCATTTTTCAGATGCACGAAGAGCAACCACGACCCATGCTTTCGATCCCATCGTCATCGTTGCGGGACTGGTTCCATTTGTGGGGATGATCCTAGTGCTGCTACTGGTCCGCAATACACGAGCCACGCAGGAAGGTTTGGTGCGAAGAATTTGAAGAGTGTCTGTAACACTCAACATTTCGAAGACGAGAAAAAGAACGTGATTACCGGTAACTAAAGAGATAAATGGTAGGCACGTGGGGACTCGAACCCCAGACCTCTACCGTGTCAAGCTCCTGTTCAACGGTAACTGATTGACATTCAACGGCACTGACAGCCAGCTTTGGCGTTGTAAGGATCTCTCAGGAACTGTTATTGGACCCTAATTGGACCCTGATTTGTCCGGTACTTCTACACGGTAAGCTCACGACTCGGTCACTGAGCGCAAAGGCGATATTTGTCAACAACCGCACAGTTTCCGGTTGCTGAACCACACGTTGTAGGCAAATTGCTTAATTTTGATTCGGGAGAGGGC
>WNGK01000077.1_pt1 | contig 104649 bp, 96 predicted proteins | sample 5400601 | NCBI WGS metagenome assembly WNGK01 (sample SAMN13153376, study PRJNA577476) | soil metagenome | isolation source: 60 cm soil or saprolite under Garry oak tree replicate 1 | place: USA:California | collected 2016-06-15 | reverse complement strand
ACGTGGAACGGCACCACATGGAGCGGCTGGGTCGCGCTGGGCGGCGTGCTCACCTCCAACCCCGCCGCGGTGTCATGGGGACCGGGCCGCCTCGATGTGTTTGCCCGAGGCACGGACAATGCGCTCTGGCACCGTTGGTGGACTGCGCCTGGAGGCTGGTACAACTGGGAGCGCCTGGGCGGGGTCCTCACTTCCAGCCCTGCCGTGGCCTCGTGGGACGCGGGGCGCCTGGACGTCTTCGTGAACGGCACGAACAACGGGCTCTGGCATAGGACCTTCACGGCGGCCGGCGGTTGGTATGGCTGGGAGTCGCTCGGCGGCGTCGTCCTGAGCTCGGGCCCGGCGGCCGTCTCGTGGGGATTGGGCCGCACCGACGTGTTCGCCCGCGGCGCCGACTACTCGCTATGGCACCGCGCCTTCACTGCCTCCGGAGGGTGGTATGGCTGGGAAAAGCTGGGCGGATACATCATCACGGGGCCTGCCGCCGCCAGCTGTACGGCGGGACACATCGACGCCTTCGCCGTCGGCGGCGACTCTGCTCTCTACCGGATCAGCAATACCGGCAGCGGATTCGGGATCTGGCAGCGGCTGGGTGGACGGTGGACCTCTGATCCGGGCGCCGTCTGCGCGACCGGCACCGGCAACACGGAGCTGTTCGAACGCGGTCCCGATGGCGCCAGCCTGTGGACCACCACGATGCCGGGATCCTGATCAACCAAGCAAGAAGGAATCCACACCCCCGTCATCTCCCGTAACTTGCGCCTGCCACGAACTGGGCTCGCGGCCCTGCTGGTGCTCGCGATCTGGATCGCGACCTCGAGCTGGACACCGTCCCGCGTGCCGGGCTCCGTAGTCGCCGCTACCGGCTCATGGACCGAATACCACCACGACGACGCGCATACCGGTGACGATGCATCCCTGCCACAGGTGACGTCGGTCAGCAATGGCTGGAACTCGTCGACGCTGGATGCCCAGGTCTACGCATCGCCTCTCGTCTACAACGGCATCGTGTACGCGGCAACCCTCAACAACACGGTGTACGCGCTACGTCAATCCGACGGCACCGAGCTGTGGCACCGAAACCTGGGCACACCCGAGACCGGCGGCTGGCAGTGCGGCAACGTGTCGCCGCAGGGGATCCTCGGCACCGGGGTGATCGATACGAACACGATGCGGATCTACGTCACGGTGCTTCTGAAGGATCCGACCGGAGGCACGAACGACGTCTACAGGGTCTTCGGCCTGGACCTGGCCAGCGGCGCGATCGGGCTCTCGACCCTCATCCCCACCAACCTCGGCACTGGTTTTGACTGGACGATCCACCAGGAGCGGGGCGCGATGGCCGTCGCCAACGGCAATGTCTATGTTCCATTCGGCGGTCGTTACGGAGACTGCGGCGCCTATCACGGCTGGGTCTTCGCCGTCCCCACCAACGTCACCGCCGTGTCCAATTACTACGAAACTCCGGGCCAGGGAGCGGGTTTCTGGACGGCCGGAGGGCTGGCTGTCGACGACGCCACCGGCAACGTGTTCGCCACGAGTGGCAACGGCACCTCCAGCGGCTGCAACGCCAACCCCGACGGAACGCCCGTCTACGAGAACGACGCCGTCGTCCGCCTCTCCCCCACGCTCGCCCACCTGGACGCGTTCGTTCCGCAGGACTGGAAGAACGACTGGTGCAGCAACGACATGGACCTGGGGTCGGCCGGCCCGACGCTCCTAAGCCCCACACTTCTGTTCCAGGCCGGGAAGTGGGGCGGCGGGTTTCTCCTCAACCCCAACAACCTGGGCGGCATGGACGGTCAGCTCTTTCCGACGCCGAAGGGGACGCCGTACTCCCAGGCCGAGGTCTGTTTCGGCAACCACTCGGACGCCACCTTCGGCTCGTTTGCGTACGCCGCTCCGTTCGTCTACGTCGAATGCGAGGGACGCGGGCTGGTCGCCCTCAACGTGAATACGGCCGCGCCTTCGTTCAGCCAGTGCGCCTCGGCCTGCGCCGCTCCCGATTGGCATGCGGGCGGTTCGACCACCTTCGGCCCGCCCATCGTGGCCGCCGGCGCGGTGTGGGTGGCGAGCGGGGGCGGCGGCCTGGCGGCGTACAACTCGATGACCGGCGCCCTCATCTTTCAGAGCTACGGATTCGCCATCCACCGGTTCGTGACCCCGGCCGAGGCTGGAGGCCAGGTATTCGTGCCCTCGGACACCGTCATCCGGTCGTTCAACATGAACTTCGGCACGAACCCCAACCCGCCGGTCGGATCGCTCGGCGGGATCCTGACCTCTGGACCAGGGAGCGCGTCATGGGACGCCAACCGGGCCGACGTCTTCGTCGTTGGCACCGATCGAGGCCTGTGGCAGAGAACCTGGAACGGGAGCTCCTGGAGCGGCTGGATCTCACTGGGCGGCGTCATCACGGCCGACCCGGCAGCGTCGTCTTGGGGTCCCGGCCGCATCGACGTGTTCGTCCGCGGCTCCGACAATGCGCTGTGGCACCGCCTGTTCACCGCCTCCGGGGGCTGGTACAGCTGGGAACGCCTCGGCGGCGTCCTCACCTCCGGGGCGGATGCAGCTTCCTGGGCCCTGGGCAGGCTGGACGTCTTCGTCCGCGGCACCGACAACGGGCTGTGGCACCGCATGTTCACCGCCTCCGGGGGTTGGTACAGCTGGGAAGCGCTGGGCGGCGGACTGACGTCTGACCCCGGCGCGGTGTCGTGGGGACTGGGACGCATCGACGTCTTCGCCCGCGGCAACGACAACTCGCTCTGGCACCGCTGGTTCACCGCGTCGGGGGGCTGGTTCAACTGGGAGACGCTCGGCGGCACGATCACCTCGGCACCCGCGGCCTCGTCATGCGCCTCCGGCACCTTGGACGTCTTCGCGCTCGGCGGGGACAGCGGCCTGTGGCGGCGGTCCTACAGCGGTGGCGCCTGGGGTCCATGGCAGTCGTTGGGAGGTCATTGGACCAGCAGTCCGGCTGCGACCTGCCGGCCGGGGACGGCGAGCACGGACGTCTACGTTCGGGCCGGCGACAACAGCCTCTGGCACCTCAACTATTGATCAGCCCCCACCCCTTGAATGGTCCAGCGAGCGCGCGCAGAGCTCGAGGTAGCGGGTCGTGACGTCCTCCCAGCTGTAAAGCTCTCGCGCTCGCTGCCGGGCGCACTCTCCGAGCCGCACGCGGCGATCCAGGTCCGGCCAAAGCTCTTTTAGAAGCCCGGCCAGCTCGGCCGGCGAGCGCCAGTACAACCCCGCGTCGCCGAGCACCTCGTGGTTGCTGTCGGTCTCGCGGGCCAGGATCGCATTGCCTGCCGCCATCTGCTCCACCAGCACCGGGTGGGTGCCTCCCACCGTGGCGGCGAGGACGTACATGCCTGCATGCGCGCTCAGTTGCTCATATGCGGGCCCGAACTGGTAGCCGGTGAACACGGCATTCGGCGGGGCCGTCGAATGGAGATACTGCTTGTAGCTCTCGGCATAGCTCGCATCGCCCACCACGACCGCGGGCGTTTCGATTCCGGCCAGCCGCACGCCTTCGAGGTAGTCGCCGGGAGCGTTCTCTGGGACCAACCTCCCCACGAACAGCAGATAGCCCTTCGTTTTCAGACCGAACCTGTCGAGCGCAGCCGTGCCGGTGTCCGCGGGCGGGTTCGCGCCGTACGCGACCAGCTCGGTGTCGCGGCCATACGTCTTCCGGTAATAGTCCTGCACCGCCCTGGCGTCGGCGATGACCAGGCTGCGACCGCGCGAAGCCATGCCCTCCGAGGTGCGAAGGTACCAGCGGGCGAAGCGCCCCCATTTCTCGCGCTGCCAGTCGGCGCCATCGACGTTGAAGACCACCCTGTGGCCTCGCATCTCGAGCCAGCGGACCACTGGCGCATTGCCGACGCCCATACACACGGCGGCCGTGTCACGTGGCAGGCGCAGCGCGCTCAATGCGGTGTGGCTCAGCGTCTCCAGGTGCTTTTGACGCACGGCGGGAACGTAGACCAGTCGCATGCCTCTGTACTCGGCCGCTCGATCGCGGTAGTGGGATGGCCGGCAGTAGACCACGACCTCGTGCCCTCGCTCGACCATGCGGCTGCCGACGTTCTCGACGCAGGTTTCGAACCCGCTGTAGCTTGCCGGCACACCACGGGTGCCGATAAAGGCGACGCGCACTGCCGGGTTAGGCTAGCCGGTGTTCAGGAACCGGGCACGCTCGCATGCCAGAGCGCGCCGTCATTGCCGCGCTCGAAGACGTCGACCGTGGTCGTCGCCGCCGGACAGACAGCGCCCGGATCGCTGGTCCACTGCCCCCCCAGGCTCTGCCATAGCCCCCACCCGCTGTTGTAACCCAGCCGGTACCCGGAATTGCCTCCGCCCACGGCGAAGACGTCGAGATGACCGGCCCCGCAGCTGGCGGCGTCCGGCCCCGAGTAGATCGTCCCGCCCAGCCTTTCCCAGTTGTACCAGCCACCCGCGGCGGTGAACCAGCGATGCCAGAGCGAGTAGTCGCCACCACGCACGAACACGTCGATGCGGCCCAATCCCCACGACACCGCGCCGGGGTCAGACGTCAGCCCGCCGCCCAGGGCCTCCCAGTTGTACCAGCCGCCCGACGCGGTGAACCAGCGGTGCCAGAGGCCGTTGTCGGTGCCGCGGACGAAGACGTCCAGCCGCCCCAAGCCCCACGAGGCCACATCCGGCCCCGACGTCAGGACCCCGCCGAGACGTTCCCAGTTGTACCAACCTCCAGGCGCAGTCCACCAACGGTGCCAGAGCGCATTGTCCGTGCCTCGGGCAAACACGTCGAGGCGGCCCGGCCCCCACGAGACGACGCTTGGAGCCGAGGTGATGACCCCGCCCAATGAGATCCAGCTGCTCCACGAGCTGCCGTTCCAGGTCCTCTGCCAGAGGCCATTGTCGGCGCCGCGGATGAAAACGTCCTTCCTGCTGGCACCCCACGAGGCGGCGTCGGGACCGCTGGTGAGCGATCCACCCAAAGACGTCCACGCGGGCGGGGCGGTGAACTTGGCGGACAGGGCGTTCCAGAGCTCAGGCGCACCGCCGCCATAGTTGAGGTTCCAGATCCCTACGCCTCGCAGGTTGTCAGCGTTGACGAGGTCGTATTTGTGGCCGAGCGATGTCACGTCGTCCCAGTACAGCTCTCGGATGCAGTTCAGGGTCGTGTTGAACCATGTGTCCCAGCGCTCCTGGCCCGCGGGGTCGTTGGCATCACGATGAGTTGCGTAGCTCCCGGGCTTGACCTCGGGAGCACCGGCTTCCCCAGCGGCGTCCAGGTACGTGTCTGCCACGACCCCACCGGTCGGGTACTGGTTGGGCGTGGCCGTGGAGACGCATGCCTTGCGCCCGTAATACGGCACCCCGAGAATCACTTTGGAAGCGGATACAACCGCGGTGTAATGGCTCGCCGTGGAGCTGTCGTTGTAGTAATAGCCGGCCAGCGGCGCGGTCGGGCCCAGGCAGAAGCTCGTGCAGTTGGTGGGCGGGCGTGCGTAGTTGGAGTACTCGAGGTCGTACGCCATCACGAAGAAGGAATCGACCGAGGGCGCGAGGTTCGGGATGTCGAAGAACCCCGCAGGGTCCGCGGCGGAGCTGGCGTATGTGTCGACCGACAGGTAGTAAGACGTGCCCAGCGCCGCCCGCAGCTGGGCGACGAAGCTGGTGAAGCTGTGTCGAGCCAATGACGGGTCTGTGCTGCTCCCGCAGCTCCCATTGAGCCCCTCGTAGTCGACGTTGACTCCGTCGACCCCTTTCGCCTTCACCTCGGTGACCGTGTTGGTGATGGTCGTCGTCGCATCGCTCAGGGCGGCGCACATGTGGGGTGTGCCTGACGAGAAGTCCTGCTCGATGATCGTGAGGACCACCTTCGTACCGTGTGAGTGCGCGGTACTCACGAGCCCGGTCAGCTGACTCGAATTCCAGACCGTCGCACCCGAGTCGGCGGCGAACGTGCCATTGTCCTGGACGTGGAGGCCGAAGAATGCGACCGTCGTCAAGAGCGAAAAGTTCCAGCTCGGGTAGCCGACGGTCGTGTCGCTGAGGCTGCTCGCCAACGCGAACCCGAAGATTTCTCGCGTGGGCCCGCCCGCACCCCCGACCGCCGCCTGCTGCGGTGCCGGCGCGAATGGACTCAACGTGCCGGTCTTGGCGTGCCCGACCTGCGACGCCGCCTGCTGCATGATGACTGGGTGGGTGGGGTCGGACGTGGACTGCGCAGGATTCGTGTCGGCAGCCGCGACCGCGGGCAATGAGCCCGTGAGTGCAATCGACAACAGCAGTATCGAGACGACGCGTCTCGTGAGCGACATCAACATGAGCAGGGACGAGCTATGGACTGTACAGAATCGGCACAGCCCCGGTCAACGTCGTGCGAGGCGGCGCTGAGCTCCCCGGTCTATAACGCAGGTCTCTTGGTGAGTACTGGAAGGCGCCGCCATCCAACTGCGGCCAATACGAGGCATGCAGCTTCACCGATGAGGACAGCCAGGCCGTAGACAGGATCGAAACGGACGTGAAGAAACGGCCAGAAGACGAGCGCTCGACCGACGGCACCCTGGGAGATGAGGTGCGGCAGCAAGCGCACAGCCTGAAGCTGGCCTGACAGCACCATCCCATAGCCCGGGTCGCCGGTCACTTTGATGACGTACGTGAAGTTGGTCATGAGCACGAGATTCCAGGCGACGAACGCCGCAACCGTCCCCCACTGCACCCGCGCGTTGAACTTCTGAGCGAGCGCAGCGAGCCCGATGGCGAAAAACGGCGTCAGGCTCACGAACCGCCGCATCCCAAAGGAGTAACCGCCGAACCAGTCGGGCGCGGCCCCGCCGATGATCACCTCGATCACGAAGGCGTACAGGAACGCCAGCTGCAACCTCCGATCCTTCGCGAACCAGAAGCCCGCCACCGCCAGAACGGTGATCGGAGTCCAGCTGAACAGTCCATGAAAGCTGGAGAAGAGGACGTCCAGGTAGTGGCCGGGGAAGAGCTGCAAGTCCTGGCCGGCGGGACGCGCCGGCAGCAGGCTGCCGAAGAGGACCCGGTCCACCGGCAGCTGGGGGGCGAACGCTATGAGCACGCCGGCGAAGAAGACGATGAGATGCCACCACCGGCGCGGGCGATCGAGCAGGCCGATGAGCAGCAGCGGGCCGTCCTGGAAACGGATCAAACCCATCAATCCGCCGAGCACGCCGAGGGCAAGCCAACCCCACGGCGATCTGCGGTCGCGGCGCCACCACCACACGTAAAGGAATGCGGCGACCGCGCAGGCCGAGAACGTGTGCGAGTAACTGGGCTCGTAGAGCAGGTAGTAGGCGAAAGGTGTGGCGGCGGCCGCTCCGACGACGCCTACCAGCGACGCCTGTGGTCCGCTGTTGGCGGTCGCGAGCCGGTAGCTGAGGACAAGAGCCAGGAGGCCGGCCAGCAGCGAAACGAGGGAAACCACGACGCTGAAGGGAGGGCCGAACTGCGGTTCGCCGCTGGGCCTTGCCGCGAGAGCCGCCAGGTACGCGGGCGAAGAGATCAAGGCGGGGCCGACAGGAAAGTAGTCGGCGAGCATGTTGGTCGATGTGCGGCTCTCGATCAGTAGCGGGTAGTACGCGACTCCTTCGGCCCGCACGGCCGCGTACTCATCGGTGAAGTCGAGGTCGTGATCCACCACGACCGAGTGGAGATACGAGAAATAACCGATGCCGTCGTTCTCGATGCTCGGCTTGAAAGTCAATGCGAGCAGCGCGAGGAATGCGGCAAGTACAAGCCACACGCGCACGTCCAGCAGCGTCTGCTTCAAGCGGCCCAAGCTAACAGAAGGTCTTCGCGGGGGCACGCAGCGGTCACTGGCCGCTGATTACGGCGGCCAGGCGCGCAGTGCAGACTCAGTCGACGGTAAGCGCCAGCCCGATACTGGTAACGCCACCAGTGACGACGACGTTGAGTGTGCCTCCGGAATTCGTGTTGCTCCTACTGTTGAAGATCGCGGAGTACGAGCCGTCTGGTTTCCCTGAGAGAACGATCACCCAGCCATCGTCCGAAAGACTGGCGGTGTAAAAGGCGCTCACTCTGTCCGCACTGTCGAACGTCTTCCACACCATGCCCCACGTGGATTTCCCTGGCACCGGCATGCCGGGATTCGTGCTCGCCCTGGTGAGGCGCGAGCCGGGGTAGACCGGGAAGTCCGAGGGGAAACTGCTCGGCATTGCAACGGCGGGATCGCGTATACACCTCGTGGCCGACACGCAGAGTGGACTTGGCGTCGGCGACGCCACAGACGTGGTGGAGGTCGACGTCGAAGGGCGGCACGCTGACGAAAACATGATCACCACGCTGAAAAGGATCGCGAGCGAAACACGGGGCTTGACAGTCATCTCCTGTCGCTATCGTAGAGTCGCAGGTGGGCCGCGGTCCGAGCCCACGCTCCGCCGCGAACCTACGATCCGGTGAGCGCGAGCGAGATCTTGGTTACTTGTGAGACCACGACGACGTTGAGCATGCCGCCCGCATTGGCGTCGGTCCGGCTGTTGAACACGACAGAATAGGTGTCGTCCGGGCGGCCCGAGACGATGGTGATCCAGTGGCCCTGGTTGAGCCGGGCCTCGTAGTACGCCTCCACTGCGGTCCTGCTGTCCAGCGTCTCCCACACCATGCCCCATGTAGATTGCCCAGGGACCGGGGAGCTCGAGACCGAGGTCACCATCGTGAGGCGAGCGCCAGGATAAAGTGGAAAGTCACCGGGAAACGCCTCCGGCATGGGCACTTCGGGGTGGAGGACGCACCCGGTCGCAGAACCGCACGCCGACACCACCGTCGCGGCCGCCGCCGAGACAGGCAGGTTCGCGACCGAGTTGCTGGATCGGCAAGCCGACGCCAGCACCAGGCTCATTCCAAAGAGCAGGGCCACCGCGGTGCGAGTCGTACCGCTCATTGCAGCCGTTATCCTAAGATGCGCGAGCGAATCCGGCATTAATCAGTCGCTCAACTTGACCTGATATGGCCGGGCGTCTAAGCTGGCACCCGCCCACTCCTGAGATGGAACATGGGCCCGCGCGGAATGCACAGCACGCGCTCGCTGCAAGTTAACTGATGGAACAACTAGAGCCGCCGACAACCACAAACCGCCCGGCCAAACGCTCACCGATACATATTTGGCTGGCTGTCGCGCTCGTGGCCTACGGCCCTCAATTCCTGATCGAGGTTGCCGTCCTGTTCGGCATCTTGCTGGCCTGGCAGACGGTCTGGGACCAGCACCTCGAACCCCCCGTCCAGATTGCGCTGGGGCTGGCTCTCACGGCGGTCGGGATGGGCGCGGGCGAGGCCGGGTTCCGGCTCTACCAGCGCGTCTGGCGAGTGGCCGGCCCGCGCGACGCTCTCGCCGCCGGCCTCGCGGCGCTCGAGGCGATCCTGATCATCACCATCGTCAACGGCCTTGTGCCGCCCGACTGGCGCCCATTTCACGCGCTGCTCCCTCTCATCGCATCTCCGATGGCCGTGATCGCGGTGACCGCGTTTCGCCTGCTGCCGAGAATCGCCTCAGCTACCCCGCTGGCCGAAAACCGATTTCTCATCGTCGTCGGCGACAGCAGCCAGTACGGCACTGTAAAAGCGCTGATCCAGAACCCTCGAGCGCTCTGGTCCCCGGTCGCGATCGTGACGAGCAACCCGGCCGAGGTTCGCAGAACCGTGATGGGCATACCAGTGGTCGGAGAAGCGAGCGATCTCGCCCACTGGATCCAGGTGACCAGGGCCGACGGCGTCGCTTTCGTTCAGCACGACGACAACCCCGACGATTTCCGCGAGCTCCTCGGGGTCGCGCTGGCTCAAGAACGCCCTGTTTTCATCGTCCCGCAGACCGAGGAATGGTTCCGGTCAGACGGGCAGTCCCCGCTGCGACAGCTGTCGGCCGATGACCTGGTCGGCCGGCGGCCCCACGAGACCGACCTCAGGCTGAGCGAAGAGGCGATCTCGGGCAAGACCGTCCTGGTCACCGGCGCCGCCGGCTCGGTCGGCTCCGAGCTGAGTCGCATCCTCGCGACACTGAACCCGAAGCGACTGGTCCTCCTCGACAACAACGAGAGCGGCTTGTTCGAGATCGTCGAGGAGCTGCGTGACTCGGTGACCATCGAGCTGTCCGAGGCGCTCGTGTCGGTCACCGACATGGATCGGCTGCTATCCATCTTTGCGGAAGAGCGCCCGGACATCGTGTTCCACGCGGCGGCATACAAGCACGTACCGATGCTCGAGGGCCACCCCGAGCAGGCGGTCACCATCAACGTGATCGGCACGGCCAACACCGTGCGGTGCGCAGAAGCTGCCGGCACGAGACACTTCGTCCTCATCTCGACGGACAAGGCCGCGTCCCGGTATTCGGTCATGGGCTGCACCAAGCGGCTTTGCGAGCTGATCGTGCTCGGTCACAAGGGCAACATGCGGGGCTGGGCGGTGCGCTTCGGAAACGTCGTCGGCAGCCGTGGCAGTGTCGTGCCGACGTTTGAGCGGCAGATCCGCCGGCGGGGCCCTGTGACGATCACCCACCCGGATGCGACGCGTTACTTGATGACGACGCGTGAGGCCGCCGCGCTGGTGATCACCACCGTGGCGATGGCGACGCACGGCCACCTCTACATGCTCGACATGGGCGAGCCGGTGCGCATCCTGGACCTCGCCAACGCCCTCATCCGCGCACGGGGGCTGCGGCCTGGGAAGGACATCGAGGTGGTATTCACCGGATTGCGTCCTGGCGAGCGCCTGACCGAGGACCTGCTCGCACCCGACGAGGGCTGGCGACCTTCCGCCCATCCCGCGATCCTCGAGGTGGTCACGCCGGTTTCCAGGGACGCAGGCGATCTCGACTGGACCATCGAGCGACTTCGCGAGCTGGCCAAAGAGCAGCGCTCCGACGAGCTGGTGCGAGTGCTGAAGCTGGCGGTGACCGCACCCGCCGCCGCCCACGGCGACGAACCCACACTCACCGTGCCCCGGCGAAAGGAAGCCGAAGCCGAAGGCGGTCACTGACAGGTTGTACCTTGAGACCCGATGCTGACGATATTCGCGATCCCCAAGGCCTTCAAGGGCATTTTCGAAAACATCCAGATCAATGCGATCACGAGCTGGCTGCGGCTCGACCCGAAACCCCAGGTGATTCTGCTCGGCGACGACGAAGGCACCGCTGACGTCGCCGCCCGGCTGGGCGTTGAGCATGTCACCAGCGTGGATCGAAACTCATACGGCACCCCGCTGATGCCTGCGATCTTCCAGCAGGGCCAGGCCCTGGCGCGCTACCCGACCGTCGCTTACGTGAACTCCGACATCATCCTGCTGTCCGATTTCATGTCGGCGGTCAAGACACTTGTTGGTGAGTACGGTGCTTCGGCCTTTCTGGGCGTCGGTCGCAAGACGGTCATACCGATCACCGAGCTGCTCGACTACGGCGACCCTGCCTGGGAGTCCAAGCTCAGGCGGCGCGCCGCAGTCGAAGGCGAGCACGTGACGTATGACTCGGACTTTTTCGTGTTCCCGACAGGGCTCTACAAGACGATTCCGGATTTCGCCATCGGACGCTGCTACTGGAGCAGCTGGATCATGTTCGACGCCCGACGGCGCCGGATTCCGATGATCGACCTGACGCGAGCGGTTCTCACCGTTGAGCCCAAGCACGACTACTCTCATGCCAAGAGCACCGGTGGGGCCTCGCGGCTTTCGGGGGTCGAGTTCCGAATGAACAAGGCTCATTTCAACGGCTGCCGCTACTACACGACCGTCAACGCATCGCGACTGCTCACGCCGGAAGGATTCGCGCCCGCCCCCGCCTCACGCCACCTCCTCAGCCTCTGGGTGCGCTCGCTGTACTGGGTCTACTTCTTCCTCAAAGGCACCAGCTACCCATACTCGATCCCGCTCATCTACATCGCGCGCTGGCTGCGCGCGATAGGCATGCGTATCTCCTCGCTGCAGAAGCAGGTTCAGAAACGAGCCGCCTGACACTGACCGGTCTGCTCTCTGACCGCCGGGTGCCCGGCCTGGGCCTGGCGCAACTGCGACAGAACCGCCGGGTGCAAGCCATCGTCGCGGCTGTGGTCCTGAAAGTTTCGCTCGACGCCGCTTATGCCTGGGTGGTGCCGACGACCCACTACTACGCCTTGCTGGGCACGCATCTCAGCGTGCTGAAGCTCGTCGAGTCATACCCGCTGATCGTCATCGGGCTGATCGCCCTGCCGGCCGTCATGCGGAAGGTGTCGACGTTGATCCTGTGGCTCATCGCCCTGCTGATGCTCGTGCCCATGGGGACCATCTACGCCTTCCAGGACCAGCCCAGGGCTTTCATGTATGCGACGACCGCATTCTTCGTCTTGACTGGAATCCTGGTGAGGGTTTCACCTGACCTGCGCTTGCCCAACCCTCCAGATTGGGTCAGGGCTCGAGGCTCGAGCGTGTTCTACGGCTTGCTGGTCGCGATAGCGGTCGCGGTGATCGTGATCTACTCCGGCACGACGCTGTTGGGCAACATCGCCCGCTTGAACCTGGACCTCAGCGGCTCGTATGTCGATCGCGCCGATTTTGTGGCCGCCGGCCTTCCCCTCAAGGGCTACTACTTTCCCTGGTTGGCGCTCGTGTTCAACCCAGTCTTCCTGGTCATAGCGGTTTTGAAGCGGCGCTGGTGGACGATCCCGCTACTGCTGCTACTCCAATTCGCCATCGCCTCGGAGGTTGGCGCGCGCAGCTACTTCCTCGACCTTCCGTTCGTCCTTGGAGTCGCCCTCACCGCGCTGCTGGCAAATCCGCCGCGCCTGATGGCGTATATCGCCGCGGCCGCGGTGTTCCTCAGCGCCGTCGGCACGGTAGTGCTGAAGGCGTGGTTCCCCTTCGACTTCATAACCGGTCGGTTCTTGCTGGTGCCGTCGCAGTTGAACTTCCTCTACTACGACTTCTTCTCGAATTACGGCGTCATCCCAGGACAGTACGTGTTCAGGTTCTTCCTCAAGGTGCCTTATCCCGTGCCATACCGCCTGGTGTTCAGCCCTCCGAACGTGATCGGCGGCTTCTACTACCACGCTCCCTTCAACTTCGCAATCACGGGGATCCTCGGTGACTCATACATGAACCTCGGGTTCGCCGGCATGGTCCTCGGAGCACTCGTTCTCGTTCTGGTGCTCAAGGGGCTGGATGCCGTTTCAGTCGGGCTCGATCGTCGCATCGCGGTGGCGGCGGCCGTGATGCCCGCGGTCGCGATAACCGAGACCTTTTTGGTTCGTGTGATCTTCACCACGGGGCTGCTGCTCATGTTCTTGCTCCTCTATGCGCTGCCCAGACCGACCCAAGGACAAGAGGCGCCGGCTGAAAAACCGCGCAACACCCGCGACCCGCTCAAGATCCTGATCCTGACCCAGTACTTTCCTCCTGAGGTCGGTGCGGCCCAGATACGGCTGTTCAATTTCGCGCGCACCCTCATCGAATCTGGTCACGAATGCCGGGTGGTCACGGCGATGCCCAACTATCCAGGCGGTCGGGTTCTCGGTCGGTACCGGCGACGGTGGACTTTTGCCGAGAAGATCGGTGCGGTACCAGTCGCCCGCAGCGCCATCCTTGCCGTGCGTGCTTCCGACGCCCGCCGCATGGCGGCGTATCTCAGCTTTCAACTCTCGTCGCTGCCCGTGCTCGTGGGAATGGTGCGGCACTACCGGCCCGACTACCTTTTCATCGAGTCGCCTCCGCTCTTCCTTGGTCTCTCCGGGGTCGTGCTGAAGCGCGTGCTGGGGGTCCCGTTCGTCTTCAACGTCGCCGACCTCTGGCCCGACTGGGCCGCCGAGATCGGCGCGATCAGGCCTTCCGGCGTCACGTTCCGGCTGGCCCATGCCCTGGAGCGGTTCATCTACCGCGAGGCTGACTTCGTGACGATCGTGGTCGCCCGGATGGCGGACGCGCTCGCCGCCAAAGGCGTTCCGGCCGAGAAGATCCTCTTCCTCCCCAACGGCGTCAACATGGCCGAGTTCACCTCTCGCGCTCACCAGCCCGGCTCCGATTCGGTGACCGCCGGCGCGATCAAGACCGCAGCCGGTGAACGCTTCGTCGTGCTCTACGCGGGGACGCTCGGCGCCTACCATGGCCTCCAGGTCGCGCTCGACGCCGCGGCCATGCTGCGTGACCTGCCCGTCCTGTTCGCCTTCGTGGGCGACGGTTCGGAAAAGAAGCGCCTCGTGGCCAGCGCCCATGCGATGCAGCTCGAGAACATTCGCTTCTACGACCCGGTCCCGGCGGACGAGATTCCGGCCCTCCTGGCTATGTCGGCGATCGCCCTCTCGGTCATCAAGATCCCGACTCGCGCGGCCAAAATCATGCCGGCCATGGCGGCCGGTGTCCCGATTGTTTACGCCGGGCGTGGCGAGGGCGCCGAGCTGGTTGCGGACGCCGAGGCAGGCCTCGTCGTCGACCCGGACCGACCCGAGGAAATCGCTCGGGCGGTCACGCAGCTGATCGTCGACCGGGCCAAAGGAGCCCAGCTCGGCGCCAACGGGAGGCGCTATGCGGTTGAGAACCTCGATTGGAAGCGACTGGTCGGCGCCTGGGTCAGCTCGCTGGAATCGCGACGTGATCGCCGGTCTGCGACCCTGCCCAGAGTTGGTTCAGTCGCTCGACGAGCTGCGGACTGACGAACAGCGCGTCGCCCCAGGCCAGCATCCCGTTTCGCCCGTGCCTCAGGTCATAGAGCCCGTACAGGCGGTAGCCATGACGCTCCACATGGTCGCGGATGTCCCAGAAGAGGCCCTGCCCCTCGTACAAACGAGCGAAACACACCTCCGTCAGGATCGTGTCGATTTTTCCGGCTGCCAACAGGCGCTGCGCGCCACGTAGAGCCATCAGCTCCCCGCCCTGGATGTCGATCTTCAAGAGGCGCACCTGGTCGATTGCTTCCTGGGAGCAGTAGTCGTCCAGGCTGACCGCGGTGACTTCTTCTTCACCGACGACTTCGACGTGACGTGGATCCACGGAGACGGCGAATTCTGGATCCGCGTTCAGCAGTGAATTCGTAGCATCGGTGCGGCTCAGGTGCAGCTTCACGATTCCGCTCGACTCCGCGACCGCCATGTGATTGCACCGAATGCCAGGCACTGACCGAAAGCGCTCCTGGAGCAATTGAAAGGATTCGGTGGACGGCTCGAAGCAGTCGATCCGCGCGTCCGGAAACAAACCGTGCAGGCTGAAAACCGTACCGCCCCGGCGGGCACCGACATCAACGATGACCGTCTCGTTGCCAGAGATCAGCCGGCGCAGGGTCCCGAAAACATCTGCATGCTCGGCCTGGCTGCGCCTTATGAGCTGCAGATCGAGAACCGTGAACAAGAACCAATTCACGCTTCGAGCCCATCGCCTCACAGTTTGCTTGAGACTCATCTCAAACCCGCCGCGATGACTCCGGCACGAGAACGCACATGACGCAAAGTACTATAGGCGGCACCGCTGAGCATCCCGGCAGGCGCCAGGAAGAGAGGTACCACAGACAGCCATCGACCAACCCCCCACCGACCGCCGCAAACGCGACGCCGGCCCCGAGCTTCGCGATGTATATCTCGCCTACGACTCGTCGGCCGCGGTCCGCCGGCGGTGGTCAGGCGACAACCCAGGAAACGCCGCCATGTTGCGCGAGCGTGAGCGAGTGCTCGGCGCTCTGCTGGCGAACCGGCGGGGACGCTCGCTTCAGGAGTCGCGCGTGCTCGACGCCGGCTGTGGATGGGGCCACGTGATGGCGTGGCTGGCTCGGATCGGAGTCCCGGCCAAGAACCTGACCGGCGTCGACGTGATGCCCAACCGCCTCGGCAGCGCCCGCGAAACCTACGGCGCTTTCCAGTTCATCGAGTCAGACCTCGGCGAATTCGACGCGCCGGACGCGACGTACGACCTCATCGTCTGCACGACCCTCTTCTCATCGATTCGAGATGACACCGCCGCTATTCGCGTCGCTCGCAACCTGCGACGGATGCTGCGGCGTGACGGCGCCATCGTCTGGTATGACATCAGGTATCCCAACCCCTGGAACAGGAGCGTGCGCGCAACAGGACGCTCTCGGATTCGGAGATTGTTTCCCGACCTGTCTTTGCGACTGAGGTCGATGACGCTGATTCCCCAGGTTTCGCGACGGCTGGGCCCCACCATAGGCGCCTATCCCCTCCTCGTGGCCCTTCCGCCCCTGCGCACGCACCTGGGCGGCTTGCTGGAGACAACCGATGCGTAAGAGCTTCCTCTCATTCGCGCCACCTGACCTGGGTGAGGAAGAGATCGCGGAGGTCGTCGATACTCTTCGCTCCGACTGGATCACCACCGGACCGAAGGTGCAGCGTTTCGAGGCCGACTTCGCCGCCTACGTCGGCGCTGAGTCAGCCGCCGCCCTGAGCTCATGCACGGCGGCCCTTCACCTCGGTCTGCTCGTCGCCGGCGTGCGACCCGGAGACATCGTCGTGAGCACGCCCATGACCTTCAGCTCCAGCATCCACGTCATCGAGCACCTCGGAGCAACACCGGTCCTGGTTGACGTCGAGCCGGACACCCTCAACATCGACCCTGCCGCCGTGGAGCGTGCCCTCGGCGACGCGGGCGGGAAGGCGAAGGCGGTCTTGCCGGTCCACCTGCACGGTCACCCGGCCGACCTGGAACCGATCCTGGACAGCGCCCGCCGGCATCATGCCGCCGTCATCGAAGACGCCGCGCACTCCCTCCCCGCCCGCTATCGAGGCCGCTTGATCGGTGAGCCGGATCCCGATTGGGATGACGTGCTCAACCTGGTCGCGTTCTCTTTCTACGCGACGAAGAACCTGACCACCGCCGAAGGCGGCATGCTCACTGGGCCGCGCAAGAGGATCGACGAAGCTCGGGTCTGGGGCCTGCACGGCATGAGCCGTGACGCACACAAGCGTTACGAGTCGGGTGGTTCCTGGCAGTACGACGTCCTCGTCCCTGGGTTCAAGTACAACATGACCGACATCCAGGCCGCGATCGGCATCCACCAGCTTCGCCGGCTCGAGGCGATGCAGGCGCGCCGGCGTCAGATCGTCTCCTGCTATGACGAGGCCCTGGCCGAGCTCGACGCCATGGAGCTGCCGCGTCCGCGTCCTGACGTGGAGCCGGCGTGGCACATCTTCGCGATCCGCCTCAACCTCGACCGGTTGAGGATCGGACGCGCCGAATTCATCGATCGGCTCGCCAGGCTCAACATCGGCACCAGCGTCCACTTCATCCCGGTGCACCTCATGACCTACTACCGAGAGCGCTATGGCTACAGGCCAGACGACTTCCCGGTCGCGAACTCGCAGTTCGAAAGGTTGGTCTCCCTGCCGCTCAGCGCGCGCATGTCAGACCAGGACGTGGCGGATGTCATCGAAGCCGTTCGCGAGGTGGCGCGCGCCGCGCTGCGCTGAGAACTACACGAAGAAGGTCACGACGTAGTCCTGGCCCGCCCCCTTGATCTTGACGATCTCGTGCCGGGCGAACCCGGCGCCTGATGCCAGTCCTTCGATCCTGCTGCGGTCGTAGAAGTAAACCGGGCAGCGCTTGATCCGATAACGCAGCTTGCGGATCGGCGTCCGGTAGACCGATATGCTCGGAAAGCTGGCGATGACCGAGTGGGTGGTGGCGACCTTCATCTTCTTTAGAAAGGTCAGGGGATCGGATACGTAGTCGAACACGCCCTGCGCGATGGCGACGCCGAACCGCTCGTCGGTCTGGTACTCGAGAAAATCGCCTGTGACCAGCTCGCGCGAGCCGGTTGCGCCGTCGACGTCGCGAATGTGCGCGCGGGCCAGCTCGATCATTCCGGGACTCAGGTCGATGCCCACGACCCGGTCGAGTCCTGCGTCCAGCAGGCCGACCAGGTAACGCCCGGAGCCGCAGCCGATGTCCAGCGCGCTCTTCAGCTGATATTTCCGAACGTGCTCCATCGTGAGCAGGAACCTCTCGTAGATGTCTCGGCGAAAGCGCCGGTTGATGGCCCGCTCGAGCGATCCCATCTCGCGCTCGGCGTACAGCGAATCGAAGGTTGCCGCCGCACGCGTGAAGTAATCGCGAACGTTGTCAGTCTCTAGCATCTGCCGGCAGCCAACCTCCCGAACGAAGTACGTCGATTGCGGGTGCGAATCGGAATTGGGAAAGGAGCCGGCGCATGCGCCGACCACCATCCTTGCAGCCATGATAGTGACGAAACCGGCGGTAGGCGGACAGCTCGACGATCTTCGGAATTACCGGCCCGACCTCGTAGGGGTGGATGTAGACCATGCACGGCTCTCGCCGGTTGTTGCGCCTTCGGATCAGGCCGGCGGTAAGTGCCAGCGGATAGAGCCTGAAGTAGCCCCCGCCCCCAAACGGCAGGCGACGACCCAGGACGGAGGCCGTGGCGAGTGGGAACTCCACCAGGCCGTTGGGGTGTCGGTGTATGTGAGGCGGCGCACCGGGAATGCCGTAGACGTCATGGCCGCCGATCGGATAGAGGCTCGAGTCGTAGGCAAAGCCCGCCTCGAGGAGCTCGTCTACTGCCCATTGCGACGAGCGAACTATCGAGAAGTCCGGCGCGCGAAAGCCGACGACGGGAGCTCCGGCGGCGTCCTCGAGCTGCTGCTTCGAGCGCGATGCGGCTTTCTTGAAGTCCTGCCGCTCCATCCCGTACACGCGCAGGTGGTCGTAGCTGTGGGAGCCGATCTCGTGGCCGAGGTCGGCCACTCGTCGCACCAGGGCGGGTAGATCTCGGCCGATGCGGCCGAGGAAGAAGAAAGTCGCGCGGATTCGCATTTCGGCGAGGAGCTCCAGCAGCGCGGCAACGTTGGTCTCGACCTCGTCGTCCTCCAGCTTGCTGTCGATGTAACCGGGGGGGATGTCGAAACTCTGGCGATTGGACTCGACGAAGCCTTCGACATCCACGGTCATCGCGTTGGTGATCATGTCCTTGGAGTCGCCGCGATGCGCGAGCGTGGCTTCAGCCGCGCCAGCACGAGCCATGCGGTCTGCAACAGGATGTGGACGTCCGCCGCGAGGCTTGGATGCTCTACGTAGCTCAAATCGATGTCGAGCTTGGTCGGCAAGATTCGTTTCACGTAGTCGCCTTCGACATCGGCGCCCCGAAGGAGGTCCTCCTCATCGTGGAACCGCACGGAGGCTGCGCTGGTGATGCCAGGCCGCACCGAGAGGACCATGCGCTGGCGTTCGTCGTACAGCTGGACGAAGTCTGGATGCTCGGGCCGTGGGCCGACCAGGCTCATCTCGCCCTTCAGGACATTGAGCAGCTGAGGCAGCTCGTCCAGCTTCATCCGGCGCAGGACCCTCCCCGCCCGGGTGATGCGAATGTCGTCGCCGGCGGTGATGGCCGGCCCGGCCCCCTCGGCTCCGGAGGCCATCGTTCGGAGCTTGTAGATGCGAAATGTGCGACCGCCGCGGCCCACCCGAACCCCCCTGTAGAACGCAGGGCCTGGCGAGTCGATCCGGACCAGAAGGGCCGAGACACCCAGCGCCGGCGAAGCGATCACCAGCAGGATTGCGGCGACCGTGACGTCCGTGAAACGCTTGGCGAAGGCCGTCATGAGACTCAACCGCCCGCCTCGCCGACCGCCAGCTCCGCCAGCTTCTCCTCCGGGATCGCCGCCAGGTTCTGCCAACCATCGGTGTGCGTGGCCGGCCCATTGAGCCGACCATCACGGGCAACAGTGCACCATCGATAGTCCATCGCCTCGAGCTCCTTGATGATGGCGCTCGCGTCGTAGCCCCACTGGCCGGTGCGGCGGGACTCGACCTCGCAAAGGACGATTGGGCGCATCGATTGGATCGTGCGAGCGGCTCCCTTCAGCACATGCAGCTCGCCGCCTTCAACGTCGATCTTCATGATGTCGAGCCGCTTCAGTGGCGGATCAGCGAAGTACTCGTCCAGGCTCGTGATGGCCACCTCGATGACGCGTGCGGCGACCTCGATGTCGTCAGCACCCTCGCGCAAGCCGCTCCATGAACCCTGATGTCTGAGGTACATGAAGAACTCGGCCTTGCCGGAGGCGGCGCCGAGTGCCATCTCCTCGACGACCACATTTCGACACCGATTGATCCTCAAATTCGCGCGCAGCTTACGGACCTCCGTCGGAGCCGGCTCAAAGGCGTAGACGATGCCCGAGGGACCGACCCGCTTGCTGGCAAGGATCGTGTAGAAGCCCTGGTTGGCCCCAACGTCGACGAAGGTGCCTCCCGGCGGCAGACGGCGCGCCACAAGGCGCCACTGGCCCTCTTCGTATGGCGAGCGTTGAAAGCGGTAGCCGGCCACCCTGGCACCGATGGCGTCACCATGCGCCAGAAACCATCCGCCGTAAGGCAGCGGAAACGGAATTGGCAGGTCGAGCGCCGGATGGCGGCTGCGCGCGTACCACAGCTTCTCTGCCAGGCGCTTCGCCCGCTCCAGCCCCCTGCTGTCCGCGCTCACTGCGGCCACATCCGGTCGCTCCATCCAGGGTTAAACACCCCGTCCATGTTCGACTCGCAGGTCACGCGACGGGCGGGCGACCAGATCGTGGAACATCGTCCACAGTTGCGCCCGTTCGGCGGGGTCCAGGATTGCGACCGCGATCACGACCGAGTAGCCGGCGACCAGGGCCGCGCTCACTGCCAAGCCCCATGGCACACTGCCTCGCGCCATTTCGGCGACCAGGTAGCCTGCCGCCGAAAACATGAGGAAAATGCCAAGTGCGGCGACCGTTCGGTTGCGTACGACGGCGCGCAACCCGAGGTCACGTAGTCGCCAGGCCACCGCGAAGAACACACATAGCTCGAGCAGGCTCCTGAGCGTCCATCCGGCAGCGGCGCCCACAGCGCCAAAGCTCGCTATGAGCGCCCAGACAACCCCGAGGTAGATGGGCGTGTACGCCAGGAATATCTTGGCCCTCAGGTCCGGCCGCCCGACGGCGTCCAGCACCTGGGCCGGCATCTGTGCAAGTGCGTTGAGGAGCATGCCGACCGCGAGCAGCTGCATCACCACCGTGCCCCGTTCCGCAAAGCTCGTACCAAGCCACAGCTGAAGTATTGGGTGGGCGCCGACCAGTGCCCCGAGGCTCAGCGGACTCATCACCACGAACAAGAACTTGATCGAGCGTGAGTACAGCGCGGGTATCTCCGCGGGGGTCGATGCGGCGCGGGCGCTCAACGCTGGAAAGAGGGCCGTGCCAAAGCTCCATGGGATCACCTGGAGCCGCGAGGTGAGCTCGTATGGGACGGTGTAGTAAGCGAGGACCGACACCGATTTGATGGCGCTGAGCAACAGTCGGTCCGAGTAGACGAGGACCGGAACGATCAGGCTCGATACCGTGACCCAGCCCCCGAAGAACACCAGCTCCCGGAACATTCGCCGGTCGACGCGGACGGATCGCCGCAGCTCCGGAGCGACGACCATGTCGAGAACGAAGTAAGCCGCTGCAACAAGCACGAGGCTCGCATCGATCGCCACCATGATCCCCGCGAGGCCGAGTCCAGCGAATATGCCGGCGGCCGGGATCGCGAATATGAGCGTCCCGGAAACGCTTCTGACGATGTTCACCAGGTCGAAGCGTTGATGAGCTTCGAGGACGCCCTTCGCGGCGCTGCTGACGATCAGCACCGGCAATGCGAGCCCCAGCAGCACCAGCACGGCGCGAGCCTCGCCGACCAGCGGCCCAGGCACCTTGATCACAGCGGGAACCAGGTAGGGCGTCGCCACGATCAGGGCGACGGACCCGATCAAGCCTGAGACCAGCTGCGTCGCGATGGACGTCCACACCACCGAGGGGATGATTTCCCGCCGGCCGCGGCCGAGCGCGTCCGACACGAAACGGATCGTTGCGCGCCCCAGTCCGAGGTCGAAGAGGCTCAGATAGCCCAGCAGCGTCCAGGCCAGCGACAGGATGCCGAAGCGGGCCACGCCCAGTCCGTGGAGCGTGTACGGCAAGAGAAGGATGGCCGCCACTGCGGGCAGCACCTGGCCGATCAGGTTGAGAGCGGTATTCCTGGCCAGCAGCCGGCCCTGGCTGGCCACCGGGGTCACCGTGCCGGCGCCACCGCCCTCGGCCGGGCCTTGATCATCGTGTGCCATCCAAGCCTGCGCTCCAACCAGCGAAACCACGGCGTCGGAAGCCACCGGAAGTACCAGACCCACTGGTACTCGTACTTGACGTACTTGTCGATCTGGTACGGAAAGATGTGGTCCTTCGTGATGCTGATGACGTCATAGTCGCTCATGAGCTTCCGGACGTCGCTCGGCGAGTAGAAGAAGGTCACCGGGCTCCCCGTCTGCGCCTCCGAGTATGTGCGCACCAGCTCGTCCCGGCGCCAGAACGCTCCCTTGCCGTAGCCGGCGACGATCCACAGCACCTTCCATGACCACTTCGAATAGAGCATCAGGCGCAGCTCGGTTTGCGGGCCGCAGTACTGCTCGAGCTCCTCGAGGACCTTGTCGGGGTGAGGGGTGTGGTGGATGACCCCGAAGGAGTAGATGAGGTCGTACGTTTCGACAGGGACGAACGTGCTGAGATGCTCAGCGTCTCCGCGGTAGAACTTCGCCTTCAGGCCGAAGACGTCAAAGCGCTGCTTGCACAGGCCCAGGCTCTCGTCCGAGATGTCGACCGCGGTGAGCTCGGCCCCGGCGCGGGCGAAGTTGATGGAGTCGGTGCCGAGCCCACACCCGATCTCGAGCACCTTCTTGCCCTTCCACCTCTCGAACTCCGCAAAAGCCGGGATATGGGGTTCGACGAAGTACTTTCGAGCTTCGACCTCGTCGAAGTACTCCTTCGTCCCAACGGGTTTGTTCGAATGCCGGATGTTGCAGGGCCGGCGGTTCCAGTAGGCCCGGACCTGCTCTGTGACCGATGGGCTGCTGGTGGCCGCCACTCGTCAGGCTCGGGTGCGCGCGGTGTCGTTCCACATCGCCGCGAGGGCATCCGCCAGGCGCTGGGTGTCGTCGCCCAGCCCAAGGCCCACATAGTTGGGCCTCGAAGCAGCGGGCTGCTTGCGGAGCAGCCGCCAGGCGTCGATCACAACAGTCGAGCTCGGGATCGAAGCCAGGTCCAGCTGCTCATAAGCACGGTCGGGATTGGCGATGACGACCACGGCACTGCCTGCGATGGCGTCGTCGACCGCCGCCGCATAGGTCACGGCGTCGCCGAGAACGCCGCGGACCGCATCGATGGCCATCGGGTCATGCACGGTCACCTTGACACCTGAATTGGCCAGGCTGCGAGCGAGCAGGAAGCCAGGCGCTTCTTCGATGACGCTGCTGTTGGCCTTGTAAGACATTCCCAGCACGGCCACCGTGCTGCCCTCGGGGAGCATCTCCAGGACGCGCTCGGCAAGGCGCCGGTTGGTGGACGCGTTGTAATCATCGACGGCTTCAGCCAGCAACCCTGAGTGGCCGAGCTGGCGGGCGAGATACGCAAGGGCTTGGTTGTCACGCGGAAAACAGGGTCCGCCGTATGCGACCGCACCCTTCAAGTACCGGCTGCCGATACGAGTGTCGAGAGCCAGCGCCGCGGTCACGGTGTCCACGTCGCCCCCAGGCAGCTTCTCGCTGAGCGCGGCGACCATGTTGGCAAAGGAGATGCGCATGGTCACGTAGGCGTTGACCGAGATCTTGGTGAGCTCAGAGTTGACGAGGTTCATTCGTGCGACCGGAGGATCGTTGTTACAAACCGCTTTATAGATCGCGGCCAGGCGCTCTCCGGATTGCTGGTCGTATTCGCCGATGAGGATGAACTCGGGGTTGAGAAAATCACGGATGACCGAGCCGAGGGCGATGAACTCCGGGCTGTAGCAGACACCAAAATCCTCACCGCATCGCTTCCCCGACTCGCGCTCCAGCTTTGGGATCATTCCGTACTCGGTGGATCCCGGGAGCACTGTGCTGGTGAGCACGACGAGGTGGTAGCTCGTTTTGTCGCGGAGCGCACGGCCGATCGATCGGGCCGCCTCCAGCACGTATTCGATGGAGAATCCCCCCTCCTCGGTGCTTGGAGTGGGAACGACGATGAACGACACGTCAGAGGCGAGCACCGATTCGGTGACATCCTGCGTCGCCCGCAGCCTGTTCCCGACCCCTGCCATCATCTCCTCGAGGCCGGGTTCGACCACCGGTGGGCGGGACTTGTTGATCAGCTCGACGGTCCGGGCGGAGACATCCGCCCCGATCACCGAAAAACCCTTGTGGGCGAAGCAAGCGGCGATGCATGCTCCGAGCTTGCCCAGGCCGATGACGGAAACCGCCGGTTTGGTCATCGGCGACCCGCCCTGGATCTCACGACATCGTCCGAATCAACCGTCGCCTCACCACGTTCGGTGAGCATGCGGCCGAAGTACGAGCGCACGCGATCGGGTTCCTTGGTGGAGAAATACCAGTCGATCGTCCGGTGGAGTCCTTCGATGAACGGGACCTCCGGGCTCCACCCGATCAGGTCCCTGGCCAGTTCGTTGCTGGCGATCCGGTTGAGGGGCCCGGTCGGCATGTTGGTCAAGAACTTGAACTCGGCGGTCTTGCCTGTGTACCTCAAGACCTCACGCGCCGCTTCGATGACGCTGGTGCGTTCCATGGTGCCCAGGTTGATCGGCGTTCCATCAACGACGCCGCTCTCGGCGGCAACCACCATGCCTTCTGCAATGTCGCCCACGTACGTCCAGTTGCGAACCTGGCTCCCATCGCCCCAGATCTCGAACGGGTCCTGATCGATGAATGCGCGGGCGATCATCGCGATGACCGCGTGATTCTCAACGCCACGCTCGCCGTACACGGTGAAGAATCGGCACGAGACAGACTTCAGGCCGCGGTCGCGATAGTAGGCGCGCAGCGACATCTCGCACATCAGCTTCGCCCAGCCGTACATGTGATCGGAGTCATAGGGAGGGCCGGCCATCTCCTCGGTGAGGAAGAGCTCCTTGGACAGGTCTTGCTGGATGTAGTTCGGGTAGACGCAGCCTGACGATGCAAACACGAACTTGTCGACCTTTTGGTCGAGGGCGGCCTTGACCATGAGGCCGTCGATGACCAGGTTCTGTCCACATTCGGCGTCGTGCATCTCGACATAGCCCCGACCGCCGTGGATGGCCGCGAGGTGGAAAACCATGTCCATCCCTCGGCAGGCCGCGTCGGCCACGCCCACCAGCTGGAGATCATCTTGCTGAAACTCGACGATTCCCGCGTCGAGATGTGGCCGGATGTTGTCGAGCGTGCCGCTCGAGAGGTCGTCGACAACTCGTATGCGCCGCGCTCCCCGCTCGACCAGCTTGTCGATTACGTGCGAGCCGATGAACGAAGCTCCACCGGTCACCAGCACACTTTTGCCGGCCCACTCGTAGCGGTGCTCGCGATCGTGATGCTTGTTCGGCGACACCCCGCTCAGACCCTGGCTGTGCAATGTGACTCCACATCGATCTTGACGAGGGCCATGGCCAGCGCGGACGCGCACGCCAGCTCGGCCACGTCGCCACGCCACAACCGCCCGGCCGCCTCCTCCAGGCCCAGGAGCTCGACGGAGATCGGCGCGAGGTCGGACGCGTCAGGTTCGGCGACATGGCGGGCGCCCCGCGCGAGATAGGCGTGCGCATTTCCGCAACCGCGGTTGCCGTCGACGACAAAGGTGCCCAGCCTCGTCCAATCGTCAGCTGCGAACCCGGTCTCCTCGAAGAGCTCCCGTCGAGCCGCGTCCGCGGGCGTCTCATCGGTTTCGATGAAACCTGACGGCAGCGACAGCACTGTGCCCCCGAACCCATGCCGGTAGTGGGTCACCGCAACCAGCTCACCCTCAACCGTCAGCGGCGCGACAACGACGAAGTCACGCAGGCGGACCGTGTAGAAATCGTCCACCCGGCGACCATCCGGCAGCTTGATGTGCTCTTCCCGTACCTCGATCCATGGTGGGCGGCGCAGCAAGCTCCGGGTTGACTCAACGACCCATTCGCCCTGCTTCACCATGCGGTCGAACTCGAGCACCGGGGTCCTGACGACCACATGCGTCCGCATTCTACTTGCCGGTGAGGGCGCCGGGCAATCGCGGCAGGTCGTCCGGCGCCTGTCAGGTAGACTCGTCACCTGTGCGCCTGAAGGCACGTCGGCATCCCCTGCCGGACGCTAATGACGACAGGGGCGGCCCCTCGCATCCCCTCGGCTGGACCCATGCCTTGCAGCGCCATGCCAGGCGCAGGCGTATGAGAAGGACCAGGCTGGTCGCCGCGGTCGTGGCCGCCGTGCTTGTTTTCGGGATCAGCGGGACTGCCGCGCTGGCGTGGTACGCGAACAACAGCGCCCAGCATCTCCAGAGCCGCGTCACCAACGACTTCGACCTGGGCCAGGCCGAGCTCGAGGCCGGGAAGACAGCCCTCCTCAAGGCCAACACCGATCGGAGCGTCACCGAGCTCGATGCGGCAAGAGCACACTTCAAGGCCGCCCAGGGTCATTTCGCAGCCGCTTCCTCGCTGTTGGGGTCCAACTGGGTCATCAATGCAGCGACGAACATCTCCTATGTCGGCACACGTATTCGTGCCGCGGACTCGCTCTCGCAGATGGGAATCTCGCTGTCCAAGGCTGCGCTGGACGGCGTCGACCTGGACGCGCTGTTCCTCAAGCCACCTGGTGCCGGCGGGGCGGCGAGCCTCGTACCGATCATGCGGCAGGCCCGGCCCACGCTCACGCGCATTCGCAACGGCCTCACCACGGCCCAGGCGGCAGCGGATGCAACCGACGTCGGCGTGCTGAGCAGCTCTCAGGCCAAACAGCTCGTCAGGGCCAAGGACACGATCCGCAGAGGATTGACCGGCGTCGACGACCTGGTCGCCTTGATTCCGGCGGCGCTGGATATTCTCGGCGGCAACGGCGCTCGCAATTACCTCATCGAGCAGGACGACCCGGCCGAGCTGCGCGCGGGCGGGGGTTTCATAGGCACGTACAGCATCCTCGGCGCCGACCAGGGCAAGCTGAGCATCGTCAAGACCGGATCAATCGATTCGGTCGACTACCCTCGGGTGCATGTCGGCCAGCCGGGCTACGTCGCTCCACCTCCGCCGCTGCTCGAGTTCATCGGCGGCAAGAGCTGGGTGCTCGGCGACTCCAATTTCTTTCCCGATTTCGTCGCCAACGCCAAGGCCGGCGAGATGTTCGCCGAGAAGGAGATCGGCATCAAACCCGATGGGGTGATTTCGATCGATCCCTACACGATCGCCGACATGCTGGACGTCACAGGCCCGATCGCGATCCCCGAGTTTGGAGTGACGGTGCAGGCAAAGGGCTTCGTCAACGATCTGTTCCAGCGCGAAGAGTCGAGCTCCCGACAGCTCAACCGCAAGGCATTCATCGGACTGGTCGCGACCAGGCTCTTTGAGAAGATCGCCAGTCTCCAGTCCGACCGCTGGCCTGCGCTGATGTCGGCGCTCAACACGGCCGCGGCAACGCGCCATCTCCAGGTGTACTTCAACGACCCAGGCGCCGAAGCACGGATGTCCGCGTACGGATGGTCAGGTGTCATGAATCCCGTGAAGGCCGATAACTTCTTCTACGAGGTCGAGTCCAACCTAGGAGCCACGAAGGCGAACTTCTTCCTTCAGCGGAGCTACAACGTGACTCTGACCCGTACCGACGCAGGCCTTCACGTTTCCGTGGGGGTGCACCTCAAGGACCCGACCCCGCCCGGTTACAACGGGGGACGCGTCTACCGCTGCTACATGCGCATGTATGTGCCCAGCTCGGCCACCAACCTGAAGATGGTCGGGCCGGGACCCAACCGAGATCCTGACAACAGCGTTCCGACCGGGTACAAGCTCGTGGACGGATGGTTCCAGATCGACATCAGCCCTGCGTTGGGTTACGGCATTTTCGACGTCTGGTTCGACTACGACATGCCCTGGACCCCGAAATCCGACGGTGTGCAGGAGATCTACTGGCAAAAGCAGCCGGGGACGCTCATCGACTCCGTGCACGTGACCTGGAAGACGAGCGGCCACGTCTACGCGACGAGCGGCGACCTTTCTGTCGACCGCCTGATCACGCTCTCGCCCACCGCGGTCGGCCTCGGCAACGGGCAACCGGCAACGGCCAAGCTCCCCAGCCTGACCTTTTAGCGCTCGGGGCTCCACGTGCCGCGGTGCGTAACTTCAGGGTCATAATTTGCGTTCGGCACCTGAACTCATGCGCCGATTGGGCAGTCTCGCAGCGCTGGTGGCCGTCATCGCCATGTCCGGGTGCGGCCAGGGCCGCACATCGGCCAGGTTCAGTCCCACGCCACTTTTGGCGCAGTCTTCTCCAACCGCCGGCTCACCGGAGCCCGTGCCCTCTGCAGAACCCTCACCTTCGCCGTCACCGTCACCGTCACCGTCACCGCGACCGTCTGCGTCACCTTTCGCGATGCCCACAGCAGGCTCCTGCAACCTGAGCGTCAGCGCGAGAGACGCCGGCTCGGGCGGGTTCATCTCCATTCCAGGTGGGGCCTTCACGCCTGATCCGTCCAGCCAGGTGAGCTACGCGGGCCTCACACCGCCGTTCGACATCCGCGGCTTGACCTACGACCACGTCAACGGCAAATGGCTGCCGGTGCCGCGGCAGTGGGTCATGCCGGACTACACACGCTATGCGTATCCGGCCCAGGATGGCTCCATCCATGTGGTGGATCTCTACACCGGCGCTGACACCTCCGTGCCGGACAGCAAAGCCTTGCTCGGGTATCTCCTGGCGGTCGAACCCGATGGCATCTACGGCGCTCCCGCGCCATTGGACCTCGTGCGGGTCGGCTGGCAGGGCGGCACTACTGTCATCGAACAGGGCGACTACTGGAACACCTTCGTGGTGGGAGAAGGTGTCGCTTATGGGAGCAAGGACAGCGGGACCGTCCACGACATCGACCGCATCGATGTCCGTACCGGCTCGGTCCAGCCCTGGTTCAGGTCGATCAGTGAGAACCTTCGCGTGGTTGGTACGGACGATCACGGCAACCCGTTGATCGTCGCGTCCGACTCGAGGGGTGGTTCGCTCTGGCTCGTGACGGCGCCCTCAACCTCGGACGAGCCCTCCGGCCAACCCCTGGGCCGGTTCTTGCAGGATCCGGGGACCGTCACGGTCGTTCAGGGCCAGGGTGGTTTCTGGATCGAGTCCACGACCGCCGGGCTCTTCCACAACGACTTCGCTGTCGCCAACTCGTCGTTCGGTTTCGTCAACTCGTTCACCGGTTTCATCGCGGGTCCCTGCGTCTAGACGCGGCTGGCGCTCGACCGCTCCCTTATTCTCGTTCCTTGCGCTGCCGGTTGACCTCGGCCTCCGCGCTGTCGTGGTCGGGGAACGGGCCATCCAGGCGCACGCCCTCCGCACCACCCGTCTCGTTGATCTCGGCGCTCACGACATACCAACGCTTCCCGAGGTGCATGACGCCGCGGTGGAGCTGAGTCGTCCAGCTTCTCGGCGTTATACCCACCCGCTCCGAATCCGACATGGTCTCGGGCCTCCTCACTCCGGTCGCTGTAACGAGGTGAGTCTAGACCAGCATCTGCAGCGAAGGCGGAGCGGGTGGATCACCTTCGTCGACGTAACGATCTCCACCAGGTTTCGTTCAGGTGTACGGAGACGTAATCAGTGAAGGACAGGCGGGTCTGGCCGATCGTTGTCATCGCCGTTGTGCTGGGATTCACACTTGGCGGGCTCAGCGTAGGGGCCTGGCTGCTTGGGCCCGGCGGCTTCAGGCACGAGTCGGCGGCTCGTCCTACTGCTTCCCCCACTGCTGGTGCTGCCGCCGTAACTGCTCCGAGCCCGAGATCCGACGCTGCCATGGCGTTCGACACGTCGGCGGGAAAGCTCGTGCTCTTTGGCGGCCACGCCGGTAATTCCCCGCAGACATTTGGTGATACCTGGACCTGGAACGGAACCCGCTGGACCCAGGTCGAGACAGCATCGGGGCCGGTGGCGCGTTGGGGCGCTTCGATGGCTTACGACTCGGTCCGTCGAGCTGTTGTTCTGCACGGTGCGCTGCTTGGAGGCGCGGCTGCCTCCGAGACATGGACCTGGGATGGAACTCGCTGGTTGTTGATGAGCCCGGACCAGGCACCGCCAGTCTTCGATTACGGATACGAACCGACATGTTGGGACAGCGTACGCGGGCTCGTGCTCCTCTTCGCTGACACCGACTTCCATGCCCCGTATATGAGCCAGATCCCGGAGTGGAACCAGACGTGGGCCTGGGATGGGAGAACGTGGACCCAGCGTCCGGCGCCTGGGGCGCCTTCAGGACACGGGTCGCAGCCGGCCGCGATTGCCTTCGACACGGCCCGCAAGTCGACGGTGTTCTTCGGCCATGTCAAGGGCACGCCGACCACCTGGACATTCGACGGCGCAGCGTGGAGGCAGGCCTCGACTTCCGGGTCGGGGTCCAACGCCTTCGCCATGGCTGAGGACGGCGCCCGCTCCGATGTGGTCCTGTTCGGAGAGAACCGGGATACGTGGACCTGGGATGGCGCCACATGGACCGTCCGAAACCCAGTCCACTCACCACCCGCTCGCTTCGGCGCGGCGATGGCTTACGACTCCGCGCATCGCGTCGTAGTTCTCTTTGGCGGCAGCACCGTTGGCGGGGGGGTCGCACATGACTTCAACGACACCTGGACCTGGAACGGCTCGGACTGGACGCAGGTCAGCCCGGGCGGGTAGATTCCCCGCGCTGCCGATTGACTGGGGTCCGGCCTTTGCGGGCAAATACACACCCCCATTTACCGTTGAGCGGCGCTCAATAAGCAGCGGGTGGGGCCGCTTGTAGCGCGGCCGCTCGGCGAGTGGGAGAGAACCCATGAAAGCACTGCGCAGGCTTACCCTCTTGGTTTCAATCGTGGCTTCCGGCCTGGTCGCGTTTGCCGTGACGCCGCAGGCGTCTGGAATGCTCCTGGCCCAGGGGTTGCTGGCCGCGGGCAACTACCACATCACGACGCAGCGAGCCGACTACTTCACCTGCTGCGGCGACCCGTCGCAGCCCTCGTTCAGCGTCGACATCACCGACACGACGACCACATCGAACCCGCTGGTGGGCTCCTCGACCATGACCCAAGAAACCGATGTGTTTGTCAATGCATGTGGCGGCCCGAACTTCATCTGCGGCGGCGGGTGCTTCATCCCCGACAACGCCTCCGACTTCACCCTGAGCAGCGATTTGCAGTCGGCCGCGCTGGACACTACGGTCACGCCCGATACCAAGTCTTGCCAGGGTTTCCCGGTCACGCTACCAACGCCTTTCACGATCAATGTGACCTGGACCGGGGTTGGCCCACTTGGAAGCGGGAGGAACCTCAGCACCTATGCCTGCGGAGCCTATAGCTCGGAAACGCAAACGTTCTTCGCGAGCAACACCACCACCGCAACGGGATCCACCTCGCTGTTCACAGGATCGTTCCCCGCTACGGGCAGCGGCGTCGGCACGAGCGATCAGCGCAGCCATGCGCAGGGCATCGCATTGGACTCATGCCCGCTTCTGGGTGCCAAAGGGGCGGGTCCCGGCCCGCAGGCGCCCGGCAACCACAGCTTTGCCAGTCAGAGCGCCAGCGTCAACATCATCCCAAGTGATCCATCTCTGCCGCAGCTGTTTCTGAACGCGGTCAGGTTCACCAACGTGTCGCAGCCTACCGGCACTGCCCCCTCCACCGACAGTGAGACCAACGTGAACATCTTTTCCTTCAGCCCGTTCAATTTCGTAGCCGACTGCTTCGTGATTCCGTCGGGCGAATTCACAATCGCAAGCGGGCTCTCCAGCGCGTCGCTGCACGCGGTGATCGATACGAACACACCTGTGTGTCAGGGGTTCACCAACAGTCCGCTGCCGTTTCCCCTGACGATCGACATCACATGGACGGGAACAGGACCGGTGGCTTCGCTGCGAACCGTAACCACATCCAACTGTGGCTCATTCAGCCTCGATGCCACGGGCACCCAGAGCACCAACCCCGCAAGTGTGACGGGCAACGTGTCCTCGCTCTCGGGTCCTTTCACATCCGACCAGGCGGGGCTTGACACGAACGATCACCGGATTCGGATTCTGGGTTCGGCCCCGAAGTCATGCAACATCCATGGCTGATTAAAGCCTGGATCCGACCGGACGTTATTACGAGCGGGCGTAGGCAAACTCGCCACGACGTCGTGAGGCATCGGAATGGCAGAGCGGGAGAGATTTGAACTCTCGAGGCCCTTGCGGGCCTACGGCATTTCCAGTGCCGCGCCCTCGACCAAGCTAGGCGAACAACCGGTCAAGTGCCCGGTGAACCTGCCATTGCCGCAGGTCCCCAAGAGACTGGGACGACGCTATCGACGAGGTACGAACGCCCGCGGCTCTGGGAGCGGAGCCGGAGGGAATTGAACTCGTTAGCGCCGGTAGACTTCGCGGCGGTGCGCAATTCGCGCGACCAGAACAAGTTGGTTCTGATCATCGACCGCATAGACAATGCGATAGTCTCCGACCCGAATTCGAAAAACATCGTGTCCGAGTAGCTTCGTGACGCCGTGCTGTCTGGGCTCGATGCTCAGACCATCGATCGCCGCCGCGATCCGCTCGCGATGTGATCCGTGATTCCAGCGATACGCGCGTACGGCCTCCGGATGCAGGCGGATTTCGTAGGGCCGTCGACCTGACGTCAGCTACTCCGGACCTCGCCCCAGGGCAGGCCTTTGTCGCCTTCGTCTCGTGCCTGCAGCGCGGCCAGGCTATCCTCCAGGAACTCGAGGCGGTCGAGGATCTCCGCGTAACGATCGACGTCGATCAGGACTCCAGCCAGCCTGCCTCGCTTTGAAACATAAAGCACATCGCTCGCTGCCTTCAGCGAATCGAGCTCCTGGCCCAGCCTGGCGCGCAGGTCTTCAGCGGTTACGACTCTAGCCAGGTTGACCATACGCCAAACCGTAGGGTTTGCCACCGTTTGGGTAGCGGAGTGTCGTGGAGACTCTTCGAACTCTCGTTGGGGCCGGGGTTGCACAACTCAGCGTTCGAGGAGCTTGAGAAACGCGGCCGGCTCATGGATCGGACGCTCTGGCGCCAGGGCGAGCAAGTCACTATCGCCAGAGACCAGAATCGAAGCGCTCGCCTTGGCCAGTGCCAAGAGGTAGTCGTCGCCAGGATCACGGGAAATGTGGTCAGTGCGCTCCCCGACACCGAGCATTGAGGCCGTTGACCGCAGGAGTGCGATGAATTCAGCCGCGTCCTCGCGGGAGATGTGTTCCCGCAGTTTTGGGTAGGCGAGTGCACGGCCGAGCTCCGCCAGCAGCTCTTCGGAGACGACCAGTTCGAAAGCGCCCTCGAGCCACAGGGCTATCAGACGGCCCGGCGCTCCCGCCCGAGACAGCAGCGCCGAGACGAGCACGTTGACGTCGAGGACGACCCTCAACTAGGGCCGACGGCGGGGCCTCGTCGAGTGCTGCGCCTCAACCGCCAGCTGCAGGGCTTGATCCTCCGGCATCTGATTCTTGGACCACAAACGCTCCAGCAGCTCAAGGCCCAGATCGCGGCGAAGCGAGTCCTCGATCACCTCACTGTCACCCTTGCCCGTACGAGCCGCGCGGACCTTCACCCACTTGAGGACTTCCTCGTCCAGAGTTACTGTCGTTCGGACCTTTGGCATCTTTGCATCATAGCATCAAGATGACTCATGGCGCTTGAGACATGGCGGCCGAGCCGACGCTCTTACTCCTGCGCGGGGCTAGCGCGCAGGATTCTGTTGACAGGCCACACGGGCCGGCGTGTTCCCGATAGCGATGCAGGTACCGCAGGTTGGGGTACGCGTTTTGCGGTGGGTGGCGGAGCGGGAGAGATTTGAACTCTCGAGGCCCTTGCGGGCCTACGGCATTTCCAGTGCCGCGCCCTCGACCAAGCTAGGCGACCGCTCCGGGGGACACTCTAGCAACCAGGGGTGTCTCGCCTGGCGAGGCCGGGCCGTCAGTTGAGGCCGGATCGGCCCAGCATCCGCGGGCCGTCCGGGCCGGCCACTATGCACGTGTCGGTCATCCCCACGAACAGCCCGTGCTCGACCACTCCGGTGATGACCTTGAGGGAGGTCGCCAGCGCCGCCGGGTCGTCGATGCCGTCCGCGAACGACAGGTCGAGGATCAGGTTGCCATTGTCGGTGACGTAGGGCGCCTCCTCCCCACCTCGCACGGTCAGCGAAGCCTCCAGCGCGATCAGGCGGTCGGCCGTCGTGCGCCAGAGGAACGGCAGCACCTCGACTGGCAGCACCCCCACGCCGAGCCGCTCGACGACCTTCGATTCGTCGACCACGATCACGAAGCGCTTCGAGGCGGCCGCCACGATCTTCTCGCGAAACAGAGCCCCGCCTCGTCCTTTGACCAGGTTCAGGCCAGCATCCACTTCGTCCGCGCCGTCGACCGCCAGGTCGATCGCTCCCACCAGCTCGGTGATGATGGGGATGCCGTTCTCGGCGGCGAGCTCCGCGGTCTCGCGCGACGTGGGCACGCCGCGCACCTTCATGCCGTCGGCCACCAGCCGGCCCACGCCCTCGGTGAAGTACCGGACCGTCGAGCCGCTGCCAAGGCCCACGAGCATCCCGTCGCGCACGAGCTCCAGCGCCTTCTCGGCCGCCGCCTTCTTCAGCTCGTCCTGGTCACTCAACGGCTTTGCGAATCGCCGCGATCCCCGCGGCCACGCCGCCCTTGAATCCGAATACGGCGCTGCCCGCCACCAGCACGGTCGCGCCCGCCTTCACGACCAGCGGCGCGGTCTGGGCGTCGATGCCGCCGTCGACCTCGATCTCCACCTCTGGAGCTATAACGCGCAGCCGCCGGATCTTCTCCGGGCTGCGCGCGATGAACTTCTGGCCGCCGAAGCCGGGCTCGACGGTCATCACGTTGACCAGCGCGATGTACGGGATGATCTCGCGCAGCGTCTCCACCGAGGTGGCGGGGTTGATGGCCACGCCCGCTTCGGCGCCGAGCTCCCTGATCGACACGACCGTGCGGTAGAGCGACGTGGTTGCCTCCACCTGCACCTCGATGAGGCTCGCGCCGGACTTCGCGAAGGCCTCGATGAACAGCTCGGGACGTTCGACCATCAGGTGCGCCTCGATCGGGAGGTCCGTCACCTTGCGCACCGCCTCGACGACAAGAGGCCCGAACGTGAGGTTGGGCACGAAGTGGCCATCCATGACGTCCACCTGGATTCGGTCCGCCCCCGCGGCAACCGCTTCGCGCACCTGGTCGCCTAGTCGAGCGATGTCGGCGGAAAGGATCGAGGGAACGACCTCGATCTTCTTCACCGAGCCCCGGCCGCTTCGCGGTCGATCAGCCATTTCGCGCCCGCAATCATCCCCGATGGCACCTCGCCGCGTTTCGCCTTCGCCACCGCGTCGGCCTTTCCCGCGCCGGTCGCGAGCACGATGACGCGCCGCGCACCGCGCAGGGTCGACATCGTCAGCGTCACCCGCTGTGGCGGAGGTTTGGGCGAGTCGCGGATGCCGATCGCCCAGCCTTTCGCCTCCACCGCCGGGTGCCCAGGAAAGAGCGAGGCGGTGTGGCCGTCCTCCCCCACTCCCAGGACGACGATGTCGAGCGGCGCCAGCGCGGCGACGACGTGCGAGTAGAGTCCCGCGGCCTCATCTGGCCCGAGCTCCGCAGGCATACGGTGGACCGTGGCCGGCGCAACCCGATCGAGCAGCGCCTCGCGTGCCATCCGGTAGTTGCTCTCGGGATGGTCGGGCCGGACGCAGCGCTCGTCGCCGAACAGGACCGTGACGCGGCCCCATTCGACCTCCAGGTGCGAAAGCAGCTCGTAGCACCGCCGCGGCGTGGTGCCGCCCGCCAGCACCAGCGTCCTGGCGCCGTCGTCGATGGTCGAAGCGATCTCGGACGCGGCCGCGGCCGCGACGTCTTCTGCTGTTTCGAGAACCGTGAGGTCCACGGTCAGAGTGCTCGCATCAGCTCCGCTCCGGCCGCCAGCGAGCGTGTGTACACACCGTCACGCTCGCCCATGGCGAGGAGCTCCACCAGCAGCGACGCATCATCGGTCGAGTCGATCCGCTGCACGTGGCGAAGGGTGTCGGCGTCGCCGATGTCGATCAGCGTCAGCAACACCATCGAGTTGTCCGAGCTTCGCCGCTCGCGCACGAAAAGCGTCGGCGCCGCGGGCATGCTCTCGCCCGGTGCGTCGCCGGTCGCCGTGTGGTGAAGCGAGTCGCGCATCTCGAAAGCCATCTCGCGATGCTGGGCTGCTTTGCGTTGGGCGAGCTCCATGCCGGCCTCGTCCTCGCCGCCGGTCGGATGAAGAGTCTGGAACTGCTCGGGAGCCGGACGGCGCGGGCGCGCGGGAGCCCGCGCGATCGACAGCTTGAACGTGCGGCCACCCGACGAGCCGACGATGCGCACGGTGCTGATCTCACCTTCGACCAGGCCGGACTTCTCGACCGAGCGGAATGCCACGTCGACGACCCTCCAGCCCTCAGCCTGGAACTGCGCCGACACCACGCCTCCCCCGCCCCCCGATGCCCGCTGCAGCTTCCAGCCCAAAGCAGCCGCAATCCAGCCGATGAGCACCGAGGACGGGATGCGGTTGCCGCGACCCACCCCGGCGTAGTCGATGCCGATCTCGCTGATCCCCGACAGGAACGGCCGTCGGGTCACGGGTGCGAAGAACTGGGCGATCGATGCCCGCCACGGATCCAGCCGCGCCCACTGCAGGTCGGCCAGGCCCAGGTGCCGGTGCGCGTGCGCGCCCACTCCGGCCATGCCCAGGAAAGAGTGGTACGGCCGCGCGAACCGCGCCGAGTCCACCACCATCGCGTCGGCGATCTGGAGCGCATCCCGAAGCTCTTTGGAGCCGAAAGGCGGCGTCCCCAGCCACCAGACGCAGGTCGGCACGCCGCTGACCAGCAAAGGATCGACCAGGGCCGCGAGATGCGCAGCCCCCGCGCCTCCGACGTGCAGCTTCACCAGCTCGTAGTGCACCGGGGGCTCCCCGCCGGACACGGCTACCTGCGGCGCGGCGATGGAGGCGTCGATGCGGCCCGCACCGACGTCGGCCTCTTCCCTAACGACGATCGCGAGTGACGGGTGATGGGCAGCGATCTGCGTGCAGACGCTTTCCGCACGCTTCTCCTCGGCGTCCGTAGCGGCCACCGCCACAAGGGTCATGACGCTGTTGCGCGGGTGCGGATGATCCTCGTCGGGTGATTGCGCCCGCGCGAACCTGTGCCTGAAATCGGTCAAGGCGTCGACGACGTCCGCGATGGTGACTCCCTCGCCTTTCCAGTCGAGCTCGCCTGCAGGCGGGTTCAGGGCCTGTGCCATTCCCTCCCCTCCACCTCGAGGAGCTTCGCCGCGGCCTGAGGTCCCCACGTGCCGGACGGGTACATCTGCAGCGGAGGCCGGCCGTCCCTCCAGGCCGCCTCGATCGGATCGACCAGGGTCCAGGCGGTCTCCACCTCGTCGGCGCGGGTGAAAAGCGTCGGATCGCCGATCATGCAGTCGAGCAGGAGTCGCTCGTATGCCTCGGGCGCCTCGACGAGGAACGACGACATGTACAGGAAATCCATGGCCACGCTGCGCAGGCGGATGCTCGCGGCCGGGACCTTGGCCCCGAAACGCAGCGAGATTCCCTCCTCGGGTTGGATCCGCAGGATGATCGCGTTCGGGTCGAGCTCCTGCGCAGCCTTGCGCCCGAAGGTCAGGTGGGGCGGGCGCTTGAAGAGGATGCGGATCTCGGTCGCGCGCTTGGGCATGCGCTTACCCGCGCGGATGTAGAAGGGGACGCCGGCCCAGCGCCAGTTGTCGACGAACACTCGGACAGCCACGAAGGTCTCGGTCAGGGAGCCCTGCGCGACGTTGGGCTCTTCCCGGTAGCCGTGCACGTGCTCGCCGAGCACCCATCCACTCGTGTACTGGCCGCGCACGGTGGCCTTGGCCACCTCGTCGTCGGTAAGTGGCCGCATCGCGCGCAGGACTTTGACCTTCTCATCGCGGACCGCGTTGGCTTCGAACGCGATGGGCGGCTCCATGGCCGTCAGCGCAAGCAGCTGAAACGCGTGGTTCTGGACGATGTCGCGCAGTGTGCCGGCCTTGTCGTAGTAGGCGCCGCGGTTCTCGACCCCGATCTCCTCGGCGGCCGTGATCTGCACCGAATCGATGAAATGGCAGTTCCACACGGGCTCGAAGATGGTGTTCGCGAACCGGAACGCCATGATGTTCTGGACCGTCTCCTTGCCCAGGTAGTGGTCGATCCGGTACACGGAGTCCTCGTGGAAGACGCGCTGCACGATCTTGTTCAGCTCGCGTGCGGACTTCAGGTCGGAGCCGAACGGTTTCTCGACCACGATGCGGTGATAGCCCTCGCCCGCGTTCAGCCCGGAGGCCTTCAGCTGTTCGGTGATGGTTTCGTAGGTCGGCGGCGGGGTGGCGCAGTAGAACACTCGGTTGCCGCCGACCAAACGGGAGTGGTCCAGCGCGTCGAGCTTTCGCGACAGCGCCTTGAAGTCTTCGGGCTTGCTGAAATCGACCTTCACGTAGAACAGCATCTCGAGGAACGACTGCAGCACCTGGGGGTCTATCGGCTGCGTGCGCGAGAAGGTCGAGATCTTGTCCGACGCGCGCTTGCGAAACGCATCGTCGGTGAGGTCGTCGATGGCAGCCCCCACGACCGCGAAGCCGGCGGGCAGGAGCCGCTGCTTGGACAGGTTGTACAGGGCCGGCAGCAGCTTCCTCCCGCTCAGGTCGCCGGTGGCGCCGAAGATCACCATCAGGGCCGGTTCGGCGACGCTGTAGTCGTGCAGCCCTTCGGCGAGAGGGTTCGGCGCGACCGCTTCGACGCTCACGGCTTGGCCGCTTCTCCCGCTGCGTCGGTCACTACTGCATGGCCGCCGAACTGGTTGCGCATCATCGCGAGCATGCGGTCGCCGAACGTGTTCTCCATCCGGCTGCGGAAGCGGGCGAAGAGCGATTCGGCGATGACCGGAACCGGCACCGACTCGTCGATCGCCGCTTCCACCGTCCAGCGACCTTCGCCCGTGTCCTCGACGTAACCCTTGATCCGAGAGAGCTCGGGATCCGGCTCCAGGCCTCGCGCGATCAAATCCAGCAGCCAGGACCGGACGACGCTGCCGGTGCGCCACGCTTCGGCGATGGAGTGCATGTCCATGCCGGGGAAGGCTCGTGACAGCTTCATGATCTGGAAACCTTCGGCGTAGGCCTGCATCAGCCCGTACTCGACGCCGTTGTGCACCATCTTCACGAAGTGCCCGGAGCCCTCGGGACCGGTGCGCACCAGGCCGCCGTCGTCGGGCGCCAGGTCTTTGAGCAGGGGAAGGCAGTAGTCGTAGATCTCCGGCTCTGAGCCGACCATGAGGCAGTAGCCGTACTCGAGTCCCCAGATGCCGCCGGACACCCCGGCGTCCATGTAGTGCATCCGCTTGGCCTTGACCCGGGCGCAGTCGTCCATGGCGACCTTCCAGTTGGTGTTGCCGCCGTCGATGACGATGTCGCCGGGATCGCCCAACGCGATGAGCTGGTCGATCGCCTGGGTCGTCGGGTCGCCGGCGGGGACCATCACCCACATCACGCGCGGCTTCGACTGAAACGCTTTGACGAAATCCTCGACCGAGTAGGCGCCCACGGCGCCTTGCGATGCTTTCTCTTTGATGGCGTCGGCCGAACGGTCATAGGCGATCATGCGGTGGCCGCGGCGCATGAGGCGCAGGACCATGTTGCCGCCCATGCGGCCCAGGCCGACCATCCCCATCTCCATGGTCAACTCCTCCCGCTGGTGGACTATCTGACTGCGGACTTGACTGCCGCCGCTAGCGCCTTCCAGCCGGCCGCGGCCTCTTTACCGAGCGTCACTCGCAGCACCGGCAGCCGGCGTGACGTGAGCGACTCGAGGTCGCCGAGCGACTGCGCCTGTTTGAGGACGGAGAAGCTGTAGGGCTGGCCGGGGATGGGTACGTCCCGCGCGTCTTCCTGGACGATCTGCAAGAAGAGGCCGGTCTTCGGGCCGCCCTTGTGCAGCTGGCCAGTCGAGTGCAGGAACCTGGGCCCATAGCCTGCCGTGGTGGCGTGGTGCGTGGCGTCGCGGACACTCGTCCGTATCGAGGCGATGGCCGATTCCGACGCGCTCGTACGCGTGGTGTAGGCCATGATCGCGAAATAGGCTCCCGGCCTGGCCTGGCCGAGCAGCGATTTCAGGCCGGCACGCGACCTCGCCGCGGGCACCGATTCCGCCGCCGGCAGCCTGCCGCTGGCGCGGTACCTGCCGAGGACCTTCTTGGTGTTGTCCTTAGACTCCTGAACGTTCGGCTGGTCGAAGGCGTCGATGCCGAGGATCGAGCCCGCGATCGCGGTCGCGATCTCCCAGCGCAGGAACTCGCCGCCGAGGTCCAGCTTGTCCCGCATGGTCAGCGTCACCACGGGCTGGCCGGCCTTCTCGAGCGCCTCGACCGCCTTGTGGGGCGGATCGGCGTCCAGGCGGATGTACACGAAGAGCCGGTCGTCTCCGTAGACCGCCGGCCTGCCGAGCGGCTCGCCTTCGACGGGCACGATGCCCTTGCCCTGCTTGCCCGTGCTCTCGGCGATCAGCTGCTCCACCCAGTAGCCGAAGGTGGCGATCTTGGGCGACGCGATGAGCGTCAGCTTGTTACGCCCCTGCAGGGCGAGCTCGCCCATGACGCCGCCGAGCCACACGCCAGGGTTGCTGTCGGCAGGCACCGAGTCGGCGCACGAATGCGCCATCTCCACGGCGCGCTCGAGCATCTCGCCGACGTCGACGCCCATCAGCGCTCCGGGCACGAGGCCGAAGTAGCTGAGGGCGGAGTAGCGCCCGCCGATGTCGGGCGGGTTGCGGAAGATCCAGCGGAAGCCGTGCTCCTTTGCAAGCTTCTCCAGCGAGGTGCCCGGGTCGGTGATGGCCGCGAAGTGGCGTCCCGGTCCGGCCGCGCCGTCCCTGCCACCGCCCATCTCGCTCCAGAAGTAAGCGAAATGGGAGAGCGTCTCGGTCGTCTCACCCGACTTCGACGCGACGATGAAGAGCGTGTCCTGGATGCGGATGCGCGAGCGCACGGCGAGGATGGTGGCCGGGTCGGTGGTGTCGAGGACATGGAGCCTGGGGTGGCCGCGGACCGGGCCAAAAGTGTTTCTCAAAACGTCCGGGCACAGGCTGGAGCCGCCCATGCCGAGCAGGACCACGTCCGAGTAGGTGCGCCCGTCCGCCGCCAGCTGCTGGAGCTCCGGCGCGTGCTCGAGCATCTTCTCGGCCACGTTCAGCCAGCCGAGGCGGTCGCGGATCTCCTCGCGCTTCGCCGGGTCTGACGTCCACAGCGTCGAGTCCTTGGCCCAAAGGCGGCGCGGCGCGTCCATCTTCTGGAGCTGCGCGATGCGAGCGTCCACCCTGGGCTGCAGCGCTCCGAGGCTGTACCACTGGCGCGGGCCCTTGCCCGCCTTGATCTTCTGGCTCTCCTTCTTGATCGTGGCGAGCAGGCTCTCGAAGGATTTCGTGAAGGTCTCGACGCCTTCGACCTCCAGCTCGCGCGTGACCTGGTCGAGGTCGACGCCAAAGTCGGCGAGCTGCTTCAGCTGGCGCTTGGCCAGCTCGACGTTCTCATCGATGCTGCGCCTCGCCTCGCCATGCTCCCGGAAGGCGGCGAGCGTGGCCGGAGGGATGGTGTCGACCGTGTCCGGACCGATCAGCTCCTCGACGTAGTAGGTATCGGGATAACGCGGGTCCTTCGTCGAGGTGCTCGCCCACAGCGGACGCTGCAGCTGCGCGCCGGCCTTCTTCAGCTTCTCCCACCGCGGGCCGCTGAACGTCTGCCGGAAACGCTCGTACGCGATCTTGGAGTTCGCGATCGCGGCCTTTCCGTAGAGGCGCTCCAATGCGCGCTTCTGGGCAGGGTCGGTGCTCAGCTCGATCTTGGCGGCCAGGGTCTTGTCGACCTTGGTGTCCACGCGGCTGACGAAGAAGCTGGCGACGCTGGCGACCTTACGCAGCTCGCCGCCGCCCTTCTGCAGCTTTTCGAGGCCGGACAGGTAGGCCTCCATTACCTCGCCGTAGCGGTCGACCGAGAAGATCAGGGTGATGTTGATGTTGTGGCCCTTGGAGATCTGGTCGTAGATGGCGGGGATGCCTTCCCTGGTGGCGGGGATCTTGACCATCACGTTGGGCCGGTGGCATCGCGTCCTCAGGTCCTCGGCGAACGCGATGGTGCGGCGCGTGCTGTTGGCGACCGTCGGCGAGACCTCGATGCTGACGAACCCGTCCTGGCCCTTGGTCTTGTCGTAGATCGGGCGAAAGACGTCCGCCGCGGCTGAGACGTCCTCGACCATCAGCTCCCAGAGGATCTCCTCCGGCTTGTGGCCGGCCCTCACGAGCCGGACCATGGCCTCGTCGTAGTCGGTCGAGCCGCTGACCGCCTTTTCGAAGATGGTCGGGTTGGACGTCACTCCGGTGAGGCCTTCGTCGCGCAGCCGTGCCAGCTCGCCCGAGGTGATCAGCTGGCGGCGGATGTTGTCGAGCCACAGCGACTGGCCGATCCGCTTGAGCTCTTTGATCGGAGGTGGGATCCGTGTCGCAGTCGCCATCGGCCTACTTCCCGGCAAGCAGCTTGGTCGCCGCCGCCACTATGTGCCGGGCCGAGATCCCGGCAGCGTTCATCAGCTCTTCGGGCTTGCCGGACGTCGGCAGGCCCTTCACCGCGAGGTGGGCCACGTGCAGCCCGTCTTCCGGACCGAACGCCTCCAGCACGGCGGCGCCCAGGCCGCCCTGGGGGTAGTGGTCCTCGACGATGACGAACCTGCCCTTCGTCGCCTTCGCCGCCTCGCGCAGCGTCTTGATGTCCACCGGCTTGACCGAGTAGAGGTCGATCACGCGGGCGGCAACCTTCTTCTGCGCCAGCGTGTCGGCGGCCGTGAGGCAGTTGTGCAGGGTCACTCCGGCTCCGATGAGCGTCACCCTGTCCTTCGCGCTCTGGCGCACGACCTTGGCGCCTCCGATGCGGAAGCTCTCGTTGGGCCCGTAGATGGTCGGATACGCGCCCCGGGTGGTCCGCATGTAGACGATGCCGTCCTCATGGGCCATCAGCTGTGTGAGCCTGGCCGCCTGGTTGGGATCGCTCGGGTACAGGACGGTCGAGGAATGGACCGCGCGCATCGCGGCGAGGTCCTCCAGCGCCATCTGCGAAGGTCCGTCCTGGCCGATCTCGACGCCGGCGTGCGACCCCACCAGCCTGATGTTCGCCTGCGAGATGCCCGCCATCCGAATGAAGTCGTAGGCGCGGCCGAAGAAGGCGGCAAACGTGGATGCGAACGGCCGGTAGCCACACACGCTCATCCCGACGGCGGTCGCCACGAGCTGCTGCTCGGCGATGAAGATCTCGAAGTACCGGTCCGGGAAAGCCTTCGCGAACTCGTCGGCGTGCGTCGAATTGGAAACCTCGCCGTCCATCGCGACGACGTCCGGGATCGCCCCCAGCGCGACCAGGGCGTCGCCATAAGCCTTGCGGGTGGCGACCTTGTCCTCTTTCTTGTACGCCGGGAGGGTGACGGGCGCATCGGCGTGCTTGGTGGCGGGCACCCCTGGCTCGGGCTTGGCCGTCTTGACCTTCAGGTGGCGGATGCCGCCGAGCTCCTTGATCGCTCGCTCGGCCATGTCCGGAGGCAGCGCCTTGCCGTGCCAGCCGTCCTTGTTCTCGATCTCCGAGAAGCCCTTGCCCTTGATCGTCTTGGCGAGGATCACCGTCGGCTTGCCTGTCGCCGAAAGGGCGTTTCCAAACGCACGGTCGATGGCCGTTACGTCGTGGCCGTCGATCACGATCGGGAAGCCGCCGAAGGCTTCCACCCGGCGGCGGTAGAGGTCGAGGTTCCATCCGTACTCGGTCTCGCCGCGCTGCCCCAGGCGGTTGATGTCGAGGATCGCGGTGAGGTTGGACAGCCCGTAGTAGCCGGCCTTGTCGAGCCCTTCCCAGATCGAGCCCTCGGCGAGCTCGGAGTCGCCGCAGAGGACCCACACGTGGTAGGGCAGCTTGTCGAGGTTCTTGCCCGCCATGGCGACGCCGACCGCGATCGGCAGGCCCTGGCCGAGGGAGCCGGTGGCGACGTCCACCCACGGGATCGCCGGCGTCGGGTGTCCCTGCAGCCGTGACCCGAACTTGCGGAAGGTCATCATCTCGGCGTCCGTGATGGCGCCCACGGCCTTGAACATCGCGTAGCAGAGGGGCGAAGCGTGGCCCTTGGAGTAGATCAGGTGGTCGTTGTTGGGCTCTTTGGGCTTGTTCCAGTCGTACTGCAGGTACCGCGCGATCAGGACCGCGATGAGGTCGGCGGCCGACATCGAGGAGGTCGGGTGCCCGGAACCGGCGGCCGTGCTGCAGCGGATGGAATCGACCCGCAGCTGCTGTCCCAATTGACGCGCGAACTCGAGATCGGTGGTGGCCAGCGCCTCGGTGGTGACCGTCATATCACTCCTACCACTCAAGAGTGGCTCGACCCTCCCGCGATCAACGATCGCGGGACCCCAGTGTGTATTAAGTTAAGTCTATCGGTCTGTCGAAATCGGCTCGAAAGGTTCCGTGCGACCCGCCGGCGGCGACGATCAGCGCGCCGGCGCCAGCCGCTCCACCTCGGTCACCATGCCGTCCAGGATCTTCAGGCCGGCGTCCCAGAACCCCGGATCGGTGATGTCCATGCCCAGCCGGCGCACGAGCTCATCGGGCCGGGTGGATCCACCGGCGGCCAGGAAGTCCAGGTAGTCGTCGACGAAGCTCGGCCCGACCTCCAGGTATCGGTGGTACACGGACAGGGCCAGGAGGTTGCCGAACGCATATGCGTAGACGTAGCCCGGCGTGTGCAGGAAGTGCCCGACGTAGCTCCACCACACCCTCTGCTCGTCCGTGAGGATCAGGGCGTCGCCGAACATGGCCTGCAGCTTGTCCTGGAAGATCTCGCCCAGCTGTTCGACCGCAAGCTCGCCTTCGGCGCGCCGCATGGTGTGGCAGGCGTCCTCGTAGCGGTTGAAGGCGACCTGGCGGAAAACGGTGGCGAACGCGTCCTCGCACTGCGTGCACAGCATCGCCAGCCGGGTCTGCGGGTCCTTCTCTTCGGCCATGATGCGGTCGAAGGTCAGCGCCTCGCCGAACACCGACGCGGTCTCGGCGAGGGTGAGCGGCGGGTGGTAGTCGAAGAGGTGGTTCTTGGACGCCAGCCGGTCGTGGAGGCCGTGGCCGAGCTCGTGCGCCATGACCAGCGCATCGCGCAGCTTGCCGGTGAAGTTGAGCATCACGTACGGGTGATGGCGCGGCGTGACCGGCATGCAGTAGGCGCCGCCGGACTTGCCGGGGACCACTGGCGCGTCGATCCAACCATGCTTGAAGAAGTCTTCGACGAGCTCGCCCGCACGATTCGAGAACCTGCTGTACGACCCGAGCACTAGCTCCTTCGCATCCTCCCAGCTGAGGTCCCGCGCGACCTCGCCGATGGGCGCGTAGCGATCCCACTCGTACAGGTCCCCGACTCCCAGCAAACGCTTCTTGACGCGGTAGTAGCGCGCGCATACGTCGTAACGTCCGGTGACCGCCTCGACCAGCGCCTGCACGGCCTCGTCCGAAGTCTCGTTGGCCAGGTTGCGCGACGAGATCCAGGTCGGGAAATGGCGCAGGCGATCGTCGATCGCCTTCTCGCCGAGGATGACGTTGAAGATGTAGGCCCGTGTTCGCACGTCCTGATCGAGGGCGTTGGTGATGGCGGCGCTCGCCTCTCGGCGGACCGTGCGATCGGGTTCGCGCAGCCGGACCAGCGCCTCCTCCAGTGGGGCCTGGCGTCCGTCGATGTCGACGCGGATGCGCGCACACAGTTCCTCGAACAGGCGGTTCCAGGCCGCGTTGCCGACCGGGCTGAAGTCGGTGAGGACGCGCTCTTCGGGCTCTGAGAGCTGGTGTGGGCGGTACTTTCGCGCCTCCTCGACCGTGTGCCGATATCGGGCCGAGTCCGGATCCGTATACAGGCGCTGCGCTTGCTCGTCGCCGACCTGGGCCAGCTCCAGGGTGAAGAAGACTCCGTGCCGTCCTCGCTCCGCTCCGGCCTCACGTACCCGCGCCAGGAGGCGGCCGGCGGCGTGGTCCTCGGTGTCCTGGCTGTGGAGGAGGTACGCGTACACATCAGGCTTGATCGCCTGCTCCTCGCCCTGCTCGAGCTCGCGCATCATCGCCGCGAACTCTTGGGGCGCAAGGGAAGCGACCCTGCCCTTGTAGCGCGCCTCGAACGCCTGCGCGCGTTCGAGGCCTTCGGCCAGGGAGCGCTCGATGGCGGGATCGGTCGGCGACTTGAAGAGGTCGGTCAGGTCCCAGCGAACGTGCTCGGCGCCGGTGGTTCGGGTCGCTTCGGCCATGGGCGGTTCAGGATAACCGCTCCGTGTAACGGCGCGAAATGCCTTCCGTCTTAAGCGTTTATGGGGCGCGATTGGTGCTGGCGCGGCGTTCTTGACCGGAGTCGGGTAACCTTTACTAAATGCGAGCAAAAGTAAAGGGGAAGAGTGGAGTGACTCGCGTTTCTCGTAAGAATCAGGTGACTCTTCCTGTCGCTGCGCTCGCCGAAGCACGAGTTCAAGCTGGCGATGAATTGCGGGTCAGCGTCGAAGGCAGAGGTCGGATCCTGCTCGAGCGTGAGCGTGATCATGATCAGCTCGACAACTTCGTCGGCAAGCTGCCAGGACTGTCCGCGGCCACGGACCTGGAGGCTCTCCGAAAGGAATGGGATCAGTAGTCGTCGACGCGAGCGTGGTGCTCGGCGTGCTGGACCCAAGGGATGCGCATCACGCAAGCGCCTCTCGCGCACTCAAGACAGCACGGGCCAACGGCGATGCCATCATCCTGCCGGCAAGCGCGCTGGCTGAGGTGCTCGTCGGCGCCAGCCGTCTCGGATCCGGCGCGGTTCGGACTACTGAAGCATTTGTTGACGCGATCGTCGATCAGGTTCACAGCATTGATAGGTCGGTTGCCCGGTCAGCGGCCGTATATCGATCAGCACATAAATCGATACGCCTTCCAGATGCATTCGTCCTGGCCGTCGGCGCGACGCTCAATGCGGACACCGTTCTGACAGCCGATACGAGATGGGCCAAACTGGACCGCCGGGTTCATGTGATCAGCTGATCACTACCCGGGTCTGGCTTCGATCAGGCTGTCGGTCTCCGAGACGGGGATGACTCCGGTCACGCGGAGGTCGGCGGCTCGGAGCAGCGTGCGGTACTCCTCCTCGGTACGCTCGCGACCGGTCAGCAGGACCATCATGTTGACGTCGGCCACTGTGGCGGGAGACGGTTGTCCGTGCTCAGGCAGGACCATCTCCAACAGGAGCACCGCGGCAGCCGGCGCCATCGCTGCTCGGCAGTTCTTGAGAATTCGCACCGCGCGCTCGTCGTCCCAGTCGTGGACGATGTTGGAGAGCAGGTAGATGTCGCAGCCTTCCGGAACCGACTGGAAGAAATTGCCCGGCACGAGGCGGCAGCGCTCTCGGACGCCCGCCGCGCTCAAGTGGCGCTCGGCTGCTTCCAGCACCTGCGGCTGGTCGTAGATCACGGCCTCCATCTCGGGGTTCCGCGCCAGGATCATCGCGGACAGCGAGCCGTTACCCCCACCGACATCCACGAGGACGCGACATGTGGAGAAGTCATAACTGCCGGCCAGCGAACTGAGGAGCACGTCGCTGCCCGCGCTCATCGCCGCATCGAAGGTGGCCTGCGTCTGGGGATGCGAGGCCATGTAGTCGAAAAACGGCGCGCCGTAAACGTGCTCGAAGCCGGGCTGGCCGCTTGTGACCGAATGCAGAAGGGCGCCCCAGGCACCGTAGTGCTCCTCGCCAAGCATGACCGCGGTGGCTTTAACCGAGCCTTCGACTCCGTCGCGCAGCTGCTGCCCCAACGGTGTGAGCTCGAACCGGTGCTCGGGGACCTCGGCGACCAGGCCGTAGTACGCGGCCAGGCGCAGGACGCGGCCGAGGCTGGCCGCCTGCACGTTCACCTTCTCCGCGAGCTCGGGCGCCGTCATCGGCGCCCTTGCGAGCTGATCCGCCAGCCCCAGCTTGGCGATCACGTAAACGACCTGAGTCGCTCGGTAACCCCGCATCAGCTTGTAGAGGCTTTCGGCGGCTGTTCGCGCATCAACCACGGCTGTCAGGATAAGCGCCGCTCGAGCTCGCGCACTCGCGCCGGATCCGGCCACCGGCCCGCGTACGCGCCTTCGTTGACCGCTTCCGTTACCTCTTCCAGCAGCGGTTCCAGCCATTCCGTCCTCGTGGTCTGCATGTATTCGAGCGGAGTCTCCGGCGGCGCGCGACGGCGGCCGAGGCGGCGCTGCACACGCTCGTAAAGCCGCAAAAGTTCTGACTCGCCCGGCGGCGCCCGCCTGGTCGCCGGCCTGCGACGGCGGGTGCGCACCCACGCCCACATGAGCGTGACGAGCGCGGCGACCACGACTGCGGGCGGGATCACAGCGAGCAGGCCGAGGGATCCGAGGGCGGCCATCGGTGCGCCGATGGTCAGGTGCGGGATGAGGCGCGCGATCCCCGATGCGGCCCAGTGGTTCGGAAACTGTGTCGCCGCCAGCGCCGAGAATCCGGGCGAAGGGTCGACCGGCACCCAGCCGTGGTTCGGAAACCACACCTCGACCCAGGCGTGTGCGTCATGTTCGCGCACGATCGACTGGTCGAGCACGGGGTTGTAGTCGCCGGTCGAGTAGCCCGTCGCGAGTCGCGCCGGGACGCCGAGGCTGCGCAGCATCAGCGTCTCCGCGGTGGCGAACTGCTCGCAGTAGCCCTTCCTGACGTCGAACAGGAACCAGTCCACCGGGTCGCGGCCCGGCGGGACGTGGCCGAGCTGCTGCGTGTACTGGAAGCTCTGCTGCATGTAGCTCGTGAGGGCCATCACCAGGTCGAACTGGTTGGAACTGTGGTCACGCGTCACGCTCAAGGCCAGGTTCTGCGCCTGTCGCGAGAGCGACGAGTGATCCAGGTAGGCGGGATTCTCGTCGGGTGCGTTGAAGACGTAGGGGTCCTGCCTGAGCTCCTCGGGCGAGAGATTCGGCAGGTAGGACACCACCGAGTAGGTCTGGCCTGGTCGCAGCAGGTCGGGCGTCCTGAACGTTCCGTATGCGTCCTCGCGCAGCTCCGACACCGGCGCGTACAGGCTCTGGATCGGGTACGCGGCGCTGATCACACCCGGAAGCGGCCTGACGATGCGAAACACCTCCACGAACGTCCCCAGGTTGTGCGGGGGCGCGGGCGGCAGCAGCCGCGGCGGGATGTACGGCTGAAGCGTGGCGAACCCGCGGTTCGAAGCCGTCCAGACGCCGTCGCGGTAGGTGTCGAACACCAGCCCGCGCCAGTACGCGGGCGCACCGGTCCGCACGTACATCACCGGCGCATCCCCCAGCCGGCCGCGGAAGTGGAGGTCCACGCTGCCGGTGGCCCCGGACGGATCGCCGCTCAGCTGGACCAGCGGCAGCGCGGGATTCTCGAGCTCGCCCTTGAAGCCGACGTAGTTGGGCAGCGACACGAGCACCGGGCCGTTGGGATCGATGCTCGGCTGCGGAATGAAGAAGAACGCGGCGATTCCAAACAGGAGCGCTCCGATGGTTGCCGTCGCCACCGCGGGTACGGGCACGGTGACGCGCGCGCCCATCCGTCGCAGGTTTGACGCGGCCCAGAATCCGCCCAGGCACAGCGCCCACAGCGCGATCAGGACCCCGAACGGGTAGTCCCACGCGTAGACGGCGGCCAGGTAGAGGATCGCGAGGCTGATCCAGAAGCTCGAGTAGCAGTTGCGGCGGGTCTTGAGGTCGAAGCTCGTCACCGCCACGAGCAGGATCGCGAAGTTGGCCTGCGGCAGCACGCCGCCGAAGAACGCCCCGACCGAATCAGCGAGGAAGTACACGAGGGTTGCGAAGACGAGGCCCGCGAGCAGAACCTGGCGGCGGACCCCACGCTTTCGCGATCGCTCTCGATAGCTGACGACGTGGCCGACGGCGGTCGCGCCAAGGCCGACCGCTGGCACGATGTAGTCCTGGCCGTACAGCACCACGGCCAGCACGGCCACGGCGAAGCCTGAGAAGACGAAGGCCCGGCCTTCGAGGGAGTTCTCCACGGGCGAGTCCGGGAGCCGCAGCTTCATAGAGGCCACTGCAGCCCCGCGCGCTGAATGGGAGCATCGATGTCGAGCTCCGCGTCCCCCACCACCCACGCCCGCACCGAGCCGCCGCGCTGCCTGACGGCCTCGAGCGCATCGTCGATGTCCGCATTGCGGCCCGCGGTGACCACGATCGCATCGGCAACCGGCGGCGGCTGCGCGCCGCGAGCGTCCACCTGGGAGGGGAAGCGGGCCAGCCACTCCAGCAGCGCCCACAGGCTGCGCGCCTCGTTCGGGCGCGACGGTTCGGCGCCCGGCGCCCAGAGGACGACCCGCCCGCCGGCGCGCAGGCAGTCCCACGCCTCCGATGCCGCGAGGCGCGCGATCTGGTCCGCGGCCTCATGAGTCGGCGGCGACGGGTCGCAGAAGATGCCGAGTGTCTGGGCGCCAGGCGGCTCGAACTCGCGCACGATCAGCTCGCCGTGGCGCGCGCTCGAGCGCCAGTGGATGCGCCGCAGCGGGTCCCCCGGCCGGTACTCGCGGACGCCGAACATCTCGGTTCCGGAGCCCGCACGGGGCGCTGCCAGGCTGGCCTCGAGCTCTCTCGTCTCGGGGCGAGTGGCGAGGGCCGCGAATCGCGGCAGGACCAGAGCCAGCTCCGAGTCGACGCTCGGCCCTCGGCGCCGGAAGAATCCCAGCGGGTCTCCCGTTTCGAGCACCCACCCATGGGCCCCGACCGGGCCGCGGCGCAGCGGGCCTACGCCATGAACCTCGCCCCATCCCCGCCTGGGCACCAGGCCGGCTGCGGCCGAAAGCTCGGCGGCTCCGATGGAACCGGAGATGCGCGCCGGCCCGCGCGCTCCGCGGCTGGTCTCGATGCGGAGCTCGACCTGGATGCGGTCGCCCTCGAACACGGGCACCAGCGGGCCGCCCGCCAGGATTCTCTCCGGCAGCTCCTCCATGGGCGAGCCCTCTCCGCTCTCCGTGCCGCGCACCTGGAGCGCCCCGCGCAGGCCGTGGTTCCACAGCGCGTAGAGGAAGGCGGCCGCGGCGAGCGCGGCGATCCAGTACGCAAGCAAGAACAGCCAGGCGACCTCCGAGGTGCTGCCGTAGTAGAAGATCGCGGCGGCCAGGATCAGAGCGCCGGCGAGCCTTGGGGTCGGCCTCACGCCGTGCTTAGTGCTGCCTCAGCGGTGGCAGTGGGAGCGACGCGACGACGTCCGCCAGGACCTCGGATGCTTTGGCACGGCCTCGCATGCCCAGCCGGTGCGAGAGCACGGGCACGGCCAGCAGCTTGACGTCGTCCGGCAGCACGAAATCGCGGCCCTCGAACAGCGCCCACGCCTGCGCGGCGCGCTGCAGGTAGACGCCCGACCGCATGCTGGCGGGAAGCGCTACCTCAGGTCGCGCGCGGATCGCGTCCATCAGCGACACGATGTAGGTGCGGATGGCCGGCGCCGCCACGACGCGCAGGCATCCCTCCTGCAGCTCGAGGACGTCCGCCAGGCTCACGACCGCGCCGAGGTCGGCGATGGGATCGCCGTGCTCGCGCCGCGCGAGGACTTCCATCGCCTCGGCATCGGTGGGCGGACCCATCTCGGCGGCGAGGAGAAAGCGGTCGAGCTGCGACTCAGGCAGCGGATACGTGCCGTGGAACTCTCCTGGGTTCTGGGTGGCGATCACGAAGAACGGCCTCCCGAGCGCGCGGGTGACGCCCTCGATGGTGACCTGGCCCTCCCCCATCGCCTCGAGGAGGGCCGACTGCGTGCGCGGCGTGGCCCGGTTAACTTCGTCGGCGAGCACGATGTTGGAGAAGATCGGCCCGGCGACGAACTCGAAGGTCAGGTCCTTCTGGTTGAAGACGCTCGACCCGGTGATGTCGGACGGGAGCAGGTCGGGCGTGCACTGGATCCGGCGGAAGGTCCCGCCCACCGAAGTGGCGAGCGCCCGGGCCAGCATGGTCTTGCCCGTGCCGGGAAGGTCCTGGAGCAGGACGTGCCCGCCGGCGACGAGCCCCGCCGCGGCCAGGCGCACGACGCGATTCTTGCCCACGATGACGCGGTGGACGTTCTCCTCGATGCGGCCGAGGAGCTCAGCCGCGCGCCGGGGTTGGAGTTCACGCTGTGGTGCCGACGACACAGGCCAAGTCTAGTTGGCGGTCCCAGCCCAGCCCCCATTTGATGACCACTTCACCTCCCCGCCCGCGGGGAGGTCGGCGCATAGCGCCGGGTGGGGCGACCCGAGCTAACCCTTTACGTACGAGAGCTTTTCCGCCACCTTGCCGTCTCGGACTTTGAAGAGGTCGATGCCCCTGATGTATCCCGATCCCCAATCGAAGCGCCAACGCACCGTCGCGCGATCACCCGCGACGACCATCTCCTCCGTCTCGAAGTGCGCTTTGGGTGAATCGTTGAAGAACCGGTCCCAGAAGGCGCGCATCGCCGCCTGACCGACCACCCGCTCCCCATCCGGAGTTGGCAGCGTGTTCTCGAAGATGCAGTCGTCGGTCATCAACGCCATCACCGCGTCGACGTCGTGCCGGCCAAATGCCTCGTTGAAGGCGTTGATCGTCTCGGCCGTGCCGGCGGCGCTCACCCCTGGCCGATCATGCGGGCGATCACCTCGGCGAGGTTTGGCCCGCCCTTGCCGAATGGCACCGAGCGCACACGGTGCGCGAACACCATCTCGGCGACGGCGCCGACGTGCGTCACCTTCACCTGCTCGGCGCTGTCGTAAGCGGCTTTCGCCTGCGCGGCGCGCGCGCACACCAGGTCCGACCGGTGGCCGTCGACCTCCAGGGCGATCGAGATCTGGGCGATGAGCCGGAGGATCTCGCGCGGCAGGTCCACCTCGGGAAACGTCGCGATCGCCTCGGCGATGTTCGAGCGCACTTCCTGCTCCGACTCGGCGTGCTGCTGGACGAACTTGTGCGGGTCGTCCTCCCACACGGATCGCTTCTCGACGATGGCGACTCGCTGGTCGAGGTCGCGGATGCCCTCGACGTCCACGCACAGGCCGAAGCGGTCGAGCAGCTGCGGTCGGAGCTCGCCCTCCTCCGGGTTCATGGTGCCGACCAGGATGAAGCGCGACGGGTGCGACACCGACACGCCCTCGCGCTCGACCGTGTTGACGCCCATGGCGGCCGCGTCGAGGAGCACGTCGACGATGTGGTCGTCGAGCAGATTCACCTCGTCGACGTAGAGGATGTTGCGGTTGGCCTCGGCGAGCACACCCGGCTCGAACTTGCGCGAGCCCTCCTTCAACGCGGCCTCCAGGTCGATGGTCCCGACCACGCGGTCCTCGGAAGCGTTGATGGGCAGCTCCACCACGCGCATGCGGCGGGTCGCCACGGGCAGCTCGCCGGCCGCCGACCGCGCCCGGCAGTCCGCGCACCAGTCCTCGGGATCCTCCGGGTGGCAGCCGAAGTGGCAGCCTTCGACCACCTGCTGGTCGGGCAGGAGATGCGCGAGCGCCCGCACGGCCGTGGATTTACCCGTGCCCTTCTCACCGCGGATGAGCACCCCTCCGATGGCGGGGTGTATGGCGTTGAGCACCAGCGCCAGCTTCATCTCTTCCTGGCCGACGATGGCGGTGAAGGGGTAGGAGTAGCGGTCGATGGCCATTGGGGATTGAATGTTACCGGCCTCTGCCGAGCTCCTTCTCCACAGCTGACGCGATCTCGTCACGCGACAGGTCATACAGGCCGTAGTAGTGCGCGCCCATACGCTCGGCGAGGTCCGCGCACGCGTTGATCGCGTACGTCTGGTACATCGGCGCGACGCGAGCCAGGTGCTGCACCGACGGCAGGTGGCTGTAGTCACGGGCCGAGTCGATGACCAGCGCATCGATCTCCTCGGCATCGATCATGCCCGCCACCTTCTGCGCCTCGACCAGCGGCTCCTCCTTGAACATCGAGATGTTGCCGCGGCCATCGCTGATGAGCACGAGCAGGGGCCGGATGGTGGGGTCGCGCAGCAGCTCGGTCTTGACGACCTTGTAGCCCGCCATGAGCCCGTGGGTGAGCGGCGTGGTGCCGCCGACCGACAGCTTCTCGAGGCGCCGGCGGGCAAGTGACACGCTGGACGTGGGACGAAGCACCACCTCGGCTGTCCGGTTCTTGAAGATCACGACGGCCACCCGGTCGCGGCGCACATATGCGTCCTGGAGCAGCGACAGGATCGCGCCCTTGGTGGCCGCCATCCGCTGCTCGGCGTCCATCGACGCCGACGCGTCGACGACGAAGACGATCAGGTTGCCCACCTTGCGCTCGCGCACCTTCTGGCGCAGGTCGTCGCGCTCGAGCTTGAGCCGCTCGCCGGGCCGGCGCCCGCGGTCCCTCTGCATCGGCGCCGCGGCCCGCACGGTGGCATCGATGGCGAGGTCGTTGACCTTCGCCTTCGGTTCGGCGCGGACATAGCGACCGCGGCGGTCGGGGGTCTGGCTCGCCGATCGCTTGCCTCCCTGCTTGCGCACGCGTCGCTGGCGCGGCAGGTCGATGCGCCGCAGGTTGAAGGTCTCGGTCGCATCGGGCGCCGACTCGTGCGCGCTCGATCCCCCGGTGGTGATGCCCTGGTCGCTGCCCGCGGACTGCTGCCCGCCGTCCGACGCATTCGAGCTCTCGTCAGCCGTCGCTTCGGCGGGCGCGTCGCTCTCGGAGGCCTGGGGGTCGCCTGACTGGCTGTCGGCCGGTTGGGATCCCTCCTGGTCCTCCGCATTCTGCGGCGACGTGTTCTCGTCCTGGTCGCGTCTCACCGGCTGCCGGGCACGGTGGGCCAGCGCCAGCGTGGCGGCGTCGTAGATGTCGTCCCGGCTGGGCGACGGATGGCGGCGATAAGCGGCCAGCGCGCGGGCAGCGTGGTCGATCACGACGTCGGCGCGGTGGCCGAGAACGTCAGCCTCGACGCAGATGGACGAGATCAGCCTTGCCTGGCCGGGACTCACCCTGACGAGCTTCACCGCCGCGATCGCCTCGCCCAGGGCCCGCGCCAGGTTATGGTCGGCGGCGGCGAACTCGTTGGCGAACTCGTGGTCGCCGCGCTTGAACGCCGCGTCCCGCTCGGCGATGAGCACCCGCTCGTCGGGATCGCGGATCCCCTCGACGTCGACGCACAGCCCAAATCGGTCGAGCAGCTGCGGGCGCAGCTCGCCCTCCTCGGGATTCATGGTGCCCACGAGGATGAAGCGCGAGGGATGCGAGAACGACACCCCCTCCCTCTCCACCACGTTGACGCCCATCGCGGCCGCGTCGAGCAGCACGTCGACGATGTGGTCGTCGAGCAGGTTGACCTCGTCGACGTAGAGGATGTTCCGGTTGGCCTCGGCCAGGACGCCGGGCTCGAAGCGCCTCGCGCCGGCGCGCAGCGCCGCTTCGATGTCGATGGTGCCCACGACGCGATCCTCGGAAGCGTTGATGGGCAGCTCGACGACGCGCATGCGGCGCTTGTAGGACGGCAGGATGCCCGCGTCGTGCAGCCGGCCCCGGCACTCGGCGCACAGCGCCTCGCGGTCGTCGGGATCGCATCCGAAATGGCAGCCCTCGACCACGTTGTGCTCGGGCAGCAGCCGGGCGAGGGCGCGCACGGCGGTCGACTTGCCGGTGCCCTTCTCCCCGCGGATCAGAACGCCGCCGATCGTCGGCACGACGGCGTTCAGGATCAGGGCCAGCTTCATCGAGTCCTGGCCCACGATCGCGGTGAACGGGAAGACATGCCGGTCGAGCGCGATGCTCACGTGTCAAGAATAGGTGGGGTTTCGGGAACCAACCGGCGGATCGAGCGGTTTAAGAGAGGTGGAGATCCTGGTGGCGCTGGTCGTGCTGGTCCTGTTCGACATCGCCGCCTGGCGGTGGGGCGCCGACTCCCGCGTCGTGATGGACGACGAGCGCTCGCTCGACCGGCCGCCCCGCCGCTGGATCTAAGCCGGCAGCAGCGACTTCACTAGCTCGCGTTCCTGGACGAGCTCCTCGACTGACTTCTTGATCTTGTCCTGGGCATCGTTGTCATGCTCGAGCCCGGGCACCACCTCCCAGCGCCAGCCGTCGGTGCGGACGGGAAAGCCCATCTGCAGCCCCTCGGGCGTGCCGTACTCGCCATGGCTGACCACCGCCAGCGAGTGCCAGTCGCCCCAGGGCGTCGGAATGCGGATGCTGTTCACGGAGTCGAGGACCGCGTTGGCGGCCGATGCGGCCGACGACAGGCCCCGAGCCTCGATGACCGCCGCGCCGCGCTTCTGGACGGTCTCGATGAACTTGCCCTTCAGCCAGCCGTGGTCCTTGATCACGTCGAACGGCGAAAGCCCGGCGATCTTGGCGTTGCGGGCGTCCGGGTACTGCGTGGTCGAATGATTGCCCCAGACCGCCATGTTGGTGACCACGGCGACCGGAACGCCAGCCTTGTTGGCGAGCTGCTTCTTGGCCCGGTTCTCGTCGAGCTGCATCATGGAGAACCAGCGGTCCTCCGGGATCTCGGGGGCGTTCAAGCGCGCGATCAGGCAGTTCGTGTTGCACGGGTTGCCCACGACCAGGACGCGGACGTCGCTCGCGGCCCTGGCGGCGATCGCCTTGCCCTGCGGGCCGAAGATGCCGCCGTTGACGGAGAGGAGGTCGCCCCGTTCCATGCCTTGCTTGCGAGGAACCGCCCCCACCAGCAGGGCCCACGAGGTTCCGTCGAAAGCCTTCTCCGCCTTGGCCGTCAGGATGATGTCGTGAAGGAGCGGAAACGCACTATCGTCGAGCTCCATCGCGACGCCCTCGAGTGACTTCATGGCGGGCTCGATCTCGAGCAGTCGTAGGACGATCGGCTGGTCCGGCCCCAGGAGCTCGCCCGCGGCGATTCGGAAGACCAGGGCATAGCCGATCTGGCCGGCCGCGCCGGTGACCGTGACGTGGACCGGTGGGCGCGCCCCGTCGGTGCTGTGCATCATGGCCCCCAAATGCTAGCGCCCGCGCACGCTCCTCTCGTCTATCTGAAGCCTTCTCCCTCGGGCTCGAACAGGTCGTCCTCGGCCAGCCGGCGGGCGAAGCACAGGAAGCCTGTGTGCGCGACCATCCGATGTGAGGGCCGCAGGCTGCGCCCGCGGACGGTCCAACCTCGCTGGAGCACCTCGAACACCTCGAGCATCCCGAAGCCGCGCACCTCACGCAGGCAATCGAAGAACCGCTGGACCTGGCTCACGTTCGGGCAGTGGGCGAACACGATCCCTCCCGGCCGCAGCGCGACTTTGGCCGCCGGGACCGCCTGCCAGGGCTCGGGCAGGTCGAGCAGGACGCGGTCGATGTCCCGTTCCTCGACCCCCGCGTAGGCGTCGCCCAGCTTGAGATCCAGGTTCGGCGGTACCTCGCCGAGGGTCTCGGCGATCGCGCGCTTCGCGGCCTCGAGAAAGTCCTCGCGCTGCTCATATGAGATGACGCGTCCCTCTCGACCGACCGCGCGGAGCAGGGCCAGCGTCAGCGCCGCGGTCCCCGTCCCTGCCTCGAGCACCCTCGCCCCGGGATGGATGTCCGCGCTGACCAGGATGGCGCCGAGGTCCTTCGGATAGATCGGCTGCGCCTGCCGCACCCGGCCCGTCACCTGCTCGGCGAAGGTGGGCCGCACCGCCAGCAATCGCGCTCCCATCTGGGTGGTGACGACGACGCCCTCCGGCCGGCCTATGAGCTCGTCGTGGGCGATGACCCCCGAGTGGAGCGAGTGCCGCTCGCCAGGCTTGAGCCGCACGCGATGTCGGCGGCCGGCCTTGTCGATGAGGACGATCAGCTCACCCGCAGCCAGGGGCTTCAAGCCGGTTTATGTGCGCGGATGAGGCAGTGCCAGTACGCGTGCCAGAGCTTGCCCTCCCTGCGCTCGGGGTGCAGCTGGACGCGCGCCTCGCCCTGGGCCGCCTCGATGACCGTCGCCAGCTCGGCCGCCAGCTCGGGTGGGACGGCCATCGTGTGCATCCATTCGTCGTAGCCCCAATCGAGCTCGCGCGCTCGCGCCATCTCCACCTCGAAGCCGGCGGCCTCCAGCCGCGTGCGCCACTCGTCGACCGTCATCGATTGCACGTGCGACGGGTCGCGACGCTTTTCGACCTCGTGCAGGACGTCGCGCGCCGGCATCGGTGGCGCGCAGTCGACGAAGGCCGCGGCGCGCCCGGGTTTGAGGACGCGAAAGGCCTCGCGCAAGAAGGCGTCGAAACGCGGGAAGTGGTGCGGGGCCGCCCTGACCACGTAGACGTCAAAGGTCTCATCGGCGAATGGAAGCGCGGATGCATCGCCGAGCACCCACTCCGTGTTCTCGATGCCGCGTTCATCAGCGATCCGCCTGGCCACGTCGAGCATCTCGGTCGTGAGGTCGAGACCGACCACACGCCGTACCAGCGGGGCCAGGGCGAAGGCGGTGTTGCCGGTGCCGGTGGCGACGTCGAGGACGAGGTCGCCCTGGCGCGGCTCGACGAGGTCGATCACCTCCTGCAGGCGGTCGGACGAGGTATGAAACGCCGAGCGGGAGTAGTTGGCGGCGACGGGTCCAAAGCTCGCCCTGGGATCGTGCGGCACAGGGTGAGTCTAGTTTCGCGGTGCGGTTGGCGCGCGCGGCCGCGAACGAACGAGTGTCACCACCACGACGAGGACGATGATGGCCGCGATCGCCCCGATGTACAGCAGCGGGGTTGACCGGATCAACCTCTCGAGGGACTTGCCGAACGCGGCGCCGAGAAGCAAGAACGCTCCCGCCCAGGCAGCGCTCGAAACCGCCACGCTCACCACGAAAACGCGATATGGAAGCTCGAGGATGCCCGCGGCCACCGTCAGCGGTACGCGAAAGCCCGGAATATGGCGGCCGAAGATCAGCGCCCAGGGGCCCCACCGACGGAACCAGTGCTCCGCGCTGTCCATGCGGGCAGGGGTCAGGTGAAAAAACCTCGCCAGGCGGTGCTGGAGCAGACGACGGCCGTAGCGTCGTGACAGGAGGTACAGGTTCGTAGCTCCGAAAATGACGGCCAGGATGAAACCAATCCACGCCGCCAACAGGACCGGCATGTCGTGCGGGAGGCGGTCGCCGACGTACAGAAGGAAGGCGTCGCCCGGAATGAACAGCGGAACCCCCGATTCCTCGATGTAGATCAGCGCAAAACCGACGAGGTAGCCGTAGTGCCGCAGGAGCTCGCCGATCGAGGCGTCGGCATCCGGTCCCTCTCCCGACAGGTCGTGCTCGACCAGGAGCCCCATCGCCACGATCACGGCGATGACAAGCACGGCGCCGCCGACCACGCGCCAGAGCGTCGGGAAGCCGCGCTTCGGCTCGATGGCCTCATTCATGGGCGGAAGAAGTCATACGCCAGCTTGGCTCCGATGACGATCAGAGCCAGCCCCGCGACTGGCTTCAGCCAGACGATCCGGTCGATGAGGTTCGAGCCGACCAGCGTGAACACGAGCAGGCAGCCGGCCGCCAGCAACACCCCACCGGCAAGCACTGGCAGCCGGTACGACGCAGGCACGCCGCTCGCGACGGACGAGATGGCGAGCGCGTTGTCCAGCTGCAGAGTCACGTCAGTGAGCGCGATCACGAGGACCGAAAGGACGATGCTCCTGGTCATGGTTAGCCTCCCCTCGAACGACTCCGAGTAGAGGTCTTGCCGCGGACTCCGGTCCGCTGCGGTCCCGGGCGCTGCCGCCGTGTTGACGAGACCTGCGGGAGTGGCTACTCCCCCCTACGCAACTGTTCGAGTATACGGCGCCCCTGCAGCTATCGTTCGCGTATGGCAAAAGCGACCGCGCGATGGTCGGGTCACAAGGTCAAGTTCGAGATCGAGTCTGCCTCAGCACATTCGGCCACGATCGACGAGGCGCCGGCCTTCGGCGACGACGAGGCGATGCGCCCGACTGAGATGCTCCTGGGTGCGCTGGGCAGCTGCACCGGCATCAACGCCGTCCTCCTGCTCAAGAAGTTCAAGCAGCCGCTCACGTCGCTGTCCGTCGAGGTCGAGGGCGAACAGGACAAGGATTGGCCGCGCGCCTTCAAGAAGATCGACATCACGTTCGTGACAGGCTGGGAGGGCAAATACGACAAGGAGATGGTCGAGCAGGCTATCGACCTTGCCTGCAACCGCTACTGCCCCATCCACGCCACGCTCTCGCACGGCACCAAGATCGAACACCGGCGGAAGGACGCGCACTGAGCAGCATTTCTCAAGGCACCTCTAGAATTAAGGCCGTTCCCAAAAGCCCCTACACCTGAGGCCGCTTCGGAAACTTGCTCGAGAGCTACGTCCCGCTTTTCATCTTCTTCCTGATCGTCCTCGGGCTCGTCGTCACAGTGGTAAGCCTGAGCTTCGTGCTCGGCCCATCCCGACCTTCGAAGCGCAAGCTCGCCCCCTATGAGTCCGGCATCATCCCCGACGCGCCCGCCCACCGCCGCCTCTCGGTTCGCTTCTACCTGACGGCGATGCTCTTCATCATCTTCGACGTCGAGGCGATCTTCTTCTATCCGTGGGCTGTGCTCCTGCGCCAGCTGAAGTGGTTCGGCCTCATCGAGATGCTCGTGTTCATGGGCATCCTGGCCATCGCGCTCGCCCACATCTGGCGCAAGGGGGGCCTGGATTGGGAGTAGAGGAGCTGGTGGCGTCGCTGGGCGAAAACATCCTCACCACGACCCTCGGCCGGGTCGTGGGCTGGGGCCGCGGCAACTCGGTGTGGCCCGCGCAGTTCGGACTCGCGTGCTGCGCCATCGAGATGATCGCGACCGCGACGGCGGGGGTGGACATCGCCCGCTTCGGATCGGAGGCCTTTCGCGCCTCGCCGCGCCAATCGGATCTGTTGATCGTCTCCGGCCGGGTCTCCCAGAAGATGGCCCCGGTCCTGCGCACCGTTTACGACCAGATGCCCGAGCCGAAGTGGGTGATCTCGATGGGCGCCTGCGCCTCCACCGGCGGCGTGTTCAACAACTACGCCCTGCTGCAGGGCGTCGACAAGATCGTCCCGGTCGACGTGTACATCCCGGGCTGCCCGCCGCGGCCCGAGGACCTCCTGAACGCGCTGATGATCCTGCAGGAGCGGATAAAGGCTCAGGGAATCACCCCGCTTTCATGATCGCGGCCGATCTCGTCATCGAAAAAGGCGTCACAGCTCGTGACCAATGGGTCACTGTGCCCGCCGGGCGCATCCGCGACGCGCTGTCAGCGCTGAAAGGTGACGGCTACCGGCTGCTCGTCTTCCTCACCTGCGTCGACCATCTCGTCGACGCATCGCGCGAGTTCCTCGAGCGGTTCGAGATCGTCTACCAGCTGCGCGACCTGGAGAAGCCCGCCGACATCCGCGTGCGGGCTTTCGTAGGTGGCGAGCCGCCCCGGATCGATTCCGTGCACGACCTCTTCCCACCGGCGAACTGGGAGGAGCGCGAGACGTACGACATGTTCGGGGTCATCTTCACCGACCACCCGGACCTGACGCGAATCCTCATGCCGGACGACTGGGTCGGCCACCCGCTGCGGCGCGACTATCCGGTCGGCGGCGAGGTCGTCGAGTTCTCCGAGGAGCACGAGACCTGGCAGACGGCGCCCGAGGAAGCATGATCGAGTCGCCAGGCGTCACGGTCACGCGGACGGGCCGGCAGGGGGCCTTCGGTGGGGAGCTGCTCACGGTCAACTTCGGCCCCCACCACCCCTCGACCCACGGCGTGCTGCGCCTGGTCGTCGACCTCGACGGCGAGCAGATCAAGCGCGTCCAGCCCGTCATCGGCTACCTCCACACGGGGATCGAAAAGCAGATGGAGGCGCTGCGCTGGCAGCAGGGCGTGGTCGTGACGGACCGACACGACTACCTCTCCCCGCCGATCAACAACCTCGCCTATGCGCTGGCCGTGGAGAAGCTGATGGGCGTCGAGGTGCCGCCTCGGGCCGACGCGCTGCGCGTGATCATGTGCGAGCTCACGCGGCTGTCGTCGCACCTCGTGTGGATGGGGACCAGCGGGCTCGAGCTGGGCGCCATGTCGATGCTCATGTACTGCTTCCGCGAGCGCGATTTGATCATGGACCTCAACGAGGAGATCTCCGGCTTCAGGATGCACACCTCGTACATCCGACCCGGCGGGGTGATGGCGGACGCGACCCCGCGGTTTCTCGAGATGCTCGACAAGTTCATCCGCGAGATGCCCGCGCACATCGACGAGTACGAGGCCCTCCTGACTATGAACCCGATCTGGCGCTCGCGCACGATCGGCATCGGCCGGCTTGCGCCCGAGGACGCAAAGGTGCTCGGGGCGACAGGCCCGATGCTCCGTGGGTCGGGCGTGGCGTGGGACCTACGCAAGTCGATCCCTTACTCGGGCTACGAGAGCTACGACTTCGAGGTCGCGGTGTCGAACGACTGCGACTGCTACGGCCGCTACCTGGTGCGCATCAAGGAGATGCGGGAGGCGGTGAAGATCCTGCGCCAGGCACTGGACCGGCTTCCGGACGGACCGGTCAACGTCGACGATCGCAAGATGCTGCCGCCGCCACGCGAAGAGCTCGAGACGTCGATGGAGGCGGTCATCCATCACTTCAAGCTGTTTACAGAGGGCTACTCGGTGCCCGCGGGCGACGCCTACGTCGCAGTCGAGTCCGGGCGCGGCGAGAACGGCTGCTACATCGTCAGCGACGGCACGCACAAGCCGCGCCGGGTGAAGTTTCGCGCGGCGTCGTTCGTGAACCTGCAGGCGCTGGAGAGGATGGCGCTCAACCACATGATCGCCGACATGATCGCCATCATCGGCACGGCCGACACCGTGCTCGGCGACTGCGATCGGTGAGCACACTTTCAGCACACATCCTCGAGGAGATTCGTGAGCTCCCGGCGAAGTATCCGCAGCATCGCTCGGCGGTCATGCCCGCGCTGGACCTCGCCCAGGAGGAGCTCGGCCACCTCACACCGGAGGCCATGAGCGAGGTCGCGGCGGCGCTGCAGCTCGATCCCGGCTACGTGGAGGGCGTGGCGACCTTCTACACGCTGTTCCACCTCCAGCCCGTCGGCAAGCATCGCTTCTATGTCTGTACGAACCTCAGCTGCATGCTGCGCGGCGCCAACGAGATCGTCGAGCACGTCAAGCGCGCCACAGGCCTGAGTGAGCCCGGGGAGGTCTCGAAAGACGGGCTCTTCTCTTACGAGGAGGTCGAATGCCTGGGCGCGTGCGAATACGCGCCGGTGGCGCGCCTCGACCGCCGGTACGAGAAAGACCTGACCCCCGCCAGGATCGACTCCCTGGTCAACGATCGCCGGCTGCCGCGGCGGTACCAGAGAGCTGCGGCCCGCGCCGAGACGGACGCCGCGAAGCCCGCGCCGGCCAGGAAGCGCGCGCCGAGGACAAAGAAGAAGAGTGGCTGAGCAGAGGGGGACGGTCGGCGGTCCCGTGCTGACGGAGTGGTTCTCCAAGCGGAACCTTCACAAGCTCGCCGTCTATGAGTCACTCGGCGGCTACTCGGCGCTGCGCAAGGTGCTCGGCGAGATGACGCCGGCGCAGGTGATCGACGAGGTCAAGATGTCCGGCCTTCGCGGGCGGGGAGGCGCCGACTTTCCGACCGCCACCAAGTGGTCGTTCGTGCCCAAGGACCATCCCGGCCCGAAATACATCGTCGTCAACGCAGACGAGTCCGAGCCGGGCAGCGCCAAGGACCGTTATCTGTTGGAGAACTCGCCGCACGCTCTCGTCGAAGGTGCCGCCATCGCCGCGTTCGCGATCGGCGGGCACACCGCCTGGGTCTACATCAGGGGCGAGTACGACCTCCCGTACGAGATGCTGCGAGACGCCATCGCCGGAGCCCATCGCAAGGGCTACCTGGGCGAGCGTCCGTTCGGGTTCGACTACCCGCTGGACATGCGCCTGTATCGCGGGCACGGCGCTTACATCTGCGGCGAAGAGACCGCGCTCCTCGAATCGCTGGAAGGCAAGCGCGCCCAGCCCCGCTCACGTCCTCCGTTCCCGGCCTTGAAGGGCGCCTGGGGCATGCCCACCGCGGTCAACAACGTCGAGACGCTGTCGACGGTGCCCTGGATCATCCGCCACGGCGGGGCCGAGTACGCCAAGCGAGGCACCGAGAAGGCCAAGGGCACGCGAATGGTCACCGTCAGCGGCGACGTCCAGAAACCCGGCAACTACGAGATCGAGATCGGCATCACCTACCGCGACATCATCGAGGGGCTGGCCGGCGGCGCGCTCCCCGGCCGGAAGATCAAGGTCTTCTGGCCCGGCGGCTCGTCGGCCAAGGTCCTTCCCGCCTCGATGCTCGACACCTCGACCGACCTCGACGGCCTCAAAGCGTTGGGCACGATGGGCGGATCGGGCGGGATCATCGTCATGGACGATTCTCACTGCGTCGTCAAAGCCGCCGCGCGGCTGGTGCGCTTCTACGCCTTTGAGTCCTGTGGCAAATGCACCCCGTGCCGGGTCGGCACCCACTGGGCGGTGAGAACTTTCGATCGCATCCTCGCCAATGAAGGCGGCCAGCTCGAGCTCGACCTCCTCGACCGGATCCAGCAAGGAGTTCAGGGCGGTCGCTGCCTTTGCGGCCTCGGCGACTCCGCCGGTTTTGTCATCCAATCGACGATGGCGCGCTTCCGAAACGAGTACGAGGAGCACTGCCTGCAGCACACATGCTCCGTCGAAGGAGCCCTCGCCCGTGCCTGAGGTGAAGATGGTCAACCTCACGATCGACGGGCATGCCATCTCCGTGCCCGACGGCACCCTTGTGGTGGAGGCGGCGAAGACGGTCGGGATCGAGATCCCCGTCTTCTGCTACCACCACAAGCTCGAGCCGGTCGGCGCGTGCCGTATGTGCCTGGTCGAGATCGCGCCGGGCCCACCCGTCGCACAGGCCGGCTGCATCCGGCCGGTGGCCGAAGGCATGGTCGTCAAGACGCTGAGCGCCATGGCCGTGCAGGCGCGAGCCGACATCCTCGAGTACGAGCTCGTCAACCATCCGCTGGACTGCCCCGTGTGCGATAAGGGCGGCGAATGCCCACTCCAGGACTTCACGTTCCGACACGGCTACCCGACGAGCCGCATCGACGGCCCGCGGCTGCACTTCAAGAAGCCGATCCCGCTTTCCGAGACCATCGCCCTCGACCGCGAGCGCTGCGTCCTCTGCTACCGGTGCACGCGGTACTACGACGAGATCACATGGAAGCAGGAGCTGACGGTCGAGCAGCGCGGGGTCCAGTCATACATCGCGAGCCAGTTCGACCAGCCGCTGCAGTCGATCTTCAGCGGCAACATCATCGACCTGTGCCCGGTCGGCGCCCTCACCTCGCGCGTGTGGCGTTTCGAATCGCGGCCGTGGGACATGACGCACGCGCCGACCATCTGCTCGAAGTGCGCTGTCGGCTGCAATGTGAATCTCTGGCAGCGGCGCGGGCAGCTGGTCCGGGTCACCTCGCGCGAGAACACTTCCATCGATGACGGCTGGATCTGCGACCGCGGCAGGTTCGACTACACCGACGTCAACGATCCTTCCCGCCTGCGGACGCCGCGCATCGAAGGCGCCAGGGCCACGTGGGCCGACGCGCTGACGGCGGTGGCCAACGGGATCAAAGGCAAGGGATCGAAGCTGGGCATCTCGCTGCCGAATGACATCACCAACGAGGAGGCGTTCCTGTTCAAGCGCCTGCTCGCCGGCCCCCTTCACGGAGCCCTGGTCAAGATGCACGACCGCACCGCGCTGCCCAGGCCCGCGATCAACACGCTTCGCATCAAGGAGATCGAGGACGCGCGCGTCATCGTCGTCGTCGCCTCCGACACCGAGAACGACGTGCCGATCGTCAACCTGCGCATCAAGAAGGCGGTGTCAAAGCGCGGGGCGAGGCTGATCGTCATCCATCCGGATGGCGTCGACCTGGACCGCGACCCCGGCACGCTGCACATCCGCAACGCGCCCGGATCCGCGGCGGCCGAGGTGCGCAAGCTCGCGTCTCACGAGCTTTTGAAATCCCCGGCCGGGCCGGTCGCCATCCTCTTCGGCGATGGCCACGGGAGCGAGGAGATCCTTGACCTGACGAAGTCGTGCCGCGAGCTTGCAGAAGCTGTCGGCGGTAGGGTCATGCCGCTCTACCGCGCCACCAACGAGCGTGGGGCTCTCGCGGCGGGCGTCGCCGGGTGGGACTCGCTGGACGACGTCGAGGTTTTGCTCAGCTGGGGCCCACCGCCGGCCGCGGGCATCGGGAAGAACGTGAAGTTCCTCGCCGCATGGGACCACCTGCCCAGGCCGGAGAACGAACAAGCCAACGTCATGCTGCCGGCCACCACTTTCGCGCAGCGGCAGGGCAGCTACACGAACCTGGAAGGAACCGTGCAGTTCCTCCGGCCGCCGATCGGGGTGGACGCCCCGCTCAAGGAGTCATGGGAGGTGCTCACGGAGCTGGGCGTGGCGCTGGGCATGAACCTCGACTACGCCGGCGTCTTCGCCATCCAGCGCGAGGCGGCGGCCGCGATACCGGAGCTGGCGTCGCTCGCGCAGCCGCCGTCGGCCGAGCCCGAACCCGAGCCGGTCCTCATCGGACCGACGCACCCATGAGCGGCATCTACAGCGACCCGGTCGGCCACTGGGTCGTCGTCGTCGTGGCGATGGCGCTGCTGCTCTTCGTCGTGCTCACGGCCACCGCGTATACGGTGTGGTTCGAGCGCGTGGCCCTCGGCCACATCCAGCGCCGGCTAGGCCCCAACCGCGTCGGGCCTTACGGCCTGATGCAGCTCGCCGCGGACGGCATCAAGCTCGCGTTCAAGGAGAGCTTCGTCCCGGCGAAGACCGAGCGCCTCCTGTTCGTGGTCGCGCCCTGCATCGCGGTGGCGGCGGCGTTCCTGTCGTGGGCGGTGATCCCGATCGGCCTCTGGTACAACGTCACGTACTGGATCGCCGACGTCAACATCGGCGTCCTTCTCATCTTCGCGTTCAGCTCGCTGAACGTCTACGCGATCTTCATCGGCGGATACGCATCCAACAACAAGTACTCGCTGCTGGGCGGCGTGCGATCGGCGGCGCAGCTCATCAGCTACGAGATGTCGCTCGGGCTCGCGCTGGTGCCTACGTTCATGATCGTCGGCTCGCTTCGGCTCCGCGACATCGTCGACTACACCGTGACCTGGGGGCCTTACCACGGGCCGCTTCCGCTCATCCTGCTGACTCCGATCGGCTTCGTCATCTACATCATCGCGGCGGTTGCCGAGACCAACCGCGCCCCGTTCGACCTGCCAGAGGCCGAGCAGGAGCTCATCGGCGGCTTTCTCACCGAGTACTCGGGCCTGAAGTTCGTCATGTACTACCTGGCCGAGTACGTGAACATGATCACGGTCTCGGCGCTCGCGGCACTCCTGTTCTTCGGCGGCTGGTACCTGTGGTTCGTGCCGCCCGTGCTCGCCTTCCTGCTCAAGGTCGTGTTGTTGCTGTTCCTATACATTTGGCTTCGGGGCACGTTCCCCAGGCTTCGCTACGACATGCTCATGCGCCTGGGTTGGAAGGTGCTGCTGCCGCTGGCGATCGTCAACGTGGTCGTCACCGGGGTCATCCTGGTGGCGACGCAGGGGTAGTCGATGTCAGACGACGAGCAGGAGACGGACGGCAGGCCGGAGCACCCGACGCCCTTGCGCGGGACCGACGAAGGCGTCCCTCCGCGCCCGGAGGGCAAGCGGCCCAGCGTGGCGGGCGACATAGGCGCCCTCGCCACCGGGCTGAAGACGACGCTGGGCGAGTTCTTTTCGCCCGCGGTGACGCTCGAATACCCCGAGGACAAGAGCCCGCGGTCCGAGCGCTATCGGGGCCGGCACTACCTGCGGCGCTACGAGAACGGCCTCGAGCGCTGCATCGGGTGCGAGCTCTGCGCCGCCGCGTGCCCGGTGGGCTGCATCCTGGTCATCGCCGCGGAGAACACCGACGAGAATCGTGTGTCGCCTGGCGAGCGCTACGCGAAGACATACGAGATCAACATGCTGAGGTGCATCTTCTGCGGCTACTGCGAGGATGCATGCCCGGTGCAGGCGATCGTGCTGGGCCCCGAGTACGAGCTGTCGGACACGAGCCGCGAGAAGTTCATCTACACGAAGGAGAAGCTGCTGGAGCCGCTCCCTCCGGATGTCGAGGCGCGGCTGAAAGCCGGGTCTCCCCATCCCCCGGCTGCGCCGGGTACTTCCCCGCGAGCGGGGAAGTGACTATCTAAATTTGGCGATCGCGATCTTCTTAATCGCCGCCGCCATCGCAGTGGCGGGAGGCATCGGCGTGATCAGCTTCCGCCAGCCAATTCGGAGCGTCCTCAGCCTGGTGGTGGTGATGATCGCGCTGTCGGTCCTGTTCCTGCTCCTCAGCGCTCAGTTCATCTTCGTCGCCCAGGTCATCGTGTACGCCGGCGCGGTCATGGTCCTGTTTCTGTTCGTGATCGCGCTGCTCGGCCCGGCGAAAGAGATCGGCCGAGGCCGCCTCCGCTTCCAGACCGCGCTCTCGTCGCTGTTCATCCTGGCGCTGTTCGGCCTCTTGTGGGCGATGCTGCAGGGCGTCCAGTACCGCCAGCCCGACCAGACAACCGACCTCAGCGCCTTCGGCACCGTGCAATCGATTGGAATCGGCCTGTTCACCAAGTTCCTGTACCCGTTCGAGCTGACGTCGCTGCTCCTGCTCGTGGCCGCGATCGGCGCCATCTACCTCAGCCGCAAGGAGGGCGACGACCGGTGAGGACCCGACCCCGTAAATGAGCGGCTTCAATGCGGGCGGCTCGCAGCTGGACACTTCCTGGTTCCTGCTGCTCGCGGCGATCCTGTTCATCCTCGGCACCATCGGTGTGCTGATCCGCCGCAACCCGCTGGTGATCCTGATCTGCATCGAGCTCATGCTCAACGCGGCGAACCTCACCCTGGTCGCCTTCTCGCGCCAGCTGCAGAACCTCGACGGCCAGCTGTTCGCGCTCATGTCCATGACCGTCGCCGCCGCCGAGGCTGTGATCGGCCTGGCGATCCTGGTCGACATCTTCCGCCGCCGCGATGCCGAGGACATCGACGACCTCAGCGAGCTCAAGGGTTGAGCACGAGCCAGCTGGCGCTGCTGATCCTGATCTTCCCCGCCGCCGGCGCGATCCTGCTGGCCGGGCGAGGTTGGCGGCTGCCGCGGATCGTGACCAGGATCGTCGGCCCTGGCGTCGTGTGGGCGTCCTTCGTGGTCACGCTGACGCTCTTCTTCAACAACGCGTCCGGCGACTTCAACTACTGGACGTGGATCCGGAGCGGCTCGTTCGACGTGCCGTTCAACATCCTGATCGACAACCTCTCGATCTTCATGTGCCTGGTCATCACCGGCGTGGGCGGGCTGATCGTGACCTACGCGGTCGGCTACATGGAGCACGAGGACGGGCCCAGCTACGCGCGCTTCTTCACGTACATGGACATCTTCGTGTTCTCGATGCTGCTGCTCGTCCTGGCTGGCAACTTCATCTTTCTGATCATCGGCTGGGCGCTGGTCGGCCTGAGCTCTTACTTCCTGATCGGCTTCTGGTACCAGCGCCGCTCCGCGGTGCTCGCGGCGCGCAAGGCGTTCGTGATGAACGTGATCGGCGACGTGGGGATGATCCTCGGGACATTCGTCATCTTCGTCACTTACCACTCGACCACATACGCGCGCGTGTTTGATGCCGTGAACCCCTGCAGCGGCGGCCGCCTTTGCATTTACGCACCGGGAATGCGTGACTCCGGCCCGCTCGAGCTGGCGGCATTCCTGCTGCTCGTCGGCGCCGTGGCGAAATCCGCGCAGATCCCGCTCCACACCTGGCTCCCGGACGCCATGGAAGGCCCCACCCCGGTCAGCGCCCTCATCCATGCCGCGACCATGGTCACGGCCGGCGTCTATCTCGTGGGCCGAATGCACCCAATCTATGACCAGGCTGTCTACGCCCACGGCGCGGTGGCGGTCGTCGGCGCGGTCACCGCCCTCTTCGCCGCCACCGTCGCCATCGTCCAGACCGACATCAAGCGCGTGCTCGCCTACTCGACGATGAGCCAGATCGGCTACATGTTCCTCGCGGTCGGCATCGGCGCCTACTCGGCCGGCTTCTTCCACCTCCTCTCCCACGCCTTCTTCAAGGCCCTCCTCTTCATGGCCGCTGGCAACGTCATCCATGCGATGAACGACGAGCAGGACATGCGCAAGTTCGGAGGCTTGTGGCGCCAGATGCGCCCGACTTCGGTGGCATTCCTCATCGGGTCTCTCTCGCTGGTCGGCGTGATCCCGTTGGTGGGCTTCTTCTCCAAGGAGCAGATACTCGGCGCCGCCTTCTCCAAGCCAGGCGATTCGCTGGCCCTAGCTGTGTACGTCTTCGGTTTCGTCACGGCGCTCGTCACCGGCTTCTACACCGGACGAATGTGGTGGATGTCCTTCGCGGGCAAGCCGTCGCCGGACAGGCCGGTCGAGCACCCCCACGAGGCGCCGTCGGTGATGCTCATCCCGGTCCTCATCCTGGCCGTCCTGGCGACGATCGGCGGCTTCATCCAGACCCGAGCGCTCGGATCAGGCCCGCACCTGGTCGACGACTTCCTCAAGAGCGCGGTCGGCGCGCAGCCGTGGGAGGGCGGCGCCTCCGATGTGATCGCGACCTTCGTCACCATGATCCTCGCCGTCGTTCTCTTCCTGGCCGCCTATCGCATCTACATCCAGCACGCCTGGAAGCCGTGGACCGCGGTCGTGCCGTGGGCGCAGCGCCTCCTCGAGCGCAAGTACTACTTCGACGAGCTCTACGACGCGGTCTTCGTCCGCCCCATGGACGCGCTCGCACGCGACGGGCTGCGATATGTCGAGGAGCCGATCATCGATGGCTCCCTGGTCGACACCGGCGAGCGCGTGGAGGCCTCGGCGCACTACCTCAGCCTCACCCAGACCGGCTACTTTCGGAACTACGTGCTCGTGTTCGTGGCAGGCGCTGTGGTGGTGGCGCTGCTGATCCTGGCGAGGCTGAGCTCGTGACCCTCACCGCCATCTGGCTGGTCCCGCTGTTCGGCGCCGTCCTGATCGCCGGTTTGCCGCCGCGGTTCGCCAAGTGGATGGGAGTGCTGGTGTCGCTGGTCACGCTGGGGATCTCAGGCGGCGTCGCGCTCGCCTTTGCCCCCGGCTACAGCGGTTACCAGTTCACCGAGCAGGTGTCCTGGATCCCGCAGCTGCACGTCTTCTACCACCTCGGGGTGGACGGCATCAGCATCTGGCTCGTCGTCCTCAACGCGCTGCTCACCGTGATCGCGATCCTGGCGACGCCCGTGACCACGCGCAACGTCAACCGATTCATCGCGCTGATGCTCGCCATGTCCGCGGGCATGGCCGGGGTGTTCCTGGCGGTCGACCTCGTCCTCTTCTATGTGTTCTGGGAGGCGATGCTCATCCCGGCCTACTTCCTGCTCTGGCTTTTCGGCGAGGGCGAGAGGCCCGGGCGAGCCGCGATCAAGTTCGTCCTGTTCACCCTCGCGGGTTCGCTGCTGATGCTGGTGGGGGTCATCGGCGAGTACGTGTTCACGGGCCAGCAGACCTTCGACCTGGCCAGGCTCGCGACCATCCCGCCGTCGGCGTCGATCCAGTTCGGACTCTTCTTCGTCTTCGCGCTGGCGTTCGCGATCAAGACCCCGCTTTTCCCGTTCCATGCGTGGCTGCCGGACGCGTACATGGCCGCCCCGACCCCGATGCTGGTCACGTTCGCGGGCATGATGGGCAAGACCGGCGCATACGGCTTCCTCCGCATCGTCGTGCCTCTCTTTCCCAACCCGGTCGATTGGTGGGACTGGCGCTGGGTCATCCCGGTGCTCGCCGTGGCCGCGATCATCTGGGGGGCCCTGATGGCCATCGCCCAGCGCGACATGAAGCTGCTGGTCGCCTACTCCAGCGTGAGCCACATGGGATTCATCGTTCTGGGCATCTTCTCGTACAACATCCAGGGCCAGCAGGGCGCGATCCTGCAGATGGTCAACCACGGGATCATCATCCCGGCCCTCTTCCTCTTCGTGGCCTGGATCGCGGACCGCACGGGCACCAGGGACCGCACCGCCCTGGCCGGCCTCGCTCCACGCATGCCGGTGATGGCGGGCGTCTTCACGATCGTGGTCCTCGCCGCCCTGGGGCTTCCAGGCCTGAACAGCTTTGTCGGCGAGTTCATGACGCTTCTGGGCGCCTGGGAGCGCGCCCCCGTGCTCGCCGCCGTCGGCGCCATCGGACTGGTGCTCGCCCCCGTCTACATGCTCCGCATGTTCCAGGGCGCTATGTTCGGCGAACCAGCCGGCCCGAGACCGTCAGGCGGGGACATCTATGCCGGCCAGCTGGCGCTGGTGGCGCCGCTGGTCATCCTGATGTTCGCCATCGGCCTCTACCCCGACGCCCTGACGCAGCTCATGACCTCGGTCGCGCAGGTCGGCCTGTACAGATGATCCTCACGGCCATCCCGACCTACGGTTGGGCGCAGGCGCTGGCCGACCTCGGCCAGATCTCGCCCATCGCGACGTTGGTCGGCTTCATGCTGCTGGCGATCATCGCCGACCTCGCGATCGCGCCCCGGCGCCGAGGCGGGTTGGTGGCGATGATCGCGGTCACCGGCTTTGCCTACTCGCTGGGCACAGCGGTGTTTCGCTGGGCTTACCAGCCCGGCGGTTCCGCGTACTACGGGATGGCGACCGGGGACAGCTTCGCGATGTTCTTCGACATCCTCTTCGCAGGCCTCGGGATCCTGACCGTCGCCGTCTCCCACTCCTATTTGCAGAAGCGCGGGATGCGCGAGGGCGAGTTCCACATCCTCATTCTGGCCGCGGTCGTCGGCATGATGGTGCTGGCGTCGGCCACGTCGCTGGTCACCGTCTTCCTGGGCCTCGAGCTGCTCTCGATCGCCCTCTACGTGGCGAGCGGCTTCGCCCGGGACGACAACCGCTCGCAGGAGGCGGCGGCGAAATACCTCCTTGTCGGCGGCTTCGCCAGCGCGTTCGTGCTGTACGGCATGGCGCTCGTCTACGGAGCGTCGGGCACGACCTTGATCCCCGGCATCGCGAAAGCGGTGGCGTCCGAGTCAGCCGGCAATCCCCTGCTCATCCTCGGCGTCGTTCTCATGGGCGTCGGCTTCGCCTTCAAGGTTTCCGCCGCGCCGTTCCATATGTGGACGCCCGACGTCTACCAGGGCGCGCCGATCCCCGTCACGGCGTTCATGTCGGTGGGCACCAAAGCCGCCGCCTTCGCCATGATCGTGCGCGTTTTCGCCGGCGGCCTCCCCCACCTCGCGCCCGAGTGGCAGGCGCTGCTGGCCTTCGTCGCCGCCACGAGCATGGTCGTCGGCAACCTCATGGCGATCGTCCAGTCCAGCCTCAAGCGTCTGCTCGCCTACTCCGGCATCGCGCAGGCCGGTTACGTGCTCATCGGAGTGATCGCGGGCGGCAAGATCGGGCTGGCCGCGGTCCTCTACTACCTCTTCGTCTACATGTTCATGAACTTCGGCGCGTTTGCGGTCGTGACGCTGCTGGCCGGCCCGGAGGGCGATCGCGACCGGTTCTCCGACCTCGGCGGGCTCTACCGCCGCAACTGGCCGATGGCCGTGCTCATGTCCGTCTTCATGCTCTCGCTGGCCGGGTTCCCGCCGACGGTCGGGTTCTTCGGCAAGCTGTTCCTGTTCACCGCCGGGGTGAGCGCCGGCTACACGTGGCTGGTGGTGGTGGCGGTGATCATGAGCGTGGTTTCCGTCTACTACTACGTCCGGGTCCTGATCCCGGTCTGGTCGACCTCCCCGCGAACCGAGCCGCTCCGCGCGTCGGCCAGCAGCACCCTGGCGATTGTCTTGAGCGGCGTGGCGGCCGTTGGGCTCGGCCTGTACCCGACCTCGCTCTTGATCGCGGCTCAGCTCGGCGCCGTCCCCTTCGGCCCCTAGCACGGCAGGAGCGCTCGGCCGCGACGCTCAGCTGGTCGGCTCCCCGATTTCAGTTTCGCGACCGCGGTCTCCAACCTTCGCTTTCGCGTCTCGGGCTTCTTTGCCTCTGTGAGCGACGCCGCCATCTCTTTCTTGTTGGTGAAGGAGAGCCTCGCCCAGGCGGCCGCGGCCTTGCGGTCCTTGGCGAGCACACCGGCCAGGTCGGGCGGCGGCTTCACGCTGCGCGGCTCGGTGTCGAGCTCTATACGCACCTCGATCGTGTCGCCCACGCCGACTCCGGCTGTCTCTTGAATCGACTTCAAGACGCCCAGGCAGTAGCTGCCGTCGCCCATGGGCATCAGCGAGCCGCGATAAGGCGTGCCGGCGATGACTGCCTGGATCTTCGGCATCCCCTTGAGGCCGAGCTGAATCGCGACTTCTCTGGGGATGGGGACGAGGGTGCCGCCACCGCCGCGCGGCGTCGACTTGAGGACCCCTTTGAACTTCACGACGGCGATTCTAGCTACGCGGATACGGGCCCGGGGCGAAGGTCGTGAAGGCCGGCGGCGTGATGAAGAATCCGCCCACCGTCTGATAGGTGTCACCCAAAGCCTGTGCACCCGCGTTGAGCGCTGCCGGTTGCAGCGCGGCCTCGTCCCACTGTCCTGTGTCGAGCCGCTTGATCATCTGCTGGATGAGCGCGATCGTCTCGGCTGCTGAAAACGCGCAGTGGCCGGCGCGGTGCACGAACATCTGGCGCAGCAGGTCCTGCTTGCCCGCAGCTCTGACTACGTCGGCGTAGGCGGACTCGTTCTGCGGCACGACCAGGCCGTCGCCGGTGGTGTGCATGGTGAGCACGGGCACGCTGAGCTTGCCGTCAAACGAGACGTTCCGGTTGAGGTAGGCGGCCGCGTTGGGATCGGCTGCGATCCGCTGACCGCCGTTCAGCGCTCGCAGGTCGGCTGCCAGGTCGAGCCCCGCGGCCTGGTACAGAGCCGTGACCTCAGCGCGGTCGGCCGAGATGGTGAGCTGATGCGCGTAGTCGACGCCCGTGTTCCAGGACGGGTTGCCGCCGGCCCTGTGCTCCAGCTCGGAGCGGTACTGGAACTCGAATGCGAAGTCGACCTGCGACTCCCAGCGCGCCTGCGCCGCCTCCCGCGCCGCGTAATCGGTGGCTGCGGGCTCGGCGCCGGCCGGGTCGAACCATCCGGGGAGGTCGCTGAGCGCGGCGATCAGGGCAATGCGCGCCTGGCCTGCCGGCGAGGCGGACGCCTGGTCGAACAGCTGGGCCGCGAGCTGCGCATTGGCCTGCGGGTCCGTGATGCGCACGAGCTGGAGCTGCGACCCCGGGGCGAGCAGCGTCTTGAACGCGTAGGCGGCGTCGAGGCCGGCGTTCCACGTGGCGACACCGCCCGCGAGAACGCCGCAGAGTGGGATCGCGCCGGCGAACCGGTCGGGGTACAGCTGCACCAGGCCCGCTGTGATGATCCCGCCGAGCGAGCCGCCCCAGGCGATCACGCGCCTTGGCTTCGCGAAACGCAGATCGAAGAGATCGAGGAGAGCGATCTGGTCATTGAACGCATCCTCCAGCGCCCACCCGGTCGAGCTGTACGACGAGCCTGCGATCGCGTATCCCTGGCCCAGCAGCCACGATGAGATGACCGGAGCCGGTGAATCGGCGGCCAGGTTGATCCGGCCCGGCGCCACGTAGCCATGGCTGTAGAGGAAGAGAGTGCCGTTCCACGCCGGCGGGACTTCGATGCGGTATTGCGCGGCGCCGATGCTTCCCAAAAGCGGAGTTGTCGTCGGGGATGGGTTCGACGACGGGCTGTTCTGCGGCACGGCGCCGCTCGATGACGAGCAGGCCGCGAGCAGCAGGCAGGCGATCACGAGGACCGCACGTCTCACGTCAGATGTTGGACCGCGACTGCCCGCCGTCGACGGCGATGCACGCGCCGTTGAGAAGGCTCGCCTGCTGGGAGCAGCCGCCGGTACCACCCGCCGCCCTCCCACAGTATCGAACCGGGAGCGATGCAGTTCACGGTCACGCCTTTCGCCGCCACGCCGCGCGCAAGGGACGTCGTGAAGCTGATCTCGGCCGCCTTGGCGGCGTTGTACGCCGGGGCACCTCCCCACTCTCGGCCCCAGACCGATGAGATGACGACGATGCGGCCCCAGCCGCGCTCGACCATTCCCGGCAGCACGAGCTGCGTCATGCGGACGCTGACTCCGAGGTTGCCTGCGAAGGCGGCCTCGAACTCGGACGGGCCGGTGTCGGCCCACGAGCTGCCCGCGCGTACGCCGAGGTTGTTGATGAGGATGTCCACAGGTCCGAGCACCTGCTCGGTCTCGCTGACGGCGCGCCGGCAGCCGGCCTCGGTCAAGAGGTCCGCAACCACACCCAACCCGCCCAGTGATTCTGCCGTGTGCTTGACGTCGGCCTCGGTTCGGGCCGCGACCGCAACGCGCACGCCTTCGGCGGCCAGCGCGTGGGCGATGCCGAGCCCGATGCCCTTTGTGCCGGCCGTGACCAGCCCGACCTTGCCGGCGATACCCAGATCCACCCGAGCATCCTAATTTGGGAGCGCGGCTAGACTGGGGCCATCGCCATCCCGCCGCTGCCGTCGAGCGCGCTGAACCTCGACGGCCCGCCCGTCACACCGCGACCCTCCGCGACCGTGCTGCTCGTACGCGGCAGCGATCCCTGGGAGCTGCTGCTCATGCGCCGGCCGCGGGGCGCGGACTTTGCGCCCGGCGCTTATGTCTTTCCCGGCGGCGTCGTCCACGCCGAAGACGCCCAGTGGGGAGACGACATCGCCGCCGCCGCCGTGCGCGAGCTCTTCGAAGAGGTCGGCATCCTTATCGCTCGGGCCGGCCGGCGCTTCGCGCACGACAGCGACTCCGCCCGTATCCGCGGGCTGGTGGCGGGCGGCAGCTCGTTCGGTGATGCGCTTCGGTCCGGCGGCTTGAAGCCCGCGCTCGATCGACTTGTCCTCCTGGCGCGCTGGGTCACGCCTGCGCAGCTGAGCCGCCGCTACGACGCGCGGTTCTACCTGGCGCGACTGCCAGCGCGGCAGACCGTTCGCGCGCAGCCCGACGAGGTGAGCGATTGGGTGTGGGCCTCGCCCGACCGAGCTTTGCGCGACCCGGAGATCACGCTCGTTTACGCCACGCGGAGGGTCCTCGAATCGGTGGCTGCCGGTGAGCAGGTAAACGGCCTCTTCAAGAGGGCTCGGCGGCAGAAGCACGTGCCGATTGTCGAGCCGCGCATGGTGCGGACCGGGGCGGGCTGGAAGATCTCGGAGTAGGGCTCAGCGCCAGAGATCGCGCCAGCGGTCGTACTGCTCGACCTCGACCCCGCCCTGACGCAAGACCTCGAGGCCGGCAGGGTCGCGGTAGGGCCTCCGGAAGTAGACCTTCGAGACGTTGCAGTTGATGATCGACTTGGCACACATCACGCATGGCGAATCGCTGACGAACATGAGCTTGCCGGGCAGCTGAGCGCCGGCTTTGACGAGCGAGTTGAGCTCTCCGTGGAGGCAGCCGCAGTTTCCGGCCTGGGCGGAGTCACATCGGTTGGGCAAGCCCTTGGCGTTGCCGTTGTAGCCGATGCCCAGGACCTGCGTCAGGTCGGCGGTGGTGATGACACTCCCGACCTGGAGGCGGGCGCAGGTCGACCGCTTCGCCAGCTCCTCGGCCATGCGCATATACACCTCTTCCAGTGGGATGCGGTCGGGGACCTGCTCGGGCTGCTGCATCGGTTCTTCGGCTGCCATCAGGGTCAGGTTAACAGGCTTGTCTATACCCACTTTCCGGACTACAATGCCCCACATGTCGGTATTCGAACTGTTGTTCGCGCTGCTACTGGTATGTGTGTTGGCCGGAGTGGTGGCCGTGGCGGCGCTGGCCTGGAGCCTCGTCCGGCGCGCCGACGGCCAGGCCGTGGCGGTGGCCGAGCTGCGCCGGCGGCTGGAGACGGGGGGCCTCACCCAGGAGTCCCAGGCCTCCGAGATGCGGGAGCGGCTGGCGCAGACGCAGTCGGTCGTCGAACGGCTCGGCTCGGCGCTCGTCGCCCGCCAGTCGATCGAGGAAGAGGCCCGCTCCAGCCTCAGGCGCCTGGAGAGCGTGATCGCGGGGAGCTCCACGCGCGGCGCCGCCGGCGAAAACATCCTCGAGGAGGTCTTGAAGCACCTCCCGCCCGAGATGCTCCAGCGCAACGTCTGGGTCGGCGGCAAGGTTGTCGAGCTGGCGCTGCAGCTGCCAGGCGGCAAGCTCCTTCCCATCGACTCCAAGTGGGTCTCCAGCGGAGCGCTCGAGCAGCTCGCCGAGACCGGCCTGGACGCTCCCCGCCGCGCCCAGCTCACCGCCCAGGTGGAACGCGAGGTCGAGCGCCGCGTTCGCGAGGTGAGCCAGTACATCGACCCCGCCGCAACGTCCACCTTCGCCCTGGCGGTCATCCCGGACGCGGCCTACGAGGTCTGTCGCGGCGCCATCGTGAGCGCCCACCGGCGTCATGTGATGGTCGTCGGGTATGCCATGGCGCTGCCCTACCTGTTGACGCTTTATCAGCTGCACCTGCAGTTCGCCCGCACCGTAGACATGGAGAAGCTGCAGTCGGCCCTCATCGACGTCGAGCGGCACCTGGACACCCTCGAGGCGATCCTCGACAACAAGCTCCAGAGGGCGCTGACCATGCTCCAGAACACGTACACCGAGGGCAAGCAGGTTTCGGCCAAGATCCGCTCCGCCGCCCAGAGCGTCCAGACCGCGGAAACGGGGGGTCCGGAGGCTTCCACAGAGCCCCTCAGCCTGGGTCTTCTCGAAACAGCTCGGTAGGACGGTTGTGCACGGTTTCGCACAGCCAATGCCCACCCTGTGCCCATTCCGTCACCAGGGTTGTCCACAGGTAATCCACCAACATGTGGTGCCTGGCGGTCTATTGACACCAAATATCTTGTGTTTGGGGCTTGACAAGCCCAAAGCCGCCTCGTATATTCAGTGGAGTTACATCGAGGCCCTGGGGCATAAGTGGCGGGCATGCTCCGGGGCCTTTTCCATCCCCAGACGAACAAGTTCAACGACCCACCCCACGTCGTACCAGATCAGCGCTTTGAAAGAACCCGCAACGGGGATGATTGAAGGAGGCGTTTTCTAAGAAATGGCCAAAAACGCAGCTGACCTCGCCACCGGACCCCGCAAGAACGGGAACCACAAGAACGGGACCGCCAAACCAGGACTCAGGTTTGGCCGCTACTTCACGCCCGAGGGCAGTCACGCGTACGACCAGATCGAGTGGGAGCGCCGCACCGCCGCCATCATGGGCGAGAAGGGCCAGCTCATCTTCGAGCAGAAGGACGTCGAGGTTCCCCGCTCCTGGTCGCAGCTGGCTATCAACGTCGTCGCCCAGAAGTACTTCCGGGGCGGACTCGGCAGCCCGGAGCGCGAGACCAGCGTCCGCCAGCTGATCGACCGGGTGGTCGAAACGCTGGCGAAGTGGGGTCGCGAGGGCTCTTACTTCGCGAGCGAGGCCGACGCCCAAAACTGGTCGGAGGAGCTGCGCTACCTCCTGGTCACCCAGCATTCGTCCTTCAACAGCCCGGTCTGGTTCAACATCGGCGTGCCCGGCCGCTCCCAGCAGGGCTCGGCCTGCTTCATCAACTCGGTCCAGGACTCGATGGAGTCGATCCTGGACCTGGCCAAGACCGAAGGCATGCTGTTCAAGTTCGGCAGCGGCACCGGCACCAACCTGTCCGTGCTGCGGTCCTCCAAGGAGCAGCTTTCGGGCGGCGGGACGGCTTCGGGCCCGGTCTCCTTCATGAAGGGCTACGACTCGTTCGCGGGCTCGATCAAGTCGGGCGGCACGACCCGCCGGGCGGCGAAGATGGTCATCCTCAACGCCGACCATCCCGACATCCTCGACTTCATCCGCTGCAAGGCGGAGGAGGAGAAGAAGGCCTGGGCGCTGATCGAGGCCGGCTACAACGTGGGCTTCAACGTCCCTGGCGGCGCATACGACTCGGTCCAGTTCCAGAACGCAAACCACTCGGTCCGTGCAACCGACGACTTCATGCAGTCCGTCGTCGACGACAAGCCGTGGACGACCAAGGCAGTCGTCGACGGGCGGGTCATCGACAACTACAAAGCGCGCGACCTGTGGAAGGAGATCGCGGAGGCGGCCTGGATCTGCGGGGATCCCGGCCTCCAGTTCGACACCACCATCCAGGAGTGGAACGTCGTCCCCAATACCGGTCGCATCAACGCCACCAACCCATGCTCGGAGTTCGTGTTCCTCGACGACACCGCCTGCAACCTGCTTTCGCTGAACCTGATGAAGTTCCAGGCCGAGAACGGAAGCTTCGACGTTGATCGCTTCCGTCGCGCCGTCGACATCTGCTTCACCGGCCAGGAGATCCTCGTTTCCAACGCCTCCTACCCCACCCCGGCCATCGGCAAGAACTCGGAAGCGCTGCGCCCGCTCGGCCTCGGCTACGCGAACCTCGGCGCGCTGCTCATGTCGATGGGCCTGGCGTACGACTCAGACGAAGGCCGGCGCTTCGCAGGCGCCATCACCGCGATCATGACCGGCCGGGCGTTCGCGCAGTCGGCGCGCATGGCCCAGGTCAAGAGCCCGTTCAGCGAGTACTCGAAGAACCGAGAGCCGATGCTGCGTGTGATGGAGAAGCACCGCCAGGCCGCACACCAGCTGAGCACGTCGCCGGAGTCGGCCGCCGTCGTGGACGCCGCTCGAGACACGTGGGACGACGCGGTCAAGCTCGGACGGCTGCACGGCTATCGCAACGCCCAGGCCAGTGTCCTCGCACCTACCGGAACTATTGGCCTGATGATGGACTGCGACACCACCGGCATCGAACCGGACCTGGCGCTCGTCAAGTACAAGAAGCTGGTCGGCGGCGGCCTGCTCAAGATCGTCAACGGCACCGTGCCCGCTGCGCTGCGCAAGCTCGGGTATGACAGTCAGCAGGTCAAGGAGATCGTCGAGTACATCGACGACAACGACACCATCGAGGGCGCCCCGCACCTGCTGGAAGAGCACCTAAAGGTGTTCGACTGCGCGTTCAAGCCGGTAAAGGGCATGCGGTCGATCGCGCCGATGGGCCACGTGCGCATGATGGCCGCGGTCCAGCCGTTCATCTCCGGCTCGATGTCCAAGACCGTGAACCTGCCCACCGAGGCCACCGTCGAGGAAATCCAGCAGACCTACCTGGAGTCCTGGAAGCTCGGTCTCAAGTGCATCGCCATCTACCGCGACGGCTGCAAGCGTTCACAGCCGCTCTCGACCTCGCTCGCGAAGGACAAGAAGGCCGAGCCCGCCGGACCCGACTACCGGGCGGTGCGACGCCGGCTGCCTGACGAGCGCAAGTCGATCACGCACAAGTTCGACATCCAGGGCCACGAGGGCTACCTGACCGTCGGTATGTTCGAGGACGGCCAGCCGGGTGAGCTCTTCGTGACCATGGCCAAGGAAGGCTCGACCATCTCCGGTCTCATGGACGCGTTCGCGACGCAGACGTCGTACGCCCTGCAGTTCGGCGTTCCGGTGAAATTCATGGTCGACAAGTTCAGCCACATGCGGTTCGAGCCCTCTGGGTTCACGAAGAACAAGGAGATCCCGATCGCGAAGTCGATCGTGGACTACATCTTCCGCTGGATGGCCAGCCACTTCCTTCCGGTTGAGGACCAGGACGATGCGGGAGTCGTTCGGCGCGACGAGCCGGCGGCTGCTCCATCCCCGGCTTCGGCGGCCGAGATGAAGCCGTCGAACGAGCTGAAGGTGATCGCCACCCCTGCGAACGGGATCCAGAAGATCGCCTTCATCAACACGGACGCCCCGGCCTGTCCGGACTGTGGCGCGATCACGGTTCGGTCGGGCTCTTGCTATAAGTGCCTGAACTGCGGAGCGACGACAGGCTGCAGCTGACCTGAACGCTTGACCAAAGGGCCGGTCACGCGGCCGGCCCTCCCTTGAGGCGGTCGCGCAGGTCGCACAGGATCGGGTGAAGCTGGTGCGCGCCGCGGACGTCGCTGGTGTCGATCGCCCATTCATGCTTAGTGAGCAGGAACGGATGGGCCTGCTCGCCACCGAACGCCCCATGCCCGCCCGCCTGGTTCTCGAAGTTGACCTGCCTGTCTTCTCTGAACGCGCCGAAGAAGACGAGATCGCCAGAGTGTTCGAACGAATTGAGCCGGGACAGCTGCTGGTAGAGGATGTCGGCGTCGTCGTAGCGCGCCAGGACCTCCTTCACCGCTTCGTTGCGATACACCACTCCGCCCGAGATGAACACGTGATCGCCACGCTCGCGACCCATCACGAGGGCGATGCGATCGTTCGACCCGAGCTCGCGCACCATCTCAGGGTGCCTCTTCTCCAACTCTTCGAACGGGACTCGGCGCCGGTGCTCGGCCAGGTAGAGGTGCCCGAGGCCTCCTGAATACGTGATGTAGACCACGCCCTGGGCGTGGTCCAGCTCCGCGCCGAATGCCTTTCCCTTCATCTCCCGGACGTGGCATCCGGGCATCCAGCCGGCCACCAGCTTCCCGAGGTGCACGCCGTCGGCGTGGTAGAAAGGCTCGGTCTCGATCTGCCCGTGGTCCGAAAGGACGACGAGCTCATAGCGACCGCGGCGTGCTTCGGCCACCTTCTTGATGGTGTGATCGACCTGCCTGAGCACGCGGAGCGACTGCCCGTGGTCCGGGCCAAAGGCGTGGCCTGTCTCGTCGAAGGCGTAGAAACCCGCATAGATGGGCGAGAAGCCCTTGTGCATGGCCTTCTCGACCGCATAGAGCGTGAGGTGGTGGACGAATATCTCGTTAGCGGCGTCGCTGAGGACGTAAGCACGCGCGGGTCGGCCCCCGCGGGCGCGAGCCTTTGAGTATTCGACTGCCATGCGCCAGATCGAGACCAGGGTGTGCCCCAGCCAGTCGACCAGGTGCAGGGGATTGGCCATGTATGGGAGAAGAACGCGCCATGCCGAGCGGGACCTCTCTACCCCCGCATAGCTACGCTCCCGGTAGGCGATGCCGAAGTCTTCGGCCGCCCCGGCTGGGTAGCAGGCCGCGATGCAGGCACCGTCCTGCGTCAATGGCTTGCAGACCGCGAAGTACTTGTCGGCCACCTTGTTGAACGTCGAAGCGGTCCCGAACTGAACGAGGACCTGACGTTCGCGGTCCCACCAGCGGAAGCTGGGGATCTCGGAGTTGTCGCCGTACAGGATTCCGGCCTGCGCGAACGGCGTCGTCGACGGGATCCCGCACCGATACCGATGGATCTCGTAGCCCTCCCGATCGATCAGGTATTGAGTGAAGGGCATCATCCCTTCGCGCAGGGCCTCCTCCAGGGAGTCGGTCCCGAGCCCGTCGATGTGAAGCACAACCAGGCCTGATCCCATGCCGGCGGCTAGGGAGCCCCAAAATCGATTTCGGCGAACACAGGAAGATGATCGGACGCGCGCACCTTCAGCGTCCAGGCTCGATGGCTGGAGGGAGCGGCGGCCAGCGCGTAGATGGCGTCGAGCTTCTGGCCGGTCCAGTGGGTGCGGCGGATGCCCGCCGTCACGTTTACGAGTCCTGCTGCCCTGGCGGCGGCGGCGATGTCCCTCCACAGTGGCCCGCGAGCCGGCCCGAACGTGTTGAGATCGCCCGCAACGAGCGTGAGCGGCACCGGCGGACGCCCTGCCATGTCGCTGATGATCGCCTTGAACTGCTCCAGCTTGTGTCCGAAACCGATCACGTCGAGGTGCAAGACGTATACGCGCAGCGCTTCCGATTCGGCGCAGAGCGCCATGCGTGCCTGGGGCCGCACTGCACGAAGCAGGGTGCGTTCCAGTCGCCGCACAGCGACGGTGCCAGGACCCGGCAGCGGAAGGACCCGCGGAACTCCGCGGGGCTCGAAAACAGCCTGTCTCCAGATCAGCGCGTTGGCCTGGATCGCCATCCGTCGCCGCTGCGCGGTGGCCTGGAAGTACCGATAATCGCCGCCGAGGGCGGCAGCGATCGCTTCAGCGTCGGGCCGGCCACGATGAGCCGACGCCTCCTGCAGCGCAAGCAGGTCGACGCCGGCAAAGTCCATCCGGCTCCGAACCACGTCCAGCACCTCATCGAGCCGCAGCCCGAGCTGGATGTTCCAGGTGCAGATGCGCACCCAGCATCACCCCCGCCGAGTTTCTCGGAAGTCCGCGAGCGATCGGCGCTGCCGGCCGGCAGTGTCAAAGTTGTCCGGCGCAAGCCACTTTTCGAATGCCGACCGGACGGCCGGCCACTCGCCGTCGAGAATCGAGAACCAGGCGGTATCGCGATTGCGCCCTTTGACGACGAGGTGCTGGCGAAAGACTCCCTCGAACGTGAAGCCGAAACGCTCAGCTGCGCGTCGGGAGGGCTCGTTGAGCGCATCACACTTCCATTCGAGCCGCCGATAGCTCAGGTCGTCGAATGAGTGGCGCGCCATGAGATAGATCGCCTCGGTTGCCTGACGCGTGCGCTGGAGCGAGGGTGCAAACCAGATATGCCCGATCTCGATCACGCCATGCTCGGGGGCGATCCGGATGAAGCTGGCCATGCCTTGCGGCGATCCCGTCTCGCGATCCACCACGCAAACGAAATAGGGATCCGTCGAGGCGGCGCGCTCGTCGAGCCAGGCTTTGAAGGCGTCGAAGCCGGCGAAGGGCCCGTAGGGGAGGTATCGGAACAATGGCTCCGCGACCCCGTCCGCGTGAGACGCCCTGTACAACGGCCGCGCGTGCCTTTCGGGGTCGATCGGCTCGAGGCTCACGGTCTCACCGGTGATCGTTTCGCGCGGCGGAACCTTTGCGGGCGTCCAGTCGAGGCTCATCTCGCGATCTCGAATAAAGTGACCATCAGCGGCTGTTCTCGTCCTTGAGATTGGGAAGGCGGGGCTCGGAGGAGACTGGATGAAGATCGCAATCATAGGCTCGGGAAACGTGGGCAAAGCGCTGGCGAAATCCAGCGTGCGCGCCGGCCATTCGGTGACCATGAGCTCCGCCAACGCCGAGAACGCCGCCGAGGCGGCCAAGACGGTCGGCGCCAACGCGACGCGCTCGAACGTCGAGGCCGTCGGCGATGCGGACCTCGTGATCATCGCGGTGCCATACGACAAGCTCGGCGAGGTGTTCCGCGGGCTGGGGTCGTCGGTCGACGGCAAAGTCGTCGTCGACGTCACCAACCACATCAACCTGGAGACTCCCGCCGAGGTGTTCGCCACGCCTTCCAATGCGGAAGAGATCCAGAAGCGTCACCCGAAGGTCAGGGTGGTCAAAGCGTTCAACTACTCTTTCGCCGCCCGGATGGCCGAACCAGCAGTGGAAGGGACGCTCCTGGATGGTTTCGTCGCCGGAGACGACGACGGCGCCAGGGAGAAGGTGCTCGAGCTGGTCGAATCGATCGGGTACCGTCCCGTCGACGCCGGGCCTCTCGTCATGGCCCGCGCCCTCGAAGCGATGGGGCTCCTGATCGTCAGCCTCCAGATCCGCCACGGCTGGCCGTGGCAGAACGGCTGGAAGCTGGTCGGCCCACCGGCGTAAGGTCTGGAGGTAGAAGGCATGGACACCAAAACACAGACGGAGACCGAGTTCGAGACGGGTGTTGTCCCTCGGGAGCGCGCGCCCCTATCCGTCGCGCCGGGGACGAGAATCGGCCACGTCCACCTGAAGACCGCGGACATTGACCGCGTGCACGATTTTTACGTGGGCATCCTCGGCTTCGACGTGGTCGTGCGCATGCGCGACGCGTTGTTTCTGTCCGCCGGTGGCTATCACCACCACCTGGGCTTCAACACATGGGAGTCGAAGGGCGGCTCTCCCCCGCCTCCAGGTACCACCGGGCTGTACCACGTCGCGATCCTCTACCCGACGCGAGCCGCGCTGGGCGACGCGCTCCGACGCCTCGCCGCGGCCGGATGGCCCCTCGACGGCGTCAACGACCATGGCACTCATGAGGCCCTCTACCTGCGCGATCCCGACGGCAACGGCTTGGAGCTGGCCTGGGATCGCCCCGAGGACCAGTGGCCGAAAGACAAAGACGGCCACCTCACGTTCAGCGGCAAGAGGCTCGACCTGGAAGGCCTGCTGAAGGAAGGGCTGGACGCCAAGGCGGAACCCGAGCAGCGTTAGCCGGCCGAGGCTACTTGGCGCCGCTCACCCCTCCATCGACGACCAGGCCTGTGGCCATCACAAACCTGGACTCGTCCGAGGCAAGGTAGAGCGCGGCTGACGCTACGTCCTCAGGCCGTCCGAGCTCGCTGGTGAGCTGGCGTTTGCGGATCGACGCGTAGCCCTCCTCAGGATCCCTGTACGACTCCTTCAGGTATCGCTCGACGAATGGCGTGAGGATGGTGCCGGGGAGGAGCGCGTTCACCCGGATGCCGTGCTGCGCCAGGTCGACCTGCATGGACTTCGTCATCGACAGGACGGCGCCTTTGGAAGCCGCGTAGGACACGCGACGGGCCAGGCCGATCTCGGCGATGCAGGACGACATGTTGATGATCGAGCCCGACCCCTGCTTGATCATGTACGGCACGACCGCCCGGCTGACAAGAAAGACGCCGCGCACGTTCACCTTCATCACGCGATCGAAGAGGGCAGGCTCGGTCTCGAGCAGGTCCCCCACCCCGCTGATGCCGGCGTTGTTGAAGAGGACCTCGATGCGCTTGAACCGCCTAGCCACCTTCGCCGCCAGCGCGACGGTCTCCTGCTCGTCGGTGACATCAACGTGCTCCGCGACAGCCGCCCCGCCGCTCTTGCGAATGCCGGCCACGGTCGAGCGCGCAAGCCGATCGTCGACGTCAGCGACGACGACCTGGGCTCCCTCAGCAGCAAAAAGGCGCGCGGTCGCCTGGCCGATGCCCGAGCCAGCGCCTGTGATGAGGCAGACCTTGCCCTGAAGCCGCCCTCCGCTCATGCGTGGTGCCGTCGAATCGGATTCTCGAGCCGGCCGATGCCGTCGATACTGATCGTCACTTCGTCGCCCTCCTTCAGGCTGAAGTCGGACGGTGGGACGATGCCGGTGCCGGTCAGGAGGATGCAACCTGCTTCGAAGCGCTGGTCGCGCCCCAGGTAACCCACGAGCTCACCAATCGACCGCCTCATCGCGGATGTTGATGTATCGGACCGGTAGACGACTGATGCGTTCCTGCTTATCTCCAGCTCGATCTTCCGATCCGCGGGCGAGAAGTCCCAAGCCAGCGCAACCGCGGGCCCGAGCGCACAGCATCCGTCGAACACCTTCGCCTGTGGCAGGTACAGCGGATTCTCGCCCTCGATGCTCCGGGAGCTGACGTCGTTACCGATGGTATAGCCGACCACCTCGAGCCGGCTGTTGCAGATGACGGCCAGCTCGGGCTCGGGGACATCCCAGGTGGAATCAGATCGTATGAAGACCGTCTCTCCCGGTCCTCTTACCCGCCCGGCGGTGGCTTTGAAGAAGATCTCAGGGCGCTCGGCCGCATAGACGCGGTCATACGGATCCGAGCTCACAGCCTCATCCGCTCGCGCCTGGAGACTTCGTTCGTAGGTCACGCCGGCAGCCCACACCTCCTGGCTTTCTATCGGCGCTGCAAGGACGGCACCCTCCGGCAAGGATGCTGCCGGGCGGTCCTGCTCCAGGAGCTGGCGCAGCTCATCGAGCGACTTCCTGAGCAGCGCGTCCATCGAGCCGCCGTTCGGCACGCGGCTCAACGCGCCTTCTCGTTTCAGGTACATCCCATCGCGCAGCCGGATGAGGTGCTGCCCTGTCGCGGGCACCACCGACAGGACGCCTGCGGTCACGCGCTTCTCCATGCCGCGCCCGTCGGATACTCGAATTCACGCAGCGACTCCGGGCGCATCGTGATGCTGAAACCAGGAGCCTGGGGCGCGACGTAGCGCCCGTCGCGGATTCTCACCGGGTCGAGGAAATGCTCGTGCAGATGCTCGACATATTCGAGAACCCGGTTCTCGAGCGAGCCGCTCACTGCGATGTAGTCGAACAGCGACACGTGCTGCTCGTACTCGCAGAGTCCCACGCCACCTGTGTGCGGGCAGACCGGCACTCCGAATTTCGCCGCCATCAGGAGAACCGCCAGCGCCTCGTTGACGCCTCCGAGCCGGCAGACGTCGAGCTGGCAGAAGCCGATGGCGTTCGCCTGGAAGAGCTGCTTGAAGAGGACGCGGTTCTGGCAATGCTCGCCGGTGGCGACCTTGACCGGGGCGATGGCGCGCGCGATGGTGGCGTGGCCCAGGACATCGTCGGGGCTTGTCGGCTCCTCGATCCAGTGGGGATCGAACGCGACGAGCTGCTTGAGGTGCTCGATTGCCTCGCCGACCTCCCAGACCTGGTTTGCGTCCATCATGAGGCGGCGGTCGGGCCCGATCTCTTCGCGCACGATGCCCGCGCGCCGGACGTCGTCTTCGATCTTCTGGCCGACCTTCAACTTCACGTGCGTCCACCCAGCCGCCACCGCCTCGCGACACAGCTCCCGCAGCTTTTCATCCGAGTAGCCGAGCCAACCCGCAGACGTCGTATATGCGGGAAAGCCCGAACGAAGCATCTCCGCCTCGCGCTCGGCGCGCGTCGGTGCGCAGCGCTGGAGAATCTCGAGCGCCTCATCCGGAGTCAGTACATCGCTGATGTAGCGGAAGTCGATGCAGGAGACGATCTGCTCGGGGCTCATGTCCACCAGGAGCTTCCACAGCGGCTTGCCTTCGACCTTCGCGTACAGGTCCCAAACGGCATTCACGATCGCCGCGGCAGCGAGATGGATGGCGCCCTTCTCCGGACCGAGCCAGCGCAGCTGCTGCTCGCCGGTGATCGCACGCCAGAAGGCGCTCATGTCGGCGACGATGGACTCGAGCGTGCGCCCGAGCACGATCGGCGCGAGGGCGTTGATCGCCGCGACGCAAACCTCTGTGCCCCGACCGAGGGTGAAGGTGAGTCCATGCCCTTCCAGGTGGTCGCCGGCGTCGGTGGTAAGCACCACGTAGGCGGCCGAATAGTCCGGGGTGGTGTGCATGGCGTCGGAACCGGCCAGCGTCCGAGAGGTAGGAAAGCGCACATCGCGCGCCGTGACGCCGGCGATGCGAGCCATCTAACCCTTGACCGCGCCGACCAGCAGGCCGCGGGCGATGAACCGCTCGAGCGCGATGGCCATCGCTATGACCGGCCCGATCATGATCAGGATGAGCACGGACATGTACCACCACTGGGGTCCACGGGTGGCGTTCTGCGCGGCGACCGTCAGCGGCAGCGTTTGAGCGTTCGCGCTCGTCAGGAACAGCGCGATGAGGTACTCGTTCCAGGCGAAGACGAGGACGAACAGGAAGGTGGCGACCAGGCCCGGCACCGCGAGCGGCACAACGATCGACCGGAAGATGCGGTAGCGCGAGGCGCCGTCGATGGCCGCGCTTTCCTCGAGCTCGAGCGGGACGCTGTGGAAGTAGTCGCGCATGAGCCAGACGACGATCGGGAGATGTGAAGCGACGTAGGCGATGATGAGCGCCGCCCAGGTGTCGAGCAGTTCGAGCTGCTGAAAAAAGATGTAGATCGGGATGACCACCGCGACCGGCGGCAGCATGCGCTGCGAGATCATCCAGAAGGCGATGTCGTCGTTGCCGAGGGCCCTCTTGAATCGCCGCGCGACCGTTTGCAAGAGCAGCAGGAACAGCGCAAAGCCGCCAATCGCCCCGAGCTGCCAGGGCCCGCCGGCGGCTACAACTGCCACGCCGGCGGCGAGGCCGACGACAAACGAAGCGATCGCGCCGAAACGCACCCGGTAGTGCATGCGCACGAGCCCATACGCGGCCATCGAGCCCAACAGAAGCGTGATCGTGGTGCTGGTGAGCCCAACCACGACGGTGTTGAGGTACGGGCGGAAGGTGTCCTCGCCCAGGTCGACGAAGATGTAGCGCCAGGACTCCAGAGTCGGCTGAAAGTCACGAAACGGGAAGTAGAACGGACCGGCGTTGACGTCGAGAGGTGTCTTCACCGAGGTGATGGCGAGCCAGTAGAGGGGGAACAGAACAACGAGCGCCCAGACGCACAGGAGCAGATACGAGACGGCCATCCCGGCCGGTGAAGGCCGATGGATCGAAAAGGATCGGCTTCGCCCTCGTCTGACCGCCATGCCCTAGGCCATCGCCGTCACTCGACGGCGGAAGAGATTGACGTAAGTGATGCCGACGAAGGTCACGACGAAGAGCAGCATGTAGGCGACGGCGGCCGAGCCCCCGATGTCGAGCGCCCGCCAGATCGTGTAGGCGTGGAGCGTGAGCGATTCCGTGGCCGTTCCGGGGCCTCCGTTCGTGAGCACGTTCGGCAGGTCGACGATCTTGAACGCCTCTATGAGCCGGATCAGCACGACGGTCGAGGTCGCGGGCAGTATCTGTGGGAATGTCACCGCCCAGAACAGCTGCCACCGGTTGGCGCCATCGACGACGGCGGCTTCGTTCAGCTCGACCGGCAGGCTCTCGATCGAAGCCAGGAGCACGATGAAGATGAACGGCGTCCACTGCCAGACGTCCCCGATCATCACCGCCAGCCGGGCGCCCCAGGGGTTGGTCACCCACGAAACGTCGGTCAACCCGAAATGCGCCCATAACGGGTAGAGCGGACCTTTGCTGGTATCGGTGAGCATGCGGAAGAGGTACGCCACGCCGACTGGCGTGATCATCATCGGAAGAAGAAAGACCACCCTGAAGAAGCGGCGCCCTGGGATGTGCTGCACGACCAGGACGGCGAGGCCCAGCGCGAGCAGGTACTGAACCGACACGTCGACGCTGACGTAGATGAGCGTGACGACGAGCGTTCCGGGCCGCCCGCTCGTCAACACCGTATCGACGACGAGCCATATGAGACCACCGGCGATGACAGCTGTGAACAGCCGTCCCACGAATCCGAGCACGGTGGCGCCGGGGCCCCGCAGGTAGCGAATGAGGAGAAATGCGAAACCGCCGTAGACGACCGCCAGGACCGCACCGGTCACTGGAGTGAGCGGTACGGTCACGCCGATGAAATGCGTGCGGTCGATGCCGACCACCAGCTTCGCGTAGTTGTTGAGACCGACAAAGCTGAGGTGAACGCCGCCCTCCGAGAAGGTCAGGCGAGTAAGCGAGACGTACAGGGACGCCAGCAGGGGGAAGATCGAGAACGTGAGGATGACGAGCACCGCCGGCAGGATGAACACCGCCCCGGCCGAACGGTCGAGTCGGGCGACAAACGGGCTCCAGCGCGAAACTGCGACCGGCATCCGGCGCGCGGAAGCTTGGCCGCTCATCTAAAAGGGCACCTCATCATCGGGTCCAGGCGGTAGCCGGGCGGCGAGGTGCATGTCACACCTCGCCGCCCAGGCTCTCTACTTGGTAACGCTGAGACTTGACCTGTAGGCGTCGAGCTGCGCCTGGCGGCCGATCTCGTCAGTCTTGCTGTTCCACTGGTTGGTGATCTGGGCCATCGTCTGGTTGAGGCTCAACTCGCCGGCCAGGAATTGCGCCAGCGCCGTGTCGAGCGCTGTCTGCTGGTAGAAGGCCGTCTGCGGGATGCGCATGTCGAGAACCATATTCGGGCTCTGGAGGCTCGCCTGGATGGCGCCCAGGTAGTCCTTCGCCGCCGTCTGGCTCATGCCGGAGGCCAACCACGGCCCGAGGTTGGTGAAGTGCGTGGTGCGGTAGGGGTTGAATCCAGTCTTGCCGATCGTTACGTCGACGCTGGACTGAGCCGGCTGCGACATGTAGGACAGGAATGCGTAGGCGGCGTCCTTGACCTTGGCCGATGCGGCCTTGTTGACCGCGCCCGACCAGCCGCCGAAGGCGGCAAATGGAGAGTGGTTCACGCCGTTGATCGCGTACGGGCAGATCGTCGAGTTGCAGTTCACGAGTTGCCCGGTGGAGCGATCCAGCACCTGCTTGGAGCCGGGCAGGATCACCGCTCCGACCTTGTCCTGGACCTTCGACTGCGACGGGTCGACCGCGAGCGGCCCGATGTCACCCCAGTCGAGTGAGAGTGCGCATCGACCGGTCACGAAGAGGCCGCGGGAGTCGCCGACGTCGTTGTTGAGCTGGTCCGGCGGTCCTAGCTTGGAGAGCTGCTTGTAGACGTCGAGCGCCGCCGCAGCGCCGGCGTTGTTCGTGAGCGGCTGCATGGTGTCGGTGCTGAAGAACGTGCCCTGCTTGGTCCCCTGGCTCTGCAGCCACGCGGCAGCTATGGAGAAGTACATCCAGTAGGACTGGGCGCTGCGCTTCATCGCCAGGCAGGACCCGTAGTCGGCCTTGCCGTCTCCGTTGAGGTCCTTGCCCTGGAAATGCTTGGCGATGCTGATGTAGTCCTGCCACGTTTCCGGTGGCGTCAATCCGTCTCGCTGCAGGAGGTCCTTTCGGTAGTAGACCATCTGGAAGTCGCCATCGAGCGGGACCGTATAGACATGGCCCTTGAAGGTCGCGCTGAAGTCGCGGAAGAACGGCGCGATGTCGTTCCACTGGAGCGCCGAGTCGTTCTGCACACGATTGGTCAGGTCCTCGAGGTAGCCGGGCGGCACGTAGTCGCCCATCCACTGCGGGTCGAAGACCGTAGCGTCATACGAGTTGGTCTTGGTCGCGAAGTCCGTGAGGAGCTTCTGATAGAGGTCGGAGAAGGGAACCGTGATGACCTCGATCTTGGCGCCCGTGAGCTTCTCGAAATCAGGCGCGCGGCGCTGTAGCGGCTCAGCGATCTGGGGTCCTGTGAACGTGACTACACGCACCGTGGTGCCGCTGAACTGGCCGTTCGTATTCGAGTTGCTCGAGTTGCAGGCCGCCAGCAGGCCAACGCCCATCAAGAGGACCAGGGCTCGCGTCAGGTGTCGGCTCATGTCCTTCAGTTCTCCCTTTAAACCCGAAGATGGCACGGCCCCGATCGCCAGGGCTTCGAGCCCGCTGCCACCGATTATTCGGATGTTTAACGCGTCATCAGCGATTTGTCAAGCTTCGAATGGCCTAAATCGGCCATTTAGAGGCTCAGTCATCGGATGTCTTGTCGTTTCTGGATACTCAGGCGCCCTGCCTGGCGTCGAGGCTGAATCGCTCGAGAACACGATGGAAGATCCCGACGAGGATGGCCAGCGGCACGAGGGAGATGACCAGGGCCGCGGCGGCCGTGGGCCAGTCGAGCTCACGCTCGAAAGTGAAGAAATCCATCATCGCCACCGGCACTGTCTTTATCTCTCCCGACGTGAGCACCAGCGGGACCAAGAGCAGGTTCCAGTCGAGCACGAAAATGACGATCGCGGTCGCGGCGACGCTCGGTGCGGCGAGCGGCAGCACGACCTCGCCGAGCACCCGGAACAGGCCGGCACCATCGAGAACAGCCGCCTCCTCCCACTCTGGCGGCAGCTGCCTGAGCGCGCCGTACAGGACGTAGATGGCGAGCGGTGCCGTCACCGCCGCCTCGGCAAGTACGACGGCCGTGAAGGTATCCGTGAGGTGAGCTCGACGCACGAGATCACTCAGGGGGATCACGTACGCCATCGCCGGCAGGCTCGCGAGGACGAGGAAGCTCTGGGTCAACAGATGCCTGCCCGCGAATCGCGAGCGGGCGAGGCCGAACGCCGCCAGGAAGCAGCACAGGACGGTCAGCGCAGCGGCGCACGCGGCCGCGGCCGTGCTGGTCGCGAGCTCCTGCCAGAAGGCCGGCTCGGCGACGCCGACCTCGCTGAAGTGATCGAGGGTGATCGGCCCGTTCCAGGACGGGGGTCGGGTGCTGTTGTCCGGCAGCAGCCCGAACGAGGCCATGGCCGTCCACGCGAGCGGCACCAAGAACACCGCGAGTGCCGCCGCCAGGAGGAGGATGCGAATGGCCGCGTCGCGCCGTCGACGCGCGCGGAGGCTGTTCACGCCGCCTCCGGTCGTCCCGCGAGCTTCATGTACACGAGGCCGGCGCATAGGACGGCAGCGGCAATCAGCCAGGCGGATGCGGCCCCGGTCGGCCAGTTGTTGATCACGAACGCCTGGTTGTAGCTGTACAGGGCCGGTGTCAGGGATGCGGTCCCCGGCCCGCCTCCGGTCAGGATCAGGACGGTATCGAAGGTTCCGAGTGAGAGACCGACAAGCAGCATCGTGACCGCAAGCAGAAGCGGTCGGAGAGTTGGCAGCGCCACGACAAACACCTGCCGAATCCACGAGGCTCCGTCGAGGGTCGCGTGCTCCCAGAGCTCGCGGGGAACCGAAGACAGGCCCGGCAGGAGCAGGAACGTGACGAACGGCGCCTCGCGCCAGATCTCGATGGCGATGATCGTCGGCAGCGCCAGCCGCACATCACCGATCGGCGACGCCAGGTCGGCCTGCCCGAGCCACCCCGATCCAAAGTCGAGAATGCTCGTCGCCCCCACGAGCAGGAAATGCCACATGACGCCGTTCGCGATCGGGCTGACCAGCCAGGGCAGCAGAAGGAGCACACGCCAGAACCCTCGTCCACGAATTGGGCGGCGCAGCACGTACGCGAGACCAAAGCCGATCAAGAGCTCCAATGGCACCGCGACGACTGTGAAGACGGCGATGTTCCGAGCCGCCGCGCCGAACTGCGGATCCTGAATGACAGCGAGGTAGTTCTCGAGACCGTTGAAGCGGGTGCTGGTTGCGAACGGTGAGTAAGTGCTGAAGGTCGCGAACAGGCCGAGCAGGGCGGGCAGGGCGAGCCCGCCGCTCAAGAGGACCGCCAGCGGCGCGAAGAGAACGAGCCGATCGCGGCGGGTCAGTCTCATCGATTGCGGGCCACGGTGTCCCGGCAAATCATCGCGGCTTCGGCACCCGGCGCGTGTTCAGCATCAGCGCGACCTCGAGTTATATGCTAAAGCTCCGATGTTTCCGGTCATTGCGAGCCGCATCGACCATTGTGATGCGGCGACATTGCCGATAACGTCCGACCTCTTGGCAGCAAGGCCGGCATGCCCCACAATCCACTGCCAATGATGGATGCCCGCCCTGCGCCCCGCGGACGGCGCAGCCCCAGCGTCACCGACGAGGCCATCGAGAAGATCCAGGCGCTGATCATGTCGGGCAGCTGGGGACCTGGCGCCCGGCTGCCGAAGGAGACGAAGCTGGCCGCGCAGCTAGGCCTATCGCGAAACTCCTTGCGCGAAGCGGTGCGCGCGCTATCACAGCTGCGTGTGCTGGAGGTGCGCCAGGGAGACGGGACGTACGTCACCAGCCTCGAGCCCGAGCTGCTGCTCGAAAGCACGAGCTTCGTCAGCCACCTGTTGGTCGGCGAGTCGGCCCTGGAGCTCTTCGAGGTGCGCCGCCTGCTCGAAGGGGCCGCCGCTGCACTGGCCGCAGCCCGCATCGACTCGGCAGGCAAAGAGGAGCTGGGCAGCAAGCTCCAGCAGATGGTTCAGTCCGAGACCGTCGAGGAGCTGGTCGAGGCCGACGTTGATTTTCACGCCGTGATCGCCAGGGCGACAGGCAACACATTTCTAACCTCGCTGCTGGCCAGCCTCTCGTCGCGCACGATGCGCGCCCGTATATGGCGAGCCCGGGAGGTGGACAACGCGCTCGACACGACGCGCGATGAGCACCGACGTATCTACGAAGCGGTCGTCAACCGCGATCCTGAGCTCGCGCGAGCCGCCGCGATGGCTCACATCGCCAGCGGGGAGCGCTGGGTGAGGGCGCAGCATTCGGTATCAGCCGCGCAGGCGCCCGCGGCGGCGGCCGACGTGCGTGATTGAGACCATGAAGATCGGCCTGCGCACCCACCTCAAGCCAGGCGCTGAAGAGCGGTACGGCATGTTGAAGATCTTCGGGCTCTGATCGTTGCCCGCATTGTGAATCCGCGCGACCAGATCCCGCTCGGCCGCACGGCGCTGACGGTCACGCGTTTCGGGCTCGGCACCGCCCCACTCGCCGGCCTGTTCGAGGAGGTCGACGAAACCCAGGCAATTGCCGTTATCGAGCGTGCCTGGGACGCCGGCATCCGCTCCTTCGACACGGCGCCCCTCTACGGTCACGGTCTCGCCGAGCTGAGGCTGGGCAAGGTGCTCAGACAGAAGCCACGTGATGAGTTCACGCTCGCGAGCAAGGTCGGACGGCTCCTCCGCGCGGATGTGCCGCCTGAGCCAGGCCAGGTTTTCCGCGGGGTGCCGCCGGTCAACCCGATGTTCGATTTCACCTACGACGGGGTGATGCGCTCGTTCGAGGAGAGCCTCGAGCGCCTCGGTGTCGACCGCATCGACATCCTTCACATCCACGACCCCGACGACTCCTACGATGCGGCCCTCAGCGGCGCCTACCGTGCGCTCGACCGTCTGCGCGCCGATGGCGTCATCCGCGCCGTCGGTGCGGGAATGAACCAGGCTGAGATGCTCACCCGCTTCGCCCGCGAAGGCGATTTCGACTGCTTCCTGCTGGCGGGCCGCTATACGCTTCTCGACCAGGTGGCCCTGAAGGAGTTGCTGCCGGAATGCGTCGACCGCGGGATCGCGATCATCGCCGGCGGCGTCTATAACAGCGGCATCCTGGCCGACCCCAAGCCCGGGGCGCACTACAACTACCGCACCGCTCCCGCCGAGCTGCTCGAGCGGGCGCAGCGCATTCGCGATGTTTGCGCTCGCCATGACGTGCCGCTCAAGGCCGCGGCCGTGCAGTTTCCGCTCGGGCATCCCGCCGTGGCCTGCGTCGTCGTCGGCTGCCGTTCGACGGCCCAGCTCGACGAGACGCTGGAGATGTTCGAGCTCGACATCCCGGCGGCGTTGTGGGGCGAGCTCAAGGCCGAGCGCCTGCTGCCCGCCGAGGCCCCGACCCCCTAGCTCGCCGTGGTCGTCGACTCCCACCACCACTTCTGGGATCCCTCGCGCCGAGAGTACCCGTGGATGGGAGACGAGCTCGCGGCGATTCGCCGCCCGTTCGGTCCGCCAGACCTGGAACCACTGCTGAAGGCGGAGCGCATCGACCGCACCGTGCTGGTCCAGACCGTCTCCAGCCTCGACGAGACCCGCGAGTTCCTCGCCACCGCCGCCACCACCGACTTCATCGGGGGCGTGATCGGTTGGGTCGACCTGACCGATCCGGGCATCGCCCGCACGCTCACCGAAATTCGTTCAGGGCCCGGTGGAGACCGGCTTGTCGGGGCAAGGCATCAGGTTCACGACGAAGCCGACCCGGAATGGCTGCTCCGCGCAGACGTTCAGCGGGGGATCGCGGCAGTTGGAGAGGCCGGCCTCGTCTACGACCTGCTGGTCAGGACCCGTGAGCTGCCGGCGGCGCTCGAGACGGTGCGGCGGCACCCTGATGGCCAGTTCGTGATCGACCACGCGGCCAAACCACGAATCGCCGCCGGTTCGAGGGACACAGCGTGGGAAGAGGCCCTGCGTCCGCTCGGCGACGAGCCCAACGTGGCCTGCAAGCTGTCCGGCCTGGTCACGGAGGCGAACTGGAAGACGTGGACTCCCGAGCAGCTGGAACTTTATGTGGCGCGCGTCCTCGACTGGTTCGGCCCGGAACGGTGCATGTTCGGCTCTGACTGGCCGGTCTGCCTCCTGGCCGCCGATTACTCGCGCGTCGTTCAGGCCATGCGGACGATCACCGGCGACGACCGGCAGGTCTTCGGCGCTACCGCCTCACGCGTGTATCGACTCGTCTAGCTGAATCTTCTAGGCGACGTCGTCGATGAGGGCGGCCCAGCGCTCGTCGATGCGTCGCACCTTGTAGATCGCGAACGCACCCGCCCACGCGATCACAAAAGCGCCCACGATCACGTAACCAGCCTTGCCTATGAAATCGAAGTTGACGATCGCGTCGTAAAAGCCGCCACGCAGGCCTGCCATGCGAATGAGGATCTGTGACAGCTCGACCACTCCCACGAACAGGGCCACGAACACGGAGAGCGACGTTACGGTGAGGTTATAGAACACCTTACGGATGGGGCTCGTGAACGCCCACGAGTACGCCTTCGACATGAAAGCTCCGTCGGTGGTGTCCATCAGCGACATGCCGGCCGCGAATATCAAAGGCAGCGAGATGACCGCGGTGAACGGAAGCCCCTGCGCGGCGGCGCCGGCCGAGATCGCGAGCAGGGCCACCTCGGATGCCGTGTCGAAACCAAGTCCAAACAGAAAGCCGATCGGATACATGTGCCAGCTGTGATCGACCAGCCGGAACATGCGGCCGAAGATCCTGGTCATGAAGCCGCCCGCGACGAGCTCGGTCTCGAGGCCCTCGCGGTTGTACTCCCCGCGGTGCATCTTGCGATAGACCCGAACGATGTCGAGCAGGATCAGGAGGTTCATGATCCCAATCAGGACCAGGAAGCTTCCCGACACCAGCGTTCCCGCTGCCCCGCCCACGCTCCTCAGCTCCCCGGTGCTGCCCACGACGCCCTGCACGATCGACTTCACGGCCAGGCCAAGCGCGACCGCGATGAGGAACACGACCGTCGAGTGTCCAAGCGAGAAGAAGAAGCCGACGCCCACCGGCTTGCTCCCTTGCTGCAGAAGCTTGCGGGTGGTGTTGTCGATCGCCGAGATGTGATCGGCATCGAACGCGTGCCGCAGCCCGAACGTGTAAGCGAGGCCGCCAAGCGCCAGAAAGCCGGGGTGCTGGGCCCCGTAGGCCACGAGAAGGCCCCAACCGACCACATGGAGAACGCCGACCGCCCCGAAGAAGCCACCCAGCCGGGCACGCTCACCCGGCTCGAACGAGCGCCCGATCAGAGCCCAGGGGGAAGCCATCGTCGAAGACTAACCGTTATCGCGACTGAGTCGCAACTTTGTATTCAACTGGATCCTCCAGACATGCGAACTGCTCTCAATTCAATTATTTGGATGAGGGCGCGGTACGCTTCGGGCGGTGGATTTCGACCGGCTCCCGCCCCAGCTCCAGGTCGTGCTGCGTTCCCTCGCCCACGCCGTCCAGAGCCGCGAACCGATCATCGAGAGGAAAGTGGAGCTGCTGCGGGCCCTGCATCCGCACTTCACCAATGACCAACTGGCTCTGGAGCTGATCCGTTCCACGCGCAGGCGGGTCGCCGCCACCGGCGCGCTCAGCGGCGCGGCGGCGATCGCGCCGGGGCTCGGCACCGTGCTGGCGATCGGGACCGTCACCAGCCAGGCGCTCTATGCGCTCGAGCAGGAGATCGAGCTCGTCCTGTCGGTCGCTCTGATCTACAGCCACGAGCTGGCCACGTCGGACGAGCGTGTGCTGGAGGCGCTCGTCGTGGTGGGCATCACCAGCGGTGCGGTCAAGCTGCGCGAAGACGTGTTGGTGACGGGTGGTGAGCGTCTAGCCGTAGCCGCGTTTCGAAGGGTTCCAGCGACGCTGCTTGCTCACGGCGGGGGCCGGATCGTGGGCCGAATCCTCGCGCGGGTCGCAGGCAGTGGCGCGGCGCGGGCCACGGCGCGACTCGTCCCCTTGGGCGTGGGCATCGCCGCGGGCGCCGGCTTCGATTGGCTGGCGGTGACGGGACTTGGCCGTGCCGCGATGAGGTACTACGGACCTGGTGGACCAGGCGCCAGGCCCCTGCTACTTGCCCGCGAAGATCCCGCGCACGTCGAACTTCGTCGCTGAGGCAATCTGGTCGAAGCCGCACTTCTTGGGCGGCTTGTCCAGGCGCCAGCGCAGGAAGCGGGTCGCGTGCCGAAAACGTTCGCCCGCTTCGAGCTTGTCGTAAGCGACCTCACACACCAGCTCGGGCCTCACGGTCACCCATTCGGTGTCCTTTCCGCGCGACCACCGGCTGAGTCCGCCCGGCATGCGCCCTGAGCTGTATGAGTCCCACTCGTTCGGCGGGACATCCACCTGCAGTGGCTTGAGCTTCGCGACGAGCTCCTTGCGCTCCGCCGCGTTGAAGGATGACGTGTGACCGACGTAATGCAGCGTGCCCTTCCGGTCGTAAAGACCAAGCAGCAGCGAGCCGAGTGATTTGCCGTCATAGGACTTTCGCCATCCGATCACCACGCAATCAGCGGTGCGCTCGTGCTTGACCTTCACCCACTGGCGCTTCCCAGGGGCATAGGCCCCGTCCCACGATTTCGCCATCACTCCATCGAGGCCGGCGCCTTCGAAACGCTCGAACCACTGCCTGGCGGTCGCGGGGTCTCGCGTGTAGGGGGTCAGAAAGATCGGTTGCTTGGCGCCCTTGAGAAGGCTCTCGAGTCGCTTGCGGCGCTTGCCAAGAGGTTCGGAGCGCAGGTCGACGTCGCCCTCGGCGAGGATGTCGAAAGCGACGTACCAGGCGGGCGTCGCCTCGCTGAGCATTCGCACGCGAGACTCGGCCGGGTGGATGCGCTGCTGCAGGGCGCCGAAGTCGAGGCCGTTGGCGCCCACCACGATGAGCTCACCGTCGAGCACGACCCGCTCCAGGCGCAGCTTTTTGAAGGCTGGGAGCAGCTCGGGAAAGTACCTGGTCATCGGCCGCGCGCCCCGGCTGACAAGCTCCACCTTGTCGCCGTCGCGGAAGACGAGCGTGCGGAAACCGTCCCATTTGGGCTCGTACTCCCAGCCGTCGCCGGAGGGGATCCCCTCCCCCGGGGCTGAGAGCATCGGCTCCATGTCCTGCGGTATCGGCAGCTTCAAAGTGGCCATTTATCCCCAGTTTGTCTATATCTTGTGGATGACGCAACCCTGTGCTACCATATCGTCGGCCGGTAAAGCCGGCTCCCTGAATTCGACTCCACGCCCCCACCCCAGCCTTGGGAAGCTCGCGCAAGCGGGCTTCCCGCTTTCTTATGAGTGGGCATGCTCTCCCGCTGAGGTGACTAACTTGATGAGCCGAAGCGAGAGATGAGCTCGGCTATGGTCATCTTGCCGTAGTCCTTGCCGAGGACGGTCTCGGCCGTGTGCCATACCGCCTGGGCCTGCGCCGGGCCGCGATTGGCGAGCTGTTCCAGCGTGACGGAGCCGAAGAGCTGGATCTGCGGGATCTGCTTCAGCTGCTGAGCGAGCCATTTGGCCCATTGAGCCGCATTGCCCTCGCTCGGAGCGACTTTGGCCTCGACCGCCGCCTTGATCGCGGTCGCCTTGGCCTCGGCTGTCGCCGCCACCTTGGCAGCTTTGGCTGCAGTTTGCTGGGCGGCCTCGGTCGCTGCTGCCGCTTCCTCTTTGGCCTTCGCCTCCACCTCGGCGGCGGTGGCCGACGCGCGCGCCGGCATCGTGGTGAGCTCGTGCTCGCCCTTGTGCATGATCTCCTCCGCGGACTTCCCCACCGAGCGGCGGCCGTCACCCTCAGCCGCCCCCTCGCCGGTGCGCAGGCGATCGCCGAATCCCCTGCCCATCGCACCCCCGATCAGCCCCGGCACGTCCAGGCCGGTCAGGCCCTTGATCGCCGTCGTCGACTCCACCATCGCTCGGGTGGCGTTGCGGACGAGGTCCGATGCCCCGTCGGCGCTCATCACGGTAAGTGAATCGATATGGCCCATGGGCTCGGCGGCGGCGCGGACGATGTCTGGCAGCGCGCTCAGCACCGTCTGGATGATGGCGGCCTCGTTGAACTGCTTGTACGCCTCGGCTCGCATCGCCAGCGCCTTGGCCTCTGCCTCGCCCTTGGTGAGCACGATCTGTGCTTCGGCTCCACCCTCGAGACGAGTGGTCTCGGCGTCGGCCTCCGCGGATGCGATGCGCGCGCGCTTCGCGCCTTCGGCTCGAGCGATCACGGCCTGGGCTTCGGCGGCTGCGGGCTTGACCGTCGACGACAGGAGCTCCTTCTCCTTGCGGTCGGCCTCCAGCTGGGCGAGCTCGGTCTGCCTGCGGACGACCTCCTGCTGCGCCTCCGCCTGGGCCAGCGGTCCGGCCTGGTCGGCGCGCGCCTGCGCGGCCGCAACCTGTGTCTTGGTCTCGGCCTCCCGGAGCGACACGTCACGGCCGGCATTGATCTTGACCTGCTGCGCCTCGGCCTCCCGGACCGCGGCCGTCTGGTCCGCGGATGCCCGAGCCATGCGCGCGTCACGCTCGACCGTGGCCAGGTTCTGCTGTCCGAGCAGACCGATGTAGTTCGACTCGTCCGAAAAGCTCTGGATGGTGAAGGCATCGATCTGGAGTCCGCTGGTGGCGAGGTCGCCCTTGGCCGCGTCCTGCACCTGCTGCAGCAGCTTCTGGCGGTCGCGGATGAGCTCTTCAATGGTCAGCGTGCCGACGATCGAGCGCAAAGATCCCTCGAGCACGTTCTTGACGATGGAATCGACCTGCTCGTTCTTGGCGTCGAGGAATCGCTCGGCGGCGTTGCGCAGCGATTCGACGTCGCGGCCGATCTTGAAGGTGGCCACGCCCTGCACCTGCACCTTGATGCCCTGGCTCGTCACAGCGTCGCTGAGCTGCACGTTGATCTGACGCGCGGTGAGCTTCAGCTTGCCGACGCGGTCCAGCAGAGGGCGCACAAACGTGCCGCCGCCGACTACGACCTTGACGCCCTTGTCGCCCGAGACGGCCAACGCCTGGCCGCGCTCGTTGCGCACCTTGGCGCCACGCGACCCGGCGATGATGAGGGCCTCGTTCGCGCCCGCGACCTTGTACCGGCTGGCCACGAACGCGATCAGCAGGACGAGGATGATCACCCCCGTCACGGCCAGGAATGGTGTGGACGTCACAAAACTAGGCATCGGACCTTGCTCCTTCTTTGGTCGCCGCGGGAATGGCTGCCACCACCAGGTTGGTGCCGGCGACGGCCACCACCTTCACTTCACGCCCAGCCGGGATTTCGGCGTCGGCGGTGGCGGTCAAGTTGTGAGAAGCGCCGGCGAAGCTGATCAGCACGGAGCCAAACCTGTTGGCGGGGATGCCTACGGAGACTCGCCCAGTGGAGCCGATCATGTCCTGGAGGCTGAAGGTCTCGGTCGATTCCGCCTGCCGCAGCGCCTTGAAGGCCCCGAACACCACGCCCGCGCCAAGGAGGCCCGACACCACGCCCGTCAGCGTCGCCACGCCGGGACCGGCATCGAGGCTGTGGAGCCCGAACAGGCCGCCGACCCCGAACATGGCGATGAAGCCGAGCAGCATCGGGGTGGGCGACACGCCGGCGACGTCAAAACCCAGGTGAACGGCGCCCAGCAGGCCGCCAAAGATGTCGTCGACGATCAGTGTGAGCAGGAGGAGACCGCCTCCCACGAGGAGGCAGCCGGCGAAGACGAGGTCCGCAGCGTTCAAGCCCTGGCCACCAGCGATTGCAGTTTAGGACGGCGGCTCGAAGCCCGTTGGCGAGGTTTTTGGCGCTGGGCCGAGCGGCTTCCGACCAGCTTCAGATCCGAACCGCTAGCCTTCTCGGAGCCGTGGCCAGCTCTTTTCACATCGGCAACGAGACGACCGACCGCCTCGCGGTCGAGGTGGCGGCGCGGGAGCACCCCGACAGGTCCGATTATTGGGACGGGAACTGGCTGACGGCATGGGTCGAAGTGGCCAGCGGGCCATGGCGCGGGCAGTATCAAGCGGCGCTGCGGGCCGAGGAGTTCGTCCACTTTCGCGATCAGCTGCAGAGGCTTTACGACGATCGAGAAGCCCCTCCGGCCGAGTTCGAGTCGATGGAGCCATGGCTGCGGTTCACGGTTCAGCGATCGGATCGACTCGGCCACATACGCATCAGCGGCCGGGCCCAGACCGAGCCGTTTTTCGACAGCCACAACGTGTTCTATTTCGTGCTCGAGCTGGACCAGAGCTACCTGCCAACGACGCTCGATGAGCTCGGGAAGCTCATCGAAGAGTTCCCCGTGGTCGACTCGCGTTAGAGCGTCGTGGTCGGGCGGGCGAGATTCGAACTCGCGGTCTCCTGGTCCTAAACCGGACCTGTCGGCCTACCGTATTCGGCCCGATCTTAGCGCTTGATCTGTGATCCGCCGCAAGTCTCTTAACCCGTTAGACGACGTGCCGGGAGGCCAAATCGGGACGCCCGTTATGCCCCCAGACCGACAACCACCGCCAGAGCGCGATCGACCTCACGAAGCTCGCCAAACGCGAGTAGCCCGTGGGATTCGCCAAGCCTGCTTGGATCGACTGCCCCAAGCTGCTCGACCAAGACCCGGGTCAGCTGACCATCGATTTCTACCTCGGGTCTGAATGAGGCGGGATGGGCGCGCGTAGAGGTAGGCGCGATGATCACCGTGGACAAGCTGAGCAGTTCATCGGCCTGAAGGACCACACCGTAACGGTGCCCAGCCTGCTCGTGTCCTCTGGTTCCTCGGGGCGCCCGCAGTCGGAAGACCTCACCTCGCTGCACGAAGAGATTCCATCAAACGGGCCACGCGAGCTTTCTCCGTGCGATCCTCGCGGTCGAGGCTTAGGCGCTTCGCCTCAGCAACGAGGTCACCGCGCTGCCCGCGCCGCGCGAGCTCGACGATCGCCTCTCGGACGGCATCGGATTGGTTTCGACCCGATTCGGTGAGTTTGCGGAGCGCTTCTTGGGCCTCCTCATCCAGCCTGATCGAAATCGCCTTCTCCATCTAGTGGAGCGTATCACAATTGTATGACATTGCTCCTTCTTGGAGGAGGTGGTGACTTCTGCGACTGATTTACCGAGCGGGTTCACCTTATGCCCGCTGCTAGAGAGCTCGCGTAGCCCATCAGGCCGCGGAGGTCGGCGTCGCGGCCAGCCACCGTCGTTGACGACACGGACCGCATGTTTCACGGCGCCCATCTTGGCCTCCCATGTAAGGGGTAGGCCAGTCTCCAGGTCTCTTCCCTTGAAAATTAGTCTCCGGTCAAGCGGTGGCCTCCTCGAGGGTGACGCGGTAGCCGAGCTGCTCTAGGCGTCTGAGACTTCGACGTCTGACGGCCTCGCGATTGCGGTTGTCGAAGTGCAACGGGCCGAGGT
>WNGK01000216.1_pt1 | contig 104751 bp, 84 predicted proteins | sample 5400601 | NCBI WGS metagenome assembly WNGK01 (sample SAMN13153376, study PRJNA577476) | soil metagenome | isolation source: 60 cm soil or saprolite under Garry oak tree replicate 1 | place: USA:California | collected 2016-06-15 | reverse complement strand
TACCCGCCCGCTACCGCAGGCGGTACTGACATTACTACCCGCCCGCTACCGCAGGCGGTACTGACATTACTACCCGCCCGCTACCGCAGGCGGTACTGACATTACTACCCGCCCGCTACCGCAGGCGGTACTGACATTATACCCGCCCGCTACTGCAGGCGGTACTGACATTAGTACACCCGCCCGCTACTGCAGGCGGTACTGACACTCAAATTCAGTTGTGATACTTTGCTTCCTCGTCAGAACGAACTCGTTTCAGCAAAGATAGTGAATGCGCATTGGACTCGATGGCCTTCCGCTTACCTCTCCGAGGACAGGGGTCGGGCATTACACTTTTGAATTGGCGCGCGCCCTGGCACTAATCGCTCCTGAAGACCAATTTGAGCTTGTCGCTCACCAACCTTTAACCGATTCTGCACTTCACCAAATCGAAATGGACTGTCCTGGTAATCTGCGTGCAATTAGTACGAGAAGGTACCGGCGTTGGTGGGCTGTCGGATTGCCACTCTATCTCAAGAAAGTTTCGCTCGATCTCTTTCACGGCACGAACTATGAAGTACCGCTGTGGAACAAGCGGCGAACGGTGTTGACGATTCATGATCTTTCGATCTGGCTTCATCCAGACAAGCATGAGGATGATCTGGCTCGACGCGCGCGTCTTCGATTACCCATTATGGCTCGATCTGCAAGAGTCATCATTACAGGCACAGAATACGTAAGGCGGGAAATCTCTCAGTATCTCGGCATCGGGGCCGACAGAGTTGTGGTGACGCCGTATGCGCCGCGTCGGAGTTTTCAACCGATGTCTTCGGATGATGCACATGAAACGAAACGGCGGCTCGGCATTGAAGATGACTTCATTCTGTTTGTCGGAACAGTGGAACCACGTAAGAATTTGCTTACCCTGGTGCGGGCGTTCGCGCAGATACTGCGAAATACATCTCATCGCCCTCAACTTGTGCTCGCTGGCGCAAAAGGATGGCTCATGGCGGAATTCAATTTGCTCGTTTCGCGATTAGATCTGGGCGATCGGTTGCGACTGACTGGATATCTGTCCGATGCCGAGCTTCGCGCTTTGTATTCCGCGTGTAAGGTATTTGTATATCCATCGATCTATGAAGGTTTCGGTTTGCCGCCATTGGAAGCGATGGCTTGCGGGGCGCCGGTTATCACGAGCAGCCTTCCGGTCTTTCACGAGACGCTCGGAGATGCAGCCTGCTTCGTCGAAGCGATGGATGTCGAGGCGCTGGCACGAACTATGGTTGATCTTTTAGAAAGCGAAGAAAGGCGTCATGCACTTTCTTCCAGCGGACAAGCGCGTGCCGCAAGATTTTCGTGGGAAAAGACCGCTCAGTTAACGCTGGATGTTTACCATCAAATAATGACCCGGCCGGAATTATCTTTTCACAAATGAACCGCCGGCTAACGTCGGTAAATTTAGGCGCCACTTCTTTTGAAATATTTTGACTGGTAAGAGATCCAGGATAAATGCCAGGCCTAAGGCCCAACTGACACTGGCCATTGGAAGCACCGATTGATCGCCGCCCTGCACATAGATGCATGGGATCAGAATACAGTATAAAGAGAGGATGGTCGTCGCAATTTTCTTCACGGAAATTAAGAAGACAATTACCGGCAACAACGGTATCAACGCGTAAATATACGAGGTCGGAAGAAGAGCTACGGAAAAATAAGTTAATATCATCCATGCTCTCGTGGTGGGGAAGGTTTGCCGTTCGTGCAAATACTTTCGATTCGCGAAAATAATTAGCCAAAACAAGAGCGCTATAAAAGCCACTCCGATCAGTCCTCCGTACCGGTAGCTGACTATTATCGGTGATTGATTATCGCTTCGCGCGATTATCGCGAGACCTACCGGTCTGCTTATGGCGAAGTATTGAGGCAAAGCCTGTGAGTTTAGTAGACTGACCACGCCCAACATCACAATCCATATCGAGAGAAACCCCAGCACCGCGGTCCATTTTCTTTTTAACAGAAAGACTCCGATCACGATGCCGGCGAAAAGTTTCGTCGCAGAGGCTAACCCAATGCTGACACCACTCCAAAGTGGTTGCCGTCTTCTAAAGTAGTACGCCATGGCCAGGCCGAACATCCAAAGGATAGTTACCTGTCCAAGAGCGATGGAGGCCGGAGGCCAAAGGAGAGTGAAGGGCATTAACCCCACTGCTTTCTTCCACGAGAGACCGTAGAAGTAGTAAGTAAGAACGATTAAGCCAAGCATCAGCCAGGCCCAAACCGCTGAAGCCCAGGGCCACGGCAGAAAGGCAACGGGAGCCGCGAAAAGATAAGACGTTGGCGGATGGCTATGTGGCAGTGTTACGTTCCAATCAATTCCCAAACCTTTCAGGGCTGGTCCCAGAACGGGGTAAGGATCCGTCTTGTAATACAACGCACGGAAGCCGACAACCTCCGCAGCAAAATCCGAGAAAGGTGTTTGACCTTTCAAAGTGGCGGAAGCGTGCTTAATACTGTCATAGTAGGATCCAATCTGAACCGGTTTAGGCAAGAGCAAGATCCAGATGAAAACGATCGCTCCGGCAATCAGAATTATGTTGTCGGATGGTACGCGCCTCAGCTTCACCTACAGTTCTCTCCGGAAGCGATAAATCACATTTGCGTGATCTATGCAACTTGGTTTTGAATTTGCGGATGAAGTTGACTCGAGAGGCGTCGGACCAAGATGGGAATCGTTCCAGGGAAACGAATCTGTACGACGAACGTCGCTCGTGGGAGCTTGCCTAGTTGGTGATGTTACTCTAAAAGCGCTGGCGATACTCGATGGAATTCACAAAGCCATTGATCATGTGTCGCGAGTCTGCAGGGTTCGCGTCCAAAGTCCTAATCCAATCCAGGTATAAGATGTCAGGATCGCGCCGCAGGTAACCAAAATACTGCATCACCACGAAAGCCTGATTGTAGTACTTGTTATATACCTCCGAGCCTTCGGCGACCTGTCGCAAAACCTGCGCCCTGGTCAGTGTACTGTTGTTCAGGCTATCGATTAGAGATTGTTTGTTCGAAAGGATTACGGCGGCTGTTTGCTCCAGCTTGTTCACATAAGCCGAGTTATCAAGCGAGTTGTAGACGGCCGCAAACGCCGGGCGAGCCACAAAGCCGTTAGCGAATGCTGCTTTGGCAGCTTCGAGTTGAGTGTCTGTCAAAAAACCACTTACGCTGCGCAGGTCGGGCATGAACTCGGCGAAATCCGGCTTGCGTCCGAGGCTCGCGGGGTAAAAGCGGTACACGTAGTAGCCGCGCTGACCGAACTCAGGAGATTTAAAAAAAGACTCGGACACATGTATCCGATCACATTGAGTGGTATCGCCGCTGCAAGTGTTTAAGATATTCAGCCAAGCCTGGAACCCCGGAGGGTCAGGCATGCGATTGAGGAAGTCTATGTATTGCTGTTGAGTGAAAAAGTCTGAATCATCGATGGTGATAGGTTGGTTCGTTCCGGGCCGCAGACGGAGCGGTTTGACCTTGATGTTTCCGTAGTAAAGCTCGGACGGTAGGTTGGGATCATCCGTCTGTATTCGCAGTGTGGGCGCCTGTCCCCAAACGCTCACGCCGGCGAGCGCGATAACCAAAGCGACGATGCTAAATCTCATCTTTCTGCTCCTGCTCTTTGATACGGAAAACTCGACCAGAACTGGGGTGCTTCCGGCTATTCGGTGCTACGTCTCCGCGAGGCACCTCGAAGTTTAACTGGCTGACCAACGGCTGTCAATGCCCCTAATTTAGAGGTACTAGTTCATTTTCTTCAAACTGAACCAGTACCAATTTAGACGCTTTCCATAAGCTCATGGCCGCAATAAAGACGGATCGATCGCATATGAAATACCACCTCTTTCATCAATCAAACTGAGTTTGTCGAGGATAATGGCGGCCGGCCCACCCACCCATTGAAGCTCGACCCTCTTGACCTGCTGAACTTTGCTCAGGACGAGCTTTTTCGCGTAACGATGACCCTGGCACGGTTGGTTGTCTAAGCCGGCATCGTAGCTGCTGAACACGGTGGCGCGTCGATGACGGATGCGGGTTTTGATGTCACTGCAATCATAAGCCCATTCACTGGAATCACGACCGGCGAGCAGGTTGGCGGACTCAGACGTGCCATTGGCGTCGAATAGCCGTATTTGCACGACCTCGGTGTTGTCTGGAATCCCCGTAGAGCAGGCAAGTCTGCTAACGATCGCCAGTGCGGTGGCGTTGATCGGTTTTGGGAGATCGAACGCTGCTGATTTTCCGACCGTGTCGCCACAGGAGGAACCCAGAGAAACTTGAAGGTCTCGTCCAAAGCAAGATGGATGCAGATAGGGTTGACGATAGCTATCCGTAATCGCGCGTGACGAATACCAGGGCGGTTCATACCAAAACAAAACTGCGGACGGAACCAAAATTGCGGCGGAGATGACAGTAATGGTCGAGAGCGCCACTAGCAGGATTAGAGTCGAGCGAATCACTATCGGATGACGATGCCAATATCTTTTTGAAAACAAAATAAACAGCAGTGAGAACCAGGGCAAATAAGGAATCCAATAGCGAGGGCCATAACAATACCCACTGGTATCAGGAAGCAACGCATATATTGCCACCATTGGAAGAATCCCGGCGGCCATCCCAATTAGATCTGTATTCCGTTTTCGCCGACGGTCAATCAACACGATGACAAGAAAGCAGAATACAACGATCGTCCACGGAACGAATAAGAACAGCCCGTGATTTCGATCGGTGAAGGCTTTCCAAAGTACGGGATCAAAGACAAACCACATTTGGCGGAGCGAGATTTTTCCAAGCAGGAAGTAATTAATCAGGCTGGCGGCAACGGTCGCTGCGACGGCGGCCATGGCAAACACCCAGGAAGACCTTTTCTCTTTCGAGAGATATAGAAATAAGACCCATGCTGGAATGATGAGCAGGAATGCTTCTGACTGCATGGAACATATCGTCACCGAAATGGCTGCAACGATAAATTGCCGGCGCAGGAAAGCCCAAAGCGCAAGAACTAACCAGAAGCCAAGAAACGTTGCCGCAAACAATTGATGAGAATAAACGAGCCATGGACTGGCGTAATAAAGCAAGGAAACCGCGAGCAGAGAGCCTTTGGGTCCCAAATCTAACTTGAGACCGCACAAATATGTGAGAATTCCAGCCAGCCAGGAAATAAACACGACGATATAAATAGCCCGGGGTTCTAACTCATTTGGCGTAGCGCCGGTGATCTTTAGCAGGCCGGCAACGAGCGCGGGAAACGGGACAGCATGCCACGGTCGTTCGATAAAATGTGCGTTTGTCGGCGAGTAATCTTGAAGGTGAGGTCCGGTTCTCTTGTATCCGACGCACGAGAGATCGCCTGGCGAGCATTCGGTCGCCCTCAGACTGAAGATGTTTTGCCATAGCTCCATCTCGCCCGTGCGGCTGTCCACTATCACTGTATGGTGGTCAAGGTTTCCGCCGCTATAATTTCTACCGGCATCCAACCCTCCGACACGCATCGATTGGTAATTATTGCCAAGAAGCAAATCTCCGTCGTTGAGAAGGCTGGAAACCATAAGCAAGTAATGTGGTTCGTCTCCGGCCCATACCGCGGGCTGAACGCGTTTGAAAGAGTGCATACAGAGGTCAAATGAATACATTGAAAACAGATATAAAAGAATAAGCGAGGCGGCGAAGAAGCCTATTGCAAGCCGGTGTTTCAGTATTCGTTTGGTGAGAATCTCCAATGGCAATAGTCTTGAATTTTCAAATTGGATAAGCCGCTAATTAATCGGAGTCAGGAAAAGAAGTGCGCGATAGTTAATTTTAATCTAGGGCGCTTGCGAAGCCGGAGGTTCTTACTAAGTACTTCGCCTGCGAACGAATAAAGGTCCAAATGCTAGTCCGCTTACCAGCAGAAGAGCCACCGCGCTAAGGCCGGCTCCCATGTAAAAACTCTTCGGCTTATATTCGAACTGCACCAGATGTTCTCCCGGCGATAGCAATACACCCCTGATTGCATAATCTGCTCGGAACAGTTGCGTCTCCTGACCGTCAATGCGCGCTCGCCACCCGGGAAAGTAAGCATCGCTGGTGACCAAAAACGCCGGCGATTTTGACAAAGTCCGCACCTCCACACGAGTGTCGTCGTATCTCGTCAGCGTCACAGTTGCGTTGGTGTCTGCTTCGCTAGTCAAAGTTATGGGAGCTTCCACCAGTGCGATACGGGCCGGCTCGAATTCACGGCCATCTTTGAGTGTCCCAGACTTGACGGCGGCCAGAGCTTCCGCCGAATTAACGCTAACCACCTCTGGCGTTAACCAGACCCGCGGCATCGCTCGCAGATTCTCGTAAATACGTATGCTCGGGGTCTCTTCAACAAATCGCCAGCCTTCGGCATCCATTAATCCTGAGTCGATCGGATACGAAGTCTTGCTTACTTCATCTTTCAAAGTGAGCTTGTCAAGAATGATTGCGCCCGGTCCATCAACCCATTCGAAGTCAATACTCTTGATGTCCTTAACGTCATCGAATCCTACTGTGGTTAGATAGAAATGAGCCTGGCAAGGCACCTGGGAGATTTCAGAAGGATAATTTCCGAAAATGTTAGCGCGTTGGTGTTTCATCTGCGGCGTAATCTGACCGCAGTCGTAAGCCCACTCGCTGGAATCCCTGCCGGCAAGAAGGCTATGGGTTTCGGTCTTACCCTGAGCATCAGCAATGCGGAGACGGGTGACTTCTGTGCCGTCGGGAATTTGAGGAGAACAAGCCAGCCTGCTGACTATCGCAAGCCCGGTGCTTCGCACAGGTTTAGGGAGTGTGAGTTTGGCATTATGACGTGGCGGCTCGTTGCAACCATAACCGAGCATCAAGCGCGCATCCTGTTTTAGCCAGGAAACGCCGTTCGCGTCAGAAAGCACCTGATTCTGAGGAAAGAAAAGATAATGAACCGCCATGATGTCAAGACTCTTGTCATGCACGGTGCTCCATGGTAAGGGAGTTTCGAGCTTATCAATCATGGGAAGCAATTTATCCATTCGTGAGAGCATCAGCACGTTGTTGCCACCCGCGTTCGGCACGCCCCAAAGCCGGGTCAAATTAGCCGGCATATCAGTTGTCTCGCGCAAGTCGCGATACGAAATCATCCGTTGATTCGCGCCCGCGAGTTGATTCTGGTAGCGAGCAGCCATCTCGGTCGTGTTCGTGGCGTCCTTTGCCAGCGCACGAAAACGCCATTCGTAGAACCAGCCGAAGCTCGCCAGATCAATAATCAGCGCCACGAACAGCAACGCCCGCCAGAAATACGATCCTGGTTGCCTATACCAGAAAGAGAGCACCACTACTCCGATCATAAAGACCAGCAAAGGAACAGCGACTGCACGGTTGGACCATGGCAGTAACCGCAATTGACCGCTGCCTTTCTGGGCTGCAAGCGCGGTCATGTAACCGGCATTCATGAAAAGAAGAACGACGCAGCTAACCATCCCCAGACCGCCGAACAACATCACATTTCGAAACAGGTTCGGTGAGATTTGCCGACGCTGAATTGCGGCTGCTCCCAATCCGGTGAGAACACTGGCGGCGAAGGTCAATTCGAAGAAATGGCGCGCAGGAGCGCGGAAGCTATTCAAGATCGGGACGTGATACAGGAGACGAGCCAGCGGTGTCGCGTTACCCATCGCCAGCACAAATGCAAGCAACGCAACGCAGATCCAAAAGATAGTCAGAGATCTTATTCTTGGGGCGAACAGTGCCAGGGCTGCGAATAGCAACGGCAACAAACCCACGTAACCCGTCAGTTCGGTTTGATTCTCGACACCGAAATATGGCAAGGCGCCAGACCCGGTCGGACCGCCAAACACCAGCGGAAAGATCGTGGTAAATGCCTGTCGAGGCGGAAGGGCGTGATAAATGAAATAGTTGAAAGGGTAACCAACTCTAATACTCTCGCGAAGAAGTTCGGCTGTGGGAACGATTTGCACAGCGGCCAGATCCAAGCCTAAGAGCACGATGGTGAATGAGGCCAGATAGTATTGCCATCGTCCCACAGGTGCGCTCCATCCCAGAGCGACGACATAGGCTAACGCGACTAGGAGCCCGTAAACGAAGATCTGCGAGTGACCGGCGAGAAAACTCATCGCCACAGCCAGACTGCCTAACACTAACCATTTCGCCGTTATCTTCCGACGCAGCATTTCCAGCGACCAAATTATTAGCGGTATCCATGCTGCGACGTGAATAATGACCGCATGACCGAGATGGGCCGTCATGAATCCGCTCATTCCGTAAACCGTTCCGCCTAAGAAAGCCGCCAAACGTGATTTTGTAAGCGTGTGAATGTAGCCGTACATGAACGCGCTGGCGCATACATATGCCAACACAATGAATAGATTCCAGGTGCCCGGCAGCAAAGAAAGAACAAAGGCAGGAGGATACCAGGTCATTACCTGCGGGTCGGCAAGCATCGGAAAACCGGAAAAGATCAAGGTATCCCACAGAACTTTTCTCGAATAAAAATTAGGAAGGTAGAGAAATAAGCCGTCACCGCCGACTGCTAATAACGATCCGCGAAAGATGACTGGCGAAAAGAATGTCACGAAGAGAAGCGAATAGCAGAGCAGAACGAGCAAAGCATGGCGAAAGGCTGGACTTCTCAGCAACCTTCTGAGTGAGGCGCGAAGAAACTCATATGATTCACGCTCTGAATCCATTGTTATTGTGCCGTTCGGGGCAGCCAATTTCTGATTCGCGGAAACCATTCGCCAACCGAAGTATTCGGAAGGATGTTCGCCGTCCTACTCTGGACGGTTCAATAGTCAGCGTGTTAAATATATGCGACCCCGACCAACTTGCAAGGGATCTTCGTACCAGGCCGCGGGCGTAAGAATTATTCTGCGGCTTCGCAGCAAATGATACTCAAAACCAACCAGCCAAAAGTTGTGGTCATCATGCCCGCCTACAATGCGGCGAAAACGCTGAAGATGACTTACCTGCAATTACCACACGACGTGGTGGATCTGGTTCTCCTCGTAGATGACGGCAGCACTGACGAAACTGTTGAGATAGCTAGAGAACTTAAGCTGGAGCTTTTTCTGCATAATAAGAACTACGGTTATGGCGCAAATCAAAAGACCTGTTATATCGAAGCTTTGAAAGCTAACGCGGACATCGTCGTCATGGTCCATCCTGACTATCAGTACGATCCGACTTTTTTGCCACAGCTAATCAGCCCGATTTGCGCCGGCGAGACAGATGCCGTTCTGGGCTCGCGATTAATGGGTGAGTCTGCGCGCAAACAGGGCATGCCGTGGTGGAAGTATTACGGCAACAGATTTTTGACCAGGATTGAGAATGCCGTTTTTGGACTTGCGCTCTCAGAATACCATACCGGCTATCGAGCTTTCAGCAGGCATGTGCTTGAGACAATTAATTTTCATGCGAATTCGGACGGCTTTATTTTTGATCAGGAAGTGATTACTCAGATCGTAGATGGCGAATTCAGGATTGCCGAAGTATCCGTCCCGGTACGTTATTTTCCCGAAGCATCCTCGGCCAGCTTTGTTGATAGCATGATTTACGGATTCGGCATCTTGTGGCTGATCTTCAGGTATTCCTTGCACAAACGAAAACTCGTTCACCAAAGGAAATTCCAGAGTCTCACTCGCCGTTACATGAAAGTAGAAGCAAAAGCGCCATGACATAGTCTTTCGCACGGATTAGGATGACGAACTCATGCTTCGGTAAAGCCACTCAGGTCTATGTTCTGCTACAGTCTTTGATTCACGGTCAACGCTGCCGCGGCAAAAAATATACTGTCCCAGCTCCGCTTTCCGGTTTCTCACCAACGGATCGATCCGCTCGCTGAGCGACCCGTCCTTCTTAACTTCGTTTACGTCCGCAGTGAACAGCACATCGACATGAAAGCCATTTGAATCGAGCAGTCTAAAAACATCCTGTTGTGTGTACTCGCGATTATGCCTGCCATAAGGGCCATAGCCTGAATACGGATCGTAGATGTTTTCGCCGACCACAATTTTACGAACATTTTCAAGGCGCGCTGCATTGGGCGTGGTCAGCACCATGACACCCCCCGGTTTGAGTACTCTTCGGATTTCAGCCAGGGCGTGAATAGGATCAGAAAGCAGATGTTCGATAATCTCACAGAACATAACAACGTCGAAAGTTTCATTCTCGTAGGGAAACGCGTCCTCTTCTATATTGAATTGCTTATACGAGTACGAGATTACTTCGCCGGTTTCATGAATGGTTACTTTCTGGGATCCCTCCTGCTCTCCGCGGCCAAAAAAATTCGCCAAATGAAGTTCAGCGTTCCTGAATTTGTGAAGGAGCGTTGTGGTGAAATAAGGATTGGCACCCAACTCCAGCACAGTCATTCCAAACTTTTCCGGAACCAGCCCGAGCGTGTAAATGAAACGCTTGAAATCGCCTCGCGCGTAACTCTTCATTTCCTCATCCGGACCGTCTTCCACGCGAATTGATGTGACTAGTGCCTGCAGTTGCTCTTCGGACCAGCCAGCCGGCAGCGAAATCGCCGGAGCATAGGATATGTCGCCGGACTTCGGCATTACTGAAATTCTTTGCTTCTCGCTGGTTAATTCGGCGGGCTCGGGTATGGGTTCGGTAGAAGCTTCGTGTTTCGCGTGAAAGGCCGTCGCGCACGATTCAATGGCGTCAATCAGGGCTTCGCGAATACGCTCTGGAGTAAAGTGCGTGGTTACATACTCTCTGCCCTTATCCCCCATTCTTCTCCGGGCGCTTTCGTCTGAGAGCAGGTTGTGAAGGCCTTGAGAAAAACTCTCATAGTCAGAGTAAATCAGTCCGCCGCCACTTTCGTTTAAGTGATCGACGGTCACTTCGCAAGCGCCACTGGCAAGCACGGGCGTTCCCTGGGCCATTGCCTCCAACATCACAATGCTGAAACTCTCTTTTCCCGATGGCATCAGATAGAGGGCTGCGCCGGCCATCAGGCGAAATTTTTCCTCGGGGGAGACAAAACCACGAAACTCGATGTCTGGATGATCGGGAATCGCGATGTCATCCTTGCCCGTTAACACCAGATGAAATTTGCCGGGATGCTCTTGTTTGAACCTCATGAAATATTGAAATAATTCACCGCATCCTTTGTTCGGATCGATCCTTCCGCAGTACAAGAGATACGGCTCAGTCAACTTGATTGGCCCGCGCAGCGCGGCTTCAATGTACGTGCCGATGGTGGAACCCGGTAAATTTCCCCAGAGGTCAAATCCCAGACGTCGTTCGCCCTCACTTAACCAAATAACCGATCCGGCGCGGCGCGCGGCGTGCTGGTAGGCGGAGAGATAGGCAGGCTGTTCGTCATGAAGTGTCGGCGCAAACAAAGCGTAGCCCGGCGGCACTTCGAGCAATCCAAAGTATGTTGTCGGGTAAAGATAAGTTATGAAAATAATCGTGCGGTAATCAGACCATCGTTCGCGAATAAAGCGAACCAAAGAACCAGAAAAAGGACCAATGTTCCGAATAAGTTCTTCCTGAAGAGCAATGCTCCACGGTAAATGGCGCACGCCATTAGAACTCTGCCCTCGCTCCACGCAAAACTTGTCAAAATCCTTCAGCAAACAATCAAAGAGGGAACTTCGGTAGGGACTGTAACCAATGTCCACGTGAAATCTGCGAATATTTATGCCGTCGCTGACTTCAACTCCTTCAGTCAGGGCATTTCCCCAATACGCGGCATCAACCGCGGTCGTAGTTAAGACGTCGACTTCATAAGCATCCTTCAGGATCGTGGCGTATTGCCAGGCTAATGTCTCTGACCCGCCAACGACGCTTGGATGACAGCGTTGGACTGCTATGGCAACTTTATTCATAAGACTTCGCGGAGCGCTGCCAGAAATTTCGCCTCTGTTTCTCGATTCGTAAAGTGTTGCTCATAACGCTGCCGGCCCTTTTCCGCCAACGCCTGCCTGAGTGATTGGTTCTTCACAATTGAATTGATTGATTCAGCCAAATAGTAAGGATTGGGCTCATCCCATACCAGGCCGGCGTCACCGACGGTCTCGGGAATAGCCGAGGAAGCGTAGGCGATGATCGGTACCCTCATCGACATCGCTTCAACTAACGGCACACAGAAACCCTCGTGATTGCTGGTGATCATAAACACGTCCGCGACCTGATAGTAAGCTCTCAACGCATGATCGGAAACCTCACCTGTAAAGACTACGGCATCCCGTAGCTTCAGGCGGCGGATCATCTCACGCAGCAATTTAGAATACCTCGCGAGTCGCGTCTCTTCTTTGCCCACGATTACCAGTTGGCTGTTCCGGTTGTAATCATGATGATAGGCCGCGAAGGCGGCGATCAGCGCCGGATGGCCCTTGTTTGGCGATACGCGACCAACCATCAGGATGTTTGTCTTACCATTCTTGCAGCTATTCATTACCGCTGAATCCGAAGCGATCGAATGCAAACGATCGATGTGATGAAACGGCGGCACGACAAAGCTCCGGGACTGAGCAGCACCTTCGGCGATCAACTCCTGCATGTTGTAAGCCGAAGCTGACAAGTAGAGATCAGAACCTGAACGGGCAATAGGTGTAAGTTGTTGCCGACCTTCCCGGCACATGTTCGCAAAATCAGGGCTATACCTGGCGACGAATTCAGGCGGGGTAACGTTGTGATACTTTACGACTTTCCGACAATCCAATTTGCGAAGTAGATCTAAACCAGGCGCCCAGCCTCTTGAATAGTGATAGATGAGAATGTCCGTGGGCTTTTTCAAAAATCGTTCGATCTTCGGCCACGGCACAATTGCAGGTCGTTGTAGCGTCCAGCCTTCGGCAAATACGCGGACGGTGGCGCCTTTTTCATTCAAGACATCATACATCCCCAGCACGTCATTGCTGACGGCGTCCCCGCTGGTAACACTCGGAGTTAAGATTGCGATCCGCATTATCTCTAAACTCTTTGTAAAGGTTGCGAATGATTCAGGGCCTGAAATAGTTCCGTTTCAATCCGGTCGTTCGTAAAATGCTCTGTGTAGCGCCGCCAGCCGAGCATTCCGAAAGCGACATTTAAACTTTCGTCTCTGATAAGACGATCAATCGCTTCGGCCATTAGGCCCGGCTCAGCTTCTTTCAGGATGATGCCGGCGCCGTCGACAGTCGCCGGCAGCGCAGACGAAGCGTAAGCAACAACGGGAACTTTCATCGACATAGCTTCGACGACAGGAACACAGAATCCTTCGTGCCGGCTGGCAATCGCAAACGCACTCGAAAGCAAATAATAACTTTTGAGCTCGCTATTTGAGGCTGCGCCCACAAAGCTGACTGCGTCTTCCAACGCCAGAAATGTCGTTAGCTCACGTAAGCGCCGCGAATAAATCTGAAAGGCTTTCTCTTCCTTCCCTACGATGAGCAGTCGGCTATTCGGATTGTACTCATGGTGATAAATCGCAAAGGCTTTGATCAGGGCCGCGTGGCCCTTGTGCGGAGCGACCCGGCCGACCATCAGAATATTAGTCTTGCCATCTCGATAAGCATTGAGAATCGGGAAATCCGCATCAGTTGCCTGCAGTCGTTCGATGTGATGAAAAGGCGGAACGACAAAACTATTCTGTTCGTCGGCTCCTTCGAGCAAGAGGTCGAGTCGATTGAATTCGGAATCGGCAAGATAGATGTCACACCCGGCCTGAGCAATCTCTTTCATCTCTTCGCGCCCCATACGGCACTTCTCCTCATGCCACGGACTGATGCCGGCGAAGAACTCAGGCGGCGTGACGTTGTGATACTTGATCGAGGTCCGGCATTTCATCTTTCGCAATAGTTCCAGACCCGGATCCCATCCTATAGAGTAGTGATAGATCAGAAGATCTGCGGAATCAGTTAGGAATTCGCCGATCTCTGCGGCGGGATGAACTTCCGGTTCGGTAAAGTCAGCACTGCCGGCAAAAACCTTCGCCTCATAGCCATGCTTCTCAAAAGCGGTATGCATTCCTATTACATCATTACTAACCGCATCGCCGTTTGTCAGATGCGAAGTTAAGATTGCAACTCGGCTCATGGCTGCTTGTACTTCCTATGAATTTTCAATCCTGAAATTGGGAAATAAGAGATCTGATTCAGCCTGGGCTCTCCATCCTCTCCTGCAGGAGAACTGTTTCATTTGACGATGCCGAAAGTCTGCTTGTCCTGAGTGAGCCTAATCGGGCTTTGAAACGCGCCCGGCTTTCTGTGCGATGACTGCGAAGTCACGCGGACCGAAGAACCATACATCCAACTCTCGAGAGCCCGGATGATCGTTCCGGAACGGACTGCCGTCGATCGGATTCAAATATTCAAGCCGCACTTGCTCGAACCCTTTATGCTTCAGGATGAACTCAATCGTATCCGGAAAGACAGGTCTGTGATGACTGGGATCCGCATAAAAATTACAGGCCGCCACGGTCAGGTTCTTAGGATTAGGCGTCTCAAAGATCACCACACCGCCGGGTCTAAGTGTTCGTTTTATCTCATCAAGTAACTCCACTAAGGTTTCGAACGACAGATGTTCGATGAAGTGAAAGCCGGTTACAGCGTTTAGATTCTGATCGGGTAGTTGGCGCAAGTAAGAAAGAATATTTTCTTCAAAGACTTCGAGACCTCGGGCTCGGGCCGCCTTAACCATCTCATGGTTAATCTCGATACCGTGGGCCTCAATGCCTTTTTCGCTGAGCAGCTCCAGCCACTCGCCACGGCCGCACCCGATGTCCAGAACGTCGCAACTGATTCCCCGTTCTTCCAGCACAGGAAGATAGATCTCGAGATTTGCTCTTACCTTTTCCCGGCTTCCGCGAAGTTGGTCTTGAAGATAGGCCTGGAGCTCGTCACGATCACTTTGACCCAAGTGTGTCCGTGGGCTCTGTCTCTCTTTGTTTAGACTGCTTTCGCGAGAGTCATCATTTTTTCCATTTTGCGAAAGTCGAGAGCGTTCACGCTGCGCACGAAACAAGGCCGTCAACTGCTGATGTTGCAAATATGCTATTCGTCTTTGTTCTTCACCCAGGTCTGAGAAGCTGCGGGAAAGAGACGCGCGCAGTTCAGCCAGAGAGTGGGAAATCCCGCGGGAGTGCAAGATGCCACTGTTAAAGTGACGGACAATTTCCTCTTGTTGAGCGATCAGATAGGCTTCCACCTGTCTTTGATGCCGGATTAACGAAGGCAGGCGGGCGACGCCGACGGTAAGTTCGATAAAGTAACCGAAGACCGGCAGGTGATAGAGACGGCGGATTAAAGACCGTAGCCGCAACCCGTCGATCGTCACGTCATTTCTGCGACCCTCCGGTGAAAAGCGCAGGCCCGTTAAGACATCTATTTTGTTAAAGCGCCCGCTGTGTAAACCTTCCAGATGAGTTCTGAGTCCTTCTTCGTCGGGTTCGCGCCTGAGCAGCGCGCGATACGCGTTCCAGATAAATGCAACATCGTGGTATTTCAGCAAATCATTGACGTGATAGTGACCGTCGCTATGAGGCACGAACTCCGGCTGCAGTTTAAGGGCACTTAGATCCAAAGACACATCTGCACTCGGCGCGGAATCGCCAGGGGACAAGGTCTTTCCGAACTGCTCCGCAGACAAGAGCTCAAATAGTTCTGCGGAGGCTTTGATGAACGCCGTTCTGCCTTCGGCTTCGCGGCGGGCCACCGCTTGCCGAATCGAACTCTTCAGCTCGTCGAGATTGATTTCAGACTGGCGGAGTTCTGTCATGACAAACCTTGATATGTCGCTTCGCGCTGGACTCCTGTATTACGTGCCGAATCTTCCGTGTCGACGTCGACGGCGGCAGTCCGAATTCGTCGCGTTGCCGCCGTGGCATTCAGGTTAGCTACGCCTTCTACTGGCGTCGCGCTTACTACGTGGAAAAACAATGCGCCATCGAGCCAATCAAAACTGATCGCGTCCGGGCTGTGTGCGGCTACCGCAAGCGAATAAGATTCGGGCGCCAGCCAGCAATTAAAAACAAAGCTTACTTCAATGATTTCTCCGCGGCTAACCTGACCCAGGTCTAACTTCTGCAGGTCCGTGTTGGTTCCGTACAGGTGAATACCATGGCGGTTGCGGATCATGAAACCGCAAACCGGAGACTCAACTGCCGTATTAAAACGCACCCACAGACGCACGACTACCGGCTCACCTGTTTCGACAATTTCAATGCGCCGGTGGCCCGAATCCAGCAGCTCAACGCGCAAGATCTCCGCACTACCATCGCCATGACGAAAACTATAATGAAGCGGCACGGCCTTTTCTCCGGACAGCAGACGGTCGTAATCTTCGCTCGGCTTTTCACCGGGCAGCGCAGCTTCGTCGTACGCCCGTTCACGCGCCATGATTAATTTCTGATAACGGTTTAGAACGTCGGGTGGTTTCCCATCCGCTTCCATCTGGCCGGCATTGAGAAGGATCGCGCGCGAGCACAGCGCCCGCACCGCGCCCGGATCGTGCGAGACAAAAAAGATTGTCACGCCGCTCTCTTGCATCTGTTTCAATCGTCGCATACAGCGATGCTGAAAAACCGCGTCGCCGACGGCCAGAGCTTCATCTATGATCAATATTTTTGGCTCAGCGCTGATGGAAATCGAAAATGCCAGACGAACGTACATGCCGCTCGAATAAGTCTTCACAGGCTGGTGAATGAATGGACCGATCTCAGCGAAGCGTTCAATCTCCGGCAGCATGGCTTCGGTTTCTTTGCGCGAGAATCCCATCAAGGCTGCATTCATAAAAACATTCTCAATGCCCGTAAACTCCGGGTTGAAACCGGCGCCGAGCTCGAGCAGAGCAGCCACCCGCCCTTCATGCCAAACATTGCCGTGGGTTGGTTCGAGTGTGCCGGTGATGATCTGCAGCAGTGTGGATTTCCCGCTGCCGTTCGGGCCAATGATGCCCGTCGTTGTTCCGGGCTCGATTTCGAAACTAATGTTTTTCAGCGCCCAGAATTCACGATGTCGTTTCCAGTATCCACGCGTCAGCATTTCGCTCAAGCGATGGCCGGGCCGATCGTAAATCCGATAAAGCTTGGAAACGTTTTCGACGCGCAGTGCGGTACTCATTTTCGTTGGCGGTTTGTCGATACCTGAGTGGCAAGGCTACGAAGTAATCAATCGGCATGTCAATCGTACGTGGTGAATGAAAAAGATATCGGCCCGTGCGATGTCCCGATCGCACAGGCCGCGCAGTTGCAAAGCTCCACAAATGCTAAGGGTTAATCGTTATGTGGGGCGCCGTGTCAGTCGGCCGGCTGGATGCTGTGCCTACCTTTACGACTATCGGCAAATCGCCGCGATCGACTGTTGACGGCAAGGTAAAGTAAAGCTGATCAAAGCCCGGCAGATCGGAAGATAGAATCGATCCAGCTGTTATCACCGTAGTACCGACCGTTACCGTCGCTGAGCTCGCCGTCACACCGCGAACCCCGGTGAGCGAAATTCTCAGTACCGTCGCCACCTGCGTGCCGCTTCCGCCGTCTGAGGTCACATTAAAAGGTTCAGTCAGGCAGCCCGGCGTAAGCGGATTGGTTACGTTGCAGACAACGGCGCGCCCTCCTGGTCCAGGTGGTGGCGGGGTCATGAAAATATCAGGCTGCGAGCTCACGATTACTAATAACCCACGGATCACGGTTCCGTTATTGTTTATAACTATCGGATAGCTTGTACTGCCCGTGTTCGCTGCTAATCCGACAGGCACGACAAAGTTAATCTGCGAAGAGCTGACAGAGTACAGCCCGCACGCTGCTCCTCCAATCGAAACCGAAACCCCATTCAACTCGATCGGCAATGAGGGAGAACGACCGGATTCAGATGCATTATTGTTGCTAACGCTCGCCGCTGTCGGCGCCGGGCTAAAGCTTGCTTGAGCGATCGCCAATTCTCCTGCCGACAAACCGGGCGCAATAAACGGTGTGGGACTGGCAGTCGGCGTCGGTGACGGCGTTACGCTTGGCGTCGGAGTCGGACTCGGCATAAACACCGGAATCATGCTGGCGCCGGTGAACAGTGAAAGCGCGGCCGCCGACTCGGTCGTAATATTTGGCGACAAGTGATAATAGACTTCGTTCGAACCGTCCGAGTTGCCACCGCCGAGTTCCGTAGCTCCCAGGGTGAATGCAATTCGTGTTCGAGAGTTGCTGGGGAACGGCCGGGTTCCTACAAAAACGTTTCCAGCGGGAATGTTCGTGATTCGGGAGAACGGGCCCGTCGAAGCCACGGTGCCCGAGACAATTGGCGCCAGAAAAATCTGTGAAGCGCGCGGCGGATTCAGTCCAGTACTGTCCTGATCGCTGGTTGGGAAACTTCCGTCAGACTTGAAGTTCAATGCCGAGACAAAAACAACAGAACCCGGACTGAGGCCAGAATTGTAATCCGTGAATGTCGGGAAATGCAGCACATCGCCGGGTGTAGCCAGTGCGCGCGGACCTACTTGAGAAAATATATTGGCCGTCACGTTATAGACATAGCTGACATAGAAATCAGCGTTCGTGCCATTTGCCGAGGGATCGTTGGCGAGGGATTCGAAACCTATGAATTTGCCGTCCCGGCTAAGACGGCGGCCAAAGCTGAATAGATTGGCAGTCGCCTTTACGTGCCCGTTTGAATCTACCGGGTCTTTCGTCCTGGTTACCTGAACTTTGGTGCTGAAGCTGGTGCCGCTGGCGAGAAAAATCTCAGAATTGCCGTCGCCCTTCCCGTCGTCATCATTGTTGCCGGTGAAGTTTGCGTTGGAAATGAAAGCTATCGACGAGCCATCGCCGGAGACGCTCGGATTCTCATTGAAGATAGGAAAGTTGACTGACGTAGTTTTTGTGTCAGTTACTTGCGTGAATGTGGCGGTGCCAACGTTGTAAACAAATATTTCGGGATTTGGAATTGTTCCGGTGTCGATATTTCCACCCGTCACCAGGTCGCGCGATGAAACAAACGCTATGAGCTGCCCGCTGTCACTGATTGTCGCGTCACGATTATCGTCGGCGACTTTTGGAGACGTCGTCGACGAGCCGGCGATGGGCGCGAAACTGGCCGGAGTATTTGTAATTCGCGTAAAGGTTCCGGTCGTGAGATCTATCGGCCCGACGTCCGCACCGCTCGAAAGGTTTGCCACCTCAGGAACAGTGAACTGATAAGTCCACAACTCCTGGTTCATGTCGGTGTTTGTCGGAGCACCCGGATCGGTTCCGTCGAAGGTTGCCAGAGTAGGCGAGTTGGAGCTGAATACAATCGTATAAGTGCGTTGACCTGAAGCGAGCGGCGGCTCCAGGCTAATGACCGGCCGATTGTTGCTGATTTCAATGGCAATGTTGCTGTTGTCGACCGGCGTCGGAGTCGGACTGCCGGTTGGCGAAGGGCTAGCTGTCGGACTCGGACTTGGACTCGGCGATGGCGAAGGACTTCCCGGTGGTTTCAGAATGCTCTTGGTATCAGTAATCTGAAAAATCCGGCGTTGGGCATAGTCATACACAAAGATTTCCCGATTCCCATCCTGATTGTTACGGGCTGATTTGTCAGTCGCGATGTCTCCATTAGATTCGATCACTACAAAGCGGCCATTGGCGGACATGTCGCCGGCGAACGAGTCGCGCAGTGAATGCGAAACCTGAGCTACAAACGGATCGGGAGTGAAATTCGTGGTAGTTTGTGCGGAAGAAAATGCGCCCGCGACGAGCATACAAGCCGCCGCCGCGCATAGAAAAGCAATAAGCAGTCTCACCATCAAGACACCGAACGAATAAACACAATGCCTACTGGGGGTCCACCGGAGATTGGACCAAAGTAGCGCGAAACGAATACCGCGATGGTTCAGCGGTCAGGCCGGACATTGTAAGCGTTGCTGCCTCGTAACCGCAAGCGCCCACTCCGCTTAGTTTCGATGTGGCAGCCATGGGTTGCTCAAAATATAGTTAAGCACGAAACACGACGTTGCCGGACGTAAACCTGGAGTTACGGAGGCCCAAAACGTTGCCGGTATTCAATCGAGTGTCAGTACCGCCTGCGGTAGCGGGCGGGTAGTAGCTTACGGTCCGAACCTCTGCCGGTACTCAATCGAATTGACGAACCCAATCACCATCGTGCGTGGCTGCGTGCCCGTATCTAATGAATGGATCCAATCCAGATATGCTGCATCAGGCTCACGCCGCAAGTAACCAAAATATTCCATCACTGCATAGGCCTGATTGAAATATTTCGCTGATACTTCCGGACTCTCGACAATCTGTCGCAGCACCTGCGCCCTGGTGGCCGTGTTGTTGTTCAGCGAGCTGATTAGGGCTTGCTGGTTAGACACGCTCACGCCCGCCGTACTGCACAGCGTGTTCACATAGTCCGTGTTGTTTAGACCGCTGTAAGCTGCTACAAAAGCTGGACGCGCCATGAAGTCAGCGATGAACTGAACCTTTGCCGCTTCCAATTGCGTGTCTGACAGAAAGCCGCTCACGCTTGCCAGGTCGGGCACGAACTCAGCATAGAAAGGCTTGCGGCCAAAGCTCACCGGGTAGAAGCGATAGACAAAGTAGCCTCTCTGCTGGAACTCCGCCGATTGAAAGAAGAGTTGCGACACGTGTATGCGATCGCAGAGTGTCGTGTCGCCGGTGCAGTTATTAATCTCATTTACCCACGCGTTGAATCCGGGCGGGTCAGGCTCGCGGCCGAGGAAATCAATGTACTGTTGGCGCACAAAGAAATTCGTATTATCGATCGGATTTGGTCCGTTCGTGCTGCCGTCATTGTCAATAATCGTGACGCTTGCGGTTGATTGCGGCCCCAGAGCAACGCCCAAAGGTTCGACCAGGCTCAAAGTAAATGTCTCGTCACCTTCCGCGTATGAATCATCGACAATCGCGATCGAGAAAGACTTTGAAGCTTCGCCGGCCGCGAACTGCAGCGTCGTGACAGTGTTGATATAGTCACACCTTGGCGAGGCCTTGAAGTTAACCACGTCGCAATTCTGCAAGCCCGTCGCGTCGTTGGTAACAACTTTGACCAGCGCCGCGCTGGCGATATCGACAGAACGGTTGACGGTGATATCGATCCGCGCCTTATCCTCATTCACGCTGTAGCTCGCGGCACTGAATTGCACCAGCGGCGCGGGTTTAAGAGTGAAGACAGCTCCCTGTGCGTTCGTGAGAGACTTTGGACTGAGTTCAGAAGTTAGCGCGTCAATTACGTAGGGGTCTGGTCCGCCTCCTGAAATTCCGACAACCGGTTGCAAGTTGATGTTGCCCGCTCCGTAACGCGTCCTGATGGTTCCATCGGAGTTCAATTCAACTTCGAAGTTGATAAAGCTATTTGGATCTGTCAAAGGGGTAGCGGGACAGGTCGAACTCAGAAACGGAACACCTTGCCAGCGAAAGATGATGCGGCCGGGACTCGTCACCACATAAACATCAGCGTCCGACCTAAAACACTGTCGCAAGTCGAGGTCATCCCACATGCCGGCGATCATTTTGAATTGCGAGAGGTCGGCGATTGAGCTTGGGACATCGTCAGCGTCGCCATTCGCACGTTTCGGCGGCGGCGAGAAATAAAGATTGCCATTGGTGGAAATCGTGACCGTGTTGTAGTTCTGTCCGAAGAAAGGAAAGGCGAACGGCAGCGCGTAATCCTCTTTGTAGCGGTCGTCGAATGTCAGACCGAGCGCAGTGCCTCCCGTCGATAGCGCAGCCGGAGAGCTAACGGTCGTTGTGTACGGCTCCGCCAAAATCGGATTGAGATTTACCTGCAGAGTCGCGGGCGTACCTTCGTTGCCGACGTTATCGAATTCGCGTAGACGAATTGTGCCTGCCGTGTGGCGAAACGGAATGTTCACGCTCACGTTCTGTGTAGCCCCCGACGGTGCCGGGGCTAACGTTGTCAGCGGAATAACGGCGCCGGTGCTTTGATCGATAAAGCTGATGTCGTAAAGCGAGGCCTGGCCCGCCGCCCCATCGTCGCCGGATGTTGTCCACGTCAGATTAACCGTACGGCCGTATTGCGAAGTGACCTGGAAGCCGGTCACAGTCCCGGGCGGCGTAGTATCGTTTTCGTTAATAACGGCCTGGAGGGATTTAAAGACATTCAGACGCCGCCCGGTAAGCGACAAGCCCTGGAGCGCCGTAGTCACGTCGCCATTGAACGACAGCAGTGCTCGCAGTTGATTCACAGTCAAATTAGAATTCGCCGCGCAGAGCAGCGCCGCCGCGCCAGTCACATGCGGTGTGGCCATCGAGGTCCCACTGAATACGCTGTAGGTGTTGTTTGGGGTCGTGCTTAAGATGGAAGATCCGGGCGCGCCCATCGTTACAGTGTGGGGACCATAGTTCGAGAAGCCTGCGAGACGATCGAGAGAATCCGCCGCAGCTACTGAAATCACATTCGGCAAAGAATAATTCGCAGGGTAATTCGGCGCGACGTCCGCGTCCCGAGCATCATTGCCAGCCGCGGCCACGAAAAGAATTCCTGCTTGGCCCAATGCGTTTATGGCATCGGCGGCCGCCTGTGCATAACCACCGCCACCATAACTATTATTCAGCACGCGAATATTCGCGCCCTTTATCCCATTCGAGGCCGTCCACAGATCGCGCATTTGCTTGGCGTAGTTGTAAGCACGAATTGCATCGGCACTCGAGCCACCGTCCGGGCCCAGAAACTTGAGCGACATCAAGCTGACTTGCCAGTTGACTCCAACCACTCCAACGCCATTGTTGCCAACGGCGCCGATCGTCCCTGCTACATGCGTAGCGTGGAACTCACTAGCACTGCCGCTGAATACGGTTGCGTTGTTGTCAAAGAAGTTATAGCCGTTGACGTCATCCACAAAGCCGTTGCCATCGTCATCGATTCCATTACCGGCGATCTCGGCGGGATTCGTCCAGATGTTCGCCTTCAAATCTTCATGATTAGTGTCGATGCCCTGGTCGACAACTCCGACAACGATATTCTTGCTTCCGATAGTCGTATCCCACGCTTGTGGCGCGCCAATCTTCGTCAGACCATACAATTCATTCGACAGGAATCGAGGATCGTTCGGCACCTTATCATCGGCGTACAGCAAGTAATTCGGTTCGGCATAAAGAACGTCATCGCGGGCCTTTAGAGCAGCAACCGCTCGCAAAGTGTCTTCCGGCGCGACGTGCGCCAGGCGCAGACCCTCGACTAAATTAGATCCGTCAAAACGTTCTACGGTTACAGGGATTTCGCCTTGCGGGAGGGCCAAACCTGGCCGGCCCGAATTCGGTATTTGAGGCGAGACATCGCTGTCGGGCGCGGCTACGTTGACTGCGCCTTCGAAAGCGCGACCACTCTTGAATCGAACCAGCACGTCGCCAGGAACAAATTCCGGTCGCCGGCGTTTTTGTACTATTGCGGGTCCGGTCTGCGAGGCGGCTGGAGTTTGAGCCTGCCGCCTTGCATAAGAGCCTGGCGCCAGGGCAATTGCGATGACCAGAAGAGTGAAGATCAGGCCGGCCAGAACAAGACGTTTCGAGACAATCCTGCTCTTCGTAAACGAGTTCTCTGACATGCGGGGGGCTACCACTTGAAATCTCTTAATGCGTTTATTGAGCCAGCCTTGTTGAAAGTCATTGCAAAGTTAGCTTAACGAGTGGCCTGGCCAGGGGGCAGTCAAATATACCTCAGGCGGCGACAGGATTACAGTGAACTAATGCAGTCGCAGCCGTGTTAAGATTGGCCAACGGCCCGCCGGGTTGCCAGCTACGTGGCGGCGCCCTTTGGCCAGCAACGCCTTCGTTCCACGCAAAATGATTTGCAAGATCATCCGCCCGAAGATTCCGATGTTACTGACGGCGATTGTCGCGGCCGCCGTCATGCTTGCGGCGCAGCTGCGGGCTCCTGGTTACAGTCTGCAATACCGCGATATTTACGGCATCGAAGCACGCCGCTGGATGTCCACTCCCATCCTGATCTCGTTTTCAACTTCGCTTAGCGCGCCGCCGCCTAATATCAAAGCCGGAAGCGACGTTATGGGCGCTGCTCGGCGCGCGCTGCGTCACTGGGCGGCTGCAGGCGACATCCAATTTGTGGAGCTTAGTTCTTCAGCGCAGACGATGAGTCCGACAAACGTTGGCGATGGCGTCAACCTCATTACCGTTTCTGCCAGCAATGCGGCTGTCTTCGGTTCTTCCGAAGCAGACATCGCGCTAAATCCAAATGAACCTTTCTCGAGTGACGGCACAGCCGGCACATACGATCTCGAATCGACTTTCACGCATGAGATCGGTCACCTCATCGGTCTTGACCACTCGGCCGTCATCGGGGCAACCATGCAGCCCCGGCAACCCATGAATGGACTGTACAATTTGCCCGCCTTCACTCAGCGCACCTTGTCTGATGATGATTACGCGGCCGCGCGATCCCTCTACGGCCCGCGAAAAGGAATCGGATCGATTTCGGGCAAGCTAATGACGAGCACTTCCGGACGGGCTGAGACTATTTTCGGCGGCCACGTCTTTGCCGAAGATGTTGCGACCGGAAAGGTTGTTGCCGGAAGCATCACGCTGGTTAACGGCGATTACCATTTGGATGGTTTGCCTCCAGGCGAGTACCTGGTGATTGGTCAGAGCTTGAATGGACCCGTGGCGGCAGGCGATATCGCATCGTCCGCCGGATCCTACTTTGGCCTGACGGAAACGACACCTGCGTTCCGCAGTTCTGTGGGCATGGGTCTCAATCTCTTGCAATCGATTAAAGTCGGCGCGAGCACGGCCACGGACTTAAGCTTCTTCGTATTTTCAAATCCGCCTCCATCGCTGAAACCGGAAGTGATCGGCATGAATGATGAACTATCGACTGCCGCTTTGCCGGTGCAACCCGGTAAGACTTTCACGATTTACGTCGGCGGACCAGGTGTCGATCAGGTTTCCGCCGATGGCATCTCACTGAGCTCGCCGCTTATGAATGTAAATCCCAGCACTTTAAGAGCGGAAGAATTTGCGGTGCCTTATCCGGTGATTAGTTTCGATGTAACGGTCGCTTCGAACGTGCAGCCGGGCGATTACAGCATTCGCCTGCGTTCGCAGAGTGGCGAGCTGGCTTACCTTGCCGGCGCGATCACCATTGAACGGGAAATGAATCCCAGGTAAGGTGGATGGCTTTTCGCTCGTGGTTCTTCGCCAAAAGACTTGCCTTATCCCGGTGCTGGCGTTAACATTCAGCCGTCCAAAAACGGCATTCATAGCGGGATTGATCGCAGGCTTTTTCTGTTACTTTCATTGAAGACCTTAGGGGACATTGGAGGTTGATTATGATTGACTTTCTCCTGTCAATTGTAGGTCTGGCGGCACTGGGTGGCGCGATTTTTGAGTTTTACAAGTACGTCACTGACAACAGCCCGGGGGGCGGACACATGCAGGGTTGGATCGCCCTGGTGCTGGCGATTGTGTTTTGTGCTTGCGCGCTCTTGCTCTTCCTGCGCCACGTGAACAAGGAAGAAGAGATTCACATCACCCAGTAGAAAGGCTTGCAAGAATCACTGCGCACCGACGGATGATTGCTTGCGACAGACTTAAGAGGCGAGTAAAACTTGCGGCCGGTGTGAATTCACTCAGCCCGGCGCATGAAATGACAAACGACGCCGTTTGCGCCTGTTCAGCGAGCGCGCGCAAACGGCAGTTTTGTTTTTGCGAATCGTTTAATGAACCAGGATGAAAGTCACCTGCCAGGCGCGCTTGGTGGAAACAGGAGCTGCTGAATGACTTTTGTTTTGCTAATCTTATTTCAGGTTGCTGACCAAACGGAAACAGCTTTCAACGAACCATCTTACTTTCTTCCAGTGATATTAGCATCGTTGAGTGCCGGTGCTATTCTCTGGTTGGTTGCCGCGGTGCTGGGGTTTGCGCGCGCGCGCGCGTTCGGTGCATCGGCGCGCTGGTTTTCCTTCGCGTCGGTTCTATTGCTGCTTTTTCATCTGCAGTTCCTGGCACTGGCTTTCGGACTGATCCTGAAAGACGTGAAGACAGTTTTCGCTATTCTCACTTTCTTCAACATTTTTGTCGTGCTGGCCGCTCTGTGCGCAATCATGGGATTTGTCCGGCTCACGAATCCCCGCTGAGTGGACCAGCCTAAGATTTCACTTTTCATGGGCAGGAAACAATTGCTTCTCGCTGCGTCCGTGTTAATTGCGGGCGCGGCGGTCTTGTTTGCGCTTTCAAGTTTGCGCAGCGCCGGCAGTCGCGCGCGCGCCGGGTTCGTCGCGGTCAACGGCGCCAGATTCTTGGTTGATAGAAAACCCTTTCGCTTTGTCGGGGCAAATGTCGCGCTAATGTACCGCGACGACGATCGCGCGCGCATGCCGCAAACTTTGGCGCGCGCCGCCCAGACGGGAGTCAAAGTCGTGCGCGTGTGGGCTTCGGGCGAGGGTGGCCCCGGCGACGTCAAACCCGTTGCCGATCTAAGCGACTGGCCACGCAACCATTCGTTTCGTCGCAAGCCCGGCGAATGGAACGAAGCTGAATTCGTTTTTCTCGATCGGGTGATTGCTGAAGCCGCGCGCAACGGTCTGCGCGTGCAGATATGTCTCGCGAACTGGTGGCGCGACACGGGCGGCGTCACGCAATATCTGCGCTGGGCCGGCATCAATGGGGCGGACGACGACAAGTATCCGTTCGGAATCAATAACGAAAAGGCGATGCAGTTTTATACGAACGAGATAACACGGCGGCTGTATCGCGAACATGTTGAGAAGATCGCGACGCGACGCAATACGGTTAACGGAGTCTTATATCGCGATGACCCAAACATCCTCGGATACGAACTGATCAACGAAGCGCAGTGCGTGACCGGACATTGGGCCGAACGCCGTGCCTGGTTGGCAGAAATGAGCACCTACTTGAAATCACTCGATCCGGATCACCTGATTGCCCCGGGTGATTGGGGCTATCGCTCGGCGGCTGAACGGCTTGAATGGCTGCTCGATCACAGCTTACCGAAGATCGATTATTGTGACGCTCATATCTATCCGCGGGACGACACAGACAGTTTTGTGGATTCGCCGAAAGCGCTCAACGAGTTTATTGAGAATCGAGTGGCGGCGGCAGCTTCAATCAAGAAACCTCTGGTGATGGGCGAATTCGGTATGTCGAGCGACGGCTATAAAGGTTTTTCCCAGCTCGATTGGTTTCGCTCGTATTTTGAGAATGCGGCGCGCGATGGTATTGCCGGTGCGATGTTTTGGATTCTCACGCCCGATCCCGCACGCGGCTATGGCGTGACCTATTCATCGTCGCGGGATGCGGCTTTGCTTGCCGAAATCACAGGTGGCGCACATCTGTTTGCGTCGCTTCAAAATGCTTCCCCGCCTCCAGCCTTGCTCGATAGCGGAAGGCATCTAATCCCGAGACAAATTGCATTTACGCGAGCAGAAAATGATCCGGCCGTTCAACCCGAGGTCACTTATCAGAACGACGGCAGCATTCTTTACCGCTTCTACCCAAATATGGCCGTGCGCGGACGATTCGAGAAACTTGGCGGCGGTTATGGTTACATCTGGGGATCGGGTGTCGGTTACCTTGATTATATTGTCCCCGGTCGAAACGATCGGCGGCGCGTTGGACAAATCATCCTCCGCGCGCACATCCAGCCTGTGCTGCCCGTCGACGCCCAGGCCGCCTGGATTCGCACGCGCGTCACACTTTTCGTGAATGGAACTGATTCTGGATCTCGGTTGATTTCCGTGGAGGATGCTAAAGCGCCTCTGATTCAGGAATGGAAGATGGATTCCTGGTCGCTGCGTCTGCGCGCCGCGCGCGGATTGCCATTTACAATCCGGTTCGCGGTGACGGCGGAATCAGATTGGCTTTACGGAGTTAATATCTCGAACTGGCCCAAAGGATATGACTCGCATGGCACCGCGCCGCTTGAGCTGGTTGTCCAATGAGCTCCAATCATGAATCGATTTTCTCGACAAGATGTTTACGATTCTCCGGTGCCGGATAATTGTCTGGCCAAAACTCACGACGTATCCTACGGAGCGAAAATAGGCGGCCATCAACACCAAGAATCTTTCGGCGACTTCAACACCCTTCGGTTTCATCGTGTGCCCCTATCTCAGTTGAAACAGAACTTCGTTAGCAGACAACTCGCACCGAACTGAGCTTCACAGAAATTCCCCGGTCAATGCTGGGTGCTGGGAGCGCGGACGTCTCGTCCGCACAGCGTCGCAGACGCTCAGTTTTTGAGAGGCTTCCACTTCAAGAGCCAACCCGTCATACAAATTTTCTTACATTGACGAATTTTTCGCACTTCTCGCTCAATGCGGACGAGACGTCCGCGCTCCCAGCAAATCCTTGGTGTTTACTTTAGCTTAAGAATCAAATGCCGTTATCAGCGCGCTTCCAGGCGGTAAAGTTTAGCTGCATTGTCATGCAAGACCATGCGCGCCAACTCTGATGCTCGCTCGCGCGTTATCTCGCCGTCGTTCATCATCCCAGTCAGAGCTAAGCCAAGCGCCTGCCGGGCGGTCGTATTAGAGAGCCAGGCGACTTCGCCCCAATCGACCTGTGGCCCAAACGAAAACGCGTCGGTGCCGAATAAAATCCTGTCAGGATAAAACTCCAGCCAGTTCCGTAGAATTTCGCTCAGCTCGCGCGGATAAGTGAAGAAAGTCTGCGCCGAAAAGTCTGCGTACACATTCGGCTTGCTCAAGAGCGACCCCATCTCTTTGGTGAAGGGATAGCCGCCGTGAATGACGACAAAGTTAGTCTTGCGCAAGCCAGGATCGTTGAAAACTGTTTCAAGTAACAGTGGGTTGCTGCCGCTTTGTCGATAATAGCCACCTGCTCCTTCGATGCAGTGAATGTGCACGGCCAAACCGAGGCGACCGGCTTCGCGCGCGATGTAATAGAAAAGGAAATCCTGAAGAGCTTTGTAACCGCTCGCGGGAGGCTCGCCTCCTCTTACGAATCGCGCATAGGTTACGAGAGCGTGTGCTTCATCTGGAACATCAAAGTCGAGCTTGCGCAAATATGCTGCTTCAAACTTTATCGCAACCGCGCCATTCCGCTTTTGCCGCTCAAGCGTCGGCGTGACAACTCTCTTCAGATATTGATCCAGCGTCGCCGGCAAAGTGACAATTTTCAAGTCCGCCAGGTAACGTTTCAGCAGACGCTCTTCGCCGGGATAGAAGGCTTTGTAGTCCCGGTTGGATCGCTTGGCTGCTTCGTTGTTAAGCGGAAAGATGAGCGCGTCATCAAACGCTACCCACCGAAATCGAGGCATGGTCAAGCCTCTACCCATGGCCACGCGATTAGCGAACATCGTTTCGATATTCAATTGATCCAGCACCCAGGCGGGAAAACCCTCGCCGCGCTCCCGCACCACGCGCTGCTTGGCCTTCATTAACTCTGCGATATGCGCGTTACTCATGTCTTTGTGCGTGTAGCCATAGAGATCGTGCCAGGCGCGAATGAACTCCGGGTTCGAAGGGCTTAATCTTACCGGCAAGGGAAACGCTTCAATTACATCCAGCGGCAACGCATCGAACTCAGCATCGGGCTTCTCGCCTTCAGCAACGTACTTCAAAGGATGCGCGTGATTGTCGATGGCTTTGATTTTGAAGATTTCAGTGAGCAGGGATGAATCGGCACTCGTTTGCGCGGAAATGCGCGCTGATGGGATCACAGCCAGCAAAAGAATCACTGCCATCACTGACATTTTCATCTCAAGTTTCACCTTTCGATTCGTTCGTTAGCGTTTCTGGCCGTTGGAGCGCCTACATCTTGTCGGCGCTTCGCGGGCATCTTGCCTGCTCTTCGGCGCAAGTTCCCAACTTGCGCTACCTAAGTTTCGTAGGAGCGCCGACATCCTGTCGGCGGTTCGCGGGCATCTTGCCCGCTCTTCGGCGCAAGTTCCCTTGCGCTACCTAAGTTTCGTAGGAGTGCCGACATCCTGTCGGCGGTTCGCGGGCATCTTGCCCGCTCTTCCGCGTAGGCACTACGTCTACCCGCTTGCTACCGCAAGCGGTTCTATACCGGTTCACTTGCAAGTGCTCTGATCGTTCGCTGCTTCAATGCGCTTGATCCTGCTATCAACTTTCGGAGCAATGAACGGCCCGGACGCGACGTGACTAATTGGAGTGACCGCTAATGACAGAGCGATAATCGCCAGAATCGCCACGACTGCGAAGCGGCGAGCAATGCCGATGTGTCATGCAGAATTTCGTCTGGGCATCATTACTTAGACCTTTCCGATTCGACTTCTCCGTCAGACCAGTTAGTCAGACCAGAATGTGTTGGATGAAACGGTTGGGATTATACTGAGGTGAAGTTACCAGCGACAATTTTGATCACTTGGAAAATTTTTCAAGGTGGCTTTTTCTGACGAGACAGTTTTCATAACAGGATTTCCCGGCTTCATTGCCGGTCGCTTAGTTAAGCGACTGGCGAGACAGCACGCGCGTTTCATTCTGTTAGTGCAGCCTGCGCTGCTCGAGCGAGCGAGCGAAGAAGTTGCCCTAATCATTAGCGAGATCGGCGGCAACGCGGAAAACTTTTCTATCGTCGAAGGCGACATCACCAAACCCGGTCTGGGAGTGTCGGCAGATGAATTCGAACGGGCTCGAAATGAAACCACGACGCTGTTTCATCTCGCGGCAATTTATGACCTGGCGGTGGCGCGCAATGTCGCCATGCGCGTAAATGTAGAAGGCACTCGAAACGTCAACAAGTTTGCCAGAATGACCAAGAGCCTGCATCGCTATCATTACATATCGACCTGTTACGTCTCCGGCAAGCGCGAAGGCATCATCATGGAAGCCGAATTGCTTCATGACGCCGGCTTTCGCAATCATTATGAAGAAACAAAGTACCTGGCTGAGCTGGAAGTTGACGCGCTGAAATCCGAATTGCCAATCACAATTCATCGTCCGGCTGTTGTTTGCGGTGATTCGCGCACGGGCGAGACGGCCAAATACGACGGCATCTATTATTTGATTCACTATCTGCTCAGATGGCCGGGCGGCTTGACTCTGCTCAACATTGGCAATCGTGAGGTGCGCTTGAATCTGGTGCCGATTGATTTCGTGATTGACGCGATACTTGCGCTCGCCACGAATGACCGTGCTGTTGGAGCGACTGTGCAGCTTGCCGATCCGGCGCCGCTGACAACGCATCAGTTATTCGACGAGATTTCGAAAGCGATCGGCGGGCGTGATTCGTTTGCTACAGTCCCAGCCGGTATAGTCTATCCGGTGCTGATGTTGCCGTTTGCGTCCAAGATCACCGGACTACCGCATTCGGCCGTGCCTTATTTCTTTCTCGAGCAAACTTATGACACAAGACATGCACGCGAGTTGTTGGAGCCTCACGGCGTCCGCTGTCCCAGTTTCCCCGAATATGTTTCGGCACTGGTGGATTTCGTAGCCAGGCATCCGACGCTTGAGTAGCGCAAGTTGTCAACTTGCCAGTTAGCCGGCCGCAAGTTATCAACTTGCGCCACAGTTAAGGTCCAAGGCGCTCGATCAGCCAGCTTCCGTCAACTTGTCGCATGTATCGCAGTCGATCATGCAGACGATTCTCGCGCCCTTGCCAGAATTCAATCATGTTTGGCTTCACGCGGTAGCCACCCCAGTGCGGCGGGCGTGGGATGTTGTCGCCGAACTTCCAACCGAATTCTTCAAATCGTTTTTCCAATTCGGCCCGGCTTTCGACCACATCGCTTTGGTCCGAAGCCCAGGCCCCAAGCTTGCTGCCCAACGGCCGCGAGTGAAAATACTCTTCCGACTCCGCCTCAGCAACTTTTTCAACCGTGCCCTCGATGCGCACTTGCCGCTTCAGTGGCAACCAGTAAAACAACAAAGACGCCTGTGCGTTTTCGGCTAACTCTTTCCCTTTCCGACTTTCATAGTTCGTGTAAAAGACAAAGCCCAGGTCATCGAAACTTTTCAGCAAAACAATTCTCGACGACGGTGCGCCTTCCCTCGTGGCCGTCGCGAGCGTCATTGCGTCGGCTTCAGGAACTGCGGCCGCGAGCGCTTCCTCGTACCAGCTCCCGAATTGCCGGATGGGACTCGCATCAACGGTTGCTTTGCTTAGCGCGAGAGATTGATCAGTCATGAGCAGGACTAGCTAAGAGTTCATCAAGCTTTAGCTTGTGTTGCGCAAATACTGCAACCTGAAGGTTGAACTCTGAACCCATAACGCTAAGACACTTCAGCTTCTTCCTTCTTCTTAGTCCACATGCCGGCGATTTGTTCAGCTTCGGCGAGCGTCAGGTTGTCGTAGATGTCGGCGCTGTTCTTCACGACGCCGTTTTCCAGTTCGGCGACTTCCCAATCAGGCGCTTCGGGATCAGTGCCCGCCTTGCCCTCTGAAATGCGAATTTCAAAAGTTACGTTTCTGTTTTCTTCAGTCATTCATTTGTTGCCTTCCGTAGATTCTCTGCGATCAGAGAGCATAAAAAGTCAGCGCTGCACGACCCTAATATGGCCGATTCCGCATAATACGCTTTGTCAGAGTATTATCAACACTCATTTCGGGATGGCCAAGTCAAAAGCACAAGCATTGCCGCTGGTTACTATTGTCGGGCGACCCAACGTCGGCAAGTCAACGTTGTTCAATCGTCTGATTGGAGAGCGACGTGCAATTGTCGGTGACGAGCCGGGGATCACGCGCGATCGCATCTATGGCGAAGCGAATTGGCGCGGAAAGCAATTTGCAATCGTCGATACAGGCGGCATCGTGCCCGATGACGACGCCACGATTCCAGCCAATATTCTGAAGCAGGCAGCGGTAGCAATTCATGAAGCGCAGGCGTTGGTCTGGGTTGTGGATGCGCGCAAAGGAATCACGCCCCTGGATGAAGAACTCGCGCACTTGCTGCGCTCGACTGGTAAACGCGTGCTGGTGGCAGCTAACAAGGCGGACGCTACGCGGCTTGAAAGCGACGCCGGAGAATTTCATCGCTTTGGTTTCTCGGAAGTGTTTCCTATTTCAGCCGAACATGGAAATGGGATTGGAGACATGCTGGACGCGCTGGTTGCGAGTAGCGCAAGTTGGCAACTTGCGACGCTCGACATGTCTCACGAAGCGAGCGCAAGTTTGCAATTTGCGCCACACGAGCCTGCGCTCCGCGAAATCCGTCTCGCCATCGTTGGACGGCCCAACGTCGGCAAGTCTTCGTTGCTGAATCGCCTCCTTGGCGAAGAACGCGCGATTGTTTCGCCGGTGGCCGGGACTACCCGCGACACCGTAGATACGCTGCTACAGACGGAAGCACAAACTTTCCGCATCATCGATACGGCCGGGATTCGTCGCAAAGGCAAGACCGAAGCTATGGCCGAAAAACTTTCGGTCGTAATGGCTCGCAAAAGTCTGGAGCGCGCTGATGTCGCGATTGTCTTGCTCGATGCCGAGCAGGGAATCGCGGCGCTGGACGCGACGATTGCCGGTTACGCCGCTGAGGCCGGCTGCTCGATACTCCTGGCCCTTAATAAATGGGACTTGCTTGCAGATAAAGACACGCGAACTGGCAATGCATTCGAGCACAAGGTGCGCGAACAGATGAAGTTCCTTAGTTGGGCCCCGGTAATAACGATCTCAGCGCTGAAAGGCCAGCGCGTGCAGAAACTTCTGCCTCTGGCTGTGCGCGCAAACCAGACCCGCCGCCGTCGCATCCCTACTTCACAATTGAATTCCTTCTTTGAGCGCGAGGTCACCCAGCGAAGTGGGATCGTCCCGGCGAAGACTCATGGCGGTTCCCGTTTGCGAGTGCAATACATCACGCAAACCGGCGTGCGGCCACCAACTTTCGTAGTTTTCACAGCCGGCGGAAAAGCGGGATTGCATTTTTCGTTCTTGCGCCATTTGGAAAACCGCCTTCGGGAAGAGTTTGACTTCTTCGCGACGCCGGTGAAGTTTATCGAAAGACATAAAGGGAAACGTGCTCGGTAGAAACAGCAGAACCGTTTTGACATCTGGAACTGTTGACTAACCGCAGAGGTCGCAGCGGTTTTCGCAGAGGACGCAGGGAAAGGGAAAAACTCCGCCTTCCTCTGAGAATTCCTCAGCGCCCTCTGCGTTTACTAATGGATGGAAGCTAAGGATTTCAACTTCGACGTTATTGCTCAAGACGGCCTGGCTCGCGCCGGCATTCTCTTGACCGCGCGCGGCGAAATCGAAACTCCCGTCTTCATGCCGGTAGGAACAACCGGAACGGTGAAGGGAATTCGCTTCGAAGAGCTTGAGTCGGCCGATCTCGATGCCCAGATCATTCTGGGAAACACCTACCATCTCTGGCTGCGGCCGGGTATCGAAACGATCAAAGCCTGCGGTGGATTGCACAAGTTCATTGGATGGGACCGCCCAATGTTGACGGACTCAGGCGGCTTTCAGGTCTGGAGCCTCGGTGAGTTGCGAAAGATCACTGAAGAGGGAACTGAATTTCGTTCCCACATCGACGGCGCGTTGTGTTTTCTTTCGCCGGAGATTTCGATGGAGGTGCAGGCGGCGCTTGGCGCCGAGATTGCTATGGCGTTTGATGAATGCGCGCCGGGCGAAGCGACCTTCGAGGAAGCGCGTCGCAGCATGGAGTTGACGCTGCGTTGGGCGAAGCGATCGAGAGAAGGGTTTGATCGGGACAGAACCGCTCGCGGTAGCGAGCGGGTAGCCGCCGGCACGGATGCCGGCGAACCGCAAGCAAGGATGCCTGCGCTCCAACAGGCGCTGTTCGGCATTGTGCAGGGCGGATCGTTTCTCGATCTCAGGCGGGAAAGTCTGGAGCGCACAGTCGAAATCGGTTTTGACGGTTATGCAATCGGTGGTCTTAGCGTCGGCGAAGAAAAGCCGGTAATGTTTGAAGTCATCGCGGACATCGCCCCGCGCATGCCTGCCGATAAACCTCGGTATCTGATGGGCGTGGGAACACCGCAAGAATTGATTGGAGCGGTGGCTCGTGGCGTCGACATGTTTGACTGCGTGCTGCCGACGCGCAACGGGCGCAACGGCCAGGCATTTACCTCACGCGGCAAAGTGAACATCAAAAACGCTCGTTTCGCACAGGACGAACGGCCGCTCGACACGTCGTGCGCATGCTCAGTTTGTCGTCGACACTCGCGTGCGTTTCTCCGGCATTTGTATTTATCAGGAGAGATGCTGGCGAGCATTCTCTTGACGCATCACAATCTGGCGTTCTTCCTTGACACCATGCGGAGCGTCAGGCAAGCTATCCGTTCTGGTCAATTCGCGAAATTTCGGCGAGATTACACTGAGCAAGTCAGCTCTGGATGGGAATGAGCGCGCCGGGTTGCGCAGCTAAGTTACAACTCACATGGCCCTCTTTTTGATATTGCTTCAAGGCGGCGGCGGATTCGGGTTCCTGATTCCGATGGTGCTTGTCTTCGGCGTCTTTTATTTGCTCTTGATCAGGCCGCAACAGCGAAAACAACGTCAGTTACAGGCTACGATTGCCGAGCTGAAAACCGGCGACAAAGTTGTAACTACAGGGGGCATCATTGGAACGATCACAGCCGTGCGCGATACCAGTTTCCTGATCCGAAGCGCCGACAAATCAATCCTTGAGATTGCGCGGACCGCGGTAGCGGGAGTTGATTCGGAAGAAAAGAAGTAGCGTTATCTTTCTCCGTGCGCTCCGTACGCTCCGTGCCTCCGTGGTGAATATCGACATCAAATTTACCACGAGCCACGGAGGACACAGAGAAATAAGAAACAGCATTTATGAAGAAGAGAAGTCTGCTCCAGCGATCGATTGTCATCGCGGTTGTGACCGTTGTTGGCCTTTACATTGTGATTGGGCCCCACGGTCGTCGTCCACATCTTAAAGATTTCACGCCTGCGGGTATCAAGGCGACGCTCGCGCAGAACATTCATCTGGGTTTGGATCTCAAAGGCGGCTCGCATCTGGTGATGCGCGTGAAGGTCGAGGATTATTTGAAGCGCCTGACTGAAGACAGTGCGACGGCGGCCCAGAATGCCGCTAAAGATGCCGGCTTCGAAGTGAAAGAAACGCACGCCGAAACAACGGGCGGGAACTATCGGGTTGTCTTGCAGGCTTCTGATCCATCCAAGAGTCAGGCGATTAGGGAGGCGGTCGAGAAGAAAGTCGAGATGGGGGATCGTGCTGGTTGGTCATTCTCGGCTTCTGGAGACAAGCTGATTTGGACCTTGAGCGGATCAACCCAGCGGACGCTGGCTGAATCGGCAACAGAGCAGGCGCTAAGAATCATTGAAAGCCGCATCAACGCGATCGGCGTAGCTGAGCCCACCCTGCAACGCCGTGGCGCACAGAACTCGCACGAGATTCTGCTGCAAATGCCGGGCATCCAGGATCCTGAACACGTCAAGCAATTACTTGCCGGCCAGTCGCATCTCGAGCTGGTACACGTCATCAGCCCTCCGAGTCCCGCGTCTGTTCAGACTTATACGACGAAAGAAGAAGCGATAGCTTCGCTCAACAGCGGCGGCACTATTCCGGCAAATAGACGAGTGCTTCCGTATTCTGAGCGGCCGGAGTTGGCTGGTCCGGATGCGAACCAAAACCCACAGGCACAAAAAAAATGGGTCGTGGTGGAATCGCCGGCGATTATCGACGGCGCGCAGTTGCGGACTGCGACCGCCAATCAGTCGCGAGCCGGTGCTGATGAATATGAGATCGATTTTTCCCTGAAGCAGGCAGGCGCGCAGAAGTTTGGCGAATGGACCGGTGCGAACATCAATGAATACATGGGTGTGCTCCTGAACGACGAAGTGAAGTCCATCGCCTACATCAAAGGTCAGATTTTTGACACCGGGCAAATAACCGGAAGATTTTCAAAACAATCCGCTGATGATCTAGCACTTACCTTGCGTTCTGGAGCTCTGCCGGCGCCGATTGAATATCTGGAAGAGCGCACGGTCGGCCCGAGCCTGGGCGCGGATTCGATTCGCTCAGGTGTCAGAGCGTCTTTGCTTGGATTGACTCTGGTTGTCTTCTTTATGCTCTTTTACTATCGCGGCGCAGGTATCAACGCGGTCATCGCCTTGTTACTAAATATGATCTTGATGATGGCCGGGTTGATAATCTTTGGTGCGACTCTTACTCTTCCCGGCATCGCTGGCATGATTCTTACAATTGGCATGGCGGTAGATTCGAACGTTTTGATCTTCGAACGTATTCGAGAGGAGTTGCGTTCCGGTAAGACTATACCTTCGGCGGTCGAACAGGGTTTCGGCCATGCATTTATAACAATCATCGACACGCACGTGACAACGATTGTTTCGTCGCTGTTTCTGTACGTATTCGGCGCCGGCCCGATTCGCGGGTTTGCAGTGACGCTCGTGCTCGGACTGCTCGTCAATTTGTTTTCGGCCGTTTACGTATCGCGCACGATTTTCATCTGGCTGCTTAGCCGAAAGCGACGAGTTGAGTCGCTTAGCATTTGAAAACCGGTGGACAGTAAACTGTGAACGGTAAACCGCAAACAGGAGTAGAGGATTCCCGGTTGGGGCTGTTCACTATTTACGATTCACATTTTACGAACTAATGATTCAATTATTTCATGACATCAACATCGACTGGCTCGGCAAGCGCCGTTTCTTCATTGGCATCTCGATACTATTGATGCTAGCCGGTATGGGTACTGCTTTGTACCGGCACAAGTTCCATCCGAACGGCACCGATGCGTTTAATCTCGGCGTCGACTTCAAAGGCGGCACCGTGGTTACTGTAAGATTCAAACAGGCTCCTACCGTTGAAGATATCCGCGTCGCAATTGATCAAGCGGGAATTAGAGATGCCGTGATTCAGCCGGTATTGGATCGCCAGGGTGAATTCTTGATTAGACTGCCACAGCAGGCTGCGACACAACCGGCAGATCAGAATCTGGCCGGAGTGGATATAGGTCGAGCAATTGTTCATCGAGCGCTAAGCAAATTCGGCGCCGAAGCCCAGGGCGATTTGAACTCAGACCCGCAAGCCGCATACAAGATCGAAGGTACTGACGCGGTCAGCGCTGTCGCCAGTAAACAGCTGCGTACCCAGGCCATCGCCGTCACAATTGCCGCGCTGATCGGAATGTTGATTTTTATCGCGTTTCGTTTCGAGTGGACTTACGGCGCGGCGGCCGTGATCGCGGTCTTCCATACCGTTCTGGTGACCCTTGGCTTATTCTCTATCTTCCAACTTGAGATCAATCTTACCGTAATCGCGGCGCTGCTAACGCTGGTTGGTTTCGATGTGAACGATTCGATCGTCATCTTCGATCGCATTCGGGAGAATCGTAAGCTATATCGGCGCATGAACCTCTATGACGTCACCAACCTTTCGATTAATCAGACGCTCTCGCGCACGGTCATCACGTCGGGACTGGTGTTTCTTTCGGTCGTAGCGCTGGTATTGCTGGGCGGTGAGACCTTGAGACCGTTCTCGCTCGCTTTGTTAATGGGGATCGTCTTTGGAACCTACGACACGATCGCAGTGGCTGGCCCAATCATGGTTTGGTGGGAGAAAAAGCTGGAAGCAGCAAATAAACTGCCCGCTGCCACTTCCCGGGAAAGTGGGATTCAGTCAAAGACTCGCGGCGAAGCAGCGCGAAAGGATTTGGGAACACCTTCGCGCGCCGCCAGAGTTTGATCGGGAACCTACGTCTCTATTTCGGGGTCTAATAATCGGGTTTGTTGCACAGCAACGTCCGCGTCGAAAGTGACCAGAACCAATCAGGTTTCCGGGATTTGGTCTTGACTTTACGAGGGCTTGCGGCATAGACTGCGGACGTTGCTGGCCAATTAAATACGTTTTGTAATCGTGCCCTTTTGGAACTTGAAGCGGTTGGGACGCACGGTGGTTTGTACGTTGAGATGGCCAGTATATTTGTGTCTCGCATAGTGGCAGAGCTCAATGTTTTGGCGCAATGATGCGCGCAGCCTCCGCGGTTTCCTTTCTTCATTGTCAAGCGGGTTCGATCGAAATGATTTGTATTAAGAAGTTTAGCGGTCCCCATTAAATTCCGGCGTTGACCCTTTTGGCACCGATTAGGAGGACAGAAGGATGTTCGAAAATCTGGTTGAGTCCGGCTCGCATTCGGAAGACGTTAAGCGGAAGGGCTCGTTTCTTCTCGTGACGCTCGCCATTTACGTCCTGCTCATCGGGGCGGGCGGAATCGCGGCCGTTATGTTCGCCACGGCTAACATTGATCAGCAAAATCTCGATCTGGTTACGCTGATCGCCCCGGTTCCGGTGCAAGTGCAACAGCAACAGCAGCAGAAAGAGCAGCCGAAACCTGAGAAGGTGGAAATCAGCAAAAATGTCGACGTGCGAAAAGAACTGATTGCTGATGTTTCACGCGCTGACCTGGTGCCGAAAACAATCTCAGCAAAGGCCAGTGATGTGCCTCCCGTGCGCAAAGGCGTCGTAACCATGGTCGGCACGAGCAACCAGAATGCAATCGCGCCGATTGCGCCGGGAGCTGGTACAGGCAACATCATTTCCGCACCTGCCAAGGTTGATATCAAGGAAGAACCACCGCCGCCACCCCCGAAGCCAACGCCTCACGCGCCGATTTCCGGCGGCGTGCTGAACGGCAAGGCAGTTCACCTGGTACAGCCGCAATATCCGGCGATGGCCAGAACCGCCCACGTCTCAGGACAGGTGACCGTTCAGGTTTTGATCGACGAAAACGGCAGTGTTACTGCAGCACACGCGAGCTCCGGCCACCCGCTTTTGCAACCGGCGGCAGTGGCAGCGGCGCGCGCGTCGAGGTTTACGCCGACCAAGCTTTCCGGGCAACCGGTGAAGGTAACTGGCGTAATCATCTATAACTTTGTCCCGCAGTAGAGTGAAGCGTTGGCGGTTGCGAGGGTCGCAACCGCCGGCGCTCGTCTTAAATGCCGGTAAGAAATCAAGTGTAATTAAACTTTTGGAGGAGTTACCGTGACTATTCTAATTAGCATTATCGGAACGAAAACCCTCGGCTTTCTGCTCTTGCTCTTGCAGTCTCCGAGTCCCGCTGCCACTCAAGCTGGCGGCAATGAGTTCACGCTCAGCGAAATGGTCAGGAACATGGGCCCGGTGGCAATTACGGTAGTGATCATTTTGCTGATCATGTCCGTCTATTCGATTGCCATTATGGTCGAGCGTTACCTGACTTACACCGCCGCGAAAAAACAATCGCGCGAGTTTGCTCCGCGTGTGGCCCAGGCGCTGAAAAACAACCGTATCGAAGAGGCTATCAATATCAGTGACAAGCACCGCAAGTCACATTTGGCCATGGTTGTGAACAGCGGGTTGCAGGAATTTCGCGCGCATGAGCAATCGTCTGAGCTCTCGGGCGAAGAGATCGAGGCTTCGAAACGAGCGCTGCAGCGTGCTATTGCGATCAAGACCGCTGAATTTCGTCGCGGCCTTTCCGGCTTGGCAACAATCGGCTCAACGGCGCCATTTGTGGGTCTTTTCGGAACCGTTTTTGGGATCATTAATGCGTTTCGCGGCATGAAGACCGCCGCGTCGCAAGGAATTGGCGCGGTGGCGGGCGGCATTTCAGAGGCGCTCTTTACCACAGCGCTTGGTCTGGTGGTGGCCGTTCCGGCAGTGTGGCTCTTTAACTATTTTACCGGCAAGGTGGATGGATTCATCGTCGAGATGGATAACTCGGCTTCTGAGCTGGTGGACTATTTCATTAAGAGTCGCACGAAACAACTGAATCCGTAACGCGCGTTATGGCGGCCTGAGATCGGGGTAGGAAGTCTCTTGGTTTCCTGACCTCGTTTATTGGTCACGCTCGGGCCACGAAAGGAGCTTTACTTATGGGAATGCAGGCTGGCGGTGGTGGTGGTTTACAGTCCGAGATCAACGTCACGCCGATGGTTGATGTCATGCTGGTACTGCTGATCATTTTCATGGTCGTGACGCCATTTTTGCAAAAGGACGTTAGCGTCGCCATTCCGCGAGATACACAAAACGCAGAAGAGGATTTGGTCATTAATCGAGAGGATTCGGTGATCATTTCGATCCCGAAGGATGGCGACTATTACCTTGGCAAGAAGCAGGTCAATCTTGAAGACCTGAAAACCCAGGTTGAGAAGGTTCTCCAAAACAAGAAAGAAGAAGACAAGGTTGTTTACATCAAGAGCGGAGTCGAGGTTAGCTACGGCGAAGTAGTGAAGGTGATCAATGCGGTGAGAGAAAAAGGCGTTGATAAGATAGGCTTAGTGGCGGACAAAAAGAAGAGTGCGGTCGCAGCACCGACTCCGTTAACCTAATCTTTGTTACGAATCTCCAGAGCAGCGAACGCAACCTTTCGTCGCTCGCCGCTCCGAACTGAGGGAAAGTTATGGGAATGAGCGCAGGCGGCGGCAGTAACCGGGCTGTCCCATATATTAACGTTACGCCATTGATTGATGTCTTGCTAGTGGTGCTGATCATCTTCATGGTGGTCACGCCGCTGAAGCCCAGCAGCTTCAAAGCCGACGTTCCAACACAGCGCGATCCAAACGAAGACGTGAGCAAGCTTAAGCCAAATCCGCTCACCCTGGTCGTCTCGATTTCCACAGACCTGCAACTGAAGCTAAACCAGGATCCGATGGGCTCAGTCAACGACACCAGCGCGCTGGCTGCAAAGCTGCAGCAGACGTTCCAACAACGGCGCGAACAACGCGCCTATAAGGTCGGCATGGAGACGGCCACGGGGGTTCCTGAAGACCAGCGGATTGAGAAGACCGTGTTCGTCAAGGCGCCTCGCGCCCTGCATTATGGTGACGTTGTTAAGGTTATCGACGCCATCAAAGGCGCTGGCGCAAGTCCAGTTGGGTTACAGGTTGACGATTTGCCCTAATAAGAACTGCGACGATTTTTCGCAGCTCTTTGTCAGGAAAGCTTTCTTGCTTACCGAAAGCGCGGCCCCATCTTTCGTCTAAACGGAGCTAACCGAAATGAGATTCTCTCGATCCAGGATCGGCGCAACAGCGATCCTGGTTTTGATTGTTGTTGGCAGCGGCGGTTGCACGCTCGTCAACAAGATACGAGCAAAGAACGAACTTAACGAGACGGCCCGGTCCTATAGAGATGGCCGTTTCGAGGAAGCCGAACAACACGCGAAGCGCGCTCTATACCTCGATCCTGATAGCAAAACTGCTCCTATCTTCATCGCTCGCGTTATTCATCAACAGTACAAGCCCGGCGTCGATCAACCGGAAAACATCGCAAAGGCACGGGAAGCAATCGACGCCTACAAGCATGTGCTGGAAAAAGATCCGAATAACGAAGAAGCTTACAAAGCGATCTCTGTGCTGCTGGCGGCGATTAAGGATGAAAAAAATCTTCGCGATTGGATCTCGAAGCGAGCCAATGATCCCAATCAGGCAAGCGAAAAGCGCGCCGAGGCTTATGCGATCCTTGCGGGCAAGGACTGGGATTGCTCCTTTAAGGTTACCGAACTTCCGGACGTGAAGGTCACTTCGACAGAAGGCGGCAATGCCAAGGTAACTTACAAGAAGCCAAAAGAGCAGAAAGACTTTGACAAGATCCAGCAATGCGTTGCGCGCGGACTTGAAGAAGCTGAGACCGCAATCAAGTACGATCCTAACAATGAATCCGCCTGGTCTTACAAGACTAACCTGCTGCTGGAACAGGCCAAGTTTGCCGACATGAATGGCGATTCGGCTCGCAAATCTGAGCTCGAAAGACAGTCTCAAATAGCCGGGAAACGAGCCGGAGCCCTGGCTGAAGAGAGAAGAAAGAAAGAAGAAGCAGCCGAACAGGCGGCCTCTTCACCCACTTCCTGAGACCGTCCTCTTCTTCTTTGTAATAATTTGCAACCAATCCTATGGTGACGCAGACCTTCGGGTCGAGCGTCACCTATTGCTATAATTACACTGGTCAGTGACCAGTGGTCAGTGTTCAGTTCAAAGCCTGACCGCTAGACCTCTAAATCACTGACCAATGCTTTCTTATGGTTCGAATCGAAGAAATTTGCGAGAAAGTCCGGCGCAATCATCCGCAAGCGGATCTGAATCTGCTGCGGCGCGCTTACCTTTTTTCCGCGCGTGAGCACAAGGGCCAGAAACGCGCTTCAGGTGAATCCTATCTGGTCCATCCGCTTGAAGTCGCGAACATCCTTGCGGACATGCGACTGGATGCTGTCTCGGTTTCCACGGGTCTGCTCCACGATGTAGTGGAGGATACGCTGGTCGATACTGACACGATTCGGCATTATTTTGGCGAAGAAGTGGCCCATTTAGTAGAAGGTCTCACTAAAATTGCTCACATTAGTAACGTCTCGCGCGAGGAACAGCAGGCAGAGAACGTCCGCAAGATGTTGCTGGCCATGGTTGACGACGTACGCGTCGTGCTGGTAAAGCTCGCCGACCGTTTGCATAACATGCGAACGCTCGAATATCTGAGCCCTGAGAAACGCCGCCGCATTGCGCAAGAGACAATGGATATCTACGCCCCAATCGCACACCGGTTGGGCATGGGTAAACTGCGAGGTGAATTGGAAGATCTGGCGTTCAAGAACCTGCACCCGCAAGATTATCGTGAATTGACTGCGCAAATGGAAAAGCGGCGCGCCGCAAATGAAGCATTTCTTAATGACGTAACGGCAACCATCGAGGAAAAGATGCACGAGGCCGATGTGCCTTTCGAGCGTATTGAAGGTCGCGTCAAACGATTGTATTCCATCTGGAAAAAGCTGGGGCGGCAGGAGATTGATCTCGATCAGGTTTACGACTTGGTCGCTGCGCGCGTAATTACACCCAATGAGATTCGACACTGTTACGCGGCGCTGGGTGTAATTCATAACGCCTGGAAACCGGTGCCTGGACGTTTTAAAGATTGGATCGCAACACCACGCGACAATCTCTATCAGTCTTTGCATACGTCGGTAATCGGGTCGAAAGGGCAGCCTTTCGAAGTGCAAATTCGCACTGAGCAGATGCATCTGGTGGCCGAAGAAGGCGTCGCGGCACATTGGAAATATAAGGAAGGGAAACGCGGGCCGCGCGACGATGATGAGGCGCTGAAAGTTCTGCGCTCTCTGGTTGAGTGGACCCAGGAAGTGAAAGACTCGCGCGAGTTCATCGACGCGCTGAAGCTCGATTTATATCCGAAAGACGTGTATGCCTTCACGCCCATGGGCAAAGTCATTCAGTTGCCGCGTGGCGCTACGCCTGTCGATTTTGCCTACATGATTCACTCAGAAGTAGGAAACACCTGCACCGGCGCGCGAGTAAATGGCCGCATGGTTACTCTGCGCACGCTGATTCAGAACGGTGATGTCGTAGAAATTCTTACCAGTCCCAACGCTCACCCGTCACGCGATTGGTTGAACTTCGTCGCTACTTCTCGCGCGCGCAATCGCGTGCGTCACTGGGTGGCCGATCAGCAGCGCACCGAATCGATCGAAATCGGGCGAAAACTCTTCGAGAAAGAAGCCGGCCGCTTCCAACTGTCATTAAAGAAGATGTTGGGCGATGGCAGTGATGATCTGAAGCGAATTGCCGGCGAATACGGCTACGGACGCACAGACGATCTACTGGCGGCGATCGGCTACGGCAAGATCGTACCGCGCAACGTCATCGCGAAATATCTGGGGCCGGCCAAGTTTGAAGCGCTCGACAAGCAGAAAGAGTCTCGGTTGCGCACCGGTGTGCGCGCGGTGAAGCGCCTGATTACCGGTGATGACGCTATAGTGGTTCGCGGCGTGGAAGACTTAATGGTGAATCGCGCTCGCTGCTGTAATCCGCTGCATGGCGAGGACATCATCGGCTATATTACGCGCGGCAAGGGAGTGGCCGTTCATACTGGGCGCTGCAAAAATGTGAAACAGCTGATGGTAAATCCCGAACGAATCGTTACAGTCGAATGGGCTTCGCGACCTGAAAAGACGGCCTACGCCGTGAAACTTCTGGCAGTTACCGAAAATCGGACCGGGATGATCGCCGGGATCACGGGCGCGATTTCCGACATGAAAACAGGCATCCGCGATGCCCGAGCATCAATCGCTGCCGATCAGAAAGGCCGCATCGAAGTCACCGTGGAAGTCTTCGATGTGAAGCACCTGGATAAAGTTATTAGTTCGATCAAGAGTGTTACCGGCGTTCTTGATGTGGAACGCCTGCAAGGAGCGGCGTGATTTCAGTGAGCAGTAACCAGTGAACAGTGAGCGGTGGGCGGTGGGCAGTGAGCAGTGGGCAGTGAGCAGTGAGCAGTGGGCAGTGAGCAGTGGGCAGTGGGCAGTGTCAGTGGGCAGTGGACAGTGAGCAGTGGGCAGTGAGCGGTGGGCAGTGGGCGGCACGCGGAGCTAGAGTTAACAATTAACGGTAGACTTGGTAGATAACAATTAGTACATTCTGCCTTCTACTTCCGCCTACCCTCAGTATCGTAGACCTCAATCTCCGACGCGTATGGTTTTGTTTGTTCGCTTACCTCCGATGCATCGCCGACGATCACGACTGCAGCGCGGTCCGGAGTGACGTACTGTCGTGCGACGCGCTGAATCTCATCGGCAGTAACACCATTGACGCGGTCACGATACGTTTGAAGATAATCCTTCGGCAGGTCGAGCATTTTGATGGTCACAAGCTGATCGATCAGACCATCTTGCGTCTCGATACGAATTGGGAAGACCCCGGTTAGATAAGATTTGGCGTTCTTCAGTTCTTCCTTTGCCACAGCTTCGTTACGAATCCGCTCGAGCTCATAAAAAAACTCATGCAGCGAAGCGCCGGTCACTGACGTTCTTACTTCGGCGCTCGCGCGCACCGTACCAGCCAAACGTCGCGCGTCCAGATTTGAATAGGCACCGTAGGTATAGCCTTTGTGTTCTCGCAAATTCATGAATAGCCGCGACGAAGCGTTTGCTCCCAGAATCGTATGCATTAACAGCAACGGAAAATAATCGGAACTGGTGCGTTTAATTCCCTCCATTGCGATCACGATGTTCGATTGCGCCGACCCGGGACGATCGACCAGATAGGCCTGACGTGCGGCGCGCTTTGGCGGAGCCGGAAAATCCGATGGCGGCAAAATGCTCGTTTCCCAGCTCGAAAATAATTGTTCGACCCGCCTGGTGATCGCGTCGCGGTCAACGTCACCCACGATGATCATCACTGCATTGTTCGGAAGAAAGGTCGACTGTCGAAACCCGAGGAGAGCGTCACGTGTCATGGCATCAAGCGACCGGGGCGTTGGCGAGATCCGAGAATACGGATGGTCGCCGAACATGACCTCCGCCATTCGCTCCGACGCTAGAAACGTGGGTTGGGCGCGTTGCTGAATCAGAAGCTGTTTTGTGTTCTCGCGAGCCAGATCAACCTCGTTCCGTGGAAATGTCGATCGCAAAGAGACGTCGGCCAGTAGATCAAGAATCTCGTCAGAATAGATCGAGAGTGCTGAAGCCGCGACCGTCGTGAAGTCGGAGCTCGAACCAACTGTCAGCGTCGCGCCCAGGCGCTCAACCTGTTCCGCTATCTGGCGACTGGTACGCGTCCCGGTGCCTTCGGTCAACAGATGCGTCATCACGTCGCTAAGACCCGGAAGATTTGGCGGATCATTTGCATCGCCGCTGCGAAACGAGAGACGAATGCCCACCAACGGTAACCTCTTGTCTTCCACAACGACAATCTGCAGTCCATTTGAAATCGACGTCTCAAAAGGATCTGGAAGATTAAGGGGCCGAGGCGCGAGCGGCGGCGGTATATTTAGGCGAAAAGCTTCAGTCTCGGTCATGCGGAGAGCTGACTCCGTTCATTGAATTTAAAAAAGCGTGATGCTTTACCCGCTATCACGAGGATTCGTGGGTGGTCTCCGCCCCCGGCGAGGCAGGCAACGGCCCGCTGGGGGTACGCTCGGGCGGAGGCGGAACCTGGGGAAGGGGCGCCGTCGGTTGTTTGGGCTCCCCTGGAGGATGCGGCGCCGCCGGTGCCGCTTCAGCGGGCACGGGCACAATGTCGAGCAGCACCCGATTATCCGTATTGAGATAACGTCTGACTACTTCCCGAATTTGCGTCGCCGTTACATTTAGATAGTTTTGCAAATCGCTATTGAATAATTCCGGATCACCATCGTAAAGGGCAAATTCGGCGAGTTGCTGAGCCCGAAACAGCGACGACTGCCGGCCGCGCACAGCGCCGTTGAATAAATTGTTACGCAACTTTTCCATCTCTTCAGAGTTCGGACCGGCAACAGCGAGATCTTTCACTTCACTAAGAATCGTCTCGCGAATCTGCGCGCCATCGCGGTCCGGTTTAGGAATGACGACAATGAACAAACCCGAAGGCCCGCGGCGCTCATCGATTCCGCCCTGAATTTGCACCACCGACTCTTCGCCTTTCACGAGCTTTTGATAGAGGCGGGCGCTCTCTCCTTCGAATAACAAGTGACTTGCCAGCGAAAGAGCGTAAAAATCAGGCGTTCGACGCGAGGGAATCTTCCAGCCAAGGGCGAATGCCGGAACCGGCGCCAGCTTGTCGAGAAATGTATCTTCACGCTCAGCGACTTCCTCGGGCTCGCTTACGTCACACGGCGGAGGTGGGGATTGTTTCGAGATATCGGCGAAGTACTTATCGACGAGCCCACGTGTTTCCGTTTGATCAAAGTCTCCGGTAATCGATAACACGGCGTTGTTAGGGGCGTAATAAATGCGAAAGAATTCGCGCACGTCTTCGACTGTGGCCGCGTCCAGATCCTCCATTGAGCCGATGGTTGAATGCGCATTCGCGGAATTCTTGAAACTCATTTCGAAGAGTCGCAGGAAACCATTGACATAGGGCTGATTGTCATACCGCAAACGTTTTTCTTCCTTTACCGCCTCGCGCTGATTATCGAGGTTCTCCTGGGTCACATTAAGCGAGCGCATGCGATCACTTTCCAGCCAAAGCGCCAGCGGCAACTGATTGGCGGGCAGAGTCTCGAAGTAATTGGTGCGCTCACTCGAAGTCGTGCCGTTCATAGTGCCGCCGGCGTTCGAAATGTATTGGAAATGTGCTGCCTTGGGCACGTTTTCCGAGCCCTGAAACATCATGTGTTCGAAGAGATGCGCGAAGCCGGTGCGGCCCTCGCGCTCGTTGCGCGAGCCCACGTCATAATAGACAGCGACCGACACTACTGGCACCGAATGATCTTCGTTTAGCACAACCCGCAAACCGTTATCGAGGGTAAATTGTTCGATTGGTGTGTGTGGAACGTGGAAATCTTTCTGCACTTGATGGCTCGATCTTAAACCGCTTGCATCCTCATCGGAATGCAGAATGAAGCGTGAATTTTGGTATCCAGCTTATTCAGCGTTGACTGCGGTCTTTTTCTCTTCGACCAATCCGCGCAACTCGGCGCGCAGGCGTTCGATCTCGGCCAGCTTCGCCTCAACCCGTTCGAACAGCGGGCCTTGCGATTTAATTCCTTCGTCGATCAGGAACGCCGCGGCTTCGGCACGGGTGCCGAACACGCCGGCCTGCACCAGGTTTCCCAGTTTTGTCTGCGCGTCGTGCGAGACCTTTACTGCCAGCATATAATCGTCTTTTGCTGAAATTGCGCGCTCAATCGTCCGGCTAATATCGCGGCCAATCGCCGAAAGCTGTTCGGGAATGCGGGCTGCCATTTCTCGGACAGAAGTACCGACAGTCGAACGCTCGTCTTCGCGCTCAGGCTCGGCATGGTGCACAAGCAGCTCGTCATTTGGTTCCGAACGATCAGGCTGCGGTTGATATGGACTGCTCATAAAACAGTGCTCCTTAACTTTGGTAAAACTCTTGTACGTCAATTTGGGGTTGCAAGTTCATTCTAAGAAGCAGTCAGACTAGCGTCAAGCCGGCTAAGATTTGACTGATCGGGGCAAAGGTGCTACAGGTTGGCGAATACCCTGGCTAGGTAACGGTTAGTTCGGCGCAGCAGCCGGAACAGCGTGTGGCGGCCACAGGAATCGCCGTCAGGCAGTGCGGACAGTCTTTCGTTGACGGATCCCTGCGCCTGATCCGGTTCACCACCTTCACCAGCAGGAAAATTACGAACGCGATGATCAGGAAACTCAAGATGTCATTGATGAATGCTCCGTAAGCTATAACGGGAATACCCCTGGCTTTCGCGTCGGCGAGGGAAACGGGCTGTGCTTTCGACCGATCCAGCACGACAAACAAGCTGGCAAAATCGATTCTGCCGAGTAACAATCCAACCGGTGGCATGATTATTCCTTCCACCAGGGAAGCAACTATTTTGCCGAAGGCCGCGCCGATCACCACGGCAATTGCGAGGTCAACGACGTTTCCGCGCGCGACGAATTGTTTAAATTCTTTCAGCATGATTTCTGCTCTAACGACACCCAAGAATTATCGAGTGGAGAGGAACCGATTCCCAGCAAGGCGACTTTTTATAACGGATGCCAGAATCTGTCAATCGAAAGCCGTTGTCTGGATTTGATGGACAAGCACGCGGCGAAACGTTCAATCGTGAGATGCCCGAGAACTGAACCCACCTCAGCCGGGGCTGGCTGGCTGTGACGCCGGGGGAGGCGAGTGCCCTCGGCCGTGTTCATTGACAGTCTTTGGCGAGTTTGTAGCCGGCTTTTTCGGCTTCGTCTTTGTCCTTGAAGATGACGCGATTCGGTTCGGCGACAGCTTCCAGAGCTTCGCAATCGGATGTGTAAAAGAGCTTTGTGCGTTTGTCGCCAATCACAACCAATGTGGCGACTTCAGCGGCCGCTGCTGCTTCTTCGCGACGAGTGGCGACAATCTCTTGCGCTCCCTCGTCACTGAGACGAATGCTGGGGCTGCCGGCGATCATGGACACAAAAACAGACAGCCTCCCACACATTAGGTGCCGCCCACCTTGTTTAGACATCCAGGCTGACGAAAGATTAAGAGACCTACTGATCCCGGCAACAACCTCATCGAGAGTCTGCCACTTGAATGTGCTGTCGTAACCGATCCATAGAATAACCAACTTACCGTCGAGAAAGACAAGTGAGATCGTCCGCACCCCGGCAAAGGCAGCCTGATCAAATTGCCGATCAAAAGACGGATTGATCGAAGTCTTCACAACGCCAAATTGATCGGCTCGGCCGAACATAATTTGGGGTACTTTCGCCTTTGCCTCTTCAGCAGTCATGCCCAGGTGAAAGCCTTGCAGTTCTGGCGCGTCGGGTAATTGATCGAGCTTCAGGGTACAGGTTGTTTGCTGGCTCTGCGCAATAACGAAGGTACAGAAAACAATGGCAACCAAATGGAGCAGCTTGTTAAGTTGCGAAACTCGTGGCCCAGGCATGGCAGGGAAGTTACGATGCAGCAAGCAACGTCTTGATCAATCTTCTTAGCTCGTCAGGCTCGAAAGGAGTGGAGACATATTCTGTGCAGCCAGCCTCGAGCGCGATGGCACGATATTCATCTGCGCCATAAGCCGACACTGCAACTATCGGCGTCTGGCGCAGCGCCTGAGACTCGCGGATTCGACGAGTGGCGTCCAGACCATTAAGTCCGGGCATCATCAAGTCCATTATAATTAGATCTGGATGTTCGCGCTCAGCCAGAGTAATTGCTTCTTCGCCGCTCTCCGCCTCAATAACGCGATACCCGCTCCGCGTTAGCCAGAGATTCATCATCAAACGCGTGTCATCGAAGTCTTCGACAAGCAAGATCGTCGGTGGCTGCTCGCGACCAGTTTCTTTGACAGACATATTGTCCATGACGATTTGCAGGAGCATGAAACAGGACGTTGGTACCCGCGGCAGGGGTCGAACCTGCGACCTTTCGCTCCGGAGGCGAACGCTCTAATCCACTGAGCTACGCGGGCACGGGGGGCAGTAATTAAACCATAGCATAGCCGAAACAGGCGGGGCTAGGCTGAAAAACGGATGAGAGAATAAAGTGAGCAGGAGACACAAAGCGTGGCTGATCGCTGATGGTCGACAACTCTACTCACTTGCAAATTGGCCCAGTACTCGTATATCAAGTGTCTGCATGTCGGATAAATCGGATCACTTGCAGATCGTCGCGCTGCTTCGCGCGGAGGCTGCGGCGATTGGAAAAGCTGCCGCACGATTGCAACCCGAAGATATTAATCGCGCGATAGGAATCCTCGCGAAATGCCAGGGCAAAATCGTCCTCCTTGGTGTGGGCAAATCAGGCATCATCGCGCAAAAAATCGCAGCCACCATGACCAGCAGCGGAACTGCGGCCATCTACCTGCATCCGTCAGATGCTTTGCATGGCGGTCTGGGCATTTTGAGTTCAGATGATGTGGTCGTGATGCTCAGCAACAGCGGCGAGACGGACGAGCTACTTCAACTGATGCCGTACGTCAAGAGACGTAACGTGCCCCTGGTGGTTATAGTCGGAAATATCAAGTCAACTCTGGCGCAACGCGCGGACGCAGTGCTCGATGCGTCCGTGGATGAAGAAGCATGTCCACTTAATCTCGCGCCTACGACCAGCACGACTGTGGCATTGGCGATTGGCGACGCCCTGGCGATGACACTGATGCAGGCGAAAGGTTTGACTCCGAATGATTTTGCTTTCAATCATCCGGCTGGACAATTAGGCAAACGTTTGACTTTGCGCGTCGCAGATTTGATGCACAGCGGCAGCCAGAACCCGACGATTTCCAGAGAGGCCGGATGGTTGGAAATAATCTCCGCCATCACGAGCTTTGGTTTGGGCGCAGTTAATGTGGTCGATGAGATGGGGCGACTTGAGGGAGTCATTACAGACGGAGATCTCAGGCGCTCATTGCAACGAATCACCGCGGCGGACATCAATGGCCTCAAATGCGCTGCACTTATGACCAGCGACCCCGTTGTAACCAATCCTGAAATGCTTGCTTATGACGCGCTTCGTTTGATGGAAGATCGTTCGTCGCAGATCAGCGTGCTTCCTGTAGTCGACCATGATCGGAGCTGTGTTGGACTGATTCGGTTACACGATATTGTTCGCAGCGGATTGTAAAACCAAGCCTCGTTTAGACTCGATGTAGACAATATGGCGCGACGAATTTGAAACGCAAAGGTGGCTTACGTCTTCGCAAAGAGCCGCGAAGGCAATCTTTCGCGCGCCTTTGCGTATTCCTTTGCGTACTTTGCGTTAAAGTAACAATCCATTACCACTCGATCCAGGAGTCCACAAATGAAAGTCAGGCTTTTGACTATCCCAAAACGAGAAGTCTCTCTAATTTTGGTTGTGCTTTTCTGCTTCAACTGTGTTTATGCTCAGGAATCAACCGCCACACGCGGCCGTCGCGTTAGTAACTCTCCGGCAGCAGAAGCTACGGTCACGGTAAGCGAACAATTCCTCAACTCGTTTCTAGCGGGAATTTTTGACAACCTGCGCGAGCCCTCGATGCCTTTAACGATTGGAGGCGCGTCGTCCACCGAACAATGTGCCAGCGAGATCAGACTAAAGCGCGAAGTGGGCGGAGTCCGCACGGCGGTTCATTTCGAGAATGGGCGAATTGTTGGTCCGCTGGCTTTTGCCGGCGCGTACAGCTCGACGCTGATGGGTTGTATCGAGTTTTCGGGCTGGGCGGACTCTGAAGTAACTCTGGATTTCGATCATGCGCGCCGGGCGCTAATGGCTCGGTTTCACTTGCGCGACATTCATCTCAACAATACTCCGATGGCGCTGAACGGGCCTCTATTGAATATGGTTCAGGGAACAATCGATCGCCGCTACAATCCGGTCGAGTTGTTTACGTTGGAACAGCTTTCGACACGCGTTAACATCCAACCGGCCGGAGGTGCTCTGCAATTGCGAGCTACGGAAGTGAGGCCGGAAATAACTCCGACGGCGCTGACGCTACACGTCACTTATGAGTTCGCGCGTGGCTAAGGCTCCATTTCACTGGGAGCCGGGCGCCCTCGCCCGCAATGAGCGCTAACAAATAACTTCGACCCGATTTCTAGATTCTTTTGAAAACAATATCGCGGCCACAATGCGGTGCGGGCGCGGGCGCCCGCGCTCCCAGTGATAACCAGCCTGACAACCGAACTGAACCAATAGCTTTAGTTCTAACTTCTTCCACCTTAAGTTCTGTTCTGATAGAATCCGCCGTCTCAAAAATGCGCTGACACTTTCCGGGAGGTTCGAGGTGCGAAAGAGAAAATCTGCGTTCGTAATCGCGTTCTTCGTCACAGCCGCCACCGCGCTCTTTGGACAGACCCCCCAGGCTCCACGCTATTTGGTGCCGCCAAGAGAGATTATTGAAGCGTTCGATGCGCCTCCGTTGCCGCAAGCAATTCTCAGCCCTTCCAAGCAAGCGCTGGCTTTGCTCTATCGCAGGCCGTATTCAACGATTGCAGAACTTTCACGGCCCATGCTGCGGCTGGCCGGCGCGCGCGTCAATCCCAGCACGAATGGACCTCATCTGACTGTCAGGATCTACGGAATCACTCTTAAGAGAATCTCAGACAGCAGCGAAGTGAAAGTCAGCGTTCCGCCACAGGCAAATGTGTCGAACGTGCGCTTTTCGGCCGATGGCGCGCATCTTTCGTTCCTGAACACCAAAGATAACGGCATCGAATTGTGGGTTGCGGATACGGCGACAGGCCACGCGAAGATGATTAGCGGAACGGATCGGCTCAACGCCACCGGCGGTGATCCGTGCGACTGGCTGCCTGATAATACGACTTTGATTTGTGAGCTGGTGCCGCCGGGCCGTGGTCCAGCGCCGGCAGAGCTAACCGTGCCTAAGGGGCCGAACATTCAGGAGAACAGCGGAAAGTCCGCGCCGGCGGCCACCTATGAAGACATGATCAAGACAGCGCATGATGAAGCGCTGTTTGAATATTACTTCACCAGCCAACTCGCTGCGATAAATACGACCTCGGGAAGTAAGTCGTTAATCGGCCGGCCGGCAATTTTCGACAACGTCACTCCGTCGCCCCGTGGCGAATATCTCTTAGTCTCAAAGATCAAACGTCCGTTCTCGCACTTGATTCCAATGAGCGGCTTTCCGGAAGACGTTGAAATCTGGACCCGCAAAGGCGAACTTGCGCGCAAGATCGCCGACGTGCCGACGCGCGAGGGCGTGCCGCTCACCGGAGTTCAGACCGGCCCACGTGGATATCATTGGCGGCAAGATCAGCCCGCGACCGTCGTGTGGATCGAAGCGCTGGATGGCGGTGATCTGAAAAACAAAGTTCCTTTTCGCGACCGGGTGTTGTCGCTCGAGGCACCATTCAAAGGACAACCGATCGAGATTGCAAAAACGGAATGGCGCTACGCGGCCATTTCTTTTACAGAGAAAGGCGTCGCTCTCTTGAGCGAATCGGATCGCGCCACACGTCACATTCGCACATGGATTCTTGAGGCGGGCGCCCCGGCGCGCAAGGTTTGGGATCGCCGGCAAGATGCAGCTTACGAAAACCCTGGCATGCCAGTGACGCGCCGAGATAGTGGCATCGGCAGTTTTGGTGGTGGAGCCTTCGGGAGTGGAACTGGCGCTGGTCCGATTATTCAAACCGGCGACTATATTTACTTGACCGGTCAGGGTGCCTCAACCGAAGGAGATCGACCGTTCATTGATCGTCTAAACCTAAAAACACTAAGCGGCTGATCGTCTGTTCCGCAGCGATTCCAGGTCTTACGAAACAGTGATCGCGCCACTCGATGACGAGGCAAAAATTGTTCTGACGCGTTACGAAACGCCAACGGATCCGCCGAACTACTACGTTCGCGATCTGACCGCCAATTCCAGGCGGGCCGTGACCGCATTCAAAGATCCGCAGCCACAGCTTCGTGGTGTGAAACATCAGTTCGTCACTTATCAACGCAAGGACGGCGTGAAGTTGTCCGCCACGTTATACCTGCCACCTGGCTACAAACAGGGCGAGCGGCTACCTTTGATTATGTGGGCCTATCCACGGGAATTTGGAGATCCGGATTCTGCCAGTCAAATAACAGGTTCTGCTAATCGCTTCACGATCGTCAGTGGTTACTCGCACTTGTTCCTGCTGTTGTCAGGCTACGCAATTTTCGACAACCCGACGATGCCAATCGTCGGGCCCGGCGAGACCGCTAACGATCACTATGTCGATCAACTCGTTGCCAGCGCCGAAGCCGCGATCGATAAAGTCGTAGACATGGGAGTGGGCGATCGCGACCGCATCGGTGTTGGCGGCCATAGCTACGGCGCATTCATGACGGCGAATTTGCTGGCGCACTCGCGCCTGTTCCGGGCCGGCTTCGCGGAGAGCGGCGCATACAATCGTTCGCTGACGCCTTTCGGTTTTCAAAGTGAGCGCCGCACCTTCTGGGAAGTTCCCGATCTCTACGCGAAGATGTCGCCCTTCTGGTATGCGAATCAGGTTAAAGATCCCATTCTGCTGATGCACGGTGAGGCGGATGATAACTCCGGAACTTTTCCGATCCAGTCAGAGCGCTTCTTTATGGCGCTCAAGGGCCAGGGCGCAATCGTGCGTTACGTGACGCTGCCGTTTGAAGCGCACGGCTATGCCGGTCGCGAAACATTGCTGCACATCCTGGCGGAGCGGATCAATTGGTTCGATAAGTATGTAAAGAATGCTCCGCCGCGGACCAAACAACAGACCGCAGCGAATTGAGGACTTAGACAGGCGTACGACTCTGTGGAGTTATCGTAAGGCGTGTGCGCATGCGCTGCTGCCATCGGCTCCGCGAACCCTCAACGTCTTCGATCTGGGCCATCACGTCATTAAGCCTTTCGCCGCCGAACTGTCGCATCTTCAGATAAAGCAGCGCTGGCACGATTGATAATAAGGGCAAGACGAAGATGTTTATCAGCGAGGCGAACTGGGACGTGACCTTGATTCTGACTTTGTGCGTCGCAACACTGTTACTCCCGATCGCCGCTCCTATCAACGCTGCAATTATCACAGGAACCAAAAACTGAACCAGCATCGCGACGATAATCGTGCGCCATGATCGCGCTGCTAGTGCGCGCGCGCGTTTCAGCGCGGCCTTCTTTTCCAAACTTTCCATCAAGACCACTGGGCCCCAAAGCAGGTAACGCGCACTCATCACAATTCCGGGGACCACCAACAGAATGAAGCCGAGTATAATTCGCACACTGACGCGAATTCCCGTGCTAAGAAATGGCCGCCAGCGGCGGCGCAGAACGCTGAAAGCAGCGCGCAACTCGACGGGCTTGAGCGGCGCCACGGCCAATTGAGTCACGATGATTGCAGTAACCCCGGAAATTATCGAAGCGGTAACAAAGCTGGCAACGATTTGCAGTAAGGCTAGCGGAACTGCGAGAGCGACAGTGGTTACTTTTCCGAGTCGCGGCTCAGCCAATCGTAGCGCGACTGACATCACTGTGATAACGATTACCGGAATGTGCGCGAGCAGCGAAAGCTTCAGAAACTTCGGAAAGTATTCGCTGTAGAGCGCAAACGCATGACGATAAAGAGCGCCCAGTCCGTCAGCGTTCGCCCGCATGGCGTTGGCGAAAGCTACCGCCGTTTGTGGACGCGCTGCGGGATCTTTCTCCAGGGCCGACATGACGACGCGCGCTACGCGCTTTCGCAGTTTGGGATTGTGATCTCTCAAAGGCGCGGGCGGCGTTTCATTATGAGCGCGAAGCACCGTTGACGAATCACCGGTAAAAGGCGGTGCGCCGCCGAGCATCTGATAGGCGATAACGCCAAGGCTGTAAATATCTGAACGTGCGTCCAGACTTTCACCGCGACATTGCTCCGGCGACATATAGAGCGGCGTGCCCAGGATCGCGCCGACTCGCGTTAAACCACTCGTGGCCGCGGTTGACAGAGCATCTGTGGTCGGTTGCGCGACGCCGGCCGTGCGCTGAGCTTTTTGCTCAAATAACCGTGTCCGATCACCATCTTCAACCTCGCGCGTGGGACCAAAGTTCTCTTCATTGCGAAGCGAAGGTTTAATTAGTGTCTCTGATTCCAAGTCACTCACGGGAGCGGGCAAGGTTTTGCTTGCCTCTGCCTCGCGCGCGGCCGCCGTCGCCGCAAAGGCCGCCGACGCCGCAGGAATCAGGGTCGGCGTTTCATCAGCGCTTTGACTAAAGCGATCTGTTTCCAGTGCGGCGTGGCTGGCCTCCGCAAGTTTGGCGATTCCAAAGTCGAGCACTTTCACGCGATAACCACCGAGCCCATTTGGTTCAAGCCAGATATTGTCAGGTTTCAAATCCCGGTGAACGATGCCTTGCTGATGTGCCTCATGCACCGCAGAGCAAACTTGTTCGAGAATGTCGACTGCCCAGTAGAGCGGCAACCGAGTCTCTTCGGCCAACACATCACTGAGCGTGCAGCCGTCGAGATATTCCATCACCAGATAAGCGACGCGTTCTTTGCCGACGCCCGAAAATCCGAAGTCGGTAACGTCCACGACATTCGGGTGGCGCAAACGGCCCGCAGCGCGCGCTTCACGCTTGAAACGCTCGACAAATTCTTCGTTGCGCATAAATTGTGGCGCAATCAGTTTCAGCGCCACATAACGCTCAGTGCCGAGGTGCGTTGCCAGGTACACTGCCCCCATGCCGCCCTGCCCGAGGAGTCGCTCGAGGCGGTACTTATCATCGAGAGTTTGACCAATGTAACGTTCGAGAGAGGTCATAGTTTAGAGTCGGGCTAATGTCCGACTGGCTCGGCGGGCGGTAGCCCGCCTCTAAACGTAGTCATGAGAATTCTAGTCCCAGCGCGCATCGTACCACCTTCGTTTGCGCAACTGTTCATCCGTCCAGAAATTTTTCAGTAACTCAATACGCGGCTGATCATTATCTGGTTTCACAGATGGAGGCGATACCACGCTGACCACGTCGTAGCGGTACGGCGCGCCGCTCAGGCCAAGCATGTTTCGATATCCACGCGCGGCGCGCGCGATCTGACGTCGTTTGTGCAAATCCACGTTGACTTGCGGCGGCGCAAATTCATCAGATTCACGCGTTTTCACTTCAATGAAACAGAGCGTCGGCCCGTCGTAGGCTACAATATCAATTTCGGCGTTAACAATTGCATCGCGAGTGTTCCAGCCAACCGGCACGCTAAAGTTAGCGGCGACGATCCGATAACCGGCGCTCTCAAGATACTCGATTGCAAGGGCTTCCCCGCGCCGACCTAACTCGAAGCGCGCAACGGTCACATGCGGATCGGAAGTTATACTCGCATTGCCCGATTGTGGTTGAATCGCCTTATTCCAGAGTGTGAATCGCATGCCGGGAGATTAGCTCGACTGCTGCAAGCAACTTAGCTAGGTTCCATCCCTTGCTCTACCGTTTTCGATCGCTTTGGTTTGTCTGGTTTCGGCGAACGAGTCTCAGGCGTAATCGCAGGCCTTGCTATGCTATTACTTTTCTTCGGCCGACGCTTGCCAAAAGTTCCACGCCAGATCTTGCCGCGTCGCGATCGCTGATCACCTTTGCCCATTAAAAACGCTCCTCACGATTTAGCTCGAACTTTGAATCGTCTCTCTGGTCTTCTTACTTAATTTACGCTTAATAGTCAAAAAATGCTTGAAAGCTGCGGGACTTAAGAAAGTAAGGCACCACAAGAAGATCGCGCGAGCTGAGTAACTCTTTCCAAGACTTCGAACAAAAAGAGCGCGGGCTTCGCGCCTTCGTCCTTCATCCAGAAGCGACCGTCCCCTCGACATCGACCAGCGCGACAAATCTTTATTGTATGCCTGTGCGGCTCGCGGAGGATATTTCTCCGGCTGAGCAGTCAGTCGCTCAACGACTTTAATATAGCCGAGGCCCATGTCTGAAATGTTATTAATGAGATTTCGGCTATGTAGCCGGCGCCGAACAAGCGGAAGTTTAACGATCGCGAACGGGCAGTGCGCGAGTACTCTCAGAAAACATTCAAAATCCTCGTGATAAGAGAGGCTTTCATCAAAGAGACCGACAGAAAGCAGCAACTCCCGAGCGATTAACATAGTCGGTGGGCTGTAGATCATTCCATTGAGAAGAAATTTCCCAGTGGCCTGCTGAAAGTAACTGATGTTCCGATCCTTATTCTCTTCCCCACCCAGGTTCTGAACGCTAACCTCAAGAAGGGTTGAGCCATCTTCCAGCCACTTATCCTGAAAGTAGCTGAGATCACAGGAAACTAATCGTACATCCGGGTGAATTTGTATCGCAGACCACTGATATTGGATTTTCTCAGGCTCCCATATGTCATCGGCATCGAGGAAAGCTATCCATGATTTAGTAGCGGCCCGGATGCCGACATTGCGGGCCGCCGAAACTCCTCTATTAGCCTGTTGAATTACTGACGCTCCGTATGACCTGGCGATGTTTGCAGTGCGATCAGAGGAACCATCATCGACAACGATGATCTCCGATATTGGCAGAGTCTGAGCGTGCACACTCTCGAGAGCCTCGCCAATGAAATCTTCTGCGTTGTATGCCGGGATTACTACCGAGATAGGGAGGACATCGGTCATAACTAATTGAGATGATTGTTACTTCTTCATTAACTCGAGCACGGCCGCAGTCATTGCCTTCACGCCGGTACGCAATGTCGGCTCAGGCAGCGGCTCGAACAGACTTGAATGAAGCGAAGGCAGCGGCTGGCCCGATTTCTTGCTGGCCGCAACTTTGGCAGGCTCAACCGCGCCCAGCCAGAACATTAGTGAAGGAATTTTGTGATCGAGACTGAGATTGCCGAAATCTTCGCTGCCCATGAGGGGCAAGGCCTTGATGACGTTGTCGCTTCCAATAGCTCTGCCGATCGCCGCCGCGATCCGCTCTGTTAGTTGCGGATCGTTATAGGTTACCGGCGCCATTTCGTTGTCGATCAGTTTGACGATCGGCATGCGATCGTCAGGAACCCCCGCAGCCATCGCGACTCCTTTGGTGATGCGATCGATCGAAGCGAGAATTCGCTGTCTAACCTCTTCTTTGTAAGTGCGAATCGTGAGCTGAAGCGTGACTTCATCGGGAATGATGTTTCGTTTCGTGCCACCGTGGATCGAGCCGACGGTCACTACAGCCGGATCGAGCGGCGAATTCTCTCGGCTGATGATCGTTTGCAGCGCCATAATCATCTGGGCGGCCATGACGATCGGATCCTTTGTCGCTTCGGGCTTTGAACCATGGCCGCTGACGCCGCGAACAATTACGTCAACTGAAGTCGAACTGGCCATCGCATAGCCGGGATAATATGTGACCTTGCCCGCTTCTACCTCAGCGCTATCGTGCAGAGCAATAGTGAAATCCGGCCTTGGGAAGCGCGTATATAAACCGTCGGCCAGCATTGCCTTTGCGCCGTCAATTGTTTCTTCCGCCGGCTGACCGAGCAGGATGAGCGTGCCGCGCCACTGATCCTTTAATTGCGACAACATCCTGGCCGTGCCAATCATGTTCGTAATGTGAATGTCGTGGCCACAGGCATGCATTACCCCAACGTCCTGCCCGGCATCATTCTTCGTTTTTACGGTGCTCGCATACGGCAGGCCGGTTTTCTCTTCGACCGGCAGCGCATCGAGGTCTGTGCGCACCAAAACCGTCGGACCATCGCCGTTCTTCATGATCGCGACGACACCGTAACCTTTCCAGTTGGACTGCGGGTACTTTCCCACGTGCTCAGTGACTGTGTAGCCGAGCGCTCGCAGCTGCTCCGCAAGAAATGCGGAGGTCTTTGCTTCGTAATGCGAAAGTTCGGGGGCGGCGTGCAGCATCTTGTAGGTCGAAACGAGCGAGCCGATTTCCCGATCGACCATGGCGTCGAGCGATTGCTGAGCGTTAGCCGTAGTTACGATTAGACCCAATAACAAGAAGGCAACCAACAAGCATTTACGTCTTCTTTCGTCAGCGATAATGACCTTCATGGATTTCGTCTCTTTTCGTCAATCAGTCTGCAAGCGGGAATGGACAGCTTCTCCATCATGCTGCCAAATTTTAGTTCCCTCCAATCGTTGGACGGATCCCATTCGTACGATTTGACCACCTTGCCTTTCGCATCAAAGAGAGTTGCTTCATAGAGTCGGTAACGTTTCTCTGTGCAGTTGAATTCAATTGTCTCAAGGCGGGTCTTGTACTTAGCCGCCGGCTTTTCATTCACGGCTTCTGGCTTCGACAGGATAGTCCGGAACCTTACGCGGCCGACGCGGGTTGCAGCGAACGTCACTTTCTTTGAGATGTGATACTCAACGAATGTCACTCTGGAGACGTCGATTTCAATGATCGAATCCTCGGAAGAGTAGGCGCGTTGCCACTTTTCCTTCTCGTCTTGGGCCGCAATTAAAAGCGGCGCTAATAGGAGCAAAGTACAAGGGAGGATTTTCATGGCCGATCTCGGCGCAAATCTTAAGCCCGGCTGCGCTTGCACCAGCACGATACTCCAGTTGCGCTGAGTTCAACAAACGCAGCCTTGCCAGGGCTCTCTGTCACACCGCCGGATATTCCGGCTCGAAAGCCGAAAGTCCGATACGCGGCGCGGCTAGCATCAATCCAATGATCGTTTTCGCGTCTTCAATCTCGCCATCGGTGATCATTTGCAAAGCGCGGTCGATTGGCAGTCGCACAACTTCGATCATCTCATCGGCTTCAAGGCGCTGCGCCGTTTTCGTCAGATCGGTCGCGAGATAAAGCCACATCTTTTCTTCGCAAAAACCCGGTGAAATAAAAAACTCGCACAGCTTCTCCAGCGTGGTTGCAACTACGCCCAGCTCCTCCTCCAGCTCACGTGCCGCGCCTTCTTCGGGCCGCTCTTTATCATTGAGCGTGCCGGCTGGCAGCTCGAGCAGATATTTGACGGCGGGATGACGATATTGACGCACCAACGCAACGGTGCCGTCTTCGAACACAGGCAGGATCACGGCACTGCCGGGGTGATGGACGACTTCACGGACGTAGGTCTTATCGCCTTCACGAACAGTGTCGACGGTGACATCAAACACGCGACCCGAAAAAATCTCTTCACTCGCAAGAACCTTGGGAGCGTTCATCCCAGAATCGTTCACGCCTACTCTTTTAATTGATTGAGGACTGGAAAGCAAAGGTTGACGTCGCGAGTTAACGCTTAAACACGCCATCAAAAAGCACTCCAGCGTTTGTTGTGAAGATTAGAAGATCTCTTACAACCCGGGCATTCGTCACATAGAAATCTGAAGCCTCCGATTGAAAATAGGCGATGCCGTGACCCGTGTTGGAATCATGTAGAGGCATGTCTCGGTGGTTACTCCGACCGCAACGCGTGTTCCATCGCTCGATACAAAAAGGGCTTTGGCCTGTCCCCGAATCGATGGGTCAGTTTGATGTCCGACAAGCTTTAGCTTGTCGAACTTGGACGACAAACTGAAGGAAACTCTGATCAAGTCAGTGGTTACGCGTCAATTGGCAGTTGTTCCTGGTCTTTCTCCCTTCTCCCTCGAGGGAGAAGGGCCGGGGAAGAGGGGCGTAGCTGATGATAGGCGCGAGCCTTAAGTCCCTCTCCCCAACCCTCTCCCAGAGGGAGAGGGAGTTAAAGCAGCAAGCGACAAACTGAAGTTTGTCGGACATTTGCATTGAAAGTGACCCACTAACCGCTTTTTCTCAGTGCTTACGGTGTCGCACAAACGTATCTTAAGATGATCGCGGTGCGAAGTGGTCGCTCGACAGAATAGATTGGATCTCCCCAATCAGATAGAGCGAGCCAGTAACACAGACGAGACCTTCAGCCGGTGTCAATTCTTTCGCAATTCGCAACGCCTCACCTCCGGAAGACGCGTGGCTAACTTTGGCTTGATCGAAGCTGCCCGGTATGGCTAATTTCAATATTTCAAGAGAAGCAGCGCGCGGGTTTTCGAACTCGGTCAGAATCAATTTGTGAGCAACTGGGAAGAGAATGGACGCCATTTCTTCCAGAGCTTTGTCGCGCATCGCTCCAAAGATCATGGTAATCGGCTCTTTAATGAACTCATCCAGGTAATCACGCAGGGCACGTGCTGCCGCCGGATTGTGTGCACCATCGAAGAGAATCCGGGGCTGACCGTCGCACAATTCCAGGCGCCCTCGATGTTTCGCCGTTTCAACGCCTTGAATAATTATTTCGCGTGAGATGACAAAGCCGTGTTCGCGGAGCGCTTCGGCGAGAGCCATGGCAACTGCGGCATTCGCAATTTGATGACGCCCACGCAAACCGACCGAGACTCTTTCGTACCTATCGTTTCTGGTTGTAAAGTTCATTCGAAAACGACCGCCTTGCGACGCGTTACAGAACCGGAAGCGGTAGCGACCGGGTGCCGGCGCGCCGGTATCGAATTGGTCGCCGTCGCGAGGAAGCTGCTCGCCCCCCAGGTCAGGCTCAATAAGTCTTGGTTCAACTCCCGTCGCTTCGCATTGACGCACGATCTCATCGAATGCCTCTTTCGGTTGCGGTGCGATAACCGCGACCACACCGGGCCGAATAATCGCTGCTTTTTCCGTAGCGATTTTCGCGAGACTGTCGCCGAGATATTCTTCGTGATCCATCGCAATCGGCGTAATCGCGACAATGTCCGCCCTCGCCGCGGTCGTCGAATCCAAACGACCGCCCAGGCCGGTTTCCAAAATTGTGAGTTCAATCTTCGCTTCACGAAAGGCGAGCAGGGCGATCGCAGTCACGTGCTCGAAGAAACTCGGAAGCGTTGCTAATTGATCTTGCTTGACCAATTCCTCAGCGGTTTCTTTGACCCGAGTTGTAAAGCTTGCAAAGTCAGACTCGGCGATTTGCCGTCCATCAACGGTAATACGTTCAGTGATTGACCTAAGATGCGGCGAAGTGAATAGACCCGTGCGAATACCAGCAGCGCGGCAAATAGAGTCGAGCATCACTGCGGTCGAGCCTTTACCGTTGGTTCCGGCGATTTGCACCGCAGGAAATTCGTAGTGCGGATTTCCGAGTGCGCTTAAGAGTTTTTCGGTATTCGCGAGGCCGAGCTTAATGGCAAGAGTTTCATGGCCGAGACTGAGAAGATAGGAAAGCGACTCTTCGAAGGTCATTCAATTAGTTTCAGGTTTAAGGTCTCAAGTTCGCACGGCGATCTTGAACCTTATTAATCGCGTCCTCAATCCTCAAACCTTAAACTTGAAACCTGGAACTTGAAACTCAGTCCTGGGTTGAAACCTGAAACTTGAGGCCCGAAAGTTGCGCCGTGCTCTCGCGGGTGATGTCAGGATTCATCATAAAGTCCAACGATTTGATGATGAAAGGCCGCAGTTCGCGGCGGTCAACGATGGCGTCGAGCATGCCATGTTCCAGAAGGAATTCGGATCGCTGAAAATCTTTCGGCAGCTTCTGTCGAATTGTTTGCTCGATTACGCGCGGACCGGCAAAACCAATCAACGCCTTAGGCTCAGCGATAATCAGGTCGCCGAGCATCGCAAAGCTCGCCGTGACGCCGCCGGTCGTCGGATCAGTCAGGACGGAAATGAAGGGAAGGTGACGCTCTTCGAGGGCGGCGAGCGCTGCTGAGATCTTTGCCATCTGCATTAGCGAGAGCACGCCTTCCTGCATGCGTGCGCCGCCGGAGGCGGAAAAGATCACGACTGCACCCCGTTCTTTCATCGCATGCTCGATCAGCCGCGTCACTTTCTCGCCAACCGCCGAACCCATCGAGCCGCCGATGAACAACATGTCCATCGCACCAGCAAAGACTCTGTGTCCGCCAACTTTTCCGCGCGCGGTGATGATTGCTTCAGTCAGACCCGAGGCGCGTTGCGCCTGAGCGATTCGCTTCGGATAAGGCTTGCTGTCAACAAACTCCAGCGGATCAATCGAGACGACTTCCATATCCAGTTCTTCGCAGTGGGCATCGTCAAACAGCTTTTCCAGTCTCTCGTACGCGCCGAGGCGAAAGTGATAGCCGCAGTGGACACAAACCTGCAGCGCTTCTTCCAGTTCGCGTTTATAGAGGTGCTCGCTACATTCTTCGCACCGCACAAAGACATTCTCGGTGCGCACAACGCGATCTTTGTCGCTTACCGGCTCGATCTTGCCTTTCTTTTTTCGAAACCAGGGCATAATAAAAAGCGCTGCTCAGAATTCAGCCTTTGACTTAACATTAACAGTTTTGGCAATGAAAACTGAGGAAAAAGGGTAGCATAAAAGGCGCGGTTACAGAACCGGGAGCTGTAGCAATCGGGTAAATTCCCAGATATCCCAACCATAGCGAGCGGTAGGGGGACTTCAAAACTCGAGCACCTTTTTGTGCGCGGATGTTGGTCTGGAATAGGTGCTTACTTCGGTCATTTCCGAAGTCGGCGCTTCGTCATTCGTCGCTGCTCGGAGCCCATCTGGCAAAGCGTGCCGCTGAGCTCAGAACGCGATCCCTTTTCTCGTCGCGGCGGAATAATCCGCTTCTACTTTGTCTGCTTGTATGGCTCCTTGAGACCTCGACGCGCCTGCTCGAGCGAATCGTGGCTGTTTGGCCGAGTCAGTACAATGCGATATTCGCCCACCGCTTCGTTTCGCTTGCCTGCGAGATCAAGCGACTGCCCAGCCCGCAGATGCGCTCGCGTGACCAACCCTGTCTCGGCACCGCCCACGGTTGTGGCAGCAAGAAATTGTCGGGCCGCCCTCTCTGGTTGGCCCAATAGCAATAGAGTCTCGCCATAGCGAAAATGAATCACAGGATTACCTGGCAGTGAACGTTCGCGGAGTAGCGAGTCGAACGTATTCAAGGCGTCTTTCTCCAGGGCGTCTGCGGCTGCGATTCGATTTTCGTGCCGCTCACCAGCGGCTTGCGAGGTGAGAGTGTCTGCGGTTTCCAATCTGAACAAGTAGTTGCGCGGATACTTCTCTTGCAGCTCACGCGACAAGGCAAGCGACTCTGGAAATCGCTTTTCACGTTTGTAGACAACCATCAACAAAAGCCTGGCATAATCGCGTTCCCAGTGTCCCTCCTTAGCGACGCGCTCGAGTGTCTGAATTCCTCGCCTCTTTGAACCTCGCGCTCCGGCCATGCTCGCGACCAGTTTGGCCGCCAGTGGTAAAGTGCCGATGACGTAATCGTAGAGGCCAATAGTCAGCTCGGCGTCGTGGAAGTTCGGATCAAGCTTGATTACATCGCGATGTCTGTTCACACCGCTTGAGCCATCGCGTAGGGCCGCAACAAAACGACGTTCGACGGTAACTTCGAATGAAGCCCTCAAGGATTCGACCGCGCCCAGTGCGTAAAGCGTCTGCGGATCGCGCGGATTCCGTTGCCACCGAGCCCTCGCGAGCTGGGTCGCCTGGCGAGTTAAATCACGAAACTCCTGGATGACGTGCTGATCAGGTTTGTCTTCGGTATCGGCATCGAAAGACTGCGAGCTGTAGATTGCCGCCTGCTGCAAGCGCGACCCATTCAAGGTTTCCAACCACAGCGTGGAAGCCAGCATCTGCGACCCAGTCGGATCGTCCGGAAATAAACGTGCCATCTGTTTAAATGTTTGGCGTGCCCCCTCATAGTCAAGATTGAACACAGCTTCTGAACCTTTCGCTCGCAGCTCTTCAAGCTGCGGAGTGGCAGGCGTCCTTGTGTTGGCGTTTTGTGATTGCGCAAGGGCGTAACCAGGCATCGCGAGCCAGAGAATGATTAGAAGGCCAACGACTTTCATTTGTGTCTTTAACACCGTAGTTCAAAACGCAAAGCATTCATCAAAATGCGGCAGGTAAAATCGGCGATCTCAAGGCGCCAACGGCGCGAAATAAAAAAGCCTGGGCCAACGGCCCAGGTTCCGGCCGTGATCGCGAATTTGAGCGCTGAAGGCGCGAAATGGATTGCTTCACGTTTAGGATTCTCATGCCGCGCTTTCAGCGCTATTGGCCCTGGGAGGATATGCAGTTCCTGGGCCGTTGGCCCAGGCTCTTACATTACGCGCCTTCGGCGCTTGGCCAACTCGTCGTTGCCCGAGGCCCCTCTCAGTCGGACAATCCGCTTCTATCTTGGCGATGAACTCTGCGCCTTCTGCGTTTGAGCTTATCGATAATCATAACCCTCTTACCCGTTCCGCCAAGTCCGCAGCAATCTCTTCAGGTTCATTTTGATTTGAATAACGGACCGGCTGGCCGACGATGACTGATACCTCACCGGGCCAGGCAAAGTGTCTGTTCGCTTGCTTCAGTTTCCAAAGACCCTCAATCCGCATGGGCACGACTGGCGCATTGAGTTCCTGGATCAGCAGCCCGGTCCCGGACCTGAAAGGTTGGATTGCTCCGTCTCTGGTGCGCCGGCCTTCGGGAAACACCATCAGGCTGTATCCGCGATCCATCATTTCGCCGGCAAACGCGAAGCTGCGGCGAAACCCACTCTTTTGCGGCATCGAGAATACGTTGAAGAGAAGTACGACCGAAAAGTACTGGAGGAGATAAAGCAATCGCGTGAACACTCCGGTTCCGTTTGGAGGATGCAGCCATTCGCGCAACAGCTCTCCGTCCTGGGCGATTACCATCTTTGTCTTGAATCTTGCCGGCAATGCGAACAGAAGCAACGCATGATCCAACATCGTTACGTGATTGCAGACAAACACGACTGGGCCGCGTAGTTTGCGCAGGTGCTTCTTGCCGCTGATTCTGGGCCAGCCCATGATGCGTATGACCGGAAGGACAATTAGATACAACAGCGCAATTCGCAGCCAACTCAGAGGCCAACGTTGTTGCCAGCGTGGATAGGGATATGCGCCGGACTCTTCAGGTTTGCCCTCACGGATGATTTTCTCGACTTCAGCGAGCGTAGTTGCATCTGTGAATGCAGCCTCATCGATCTCGACTTGATAACGATCCTCGAGCGCACTCAACAGCTCGACCCGGCCAAGCGAGTCAAGCTTGAGATCGGTCCCCAGTTTCGCGGATGGAATAAGCGTCACCGGTGCGTCTTTGCTTAAACGCACGACGATTTCAGTAAGAGGATCCGCGTAGCTGATTGAAGAGGGAACTGCGCCGGCTAACTCGGCCCTTACTTTCTCGGCTACCAGTTGCTTGCGAACCTTCTGCGTCACGGTGCGGGGAAAATCTTCGCCGGACCAGACAAACCAGCGCCGGACTTGCTGATGTTGGGCCAGCAACTTATTGGCACGACCGATCACCGCGTCCGGTTTAACGTGATTGTCGCGGAGGATCAATACAGCGAGCGGTTCCGGCCCATGGGCACTTTCGATTTCGATGACGGCGCTCGCCTTTATTTCGGGTTGGCCATCCAGGACGAGTTCAATGTCTTCGGGATGGATGTTCACTCCTGCCGAAGTGACAATTACATCTTTCGCGCGTCCTTTGAAGTAAAGGTTGCCGGCCTCGTCTATCTCACCGATGTCGCCGGTGCGAAACCAGCCATCCTCCGCGGTTGTTGTTGCCGGCGCGTTATCTCGCCAGTACCCGCGCGAAACATTTTCCCCGCGCACCAGGATTTCGCCGTTCTCGGAGAGCCTCACCTCCTGGCCGGGCATAACGCGACCGATTGAGCCACGTCCGACCTGGAAAGGATGATTGACGCTGATGAGCGCGGCAGTCTCAGTCATGCCATAACCCTGGATTACCGCAAATCCGAGTCGCTGCCAAAGTCTTTCGGTTTCTGGATTAAGCGTGGCGCCACCTGACACAAACGCCCAGAACTTCCAGCCAAACATTCGGTGAAGAACGCGAAATCGCCACCAACGTAAAATGAAATGCTTGTCGTCAGAAGCCTCGATCTCTTTTCTAAGCTTCTCAAGCTCTCCGCGCGCTTCGTAGGCTCTTTCGATTCTTTCACGCAAGAGCTCGAGAATGCGCGGCACTGTTACGAGGACCGAGATCCGTTCACGCTTGATAGTTTCAATGATCTGCGGCGGGCTTGGAAACTGCTGAAAGAAAACTTCTCCCCCAAGTAATTGCGGCACGAAGATGCCCAGGAATTGTCCGAACACGTGGCTGAGCGGGACCAGATTGAGAAAGCGCAACGGATGGACCACGCGCTCCCATTTCAGGTAAGGCTTGATCTCCTGCTCGAGCGGGGTGAGATTCGCGAGTAGATTGCGGTGCGTGATGCGCACACCCTTAGGTTCGGCTGTAGTGCCCGAGGTGAAAACTATTTCTACCGTGTGGTCCCCATCGATGTCTGTTTCCGGGTAGGGCTCCGGTGAATGATGCGCAACAACCGAACTAACTTCGTCTAGCGCGATGAGCGGAAGGTTCAGATCGGAAAACGGTCGAGCCACAGCATCACAGAGCGCCAGCTTGGCTCGAACCTGCTCTTGCACTCTTGCGACAAACGCTGAGTCGCTCTGAACGTCAAGCGGTACGACAATCACTCCGCGCAAAAGGCAGCCGAAGAAACTCGCCACCCACTCCGGTCTGTTTTCCGCCCAAAGCAGGACTCGATCGCCTTTTCCGACACGGCGTGTTTCCAACTCGCGCGCGAATTGATAAGCCGTACTTGCTATTTGTTCATACGACCAACGCGCAACTCGTAAACCACGCCGGTGGGCAAACGCGGTCTCCTCTCCGCGCGAGAGAAATTCGCTCAGGTAACTGACGACAGTCGTGCGCATCAATCTGAAGTCCTTACTTAGGGAAATGGTCTTTGACAATCGTAAAGAGATTCAACCACTACTTCAATTTGGGCCGATGCAGGCAGACCGTCGACTACTCGATCACTGATAGCCCGCAGGTCTAGACTTGTGGTCAAAACTCGGACAGGTACTTAAGGAAGGTTACTTTAAATGCAGAAAACGCTGAGGCACGCAAAGGACCGTATTCCTTTGCGTCCTCTGCGAAAAACTCTGCGACCTCTGCGGTAAAGATGGGCTTCGCAATGATACATTCCTGGGGTCGACACGGGCTCCTCACCGATGGGTAAGCGATGAGAATATGATTCAGATTCATCTTCGAACGTGAGAGCCGGGGCAGTAGCCCGACCGTTAGGGAGGGCTCAGAAGGCCGAGCCCTTGCTGACGCGCGGGCTAGTGCCCCGATGCTTCAGCCGTCCGCTTCACGGACTGCGGATTCATCTTTGCACGTGATCCCACCGATGAATCGCCGGGTCATTGTCGATCGTCCGCGGCGGGGACTATTCAAATATTAACGCCTCAGAACTCGATGCCCTTTTGTGCGCGGATACCGGCTTGAAATGGATGTTTCACTTCGGTCATTTCGGTAACGAGGTCGGCGGCTTCGATCAGAGGGGGTGGGGCGTCGCGACCGGTAACGATTATGTGAAGCGAAGGTTGGCGTTCCCGCGCGGCTCGGATTTCTTCCAGGACTTCTGCAATCGGCAGCATGCCGTAGCTGAGCACGTAAACCAGTTCATCGAAGACAAGCAGATCGTAATCGCTGCTGCGCAACTTCTCAACGCATAGTGACCAAGTCTCGCGCGCCGTCTGGCGATCCTGTTCGGGGTTCTTTGTGTCCCAGGTGAAGCCATCGCCCATCGTGTGGACTTCGATACCCAGCTTTTCCGCTGAGACGTGTTCGCCGTAGCGATCGTTGCGCGATTTCATGAACTGAATCATGCAACAGCGCAGGCCCTGACCGACCGCGCGCATCATCAAGCCCAGCGCACAGGTCGTCTTGCCTTTCCCATTTCCCGTGTGAACGATCAGAAGGCCGTGGGTATTTTCCTGATAATCCTCGCGACGCCATTTGTATTTCTTTTCTTTGGCCATGGAGTCAGAACGGCCTGCGGTAGCGGGCCGTTTAGCTAGGATATCGGATAGCTCTTGATGGCTGAGATAGACCGCTCGCTACCCGCAGACGGTTCTGATCTGATTAGTCGAAATCAGGTAAATCATCACCTTGGCCGTTAATCACGTAATCAATTGCCCGTGCAACGCTTCGTTCGTTCCATAGGTATCGCTTGCTACCCTTAGCCGCCCAGGGACTCAGGTTGCTTTCCCAAACACCGATTTCCCGCATTTTCCGCGTCGCGTTTGCCTTGAATGCGTTGAGTGCGATTTCCGGTTTCTTTTCGCCGATCGAGATAACCAGATGAACGTGATTTGTGCGCACGTTGATTGCATACAAATGCCAGCCCCGAATTTCGCAAGTCTCATGCGACGAAGCTTCGACACAACGACGTTGGGCCGCGTCGAAAACAACGATTTCCGTTTTAGGTCGCTGCGTATTTGTCCTGAGCCATTTCTTTTCAGGCGGAAAACGGGCCGAGTTGAATTGATTGCGAAAACGATTAACCGAACCACGCTCGTCGCCGTGCAGCCACGTTCCGTAAGAACGAAACGTAATCAGGAACGCTAGCGGAATGTCAGTATCATTCCACATACAGGTAAGACCGATTGGAGTTGGTCAACTTACTGATAGTGTGAATTCAACCGCCCGCTACCGCAGGCGGTTCTGACTATTTGAGCGCATCCTCGGTGATATCCCTCAATCCATTCGCGCGCTTCACAGCGTCTTGCAAGAGCGGCACGAGTTTCTGCTCGACTTCATCCCAGGAGCCTTGCAGTGTGCAGCCGGCAGCGTTTCGGTGTCCGCCGCCACCAAACTGCTCGGCGATCTTGGCGACGTTCACGTCGCCTTTCGAGCGCAGGCTGGTGCGATAGACGCCGGGCGAACATTCTTTGAAGAGCGCTGAAGCCTCGACCTCACCGACCGCCAGAGGATAGTTGACAAATCCATCCGCGTCTTCTTCCGACGCTTTGGTTTGCTCCTGCATTTCGAGGGTCTGGCGCATCCAGGCGACATGGCCGCTGTCGTCGCGTTTCGCAGTAGCCAGCACCTGACTGAGCAGTTGAATCTTCGGCCATTGATAGCTGCCAAAAATAGCCTCGGCGGTTTTTGCAGGCTTAACGCCCGTGCGCACCAGTTCAGAAGCGATCTTGAAAGTGCGCTCGGTAGTATTTGAGTAGTGAAACGATCCGGTGTCGGTAAGGAGCGCCGTATAAACGCATTCGGCGATTTCTTTCGTGACGCGAACGCCGGTGGCCTTGCTGAGGTTGTAAATCATCTCGCCAACAGCCGAGGCGGTCGAGTCGATCCAATTGACGGTGCCGAAGAGTTCGGTGGTTGAATGGTGATCGATATTAACGACAAATTGTTTTTCAAGATCGATAAGCCCTGGCCGGTCGATATCCGAACACTCAATGACGAAAACGGCGTCGTAGGAGCGATCGACCGCCGGTGTCACTCGGATCGTGTCGGCGCCCGGAAGCTGTTGATACGAGTGCGGCGCTGGATCCCGCATGATGACTTCAACCTCTTTGTCCAGGGCGCGCAACAGCCAATACAAGCCCAAAGAGGATCCGAGGCTGTCGCCATCGGGCCGAAGGTGTGAAGTAATCGCAAAGCGATCCTTTTTTTCAATCAGGTCAACTACTTGACTAAGCATTGCTTGATTGCGGAATTCGGATCGCAGATTGCGGATTAAGAAACAATTCAAATCGAAAATCCGCAATCCCACATCCGCATTTCACTCCACATCCTTCATCCTTTCGCTGCCGTGTTCCATCTTTTCCAGAATCGCATCGACGCGCTCGGCTTGCTCTTCCACTGTGTCACGTACAAAGTGGAGCACGGGAGTATGCCTGAGGTTCAGCGAGAAGCCAAGTTGCTTACGCACATATGGCGCTGCATGACGCAAAGCACGCAGGGCCACGTCATGTTCGCGCTCATCACCCTGGACGGTCACGTAAACGCTCGCGTCTCGCAGATCGTCAGCCACTCGTACTTCTGTGACGGTGACCATCGTCAATCGCGGGTCTTCCAGTTCATAACCGACAATCTGCGCAATCTCTTCGCGCAGCGTTTCAGCGATGCGCTCCGTGCGATGCATAACTGCAAGGATGAAGGATGAAGGTTGAAGGATGAAGAATGCGTTTCGGCTGGATAATTCGCGCATTCCGTGCTTAGGCCCGGTTCATCCTTCCGCCTCCCTTTTAAAGTTCCGTCGCCGCCACTCTCTCGATTACATAGGCTTCGATCTGGTCGCCGACCTTGATGTCGTTGAAGTTCTCAAGACCGATACCGCATTCGAAGCCTTCGCGTACTTCGGATGCGTCATCCTTGAATCGGCGCAGCGATCCAATGTTGCCTTCCCAGGCGACGACGCCATCGCGAATCAGACGCGCGCGCGCCTTGCGGCTGATAATGCCGTCGATGACCATGCAGCCGGCCACCGAACCAACCTTGGGCACTTTGAAGACTTCGCGTATTTCCGCCTTGCCGAGAATCTTTTCCTTCTCGATCTTCTCGAGCATTCCAATCATCGCGGCTTTAATTTCTTCCTCGACCTTATAAATGATCGAATGCAAGCGAATGTCGACGCCTTCCTGTTTAGCCAAATCACCCGCGCGTGATTCAGGGCGAACGTTGAAGCCTATGATCACGACGGCGGTTGAAGCAGAGCCCGCTTGCGTTGCTGAAGCGAGCAAAACGTCGGATTCGGTGATCGCGCCGACGCCTGAACGAACAACTTTTACTTTCACGCGCTCGCTCGACATCTTTTGCAGGGTTGACTTCAGCACTTCGACGGAACCCTGCACGTCGGCTTTGATAATGACAAGCAGTTCTTTAACTTCCGTTTCGCCCAGCGCTTCGATACCACGCTTCGTTGTTTTTATCAGCGTACGCTGGCGCTCGACTGCCTGCCTGAGACCGGAGATTTGCTGCGCGCGGGTGACGTCTGCCACTACCTGAAAAGTTTCACCCGCCTGTGGCACGCCCTGCAGGCCGAGTACTTCAACAGGTGTCGCGGGACCGGCTTCGATTACTGGCTCGCCTCGATCATTGAACATCGCGCGAACCTTGCCGAAGATTTGGCCCACGATAAACGGATCACCGACACGTAAAGTGCCTTGCTGGACCAGTGCCGTAGCCACGGCGCCGCGACCGCGATCGAGCTTTGCCTCCAGAACGACGCCGGAAGCGAGGCGGGTAGTACTGGCGCGCAGGTCCAGGATGTCCGATGTCAGTAGAATTGTTTCAAGCAATGTGTCGAGGTTCTGACGCTTCTTGGCGGAGACCTCAACCATCTCAGTCTCGCCACCCCACGCCACTGCATTGAGACCCTGTTGCGAAAGTTCCTGTCTAACGCGATCAGGATTCGCATCGGGCTTGTCGACCTTGTTAATGGCCACAACGATGGGAACATTAGCGGCCCGCGAATGTTCGATTGCCTCGATCGTCTGCGGCATAACACCGTCGTCTGCGGCGACGACCAGCACAACCACGTCGGTCGCTTTAGCGCCACGAGCACGCATCAGCGTAAATGCTTCGTGACCGGGCGTATCAAGAAACACGACGCGCCGTTTCTCGTTTGGATTATCAGGGCTCGGGACTTCTACGCTATACGCACCGATGTGCTGCGTAATCCCGCCGGCTTCACCGGCTACCACATTAGTCGCGCGAATCGCGTCGAGCAGAGAAGTCTTTCCGTGATCGACGTGGCCCATTACAGTTACCACCGGCGCCCGCGGTACTTCAACGTCGTCAGCATCTGCGGCGATTAGTTCTTCAAACTCTTCTTCAGCAACCATCTCTTCGAATGGCACGAACGAAACGTCGTAGCCAAATCGTTGGCCGAGATCGGCCGCCACTTCGTCATTCAAAGCCTGATTAATGGTTGCGAATACACCGCGTTGCAGCAGTAGCGCTACCACGTCTTTTGGTTTAATGCCAAGCTTCTCCGCGAATTCTTTGACGGTGGAACCTTCGACCAAACGCACAGACTTTAAGGCACCGGGATCCGCCGGCGTTTCCAGGCGCCCGGCGATTCGTTCTTCGAGCGTGAGCGTTGGTGGTGGCGGAATGAATTCCTTATCGAAACGCCCTCCTTTGCCTTCGCTGGCACGCTTGCCGCCGCGTGTTGAGCTGCGTCTTGATCGACGACGCCCGGTATCCGGCGGCGGAATATAGGTTGTTTGAGGCGTCAAAGTTTCGCCGGGAGTTCCTGTATATTCGACTCGCTGACGCGTGAGGCGCTCGCGGGAACGATCTCGCACGGTTGTTGCGGCAGGAGCAGGCGCGGGAGCGCGTTCGCCCGGCCGAATGCCCGCACTGATTGCGGCCGCGGTTGGCCGCAATACGCGAACCTGTCGCGAGGGAGGCTGGGTGCCATCGAATCCCGCCGCTGCGCGCGACGCGGGTTCACTGTGTGAAGCTACTGATTCCGGCTGCGCTTCCGGGGGTGGTGCGGGCACCGGTTCAGACGCAGCAGGCTTTTCTGCCCTTACGGCTGGCGAAAGTTTGCGAATCACGCGAGTCGGCGCGGCTTTTGCGGGAGCTGTTGGTTCTTCCGGTGCAACGGTCTCTTCCGGTTCAGCGACCTCGGCAGACGCAGCTGCTTCTTCCGCTTCGACCGCTGGCGGCTCTTCGACTACTGGCCGTGCGGCTTTCTTTACAACCCTGATTCCGCGCTTAACGGCGGTATCTTTTTTGGGAAAGTACTTATCGCGGATCTTGTCCGCGAGTTCTTTCGAGATTGAATTCGAAGGGACGCTGACATCCACGCCTTCGCGCCGCACCTCTTCGATCAGGCGCTTGGTGTCGATTTTGAGGTCTTTAGCGAGATCGTAAAGACGAACTTTGGAGGTAACTACTGACATGGCTCCTTTACTGCTTCAAAAGCGGCTGTCTATTCTCCGCCGCCTTCTGAAGCACGCTTCAGGAGCGCCATGCTAGAGCAGGCGTCGGAGGCGAACAGCCCTGCGCGACCTTGCGCGCATGCTGTGATTACTTGGCCGCATCATCGGAAGCATCTCATTGCTTCTCGTCCTTCAGGCTCTCATTCGTCGCGGCCTTTTCTTCGAATGACGATTCGAGAGCGGAACTTGTTTGCGTATCAATCGACGATTCAACTGTCGCGTCTTCACTTTCGTCGGGCGCAGCAAAATCTTCTGCGCGAACAGCAGCTTCTAAATCTGCCAGCCCCGCGGAAGTGATGTCCGGGGCCGGAGTAATTATGTCGGGACGAAGGTCGCGGCCGGCTTCCTGTAATACCAATTCGTCCACAGTCATTGGATCGGCCTCGGTCAGGGCCACCGGATCAGCAGATTCCTCTGCCCGAATGTCAGGCTCGGCCGAAAACGGCCTGCCCTTCTCGACAGCCTCGTCATAACCTGCCGCCGTCATCTCTTCGTTCGGTTCGACCTCAGCCGTAACTGATTCATCTAATTCGGCCGAAACTGCGTGCTGACTTTCGATGCTTTCTATCTCGCCTGCAACCTGGCCGGTTTCCTCACCGCCTTCTTCCGAAGGCTGTAGACTCTTCTCGCGCATCGCAATCACTGCGCGCGCTGCGTTGAGAATCGTTTCAGCCTCGTCAAGACTGACGTCAAGAAATTCGACCAGATCGTCGACTGAAGTATTCGCCAACCCATCGATATCCGTGACTCCATGCTCAGCGAGCGCGTCCGCCTGTTGCGGAGTGACGCCTTCGATTGCCGACAACGGCACGGCTGCACCCGAAGCGATCATAGCACCCATTTGTTCGGCCACTTCGCGCTTCAATTCTTCCTCGCTGCGAATGTCGATGTTCCAGCCAACTAGCTTCGTCGCCAGTCGCACATTCTGCCCGCGCTTGCCGATTGCCAGACTGAGCTGGTCCTCGTTGACGATTACTTCCATTTGCCGGTTTTCTATATCAGTAATGCGAACCTGATTCACCTTTGCCGGCGACAAAGAGTTCGCGGCAAACACTGAAGGCTCTTCCGACCATTCGATAATGTCGATCTTTTCACCGCGCAATTCGCGAATGATTGCCTGGACGCGCGAACCTTTCATGCCCACGCACGCGCCGACTGGATCGACGTCACGCTCATTAGATACTACTGCGATTTTCGCGCGCTCGCCCGGCTCGCGCACACAGGACTTGATAACCACGGTGCCGTCATAAATTTCCGGCACTTCCATTTCAAACAAGCGCTCGAGAAGTTCCGGCGAAGTACGTGAGACCTCGATCTGCGGTCCTTTTGATTCTTTTGATACGTTGGTGATGACGACGCGAATGCGCTCGCCCTGGTTCCATTGCTCACCGCGCGATTGCTGCGAACGGGGCAGGATGGCTTCCAGATTTCCCAGATCCACAATCATATTTCCGCGCTCAAACCGTTTTACGAAACCATTGACCAATTCACCCACGCGATCGATATATTGATCGTAGACGTTGGTGCGAACCGCGTCGCGAACCTTCTGGAAAAGAATTTGTTTAGCCGTTTGGGCTGCGATGCGACCCAGATCTTCCATAGGCATCGGCAACAATAGCGCGTCGCCTACTTCGACATCATCGCCGCCAAGTTCCCGCGCTTCATCAATCGATAGTTCCGTGGCCGGATCGGCTACGTCTTCAACTACGACCTTTGAAGCTGCCAGCTCTAGCCCCGTTTCCGGGGTCCAGTCAACCTGGATTTCTTCCCCGCCGCGGAATTGTTTCTTGGCCGCCGCGCGCACGGCTTCCTTGACCGCTTCGATCACCAATTCGCGGTCAATGCCTTGTTCCTGACAAAGCGCTTCGATGTTTTGGGCAATTGTCGTGCTCATTATTCTTTCAGTTCTTATCGACTATCCGAGCGGCTGTTTTTAATCAAGTGACGATCTACCGCCTCGCGCTCGCGCGCCCTACGAAATTCTTCTTCCGCATCGATCTCCAGATTCGCTTTGGCGATTCCGTCAATCGGAATTTTCACTCTTCCACTAGTGCGGTCGTCAAAGATCACATCGCTACAATCAGCGCCGATGATGCGCCCGCGAAAGTTGCGCTGGCCTTTCACCCTTCCGCGCGTCTTGATCTTCGCGGGATGTCCGGCGAAGCGCTCATAATCGGCGCTCTTATAAAGGCCCCGTTCAAGACCCGGCGACGAAACTTCCAGCGTGTACGCCGAATGGATGAAATCCTCGACGTCGAGAATGGTACCCATCTGAAGGCTCACTTCTGAGCAATCGTCGTGGGTGACACCCTCCGGCTTATCAATGAACACCCGCACAATTGGATGGCCTTCCGGTCCGGCAACTTCCGCATGGACTAGTTCGAGGCCGTGGTCGATGGCGGTTTGCTCAGCAATTTCGCGTATGCGTTCTGCCACCGATCCTTGATCCATAACCTGTGGCGCAAGTTGCCACCTTGCGCTACCTTCCGCCCAAAAGAAAAAGTGGGCGCTAACCCACCGGACAACGCATCCGACCTCCGAGCAAGAGATGGATTATACGAGAAGGTTTAAGCGTAAGCAAGCGAGGGCAGGCGCGAGGTGACGGGTTAATTTGCTGTTATCTTACCCTTATTAGTCATCTGATCACCGCACTCAGGTGCGGTGCTATTGAGATTGCGAGACTGACCCGCTATCGGGCACGATCTGAACGAGTGATTCCCTGATCGTCCTCGATAGTGATTGATGCCGCTAAGGCTTCGCCGCTGAAGCGTAACCCTCGAGTAGTTTTTGAGCTCGCTGTCCAGGACTAATCACGGCGAGGTTTTGTGCCCAATCATAACCACTAAAGACGCCGACAATTTCGCCTTGTTCGTTGTAAACAGGGCTTCCCGAGAAGCCGTCACGAGCGTTGATTTTGACGGACCAGTAGTCAATACCCTTGAAGCTATATGCACCGTAGAAGGTTCCGCGGCTGACAATCCTGTCGCCGTGCGGCCGCGCGATCAGCAAGAGTTTTTCGTCTTTACTAAGAGTAGACTGAAAAGCAGGCGCCGTAGTTTGTCTCGGCGCGCCGCAAACTTCCAGCAACGCCAAATCGGCGTCCTGGTCCACGCCGAGCACCTTTGCCTGGCAGCCCTTGGTATAAACTTTGACCTCAAGCGCATCTCCACGGCCGAATCCCAGAGCCAGTTTCTTCGATTCATCCAGATCGCCTGAGACGACGTGATAAGCGGTCATCACTAAGTGCTCACCAACAGCGAATCCCGTCGCGTATCCGTTGGGCCCCCAGTTTAGAAGGGAGGCGAACCGTTGCAATGCGTTAGGGTTTCTCTTCGAGAACTCTAACTCCAGAGAGATAGTGTTGCGTTCCCGTTCCTTTACCATTTCCGAGCCACTCTTTGCCGAAGACGGGCGCACAAACAACGAGGCAGTCACTGCGACGATCACAAAAGTGTAAAGCAGTCTTTTCATCTGAGCCTCCTATCGAGAAGCGATGGGAACAATCCGCACGACAGCAGGAGTCGGGCGTCGTCAAAGAACTGAACCGGATTCGAAATGCGACAGGTTGTTCGCGGAGGATTACACCTCCAGGATGGCGAAGATTTCTATCACAGAAGCGTTAGGTTGGAAAGAGTCTTTTCCGTTAACACAGAAAAGTGAGAACTCATCAATAGCCAATATGAGCGATCTCGGACATCTGGCAGTCAGGACAGGGCTGTTAGATTCTTCTTCACGGTTTCGCTGACGGCACGGCCATCGGCATTCTTTCCTGCCAAATAAGCCATTGCGCCCTTCATTACAGCGCCCATATCTTTCATTGAAGTCGCGCCGGTTTCGGCGATTGCAGCGCTAACGGCTTGTTCGATCTCCTCTTCTGAAGCGGCTTGTGGCAGATAACTCTCGATGACTTTGATCTCGGCCTGCTCTTTGTCGACGAGGTCCTGGCGAGCGCCTTTCTGGTATTGCTCAATCGAATCGCGCCGCTGCTTCACTTGCGAGCGCAAGAGCTTTGACATTTCCTCTTCATCCAGTTCTGCGCCTTTTTCAATCTGACGATTCACGATTGCGGCTTTCAACATCCGCAGCGTCGAAGTGCGCGCGGCGTCTTTGGCTTTCATTGCGGCCGTCATGTCGGTGATGATGCGTTCTTTCAAAGTCATGATTGTCTCCACAGTGTTTGATTCGCGAACGTAGGTCTACGACGCTAACTGACCTCGGCCGTTTGAACGCTTTAAGTACTGACGCAGATAACGTCCGGTATGCGATGCCGTGACACTCATGATTTCCTGAGGTGTCCCTGTCGCTACGACGTTGCCACCGTCTTCGCCACCTTCCGGCCCAAGATCGATGATGTAATCGGCTGTCTTAATCACGTCGAGATTGTGTTCGATCACCAGGAGCGACCCTCCGGCGTCGATCAGCGCGCGAAACGCGGCCAGCAGTTTGTTGATATCGTCAAAGTGCAGCCCGGTTGTCGGTTCATCAAAGATATAGAGTGTCTTCGCGCCGGCGCGCTTGGAAAGATGCGCCGCCAGCTTCACGCGCTGGGCTTCGCCGCCGGAAAGCGTTGTTGCCGATTGACCGAGTCTGAGATAACCCAAACCAACTTCATCCAGCACACGCAGCCGATTTGTAATCTTTGGGACGTCGCGAAAGAAAGTTATCGCCTCGCGAACGGTCATGTTCAGTACTTCGTGAATGTTCCTGCCGCGATAACGCACGTCGAGAATCTGTTGTTTGAAACGCGTGCCTTTGCATTCTTCGCAAATTAATTCAACGTCCGCGAGGAATTGCATTTCGACAGTTACCGTGCCGTCCCCCTGACACACGTCGCAGCGGCCACCGGGCACGTTAAACGAAAAGTGCGAGGGTTCCAGCCCGCGCGCCTGGGCTTCTCGAGTAGCCGCGAACGTCTCGCGAATCCCATCGTAAACTTTTATATAAGTAACAGGATTCGAGCGCGGGGTGCGGCCGATGGGTGATTGATCCACCAGAATCACCTCGTCGATATGCTGTGCGCCATCCAGTCTTTGATAAGCGCCGACATGTCCCTGCCAATCACCACGCTGCTTCTTCAGACCGGCGTAGATGCAGTCATGAATCAAAGTCGATTTTCCGGATCCACTGACACCGGTAACACAAACGAGCATGTCGAGCGGGACGTCGACATTGATATTCTTCAGATTGTGTTCGCTGGCACCGCGCACCGTCAGGCGTTTGATCTGTAAGGGCCGGCGGTGCTTTGGTTCCTTGATTTCAGACTCACCTCGGAGATAACGCCCCGTGAGCGACTGTGAATCGCGAAGCAGGCCGGAAAAGTCGCCTTCGTAAATCAGACGCCCGCCGAGTTCGCCCGCTGCCGGACCTATGTCGAGAATGTGATCGGCCGAGCGCATCATGTCAGCATCGTGCTCGACCACGAGGACCGTGTTTCCAATGTCGCGCAGGTTATGAAGCAGACGAATCAAACGATCGTTGTCACGCGGATGCAGGCCGATCGATGGCTCGTCAAGGACATACAGCGCGCCTACCAGCGACGACCCCAGATTCGTCGCCAACTGAATTCGCTGGGCCTCGCCACCCGAAAGAGTGGAAGCTAAGCGATCCAGCGTCAGGTAATCCAGGCCAACATCGACGAGGAAATGAAGCCGGCGACGGATTTCGAATAAGATTCGATCAGCGATGGCCGATTGCTCGGCCGACAGCTCGAGAGCGTCAAAGAACTCGGCCGCATCCTTAATCGAAAGGGCCGCAACCTGCGGCAGCGTTCGATCTCCGACTCGAACGTCACGCGCTTCCTGCCGCAGGCGCGCGCCGTCGCAATCGGGACACAGCGTGTAGCCGCGGTACTTCGACAGGAATACGCGCACGTGCAACTTGTATTTTTTCGTGTCAAGCCACTCAAAGAATCCGTGCACACCGGACCACTCGCCTTTGCCTTTGATTATCGCGCGCTGTTGATGGCGGGTTAGTTCATTAAAAGCCACGTTCATCGGAATGCGCTCTGACTTGCAGAAACGGCGCAGCTCAGTCTTGGCCCAATCGAATTGCGGTTTGGTCCACGGCTCGATCGCTCCTTCGGCCAGTGTCAGGCCTGGATTGGGGATGACGAGGTCCATGTCGACACCAATCGTGTTGCCGAATCCCTGGCAAGTGGGACACGCTCCGAACGGATTATTGAAACTGAAGAGACGCGGCTCAGGCTGCGCATAGACCGTGCGGTCGTATTTGCACTCAAAGCGCTCCGCGAACCGCAGCCAACGGGGCTTGCTTTCCGCAGTTTGAATCACGGCATGACCGTGGCCTTGCTGAAAAGAGGTTTCGAGCGAGTCGACCAAACGCTGCCTGACGTCCGGTCGAGCTACCAGACGATCAACCAGCACATAAACGTTTTCGAAATTCTCGCGCTGGTAATCATCCGAGGAAGCAAGATCGATCTGTCGTCCTTCATACAACAGTCTGGTGAAGCCGCGTTGCATCAGACTCATTACGTGAGCTGCGATTACCTGATGCGGAGATGCTGAGGCGCGGCGACTCGCGGAATTGTTTTTTCCGCCAAGGTCCGTGTCTCCATGTCTGCGTGTCTTGGACGCCGAAGCGTTTCCGTTCCTCCCTGCCCCTGTGTTCCCGTTTTGCTCGGTTTCAGCCAGGCCTGCGTCAGCAGGAAATAAGACGAAGAAACGCGTACCGTCTTCCACTTGATTGAGAATCTCGTCAGCGGCGGACTCTGGCGAATCCTTGTGCACTTCGCGGCCGCAAACACGACAAATCGTCGTGCCGACGCGCGCGTAAAGCAATCGCAGATAGTCGTAAACTTCGGTTTGCGTTCCCACAGTCGAACGCGGATTGCGCGTCGAATTCTTTTGCCGGATTGCGATCGCCGGTGCGATGCCCAGCACTTCGTCAACGTCCGGTTTGTCCATCCGCTCAAGGAACTGCCGCGCGTAGGCCGAAAGCGACTCGACATAGCGCCGCTGTCCCTCAGCGTAAATAGTGTCGAAAGCAAGAGACGATTTGCCCGAACCGCTGACGCCGGTTACCACAGTCATCTGATTAATGGGGATCGAGAACGAGATATTCTTGAGATTGTTTACGCGGGCGCCGCGAACTTCGATGGCTTCCTGGGTCATAACTACCAAATGCTTGCGGACGCGCACAGTGGAGAATCTGGCGCCTTTCGCAAACCAGCCATATTAGCGCGAAACAGCCGCAAAACGAAGTGAGAACAGTCCAGAAAAGAACGCCGCTCAGTGGCAACAGGATGCAATGTTCGAGTCATCTGAAGGAATTGCGACCGGTTTCGCCGAAGGTTGTATAATTCAGCCCTCGGTTGCGCTGGCCTTGAGACAAACAATTAAGAACTGAGGACGAAAATGAGAATCTCTGTTTTCCTGCCGAATCGTTCCTTCCGGATTTTCCTGCTGGCTATTGCATTTACGGGAGTTACTGAAATCGCCCTCGCGCAGGGCACAAAGCCTGGTGCAAGTAGTGAAAGTCAGCCCGTCACGACTGGCTCGGCCGCGCTCAGCGAGGCGCAGATCGATAACATCGTCCGCACGTTCACAGCCAAAGAAACCGAGTTTCGCCGCGCTTTAAACCAGTATGCGTTCAAGCGTGACGCACTCATCCAGGAGATTGGCATGGGCGGACAGGTCGTAGGCGAATACCATCGCGTCTCTGATTTCACTTTTGACGACCGGGGTAATCGTTTCGAGAAGATCGGTTTCTTCCCAATGGCGACGCTCCAGAGCGTGTCGATCACCAACGAGGATCTGGAGGACCTTGGAGGAGTTAATCCATTCGCACTGGAAGCGGCGAAGATTCCTCAATACAATTTTAAGTACGTCGGTAAAGAACGCATTGATGAACTCGATCTTTATGTCTTTGACGTAGCACCCAGGGTGATGCCGAAAAAAAGCAGCGACCGATTTTTCGTCGGCCGCATTTGGGTGGACGATCGCGACTTGCAAATCGTGAAGGCAAAAGGCAAGGCGGGGCCTGAGACGAAAACTAATAAGTTTCCGGTGGTTGAGACTTATCGCGAACAGATTGACGGTAAGTACTGGTTTCCAACTTACGTGTATGCCGATGACGATCTGGTCTTTGATAACGGCAACGACGTTCGCATTCGGATGCGAGTAAAGTATTCTGATTACAAAGTTGGACGTGGCAAGGTGACGATTAGGGAAGTCGGCGAGGCTGGGCCAGGTTCTGAGCAACCTCCAACACAACCAAAGCCACAGTCGCAGACAAGTGCTTCGTCAACTCCGAACTCTGAACCATCCAGCACGCCTGATGAGAATCCGCCGATTGAAGGAGGAATCCTCAATTCCAAAGCGCTGGTATTGCCCTCGCCAAAGTATCCAACGGAGGCGAAGAGAGCCGGCGTTTTCGGGCAAGTGCAGGTGAAAGTGCTTATCGACGAAACTGGTAAAGTAATTTCCGCCGAAGCAGTCTTTGGTCCAGAATCATTGCGTGCGGCGGCCGTAGAAGCTGCCAAACAAGCGCGCTTTGCTCCGGTGAAAAACAACGGAGTGTCGGTGAAAGTTTCGGGAATTCTGTTTTATGAATTTAAGGCGCAGTAGTCGCAGCACGGTTGCTGAGTTTCTTAACTCCTAACTCTTTCATGATCGCGCCTTGAACTTGCTCGACCAGTCTTTCCAAATCGTCGTCGTTTGAAACCCAGGAAATATCGACCGGTGGCATCATTACCATCTCGATTGTTCCCGGCCAGGCTTCGCCAGTGCCTTTGCCCATCAACTGGTCGCTGTTTTTTAAGGCGACAGGAACGATTGGGACTCTGCCTTCAACGGCCATGTGAAAAGCGCCCTTTTTGAAAGGCAGCATTTCGCCCGGTCGCGCGCGAGTTCCTTCCGCGCACACTCCGAAAGAGATTCCCGAGCGTAGGCGTTCGGTTGCTATCCGCATAGACTCCATGGCCCGCTCACGATTCGATCGGTCGATGGAAATCACGTTAACGAAGCCCATGCCATAACCGAGAATCGGAGCCTTCAGGAGTTCCTTCTTTGCCACCAGACCCATGCGGCGGCCGGTGTCGCAAAACAGTGGCTTCGCATCCAGGTACGAACGATGGTTTGAGATGAAAACATAAGGCTGCCTCGGATCGAGAAGCTCGCTCCCCTTGACCTTCACGTCCACGCCGGTCAGGCGTAGCCACATGCGCGCTCCCCAGTCGGCCCACGGATAGACCCAGTCATGACGGCCAGCCAGACTCGCAACCAGCAGCACTGGCGGCGCGACGATTAGCAACAGCGCGCCTGCGACAAACCATGACCAGCAGAAAAGCAACTTGCCGATAATTCGCGGGCCGCGTCTTGTGCTAGACTGCGCCGCGGTTATTTCAGTCGTCGGGGAATCGGATTCATCACAGCCTGCCGAAGCGCGCGGGCTAACAATTTTTTGCATTAGTCCCTGCCAAGGAATCTGATAATGCTTCGTTTGAAAGCAACATGGTTTTCATACTCTGCGTTTTCTCAGCGGCCTCTTCGCCTCTGCGGTGAAATAATTCGCGAAAACAATTCACCGCAGAAACGCAGAGCTAATGCACAGAGGCTCTTTTGTATAGCTCTTTGCGCATGGCTTTCGCTTTTTGTTACCACGGTCAAGGCTCAGCGAAGCACTCCGGCGCCGTCCGTTGCAGCCATCCCTTCACCGCGCTCTGTCCTCGGTTTTAATCCCGGTGATGACCGCACGATCGCTGATTGGAAGCAGATGATGGACTACTTCACGCGGCTCGACAGAGCGAGCGACCGTGTGCAAGTACAGACAATCGGGCAGTCAACGCTCGGCCGCACGCTGGTCGCGGTATTCATTAGCGCGCCCGAGAATATACGAAGCCTGGAAAAGTACAAAGCAATCCAGGCGCGTCTCGCCGACCCGCGCAAGGTTACGAGCAACGCTCAGCGCGATCAATTGGTGCGGGATGGCAAGACGGTTGTGGTTATCTCTTGCTCGATTCATTCAACTGAAATAGTCGCTTCGCAGATGTCCATGCAGCTCGCTTACAACCTGGCGAACGCGAATGACACTGACACTTTGTCGATCCTGCGCAATACGATCTTGATATTGATTCCTTCGCCAAACCCGGACGGAGTAGACATCGTGGCGAACTATTATCGGAAAACTCTCGGCACGTCTTCTGAAGGTCGCGATCCGCCAGGGCTTTATCATTATTATGCCGGCCACGACGACAATCGCGATTGGTTCATGCTCGATCTGAAAGAGACAAAGGAAATCACGCGTCTGCTTTGGAAGGAATGGTTTCCGGAAATTGTCTATGACATTCATCAGCAGGGCTCAAATGGATCGCGTTTCTTTGTGCCACCATTTTATGATCCGCCGAATCCGCATATCGCGCCACTGCTTTTAAGACAGGTGGGACTGATTGGTCACAAGATGGCTGCCGACGTTACTGCCGCGGGCTTTCGCGGCATCCTGACGAACGCGCTGTACGACACCTGGTGGCACGGCGGCTTTCGCACCGCACCTTACTATCACAACTCGATCGGTATCCTTACTGAAGCTGCCAGCGCGCGCATCATGACGCCTGGCGATGTGACACGCGAACAACTGGCCCGATCGAACACGCGTGGCATGCGCAGCGCCATGGAAGCAGTAACCAACTTTCCGGATCCATGGCCCGGCGGTACGTGGCGGCCGCGCGATATTATGCAGATGGAACTGATTGCCTGTCATTCAGTTCTGTCGTTAGCGACGAACTATCGCTCGGAATACCTGAGCAACTTCTTCGAACTGGGAAAAGCGGGAGTTTCCTCGTCTGAGCCGCAAGGCGCACCCATCGCGTATCTGATTCCAGCGGGCCAGGGTCGCGACGAAAATATGGCGAAGATGATCGGCGCCCTGGTCGAGCAGGGCGTGGAACTTTATCGACTTGATCAGGAACTACACGGGGTTACCGGTGCTCAGGTTTTGCGTACTATACCGGCTCCCAGCGGACGCGCAACCGTGCGTCAGGTTTCTATTTTGGCAAGCGTTGTGGGTGATGTCCTCGAAATCCCGGCCGGCAGTTACATTATTTTCGTTAACCAACCTTATCGCCAAAACGTGCTTGCTCTTTTCGAGCCGCAGGTCTATCCAGATCGGATAACGGCCACCGGTGAAGCTGAAAGACCTTACGACGTGGCCGGTTGGACACTGCCGTTGCTGATGGGTGTTGAGAGCCGCGCCGTAATTTCCCTCCGTGAAGGTGCGAGCGAAAGAAAATTGACGTTGGTCAAGAACGAGAACGACGTGCGCCGCGATCTCGGTTTGGCTCTTTGGACGAACGATAAATCACCCATCGCGAATCCCCTCAAGCCGGGAGTTCGCGTCGCGATTTACCAGGGCGCTCGGGGCAACATGGACGAAGGCTGGACGCGCTACGTGTTCGATACTTTTAATGCGCCTTATCAGTCGGTCCATGAGGCGGAAATCGCCGAAGGAAATCTAAGAGATCGAGCCGATGCAATCGTCTTGCCTTCCGATCGCGGCCGCGAATCTCCTGACGCGCCAACGGCGGCGGGAGCAGAGACAACGTCCGGGTTGAGTGAAAAAGCGAGCGACAATTTGCGGCGGTTTGTTGAGGACGGTGGCACCGTGATTTGTTTCGACGGCTCGTGCGGCCCGGTTATCAAACAATGGAAACTGCCACTGCGAAACGTCGTCGAGGGTCTGCGCTCTTCTGAGTTCTACTGTCCGGGATCGATCCTCGGAATCAACGTAGACACCTCGAATCCCATCGCGCGCACCATGCCCAATGCCGCCGCCGCCTACTTCATCAACAGCTCCGCCTTCGAAGCTACCGACAAAGATCGCGTGCACGTTGTCGCGCGCTACGCCAAAGAAGGGGTATTACACTCAGGCTGGTTGTTGGGCGAAGACAAGATCCGAGACCGCATTGCGCTCGCCGAACTGAGAATGGGCAAAGGTCACGTGATTCTTTTTGCGTTTCGCCCTCAGCATCGAGGACAAACCTGGGGCACGTTTCCGTTCATTTGGAACGCGATCAATTCCAGTGTCGGACACTAACGAACCGGAGACTGTTTTTAATTTTTTTTGCGCCTCTCGACGACCTCCGCCTTTTCGTGAAATGCTTGTCACTAACCCAATATTTCACGCAAAGCCGCAAAGTGACTACTGAAATCCGCAAAGCAAACCGCAAAATATTTGAGACACTAACGAACGGGCCTGGCATTTGACGCGGGAGAGGAAGCGGTGCTCTATCGAGCGCTAAGAGAGGTTTTGTAACGAAACGAAACAAACTTCGGATTAATTCGACTTAGCTACCTTCACTCTATACGAACGGGCCGCGCTCAATCTCTCCTGACAAATCCCCTAAAGGGTAACTTTTCTATTGAATTGTCGTTTCGCCTTTGCGCGTCGCGATAGATTCTTCTGCATTCGCTCGGTGTTTGGCGAAAGCGCATCGAAGCGTAGTGATGGACGGCACTGTCATTGCACGTGTTCTTAACGGTTAATTATGGATTCTCTAGGAGGAATGATGAAAAGAAAATTCTCAGCCGGATTTTTGCTGCTGGCCTTCGCCGTCGTATTGCTCAGCTGTTCCAGCGGAGACAGCGCTAAATTTGTGACGAATGCAGCACAGGGTGGTCTTACTGAAGTCGAACTGGGAAGGCTGGCCACACGGAAAGCCGCAAGTGACGCAGTCCGCAATTTCGGCATGCAAATGGTTCAGGATCACACTCGCGCTAACGCGGAACTAAAGAGCATTGCCGCGCGCAAGAATATCCAGGCTCCTGAAGACATGAGTTCAAGCCAAAAGTCGTCCATGGAAAAGCTGTCAAAGCTTTCGGGCACCGATTTTGACAAGGAGTACATGTCCAACATTGTCAAAGATCATGAGAACGATGTGAAGGAATTCGAGAATCAGGCAAATAAAGGCACTGACTCTGACGTCAAGGCGTTCGCGGCAAAGACCCTGCCTACTTTACGGAAACACTTGCAGATGGCGCGAGACGTTGCCAGCCAGGTGGGCGCAAAGTAAATTGCGCGAGTCGTTTGGTCAGGAGACTCGCTCAGGCAAAAGGGGGCATAATGAGAAAGATAATCTTTGTTGCTTTGATGTGCACTGTAATGTTGGTTTTGTTTTCGCCATCCAAATCCGGCGCACAAGCAGTGAAAGGCAAACAAGAATTCACCGGAACGGTTGTCGGCACCGGGGGAGAACTTGGAGGGGTGACGCGGCCGTTTACGCTTACGATTGATCGATTCACGCCGACCGCCGAGGCGCTCCGGGATGCGCAAATACTCAGAAGTCGCGGTCAGGATGCGCTGCTGGATGCGATTAGAAAAGAAAAGGTAGGCACTTTTGCGCTGGTCGGACAGATTGGCCGCGACGTCAACTTTGCCCGCGAGCGCGAGCTGGGGGATGGTCGCCGGCGAATTGTCGTGGTCTTTGAGCGCTGGATGAATATGTATGAACTGCGATATGGGACGCGCTCGCAGGACTATCCTTTCACCTATCTGGAGATTTACATCGACAGTAATGGCAAAGGTGAAGGCAGTTTAATTCCCGCAGCTCGTATCTACTTCGATTCCAAGAATCAGAATCAGGTGGACATCGAGAACTTTGGCATTTATCCGGCCCGCCTGGTTGGAGTTGAGTGGCGCAATCGACCCCGGATAGCCGAGTAGCCATTTGGGTCTTGGCCCTGGCTGATTTTGCGCCGCCGCCCCTTCTCGAGACGGCAATCACTTGCTCCTTCGCTACTTCGGGTTTCGCACGGCCTTTCGGTTTGCCCAAAGCCGCGCGCAGTGTTATCTTCACCTCGTCAGATCCGAAATCCTCTCCCCATCGTCTCCCCGCAAAAATGCGGGAGCGCAGGATGCGCGCCTGTGCCCATCTCGGTCGAATTCAAATGGGACTGCCAGCTAAGTAACTGCGCCATGGCCATCTCTTTTTGATTTGCCGCATCAAAGTGAAGCGGCGGGCAATGTCCTTAATTCCAAGCGTCTGCGAGAGCCCGTCTTCCCGGCAGGAGTTACATATCATGAAAAGAATTGCCATCGTTGTCGTCATGTTGTGTTGCGCGGCGGCTCTGTTCGCCCAAACAGGCATTGGCCAGTCGCGCCCGCGCCGCGTTGGTCAGACACCGTCGTCGCAACCGCCACAGGGCCAGTCATCTTCATCGCAACCTTCGTCGCAGACTAATTCCTCAGAGAACGTTTCGCGGCCGACGCGTCCGCCGGTACTTGGCGGCGCCAATCGCGATCCGAATGAACAGCAGAAACCGGCCGCCGCTTCACGGAAGGACACGGGTCCGGAGGAGGTAGGCGAAGGCGACATCGTGCGGATTGAGACCACGCTGGTCAGCATTCCGGTTAGCGTTATGGATCGCGACGGCAAATACATTCCCAATTTGCGCAAAGAAGACTTTCGCATTTGGGAGGATGGTGTCGAACAGCAAGTTGCGTACTTTGCCTCAACCGAGAAACCGTTCACGGTCGTGCTAATGATTGACACCAGCGGCTCGACGCGTTTCAAGCTGCAGGAGATTCAAGATGCCGCAATTACTTTTGTCGATCAGCTCAGACCTGACGATCGCGTAATGGTTGTTTCATTCAGCGATAAGGTTCGTGTCCTTACTCCGCAGCCAACTACCGATCATAACGCTTTAAGTTATGCAATTCGCCAGACTGAGCCTGGTTCGGGAACTCGGTTATATGATGCGGTGGATCAAGTGATCAATCAGCAATTGAATCGCGTCGAAGGTCGCAAGGCCATCGTGCTGTTCACTGACGGTGTTGATACCACCAGCAAACACGGGAGTTATGAAAGCACCCTGCGTGATGCCGAAGAGCTGGACGCGCTGATCTATCCGGTCGAATACGACACTTATTCAGACATGGGTATCTGGGGCCCAAGCGGCGGCGGCAGAGGTTCAAGCGGCAGCGTGCTGATCGATATTCTGGGAGGAATCTTTGGCGGCGGCGGCGGCTACCCGGGTGGTAGTTATCCGGGCGGAGGCGGCTATCCGGGACGACGGGGTGGTCGCGGTGGCTATCCCGGTACCGGTTATCCGGGTGGCGGCAGAGGCGGTTCAGGAACCAGTCGTGACGAATACGAGCGTGGCGATCAATATCTGCACGATTTGGCCCGCGTCAGCGGCGCGCGGCTTTACAACGCCGAGCAGCAGAATCTTGATTACGCGTTTCGGTCGGTGGCAGAAGAACTGCGGCGCCAATACAGCCTGGGCTATTACCCAAAGAACGCGCCCCATACCGGTGAACGACGAAATATCAAGGTGCGCGTTAACAAGCCTGAGTTAGTGGTTCGCACTCGCGATAGCTACGTATTTCAGCCCGGCGCAAACGCAACCGCCCGGCAAGGCACAACCGGCCAAACTAAGACGCCGGTATTGAAGAAGGATTTACGCGGGAATTTCTGAAGGTCGAATCAGTCAGCGAAGCTGACGTCATATGAGTAGCCCACAGCGCCAGCTGTGGGTCCACGGTTTAAAGGGAATTTAAGCCCGCGAAGGCGGGCGGCATGAATCAATCCCAGAGGTACCGCTCGTCATATTCGATTTCATGCTTACGTAGGAAATCGACAAACTCCTCTTTGAAGGTAACTCGCCGGTGATGGGCTTCTTGATTGTTCAGGTATTTCAGGACATCGGGAACGTTTGACTTGCTTACGCTAAATGCGCTGTAGCCCAGTTGCCAAGCAAACGACCTTCGGCGTGGCCACTTGTTATGAACCCAACCAGACGAGTTGGATTTCAAAAAACGAAGCGCATCTGAAATTGAAACACTGGGCGGCAAACTGATTAGCATGTGAACGTGATCCAGGGTTCCGTTGACACTATACGCTTTTCCCTTGAGTTCGCGCGTCAAACCATCCAGTAGGCGTGCATCTCTGGTCTCAAATCAGAAACTATTAACGGTTCGCGATCTTTTGTGCTGAATACAACATGGGTGAGTAGGTTGGTGAAGGTTCTGCTCATTCTATGTCGGCCCTCCGGGGCTTTGTTGGAATTGTGGGACTTGTTTTACCCACAGCTTGCGCTGTGGGCTACTGATAACACCGCCTGCTTCGCAGGCTTATTGCACCCAACGAGACTCAATGCTTGAACGTGGCGCAATAGTGTCACACGACAGTTCCATCCGGAATCAATCCACTCTTGGGCACGATGATTATCCGATCGCGAATGTAATAGCTCGCGTCGGGCGCATCCGCAGTTTCGATTCCTGCTTCATTCAACAGACGCACGTTTGCGCCGATGCGCGCGTTTTTATCGATGATCGCCCGATGGATTATTGTGCCTTCGCCGACGCCCATGCGGGGACGACTCGCCTGCGCATCGCCCAGCATGTCTTCCAGTGTTTGGTAGTAATCCGCGCCCATGATGTATGACCCGTCGATCTGCGCTCCATCTCCGAGACGGGCCCGTAGGCCAATCAGTGAACGGTTAATCTTCGCGCCATTGATGATGCAGCCATCGCCCATGATCGAATCTCGAATCTCGCAGTTATTAATCTTTGATGGCGGCAGATAACGCGAGCGCGTCAGCAACGGCGCCTCGGCGTCGAACAGATTGAACGGCGGAATCGCCGAGGTCATGTCGAGATTCGCTTTGTAGAATGCCGCGATGGTTCCAATATCTTCCCAATAGCCGTTGAATAGATAGGCCTGCACGTTGTACTTGTGAATGCTTCCGGGGATAACTTCTTTGCCAAAATCCAAACGCGATGTATCTTCCTTGAGAACTTCTTCCAGCCGGTCATACTTGAAAACATAAATGCCCATCGAGGCGAGATATGGCCGCGCCCTGGCTTCATCCTCAGTCAGTCCCAGCGAAGTCGTATCGACACGCATCGCTTCAAGCACCTCTCCTTTTGGCTTTTCACGAAACTCGACAATGCGGCCGTCTTTATCAGTCTTTAGCAAGCCGAATTCACTCGCTGAGTCAGGCACGATGGGGATTACCGAAATCGTAATGTCGGCATTAGTCTCGTAATGCCGGGCGAGAAATTTGCGATAGTCCATTCGATAGAGATGATCGCCGGACAGGATCAGCAATGTGTCAATGCGCCAATCGCGTATGTGCGGCAGGACCTGACGCACGGCGTCGGCCGTGCCTTGGAACCAATCGCCGCTTTCCGGTGTCTGCTCAGCCGCGAGCACCTCAACGAACCCGTCGGCGAAAGGGGAGAATCGATAGGTCGTAGCAATGTGCCGGTTCAGCGACGCAGAGTTGTATTGCGTCAACACGAACATGCGAATGACATCTGAGTTGATGCAGTTCGAGATCGGCACATCAACCAGGCGATACTTTCCACCCAGCGGCACCGCGGGCTTCGATCGATCCCGCGTAAGCGGAAACAGTCGCTTGCCCGCACCCCCACCGAGGATTACCGCCAGTAAATTATGCTTTAAAGCCATTTGGACTGGGGCGAGGATATAGGGAAAACGAGTCGGGGTTCAAGTGATGATACAGGCCTGCTGGCGATTCCCACGACTCGTCCGCACGACCACTATCGGGGTAGTAGCCCGACCGTGAGGGAGGGCGTATGATGCCAGAATAATATGAGATTACCAACAATCCAAGGAGTCATTCGCCGACGTATTCTTGCTAACTTTCGGATCGATCCTGAAGTTATGCAGCGCCATTTGCCGAGTCGATTCCGACCGAAGTTGCATAAAGGTTTCGCCGTCGCCGGTATCTGTCTGATCCGTCTGGAACACATTCGTCCCAAATCGATGCCTAAGATAATCGGCCTGAATAGTGAGAACGCGGCGCATCGAGTAGCGGTGTTTTGGGACGACCACGGCATCACTCGCGAAGGAGTTTTTATTTCGCGCCGCGATACTAGCTCTCAGCTTAATCATTTGCTGGGTGGGCGCATCTTTCCCGGAGAGCATCACCAGGCGTCGTTCAAGGTTGCGGATTCCGCTTCCGCAATAAGCTTCGCCATGAAGTCGGCAGATGCGGAAGTTGTGGTTGAGATCGAAGGGAAAATAGTTAAGGATTTGCCATCGTCCTCAATTTTCTCATCCCTGCCAGAAGCGTCGTCTTTCTTTGAAGAAGGTTCGCTGGGTTATTCAGTTACTTCCGAGCCAGATCGTCTGGATGGATTGATGTTGAAAACAAGGGAATGGCGTGTTGAGCCATTGCAGATCAGCAGGGCCTATTCGAGTTATTTTTCCGATGAAAGAAACTTTCCGACCGGCAGCATCGAGTTTGACCACGCGCTAATTATGAAAAACGTGGCGCATGAATGGCACAGTGCCGACGATCTCTACATTTGAATGAGACCGAACATTCTGTGGCTGCGCATGACGTCCGCGTAGCGGACGAATTCAATAGCCGGTGGCAACGCCACCGGATTAGAATCCCACCCACGATTCCGACCCTGAAAGGGTCGAACAGAAAGGGACGATCATGGCACAAACCCTCGTTACCTCATGGTGCACGTGATCTTTTCAACGAAGAACCGTGAACCCTTGATTACGTCTGAGATTGAACCGGAACTATTTGCTTACATCGGCGGCATTCTAAAGAACCACGAATCTCGTTTACTCGATGCGGGCGGCGCTGTCGATCATGTGCACTTGCTGATCTCACAATCGAAGAACATCTGTCTGAGCTCGTTGATGAAGGATATAAAGAAGGACAGCTCCTCCTGGATTAAAACGAAGGGAAGAACATTTCGGACCTTTCACTGGCAAGACGGTTATGGTGCGTTCTCGATCGGCAAGTCAGACGTTCCGCTTTTGAAGAAATACATAGGTGGACAGAAAGAACATCACCGCCGACGATCGTTTCAAGAGGAGCTAATTCAACTTCTGGAAGAGCCTGGAATCGAATACGACGAGCGCTATTTGTGGAATTGATTATTCGACCCCTTCAGGGTCGGAAATCGTGGGGCGATTTGATCCGGTGGCGTTGCCACCGGCTATTGAACTCGTCCGCTGCGCGGACCGACGTGCTACATCGGCAAAGAATCTATCACATAGCGGCACAGGATGAGTGTAAAAGGAATTGCAAGCCTGCAAGTAAATGAGAGAGGGGAGAGAGCAACCACCGGTTGCAATATCGGTACCGGCTCGCTACCGCGAGCGGTTCCGTAGCTGCAACCCTTTCGACCGACTACTGCCCCGACATTGCTTTGGCGAAATATCCGGGACGATAGCGCAGGCGCAATTGTTGGTTGCGCACCTCTGGATTAGTGATCTCGATAGTCATCTTGCGAAACGAGCCGTCGCGCTTCTTGTTCGTCGAGGAATAAGCAACCAGATACTGCGAACGAAGTTCTTGCTCAATCTCTGCGAAGGCGGCCTTCAAGTCGTCTTCTTTCTTAGGAAAAAAAGCCCGCCCGCCCGTGCGTTCAGCTACGTTATTCAACGCGCTTTTATCAACGCCTTCGTATCTCTTATCGCCGATGCCAATCGCATAGATAACAGTTTCCAACTGAATCGCTTGATCGATTGCCGTGCTTCTTAGCAGACGGCTGCTGGTGTCTCGGCCGTCAGTTAACAATATGATGGCCCGCCGTCTCTGGCCGGGACTTTTGGCCATCACTTGCCGGCAGGTGACAGCGACAGAATCCCAGATCGCGGTTGATCCTTCCTGTGGAGGGCGAATAGTGCCAGGCCCCGAAGCGACGCCGCTTATCGGTGGAGCAGAACCGAGATATGAAGGAAAAGCCACCTCCACGCCCTCCAACGCGCGATAGATGCTAATCACATCGCGGGTGAGTGGTTGTTCGAGGTGCGCGTAACCCTCAAAAGGAACGATCGCGGCCTGGTCTTTCGTGGATCGAATCACGTTTTCGATGAATGTGCGCGCTGCTGCCTTTTCGTCTGATAGGGTGCGTTCTTCTGAGATGCTCACGTCAATCAAGAAGGCTATAGCCAACGGACGATCAGTCTCTTGCTGAAAGGTGAACAGGGTCTGGGGCACACCATCTTCAAGCACGCGAATGTCGCTTTCTTTCAGCGTCGTAATGTAGCGATTGTTTTTGTCAGTAGTAGTGAAGAGAAGATTTGTGAGATCAGTTTCGGTGCGGATTACATCCACATCCTGACCGGGAGTTTGCGCGAGGACATTGAAGAACAACGTAACTATTAATGCAGCAACGGGAACAGATTTGGAAAGTGCGAGGAACCAGTCCGCGCAGCGGACGATTGGAAATAGCCCAGCACTTGAGTGCTGGGTGTGGTTGCGACGCAAAAACAAGCAGCCCGTGAAACGGGCGGCTGAAATCTCATTGCGAAACATCATCGACTCAGTCATCCGCTTTGCGGACTGTCCTTAGCTTGTCTGTTTCCCCCAGCGATAAATCGCTGGTCTATTGTCGCAAAATCCGCTTCGCGGACTCATCGAACAGTTAGTATCCCTGCACGACGCGCCCGCTCGTTCGAGCGCCCGCAGCTTCCTGTGCGATCTTTACGCCGACGCTAGCGCCGATGCGAGTAGCGCCCGCTTCGACCATCGCACGCGCATCAGCCATGCTCTTCACGCCACCTGAAGCTTTCACCCCAAGCTCCGAACCTACTACCCTTCGCATCAAAGCAATGTCGGCGACAGTGGCGCCGCCTTTGGAAAATCCGGTTGAGGTCTTCACAAAATCAGCGCCGGCATTCTTTGCCGTCTGGCAGGCGCGGACCTTTTCTTCGTCGGTCAGCAATGCCGTTTCGATAATCACTTTGCAGGTCACGCCATACTCATGCGCGACTTCTACGACTGACCGAATATCGTGCTCGACCAAACAGTCGTCGCCGCTTTTCAATGCGCCAACATTGATGACCATGTCGACTTCGCGCGCGCCATCCATGATTGCGCGTCGCGCTTCGTAAGCTTTGACATCCGGCAAAGTCGCACCTAGAGGGAATCCGATCACTGTGCACACCGGAACACCGGTCCCGTGCAGGTGACAGGCAGATACGCGCACCCAAGTGGGATTCACGCAGACCGAAGCGAAGTGATATTGCGCTGCTTCCTCGCAAAGCTTCTTGATGTCGTTTTCGGACGCATCAGGTCTTAGAAGGGTGTGATCAATCAAGCCGGCCCAATCGCGGGCCGAAGCGGTTTGTCCGAGCACTAGGCCGATGCGCGACGCACCCGCGTCAACGACCCGGTGCATCCGCTCCGGACAGCGATTAAAACAGTCAGTCGTACACCCGCACATCGCAGCCTGATCGATAACTTCGCCGTTCAGACGCGCGTAGATAACATCAGTAATCTGCTCGACCAGTTGTTCGAAGTCGCCGTTGTGTGAATAGGGCATGTTGGTTGCTGCCAAGTGTCACTTACACTCGGCATATTTTAGCACGGGGTACCGCGTTGAGTGTGCTAAGAGGGATCAGCCAAATACATTCAACTCATTTTACTCTTCCAGTGAACTCATAAAAGGGCGGTTCAACGGGCCTGCGAAGCAGGAGGCTATTGGTAGCAACGGGCGTAAGCCCGAGAAAAAGGTAAAAAGGGGAATTTAAGAATCCCGCTGCGTGAAAGGGAGTTCGCTTAGAGATCAGTTCTGTCGCCCGCTAAACCGGGCTTTTAACTAATTGATTCTGTTAATCCACGGTTTGCTCGCTTCGCTCGCGGCACGGTGGGCTACTAATATGCCGCCTACTTCGCAGGCTCATTGAATACTTATGCTGACGAAGAGTTAAGACGAGACAGGTGCTCTCGTGCTCCTCAGCGTTGGTACTGTCGCTCAATCGCTTCGATCTTGCCGACACGCTTGCGGTGACGGTCTTCAGAGATGTCAGTGGAGAGCCAGACGCGGACAATTTCGCGCATCTCAGCGCTGGAGATCGTTTTGCTGCCCAGAGTGAGCACGTTCGCGTCGTTGTGTTCGCGCGAGTTGCGCGCAACTTCGACTGAGTAACAAGCCGCTGCGCGAATACCCGGGACTTTGTTCGCAGTCATTGCTGAACCGACGCCGGCGCCGTCGACGATGATGCCAAGATCAACCGAACCATCGGCAACAGCGCGGGCAACCGCGTGAGCAAAGTCTGGATAGTCAACCGCGCTGTCTGAGTTAGTGCCGAAATCATGAACTCGATGACCTAGTTCTTCAAGAAATGTTTTCAATTCTTCCTTCATCGGGTAACCGCCATGGTCGGCTCCCACGGCAATAGTCCTTTTCTGTTTCGGGCCGCTCCGCGGAACGCGACGAACCACTTCGATGCCGCGATCATGAACAACATCGGCGGCGAGTGGCGTCAGACGCGCGGTTTCCGCGATGCGCAGCACCGCCCCGCGTTCGAGGCCGCGCACGTCGTCTTCGGTAATGACGAGTTTCGCCGACTCATCGCGGATGATTGCTGAACCGGCGGTTGCGGCGGAAGTCTGGAACGCTAAATCGGGGTTCGAGGAGGTTGCCGGAGCGGATGATTGAGCGTCGAGAGGCACAGCCTTGCTCAAAACATCTCGTACCAGCGCGCGCACTCGATCTCTGGTTGCATCATCAGCCATAACCAATTCACTCGACGTTTAGACGCGGGACTTGTCCCGCTGATTCGCCACGGCGGACAAGTCCGCCTTCTAAACGGACCCTTATGAGAGCGATTCGTGTCGCAAATCCAGCAATCCACCCGCATACGCCGTGACTTTGCCATCGCGCAGAGTGAAATCCACTCGACCGACATAGATTCCGCTGCGACCCACCTGAAAAATGATCGTGTCTTTGCCCGACGGACTCTTTTGCAGCACCGGCTTTTCCATGAACGTGTGCGTGTGGCCGCTGGCGATGAAATCAATGCCATCAACCTGGGCGGCGACTTGCGTGTCGCCGACCTCGCCGTTCTTGGCGTCCGGGTAGTAGCCGAGATGCGACATACCGAGCACCAGCGTGCATCGTTCCTGCTCGCGCAAAAGCTTCGTTACGTCCCGCGCGGTCCGCACCGGATCGAGATACTGCAGCGGTTTGAAATTGTCGGGAGTGATCAAGCCGGTTGGACTGATGCCCAAACCAAATAATCCAATGCGAATGCCGCCAATTTCTTTGACCACGTGAGTCTTAACGCGACCCTCCACCGCACTGCCGCGCACATCGTAATTCGTCGAGACGATATCGAAGGTTGCGAACTTTAAGGCCCTGGCGAGCAATTCGACACCGTTATCGAATTCATGATTGCCGATCGTACCGGCGTCGTAGCCGATCAGCGACATAGCTTTATATTCAACTTCACCTTTATAAAAGTTGAAGTATGGCGTGCCCTGCAACACGTCGCCGGCGTCGATCAAAAGCGTATTTGGATTTTCTTTGCGTACCCGCTTGACCAGCGCTGCCCGTCTTGCAACTCCACCTTTGCCCGCATAGTTTTTGTCGTTCTCGAGAATCGGATCGATCTGCGAGTGCGTGTCGTTCGTGTGTAGGATCGTGATTAATGTTTCACCGGCAGCAGGCTGCAGCAGCGGAGCGGTAATGGACAAGGCAGGTCGGCCCAGATGCATGAGAGCCGTTGAGTGCGCCAAGGGAAGCGAGAAACCCGCGACGACTGCTGTTTTCAAAAAGTCTCTGCGTGTGGTCATCTGGGCGGGACCTCTCCGCTCAAAACTGAGTTGCCTCTATCTAAGACAAAGCGTCCGTCCAAACGTGGTTTGATATCGCGACCTGTGGCCGTCTCGGATTTGACATACTCAATGATGGCATCGCGTAAGGTGATGCCGAGTGGGCGCGTATTCTTTCCTTCACGGAGTACGGCATACCGATCGCCTCCAACATTGATCAGATAATCGATAGTCACGACCGAGTATATGGCTTTCGGATCAATCTTTCCCTCGCGGCCGTTTTGATCAAGAAGTTTCGCCGCTTCGAATTGCGTGCTCTTGTCTGCTTTGGTGACATATGTCACCTGCGCGCCGGACTGTGCCTCGCGACTGGAGACGACGACGCCCAAAATCTTAAGAAGCTGTTCGCCGGTAAGATCAAGAGTGACCAACGCATTTTCGAAAGGCAGCAGCTCGAAGATATCGCGCACGCGCAATTCGCCTTCGGCGATCGTGTTACGCCGCAGGCCACCGCTATTCATGATCGCCAAATCGATTGGCTTTCCAAGTTTCACTGCCCCCTGCGAGCGCATGCCGTCGGTCACAAAATTACCCAGCGACCCCGCGCCCATCCCACCCTTTCGCAATTCGCCATTCAGTTTGCCCAGGATTACGTCGAGGGCGTGCACCTTAGGACTGTAAACTGCTACCAATTTATCAAGGTCCGGGTCGTCTGGAATCGAGCTGTCGATTAGCGTTTCCGTAACGCGGGTCTTGATGTCACGGGACGGTTGCGGAGTGGTTTGCGGCGGCGCGACTTGAGATTGACTGGTCGGCGCTGAAGCTTTCGGCGCTGGCTGCTGCGCTATAGCGAGCGATGAGAAATGCGCGCCAGCTATCAGCAATAGCAGCGAAAACCAGAAAGCAGAAATATTTCGAACGGATTTATGCATGATCATCCTGGCTCACGTGTGGGAGATAAATATAACAGGTTAATCGGCGCTAACGAATTGACCTCTTCGGAGAGGTTCAATAGTATCTCGCAGCATTCGTGCGGGCGCAAAGGGCAATCAGTGAGTGGTGGGTAAGTTTCAATGCGAATGTCCGACAAACTTCAGTTTGTCGCTTGCTGCTTTAACTCCCTCTCCCTCTGGGAGAGGGTTGGGGAGAGGGACTTAAGGCTCGCGCCTATCATCAGCTGCGGTGCGCAGTGTTCGACATCGGAGATGGGATTTTCACATGCTCGGGTGGCCTGGTTTGAAAGACTCTGTGCGCCCTCGGTAAACTCTGTATCTCAGTGGTGAGTCTTTCTTGAGTTTTCGCCACCACGGAGACAGAGAGAACACCGAGACCGCACAAATCTGGCCAGGACCTCTGCTCGGAATTATGGCCGTGCGTAGGACGATTAAGTAAACTAAAATCTTATCGAAGGGAATAAGAAAGCCTTGGCGACATCACCAGCGAAAATCATGTCAGAGTTCACCAATTCAAGTTTGGAAGTCCTCGTTCCGGCCGAAACAATTCAGAAGCGCATCCAGGAGCTGGGCGCGGAAATCGCGCGCGATTACGCCGGCCGGAATCCGCTGCTGGTTGGCGTACTCAAGGGCGCATGTACATTCTTAAGTGACTTAATGCGCGCAGCCGACATCCCGCTCGGTGTTGAATTCATGGCGATATCCAGCTACGGCGCCGAGATGCGCACGTCCGGTGAAGTGCGAATCATGAAGGACCTCGACGTTGCCATCGAAGGCCGTCACATTCTCGTCGTCGAAGACATTGTCGACACCGGCCTAACGCTTTCCTATCTGCTCGCAAACCTGAAGTCACGTGGTGCCGAAACCGTAAAGCTCGCGGCGTTGCTCGATAAGTATCAACGGCGACAAAAAGAAGTTTCGATTGATTACCTTGGGTTTCAAATTCCGGATCAGTTCGTAGTTGGTTACGGTTTAGATTTCGCTGAGCGCTATCGTAACTTGCCGTTTATCGCGATACTAAAGAACTCGGAACCATAGTTTCGAAGACTGCGAGTTCATTAACAACCGGGGTTTCTGGCGGAGAAGTTTCAAGTACTGATTGCCGCCAGGAAACTCTCGCCAACGTCGAGTCTCAATCCAAAGTTATCGGCGATCGTTCGACCAATGTCCGATAGTGAACGCCGCGTGCCGAGGTTGACACCCTGTCGCGCGCCCTTGCCATAGACAAGCAGCGGCGCGTATTCGCGCGTGTGGTCGGTTCCGGGATAAGTCGGATCATTACCATGGTCGGCGGTGATGATTACCAGATCGCCTTCCTTCATCGCAGCCGCGATTTCCAGCCAACGCGAATCAAAATGCTCGAGCGCGCGCGCGTAGCCTTCGGTGTCGCGGCGATGGCCGTAGAGCATGTCAAAGTCAACCAGATTCGAAAAGACCAAGCCTCGCGTATCGCTCTGCAAGGCCCGAATCGTCCGATCTATTGATTGTTCATTGTTCCTGGCGGTCAAATCCTGCGTAACTCCTGTTGAGTCGTAAATCGAAGCGATCTTGCCGATGCAAACAACGTCGAGTCCGTTCTCACTTAGCAGTGGCAGCAGATTTTCGGGCGGCGGTGGCACGGCATAATCGTGCCGATTCTCAGTGCGATAGAACAAGCCTGGCTCGCCAAGAAAAGGACGAGCTATGACGCGCCCTACTTCATGCTCGCCGCGAAGAATGCCGCGCGCGATCTCGCTAATTTCGTAAAGCCGTGGCGGTGGAATCACCTCTTCATGCGCAGCAATTTGAAATACGGAATCAGCAGAGGTGTAAACAATCGGTTTGCCGGTTTTAACATGTTCTGCGCCCAACTCTTGAATGATCTCAGTGCCGCTGGCGGGAATATTGCCAAGAATTCCAGGCACCTTCGTTGACGCGATGAATTGATTAATGATCGATTGAGGAAAGCCGTTCGGATAGGTGGGAAATGCGCGCTCCAAAATGATGCCAGCCATCTCCCAATGACCGGTTGTTGTGTCTTTGCCATTTGAGCGGAGAGCGCACTTTCCGAAACAGCCACGAAGATTTTCAATCGCGGGCACTCCAGCTAATGAACGAATGTTACCGAGGCCGAGGCTCTGCAGATTTGGCAGTTGGATTTGGCGCGATTCGCAAATGTGCCCGAAAGTATCCGAGCCTGCGTCGCCCCATTCCGGCGCATCCGGCATTGCGCCGATGCCCGCGCCGTCAAGAACGATTAAGGTGATTCGATCGAAAGGAGTCTTTGGCATTAACTAGAGAGGCGGTACTCTTGAAGTGCTTTGAACTTTGTACTTTGAACTTGGCGCTTTGGTACTTCTCAGTTTCCGCCTTCTGTCTTGTGCGCCCTTCCTCACCGTCGGGCTACTGCCCCGTTAACCCACCCGCTACCGCAGGTGGTACTGACTTTTTCCTTCTGCTCACTGCCCACTGCTCACTGCTTACTGACGCGGCGCGTAGTAGCCTTCGCGCGCGCGCACGTTACCATCTTTGACACCGCGAAGCTGGACCGTAATCTGACGAAAGCGTCCGTCGCGAGTCTTGTTCGCGGGATAGTAGCCCAGACTGTATTGTGTCCCAATCTCGTTGGCCACTTGCGCAAAGGCCGCGCGCGCGTCCTGCAGATGCGCGGCTGAAAAAGTTCTTCCGCCCGAGGCGCGCGCCAGCTCACCCATCTCGCGCCGCGCTAAATTGTAAAGCTGGCGGCTGATGTCCATGCGCTCGAATTGTCCGAGCCGGCAAAAGTCCTGATAGTCTTCCTTCTGGGCCTGGGGTACGAAGAGCTGACGAAAGCGCTCCAGTTGCTTCGCGGACAGTGCCAATCTTCCATCGTCCTGGCAATCTTTCAAGAGACGATCTTCGACGTAATCTTCGGTGCTCACCTGGATGAAATAAGATGCTACGCCGGCGCGCGTCAGTTTTGATCGCGCATCGCTGAACCCGAAATCGCTGCTGGAATCAACACCGTCCGTCAGAGCGACGACTGCGCGACGTCCGCGCACCTCTTCGCGCGCCGGATCGCGAAATACCTGATCCGCAACACGGATCAGCGAATCATAAAAAGGAGTTCCGTTGCTGGTTCCGATGTCTTCGATTGCTTTGCGCAAGATTTTGCGGTCGCCGGTAAGCGGCGTGAGGACATCTATTGTGGCCATCGGAAAACCATTGCGTGGCCTGTTACTGAAAGCGATGATCGCGACGCGATCACCTGCCCGCAGCGCACTGATGAATGAATCAGCGGCATCGCGGATCAGACCCAACTCTTCGCGCGTCGATCCTGAAGTGTCGAGCAAGAGCGCGATCTCGAAAGGCGCATCAGTCATGGCAAAGTTGGTGACACGCTGCGGTTTGCCATCTTCGAGCACAATGAAATTCTCGGCGCGCAAGCCGGTCAAAGGATGTCCGACTTTGTCGCTAACAACGGCCGGTACCGTGACCAGTTGCGTCTCAACACGCACGACATCGCCTTCGCTAACTTCTTCGCCTGATGAGTTCGTTGGCTGCTGAGTGTTCGTTGCGCCTTGCGTCCCGACAGTCCGCGGCCGCTGTCGTTGATTAGTTTGTCGCTGTTCTTGTGGCGAAGCGTGACTCGCGGCAATAACCAGCGCCAGCGCGGTGCAGGTAAGACAACCTAACAATCTGATTTTCATCGAGGGGCCGCACATTAGAATGATTAGCTAGCGATTCTGGGTATCATAAATATAGTCGCAAATGCTGATCAGACCAAAGCGCCGCTCATAAAATCCGAGCTGTTAACTCTGATTTTGGAAACTGGTAGTGGTTCAATTTGATTCATAAAGGCCGACTAGTACTGGGAGCGCGGCCGCCCTCGCCCGCATCGTCAGCCGGGCGCTTAGTAGAAAACAAATGAGAACTTGCATCGAAGTATGTTTTTTCGCGCTTCGCGCTCATTGCGGGCGAGGGCGGCCGCGCTCCCAGTGAAATGTAGCCTCCCATTTCTTGAAATTGAACCAGTACGTGGAAACTCCCTTCCTTGACAGCGATCAGCCGTTTCCTTACGATCACACTTCGTTGCGCGGTAATGGTTCCGATTGATTTTTGAAACTGGGCACGTATGTCAATGGTAGACGGCTTCCCTTACAAGGAAGAGGTTGGGGGTTCGAGTCCCTCCGCGCCCACCAGTTTAAGAGTCCGACAAACTTTAGTTTGTCGCCGGGCTGGTGCCACGACAAACTAAAGTTTGTCGGACTCTGGAAAACAGTTTTTTGCGGAGTCGTAGTTCAGTTGGTTAGAACGCCGGCCTGTCACGTCGGAGGTCGCGGGTTCGAGTCCCGTCGGCTCCGCCATTTTTTTCAACAACTTGCAGTTCGCGGCACAGGTTCGTCTTCCGCACTGTGTCGGTAATTGTGTGGCCAGCTCAAAGCGATTAAGAACTGAAGGAATGCTCGCAGCTCTCAATAAAGATGCCCTCCAGTCGAAACCTCATTCCCGGAAAGATCGTTTAACTGGGGAGGAGTGAACCAAGTCTAGTTCTATAACACGGAGCCAGCCGAACGACTCCGGATATTTTGGCCTGTAAACTCCTGCTGATTCCCTAAAGAATGAACGGCACGCCGCGGGAAGTAACTGAGGCGCGCGGGATCCTTAATGCCGTGTAGGCAAGGGGGAAGTTGCAATCGCCAGGTTTGCTTGATTGTCGTAAGGATACGATAATCGCTGGAGTCTCCGACGAAAAACTAAAGTTAGAAAATAGATTTATGAGATACAACAAGAGGTGCGGCTCCCGTTTTTGGCTTCTGCTTTGCTGGGCCGGAGCGTCGGCGGTCTTATTTAACGGTTGTACAAAAAACGCGGCGCAGCAAGGTTTTGATCGACCGCCGGCGCCGGTGACGGTGTCTGCGGCGATTATGCAAGACGTGCCAACTTACCTGGACGCCATTGGCA